>JAEEGJ010012363.1_pt1 | contig 21174 bp, 18 predicted proteins | sample 8958761 | NCBI WGS metagenome assembly JAEEGJ01 (sample SAMN16246546, study PRJNA631951) | gut metagenome | biome: gut microbiome; feature: rumen; material: RS-attached | host: Bos | place: Iran: Karaj | collected 2018-10
TATGCATCTGGTTGACCACCTCTTGGAAGTCGGCGCCCGTGCGGTCCATCTTGTTGACAAAGGCGATGCGGGGCACGCGGTATTTGTCGGCCTGGTTCCACACCGTCTCCGATTGCGGCTCCACACCACCCACAGCACAAAACACCGCCACCATGCCGTCGATGACGCGCAGCGAGCGCTCCACCTCAACGGTGAAGTCGACGTGACCGGGAGTATCGATAAGGTTGATCTGATAGCCGTTCCAATGGGCAGTGATGGCTGCCGAAGCGATGGTGATGCCGCGCTCTTGCTCTTGTTTCATAAAGTCCATGGTGGCTTGTCCATCATGCGTCTCACCCACCTTACGGTTGACGCCCGTGAAGAACAGGATGCGTTCCGAAACCGTAGTCTTACCTGCATCGATATGCGCAGCGATACCGATGTTTCTTAATTTTGTAGTGTTTAAGCTCATTATTTTGTGTTGATTTTCAATTCGTTAAAAAGGAATCGAGGTTTCTTGATTTAGGGTGCAAAAGTACAAAAAATTTCGGAAATATTTACTATTTTTGCCCCGTGAAAAGTGACGCCATCACCATACGAAAAGGTCTTGACCTTCCCATCACTGGGGCGGCTGAACTGCGCCTCACCGATGCACGGAGTATCACGACCTATGCTGTGAAACCCACTGATTTTGTGGGGCTAACGCCGCGTTTGTTGGTTGAGGAAGGTGATGCTGTGGACGCTGGCGATGCCTTGTTTTGCGACAAAAACGATGAACGCATCCGCTTCACTTCGCCCGTCAGCGGTAAGGTGAAAGCCATCGTGAGGGGCGAGAAACGGAAACTTTTAGAGGTGGTCGTGGTGGCGGATTTCAAATCCGCAGGTTCGGCAAGCTCGGATTACAAATCTCTGCCAACCTTACATAAGCTTCAAACCGCCGATGAAATCAAGACGGCCATGTTGCAATGCGGTCTCTGGACGATGCTGCGCCAGCGGCCTTTTGGCATAGTGGCTAATCCCACCGACAAGCCCAAGGCCATTTTCGTCAGTGCCTTCAGCAGCGTACCGCTTGCGCCTGATTGTGATTTCGTCATGCAGGGTAGGGAAGAGGCTCTCAAAAAAGGCCTTGAGGCTTTGACACAATTGACGAATGGGAAAGTCCATATATGCTTTAAGCCCAACCAAGGGCTCGCGAAGCAACTGCCAACTGAACAACTGAACAACTCCCAACTGACAACTCATTACATAAGTGGTCCACACCCGTCGGGAAACATCGGCACACAAATCGCCCACATCGACCCTATTAATAAAGGTGAGGTTGTCTGGACGATGAACCTACAAGATGTGGCCGTGTTGGGCGAACTGGTCACCACAGGCGTTTACAATCCCGAGAAGGTTGTCGCCGTGGCTGGACCGAACATCAAAAATCCGCATTATTACCGTGTCAAGGCTGGGGCTTGTTTGACAGAAATCATTAAGGCACAACTGCTTAACTCCGATTATCCCAAAATGGAGGCCAACAATGCCGCAAAGGAGAACCGCGTCATCTCGGGCGACGTTTTAAGCGGCACGCAAATCGCCGCTGATGGTTTCCTTGGTGCCTACGACGACTTGGTGAGCATCCTGCCCGAAGGCAACTATTACGACTTCATGGGCTGGCTGATGCCGGGTTTTAGGAAGTTCAGTTTCTCGCGAACCTTCCTCAGCGGTTGGTTAATTAGTCTCAACTCTTTGCTGGATCGCTTCGTTCCTCGCGATGACGCAAAGCGGCAACTCTCAACTCTCAACTCTCAACTCTCAACTTTACAATTCGACACCAACACCCACGGCGACGAGCGACCTTTGGTCTTCACGGGCAACTTCGAGCGGGTCTTCCCTTTCGACATTTACCCCACCCAACTCATCAAGGCCTGCATCGTCGGAGACATCGAACTGATGGAAAACCTTGGTATTTACGAAGTTGAGCCTGAAGATTTTGCCCTCTGCGAGTTTGTTGATACTTCAAAAACTGATATTCAAGCGATTATTCGCGAGGCGTTGGAAAAATTGAGAAAGGAGGCCGTTTGATGTTCAACAACTTGAGACGTTTCATCGATAAAATCAAGCCGAACTTCGTGGAAGGCGGCAAATTTGCTTGGCTTCAGAGCACCTTCGAGGCCTTCGAGACCTTTGCCTTCACGCCCAATCGGGTCACGAAGCGCGGCTGCCATGTCCGCGATGCCGTTGATTTGAAACGTGCCATGATTACGGTCGTCATCGCCCTTGTCCCTGCCATGCTCTTCGGTATGTGGAACATTGGTTATCAGCACTACATAGCCTCGCCTGAAACTGTCAACTATCAACTGTCAACTGTCAACTTTTTCTGGGATTGTTTTTGGTTTGGCTTCCTGCGAATGTTACCCATGTTGGCGGTGTCGTATATCGTCGGCTTGGGCATTGAGTTTACTTTTGCTCAGATTAGGCATCATGAGGTGAACGAAGGCTTTTTGGTTACAGGCTTCCTCATCCCGATGATTGTGCCCGTCACCACACCTTTGTGGCAGCTCGCTCTCGCCACCGCCTTTGCCGTCATCATCGGCAAAGAGGTCTTCGGCGGCACAGGTATGAACTTCCTCAATCCCGCTTTGGTGGCACGTGCCTTCCTGTTCTTCGCCTATCCCACACGGATGTCAGGCGACAACGTTTGGATTGCCGCTGACCTTTGGGGTACGGATGCCATCACGAGCGCAACGCCTTTAGCAGAACTGGCTGCGGGAATACGGCCCTCGGCATCTGCCTTGGATATGTTGATTGGAACCATTCCAGGTTCGACCTGTGAAACCTCGGTGATTGCCATATTGTTGGGTGCCATTATATTATTGTTAACAGGCATCGCCAGCTGGCGCATCATGCTTTCCGTCGTCGTTGGCGGCGGCCTCATGGGTTTGTTTTTCAATCTACTTGCAACTCTCAACTTTCCACAACTTTCAACTCTCAACTCTCAACTCTCAACTTACCTCCATTTACCATTCTATTACCACTACCTCATGGGTGGCTTCCTATTCGGTGCGGTCTTCATGGCCACCGACCCTGTCACTGCGGCACAGACCAACATCGGCAAATGGATTTACGGCTTGCTTATCGGCATCTTCGCCGTGATGCTCCGCGTAATTAATCCAGCTTATCCCGAAGGCATGATGCTCAGCATACTGCTCATGAACTGCTTCGCGCCGCTCATTGACCATTGCGTCGTGGCACGAAATATCAAAATGCGGCAAAAACGCGCTATTGTCCAACGAAAAACTATTGCTTAATGAAAAAAGACATCAACAGCAACCGGTATATCTTCTTGTATGCCACTATCTTAATCGTTATCGTGGCAATACTGCTCACGGTGACAGCTTTATGGCTACAGCCCTTCCAAGACCGCAACGCTAAGAACGAAAAACGCATCAACATCCTTACGGCGGCAGGTATCCCTAATGTCAATGCCAAAAATGCTGCACTGCTCTTTGAAAAACACTGCACGGCAGAATTCCTTTTGGACGAAAACGGAAACCCAACGGAAGACGAAGGTCTGCCCGTGTTCGTCATCGACCGCCAGACCAGCGTCATTCCTATGCAAGGCAACGGCCTTTGGGGACCGATTTGGGGTTATCTCGCCATCGCCTCCGATGGCAAGACCGTGGTGGGTGCCACTTTCGGGCACAAGTCGGAGACCCCGGGTTTGGGCGGCGAGATTACCACAGAGAAGTTCCAGGGTCAGTTTGCAGGCAAGCAAATTATGGACAACGGTACTCTGATTCCCGTCGAATTTGATGCCATCACAGGAGCAACAAAAACCTCAAATGGAGTTAAGGAAATGATTGACAGTACTTTGAAGAAGTATTCGGCATATTTGAAGAGATTTGCAGAGAGAGGAGAATAAGCCATGGCCAACTTCAAGAAACTCGTCATAGAACCCCTACGCAAGACCAATCCCGTTACCGTGTTGGTGCTGGGCATCTGCTCTTGCCTCGCCGTGACCGCGCAACTCAAGCCTGCCTTGGTCATGGGTGCCTCTGTGACAATCGTGACTGCCCTATCCAACCTCATCATCTCGTTGCTCCGCAAAGGTATCCCCAACCGCATCCGCATTATCGTGCAACTTGTGGTGGTAGCCACCTTGGTCATCATGATTGACCAATTTTTGAAAGCCTTTGCCTACGATGTCAGCAAACAATTGTCTGTTTATGTGGGTCTTATCATCACCAATTGCATTATCATGGGGCGGTTGGAGGCTTTCGCTTTGTCGCATGGACCTTGGGAGTCGTTTTTGGACGGCATGGGTAATGGGCTGGGATACAGCCTCATACTTGTCATCGTGGCGTTCTTCCGTGAATTGCTCGGCTCTGGAACTTTACTCGGCTATCAAGTCATCCCGCAATCGTTCTACGAGGCGGGTTATCAGAACAATGGCCTAATGATTCTGCCGCCGATGGCACTCATCGTGGTAGGCATTATCATTTGGATACAACGCACGCGAATCCCTGAAATGCAAGATCCCAACAACAATTAAACACTTCAACAATCAACAATTCAACAGCCGTGGAACTCTTCAACCTCTTCATAAAATCCGTCCTCGTCGACAACATGATCTTCGCCTATTTTTTGGGCATGTGTTCCTATTTGGCTGTGTCGAAGACCGTCAAAACTAGTGCTGGCTTGGGCTTGGCTGTGACTTTTGTGTTAGTAGTCACCGTGCCTATCAATTATTTGGTCAACAAATACTTGCTTTCGCCGGGTGCTTTGGCTTGGATTAGTCCGAAGTTGGCCGCAGTCGACTTAAGTTTTCTGACCTATATCCTTTTCATCGCTATCATTGCAGCCATCGTACAAATTCTGGAAATGGTGATAGAGACCTTCACGCCGTCGCTCTATTCGGCTTTGGGCATTTTCCTTCCGCTGATTGCGGTGAACTGTGCCATCTTGGGTTGTTCGCTTTTCATGCAGGAACGCAATTTCAGTAATGTAGGCGAGGCGGCCATTTTTGGTCTCGGCTCGGGTTTTGGCTGGCTGCTGGCTATCGTAGCCATCGCCGCCATTCGTGAAAAATTGCGCTATTCAAAAATTCCCAAAGGTCTACAAGGCGTGGGAATCTCGTTCATTATCACGGGTTTAATGGGGATTGCCTTTATGGCATTTATGGGGATAAAACTATAGTTCAGAACAATAAAACGTTTCCGTCTTATCATTCCTCTAACATCATCGCTTTAAGTTCGCGGGCTTTCACTGTGTATATGTTGCCCTCGGTGTCACAGAAACAGAAGGTGCCGTTGCTACGGCAGCGCAAGGTGAGCAGCCGTTGTAGTGATAGGTTAAGGCCGCCCATCAGTTTCTTCGTCATGGGCGAAACCTCATTCTTCTTCGCATTTACTCTTACTGTTGTCATATTCTCTGATTTTTCTGAATTTTTCTTCATTATACAACTTGATTTTTTTGATGTTGCCTTCAGCGATAACCTCGGAGGGCATGACGCTATTGTCGATGAACAGGAAATAGTCAACGACAGGGCAATATAGGTTGAAAAGGTTGCGGATGCCCGAGCGATAGCGACGGCGGATAATACTGTCGTCGACATGGTGGCCGCCATGCTTCACGCGTTCTGCAACACGCTGGATGGCCAACTCCGGACTTTGCAGCCAGAAGTAAACCAAACTGGACCGATAGCCTTGCTCGCGGGCTTTCTTGATCAGCGCGTGGTACGATTTGGCGGCCAAGGTGGTCTCAATGGCGAAATCAACACCGTCAGCGATATGTGTCTTGATGCGCGACAGCATCAGGCGGCCTGCTGCGACCTTGGCTCCATCGGGGTTGAGCGGGGACAGACCCTTGGCAATTTCGTCGCAGTTGACGAACTCCTTGCATTGTAGCGTTTCGGGCAAAACCGTCAGTGAGGCGGTCGTCTTTCCCGCTCCGTTACAGCCTGATATGATATATAAATTCGGCATCTAAAACAATTTCTGCTCGTTCAGTTATGGCGAATTTCGTGCCAAAACAGACCGCAAAGATAGGTTTTTTGTGGATATGTCAACACTTTTCCACACTTTTCCACGATATTTTTTTGAACAAAAAATGTTAATTTGCTGAATATCAATATAGAATCGGTTTCGGAAAGATTATATTTTTCCAAAAAGCCTTTCAAAGCAGAAAAATGCGTACTTTTACCGCGTCAAAACTGATGTGATGAAGAAATTGATTCTCATAGTGTTCGCCTTGTTGGCAATAGCGGTTGCTGGCTGCCAAAAGGAGGTGGAATACCCGATTGAGCCACAGATCGCATACGCGGGTTTCAGTTATCTTTTCAATGCTGACAGTACTTTCAGCGGCGAGGGCATCATCAGTTTCTCGTATACCGATGGTGATGGCGACCTTGGCCTCGATGATGGCGACACTTTGTATCCCTTCGGCTTCCAGGACCCACATTATTATAATATGGTGGTTGATTACCTGAAAGCGGAAAATGGCGTGTTCGTGAAAACGCCGCTTTTAAGTCCGCATGTGCCAACTAGTCCCGCCGACACACTTGTGCTTTACGACACGGTGACCTTCAATGCTCGTTTCCACCGCCTGCGCGACAATGTCAATCCCAAGGCTATCAGCGGCTCGATGGAATACAAGTTGACTGTGCAGAATCCCTTCTCACCCAACGACACCGTGAAGTTTGAGATACATATCCTTGACCGTGCTTTGCACGAAAGCAATGTGATACAAACCGGACCGATTTTTACCGATCCAAGCGTCTCAACCAACCGATGACCATAAAAAATTTAGTTAGATAGATGAGCAAAGATAGTCTACATATTGGACACGAGACGCGAGACTACGAGACGCGAGACGTTTGGTTTGTCCCGTGTCCCGAAGTCCCGTGTCCCGCGTCAAATGATATTGAAGTTTAATTTTGAATAGTTACTTAAAAATGAAAAAAACGACCATTTCTATTACCTTATTAATATTAATGTTATTGCCTTTTGCTTCGGCCAAGGCGCAAACCCCTGGCGAGAACATCGACGTGACGCACTACGAAATCCATGTCTGGGATTTTGACTTCGCGAACCGTACGCTGCAAGGTGAGACCTTCATCGATTTCACCACCTCGGCCAGCACGTCCACCATAGTGTTGGAACTGAAAACGCTCACTGTTACTGATGTGGCTGCCGACTTCTATACCGTGGAAAGTTTTAGCCAAGAGGGCGACTTTCTGACAGTTACTTTCGATGAACCAATAGAAGCCAACGAACAGGTTACTTTAGACGTGCGTTATGGTGGTGCCACCTTCAGCGAGACTTGGGGCGGCGTGGAATGGTGGGGCAGCGATCGTGTCTACAACCTTGGCGTAGGTTTCGACAGCCAGCCGCACAACCTCGGCAAGGCTTGGTTCCCTTGTGTCGACAACTTCACCGATAAGGCGACTTACGATCTCTACATCACCGCGACCAATGACAAGAAGGCCATTTGTGGCGGCAACCTTGTTGAAACTATTGACAACGGTGACGGTACCTCCACTTGGCATTGGAACACGCCACAAGAAATTGCCACCTACCATATTTCGTTTGTCGTTGGTGACTACGAAGTCTGGGAGGACGTTTATCAAGGTATCGAGCGCGACATCCCCATTGAAGTTTGGGCCACGCCAGGGCAGATGAGCCTTGTTCCTGGTACCTTTGTCCACATCAAGGAAATCGTGGCTTTCTTTGAGGAGAACCTTGGCCCTTACCCTTTCAACCGCATCGGCTATGTCAGTACAAGCAAGGGCTGCATGGAGCATACCGACAACATCGCGTTTGCGTCGAGCATCATTAATGGCAACACTTCTGGCGAGGAATATGTAGCCCACGAGTTGTCGCACATGTGGTCGGGCAACCTCGTGACTTGCGAAGAGGCGGGCGACATGTGGCTTAACGAGGGCTTCGCGCAGTTCTGGGGCGCGTTCTATGAAGCGGGGGTCTATGGCGAGCAACACTTTCAAAACACTATGTCAGCTTTGGTCAATAGCATTAACACGTGGTGCAGTAAATCGTCCAACTGGTTGCCACTCAATAATATGCCTTTGGATATGACCTACGACAGCGATGCCGTCTACGACCGGGGTGCTGTCATCGTCAACACGATGATGAACTACATGGGGCGCGAGAACTTCCTCTCGGCCATGCGGCAATACTTCGACCAATATGCTTATCAAGCCGCGACTTCCGAACAACTTTGTGAAGCCTTGACACAGTATTCAGGCATCAACATGCACGATTTCTTTGACACATACGTCTATAGTTCAGGTATGCCCCATTTGTATGCCAACATTGCTTCGGTGAGCATGGTCGGCAACCAATACGAAGTCGTTCTCGATCTGCGTTACCAACACATTGGTGACAGCCACATCGGTCAAAGCAACCGTTATGATGTGACTTTCGTTGGTCCTGAATTTCAGTTAGCTACCGAAAAGGTTGAATGGGATGGGTTGCATGGCTCGGCCATAGTCACACTCGATTTTGAACCCATGGGCATCGTTAACGACTTCAACAACAACTGGTTGGATGGCAGGACGCAGAAAAACTTGATCTTGAAAGGCACTTCGCAACAGAATTTCGCCTATTTCACCGCCAAGCCCGATGTCATCACCGATTCGATCTTTGTCAGCGTGGAGAACCACCTCGTAGCACCTTACGATGACCCGCTCGTCCCATACCTTACTCTTTCGACCAAGCACTTCTGGACCATTAACCGTTATGATTTCGGTGAGGCCGAGGTGGAAGGTTGGTTCGACTATTCCAAGGCCAACGATGGTGACATCATCGAGACGCAGAATGATTCAGCCACTTTGCTCTATCGAAAAAATGCTTCGGAAGCTTGGCACGAGATTCCTTACACGCTCTATCCAGGAAGTAACTGGAAACAAGGCCGCTTCATCCTTAACGACTTCTCTTCGGGCGAGTATGTTTTGGCCGCTTGGGACAAGGAAGCGCTTGCCATAGAGGAACATATAGAAGAGAAAACAGCGCTGCAGGTCTATCCCAATCCTGCCAATGGTGAGATTAATGTGAGCTGGAACGGTATCACTGACGGACAGATTGTCGTGAGCGATATTAATGGCAAAGTGCTGAAAACCATGGTTTTCACCAAGTTCAACCAACTCATCCTTTCTGTTGAAGGCTTTTCCAAGGGCTCCTATCTCCTGACCCGCCAAGACCTTGATGGAAAATCTATCGAAACAAAAACACTCATTATTAATTAATCACAAATAACAATAACATGAAAAAAAACATCACATTAGCAACCATGCTCCTGCTTCTTGCCTTCGTCTTTTCGGGCTGCCAGAAGAAAAAAAATGATTGGACCTTCTTCTACAATTATTCGGTTGATGACATTGTAGGAGATTACCATTACTCCAATGTTTCCAATGCTTTCGAATACATTAGTGAAAGTTCGACAGTACACATCTGTGAGGATGCCTTTGTCACGATTTCAAAACTGTCCGAAACATCAGTACAAATTACGCTTAAATGTCCCGATGAAGGTTATAATCAGACTTTCATGGGTACACCTTACAAGAACGATGATGATTTCAAAATATACCTTGAAAAACCGTCGTATGAGTTCAATGCTATGGTCTACACCAACGAGAAGGGTGAAATTCGCTTGCATGGCAATGGACGAAAAATCATAGGATACACAGGTGGGTCCCATTCACAACCCATCTTTGCCAATTGGTATTACGATGTAGTTAAAGACTAAACACTTATCGATATGAAAAAAGCAATCTTAATTTTGGCCGTCCTCGTGATGGCTTTCGGAAATGCGGGCTTGGCCCAGAAAAGAATCAACTTGAAATCTCTTGGAAAAGCTGCTATGCTGAAGCATTATGGCCTTCGTGAGAGAAATGACATGGTGCCTCAAACTGCCGCTTGGCAGGATACTAATGGTGATAAGTACCGCGTCAATTACGAATACGATGAAAATGAGCTCTATCTTAACACCGAAATATATGAAATGTTTTGGGACGGCGTTTGGCAGGAATTCGAAATGATTTCCTACGAATACGATTTTAATGGCAATGTCCTTGAGATGCTTGTTTCGGATTTTGATGGTGAGGAATGGTGGGATTTGGGGAGAGCTTCCTTTGCATACGAAGATGATTTGGTGAGCGAGGTCATTATCCAATATTGGGAAGATGGTGAATGGGTGAATGAGGAGAAGGCAGTGTATAATTACAACGGCGACAGTTGGACGATTCTTTATTGGGACTGGAACGGTACCACTTGGTCATCGAACGAACTTTATACCTATAACAAAAATGCGGGAAGTATCGAGGTGTTGATTCAGTATATGCAAGGTGGCGCATGGCAAAATGATGAGCAACAATTCTTTACGCTTGATTTCAACGAGCATGTCACGAGCATCCTTGTTCAAGATTGGCAGAATAGTGCTTGGGTGAACGACACTCGAATCACATACCATTATACCAGTGGTGTGTTTGACACAAAGATTGAAGAATCATGGAATGGTTCCGATTGGGAGGCAACCAACAAATACAATTATATCTATGACAACGGCAACGCCATTAGCGGTTCTTGCAAGGTGTTTGACGGTAACGATTTTGTGCCTGGTGACGGCGACATTGAAATGGCATACGGCTACAGTGCCGACAGCAAGTCTTTCTACGGCTTTGAGGTGAGTATGACCTACATCGACTTGACCCAGGTTGACGAGAACGCACAAGCTAACTTCTTTGTCTATCCCAACCCAGCCGAGAACGAAATCCAAATCCAAGCGGAAGGTTTCCGAAAGGCCGAAATTTACAGCCTTACGGGGCAGTTGATGATGGAAAGCTTGCACAATACTTTGGATGTTAGTGCTTTGACTTCTGGTGTTTATCTGCTGAAGGTACACACTGGGAATGGTGGCAGCAAAATAGGCAGGATTGTACTTCATTAATGGGTGTGAATTAGGGTAAAAAAGTAGTTTTTTTCAATTTTTTTCAATTTTTTTCAATTTTTTGCTTGCAGTATGAAAAAAACTCTCTATCTTTGCAGCCGAATTATCGAATTATGCATGAGTTATTCACTTAAATATTAATTAAAACAAAACATTAGAAACGATGAAAAAACAAACTAATCGGAAGGCCATTGTGCTTTCATTGGCAATGGCTGCTTTGCTGTCGGTGCCAGCTACAGCTCAGTCCAGACAAGGTGGCTTGTTCGGTTCGAAGAGCGAAAGTGAGCAGGCCGGCATGCTCAATCGCTATGAGCAAAACTTTGAGGGTGTGAATACCAATAACCCGATTTATGGCGCTCCTGTTGGAAGCGGCTTGCTCATTCTTACCGCCATAGGTGCAGGTTATGCAGCACTCAAAAAGAAAAAGGAAAACTAATTCAAAACCAAGAAAGGGAAAAAAAATGAAGAAAATTAGTATCATTATGATGGCTTTGGCTCTTGTTATGGGCATGAGCCAGTGCAAGAAGAACGAGCAGACTGCCAGTAGCAATAATGGCGAAGAGCCAATTTTCAAAGTGACTCTCACCACCAACAACAACTCGAAGCTGTATTTCGGCGATGAATTCGGTGACGGTTTAATTCCTGTTTTCTTTAATCCCGGGGTTACTGCGGATATTCAAGACAAAATTTATGTGGCTGTTGGTGGCAAGTGCATTGGTTATCTTGTTATCCAATCAACATCATTGCCAAACTACGGAGGAGAAGGTAATCAACTGGTTACTGACATGTATGGTTATCCAGGATCTTTCAATGTAGATGCTCTTCATAATGGTGATATGATGGAGCTCTTTCTCTTGGGTGGAAGTGAGCAAACCGTCACAGTGGGTGATGTCGACTATGTGACGTTCAGCTACGCTGACCAACAAGCACAACCTGCTGTTATCGCTCATGGTTTTATAACTGAACCTTATGATGGGCCAAGAGCGGGCAACTTTGAGCACTATATGTGCGAAAGGTTGGAAAACATGAACGCTCTCGTGAAGTTCAACGTTGTTGGTGCAAACACCGACGTTCCGATTACCATCTGTGGTGTGAAAAACCAGTCGGTGGTCAGCTTCGATGGTGGTATTGTCAACTCCGATGAGGTGGGTAACATTGTTACCTTCAGAGGTCTTGACGTCCAGAATGGCCATAATAATACGCGTTATGCCGTGGTCCCCAGCAACCAACATGCTGTGTCGGGCGAAATCATTGCTGATGGTTTTACTGGCACTTACGAAATCCCGGGAGCTGGTGGTGTCAATTCGATAAGAAAAGGCACGATTTATTTGGAATCGAAGTAATTTTGGACATCACTTCTTGAAACAAGAGAGGCGAGCCATGGCTCGCCTCTCTATTTTTGTTACTGGCAGTGGAGATTAGAACCCCATGCTAAACCAATACCAGAACTTGTTTTCCATCTCCTTCCAGGTCTGTCGGGTGGAGCCTGCGAAGTCGGAAGTGTATTGGTTGATAAGTTGTGTGGCTTCCTTGGTCTTGCCTTCATCAATGAGGGCCTGGGCGCGTTTCTCCATGGCGGGGATTTCGTTTAAGGCTTTCTGCTCGAAGCGGGTCACGTTATCGAGCAAAGTGCTTTTGGTACGACCCCATTGCACGGTAGCCAATTTGTTGGCCTTGCGGTAGTGCCAAATCCAAGCCTCTTCGCGATAACGCAGCTGACCGCATTTGTCGAAGCCGTCGGGCAAGGTGGTGGAACCAGAGAAGATCGGGATACGTGGGCTTTGTCCTGGGTTGTCACAGGCCATCCAGCAGATGGCACCAATCTCATCGGGCATCCAGCTACGGCATTGGGTGACGAAGTTGTAGCTGCTCCAAGCCACTGCCACAGTGCGTTGGAAGTTGATGGTGCCGGGAGCTAAATAATTAATGGTGTTCATTGTCACACCACCAATCCACGGGTTGGCAATGGGGCTGATGATGGTGTCGTTGACGACGGAGCCGTCCTCCATACGTTTCTTGCTGACCATCTTCACATTGCGCGTCATGTCCATGTCGGTGCCTTCATAGGTGCTCTTGAACAGATTGATGACATCCATCACGTCGACTTTCTTGTCAGGTTTCACAGAGAAAGGCAGTTCGTCCATGTCCATGCTCAAGTTAAGAGAAGGGGCAAGGCTGTTGAGAACGAAGAACTCGCGTTCGCGGAAGTTCTTGCCTGCGCCGTAGCTGCTGCCGAAAGCCTTCCAAAAGACAAAATCACCTTGGCCATCCCAAAGGCCGTACTTCTTGGCCACAGCTTCGCAGTTGTCGGAGCAGTAGAAGTCTTTGCTGCCGCGTTCCAGCTTGCCGATACGGGCGATGTTGGCGCTGACGCCCACTTCGCCGTCAGGAATGCGTTTAGCGGCCCAAACGCCGCCGATTTTGTCGGGACCTTCACCGAGAATTTCCATCTGCCATACTTCGTTTTTGTCAGCCAATGTGATACACTCGCCGCCATCGCCGTAGCCGTATTCCTTGACGAGCTTGCCGATAAGTTGGATGGCGTCGCGGGCGTTGTCGCAGCGCATCAAGGCCACACGCTCCAACTCCTCAATCAAGAACATGCCTTTGTGGTTGACCAAGGTGTCGGGTCCGGAGAAGGTCGTTTCACCGATGGCTAGTTGTTTCTCGTTGAGGCAGGGGTAGGCCGTGTTGAGGTAGGCATAAGTGTGGGCTACCTGCGGAATCTCGCCGACCAGTTCCACATTGCGGTTGTCGAAGGGGTCTTCGGTGTGCATGGTGCCTTTGTAGACCTTGTGTGTCTCGATGGTCTCGTCGGTTTGGCCTTTCTTTTTTTTGCCTTTGGAGGGTTCGGCCACCTTGTGGTCGGCGGCAGCTTCCCAGCGCATCCAGGTGCGGTAGCGACCATCGCAAGTGTGAGAGGTGATGACGGAGCCGTCGGTGGAAGCGTTTTTGCCCACCATGATGCTCGTACAGCAAGCACCGTCGAGCATTTCTTGTTCTTCCTGTGCCATGGTGTTGAAACCGGCGAGCAGCAGGGCGGATAAGAGTAATGGTTTGAATTTTAACATGTTAGTTGGTTTTAATGATGATTGTACATTTGGCAGTCCAAAAATAGGAAAGAAATTAGTCGGTTTGAAAAATTTCAGGAGAAATATTTATTCTTCCCAAAATAATTGTTCTGCTATGCTGTCGGCGAATAGCATCTGTTTATCAGAGAGGTAGAGAAACTCTCGCGTTTGTGAGAGTTTGCCTTGGGTGATGAGTGGTCGCGCATGTTTCTCGCAATAAGTGGAAAACTTTTCGCCCATTTCACGTTTCATGTATTTCAGGTCGATGCCCCAGTGGGTACGGAGACGGAGCATGACGTATTCGTTGTAGAGCTGTTCTGGTGATAGCATTTCTTTTTCGGACACGGAACACGGGACTGTCAGGTCTCGCAGTCTCGCAGTCTCGCGTCCCGCGTCTATATATTTCTCCACACTCGCAATGTTCCATTGTCTGGATGTGCCGTCAAACGAGTGCGCCGACGGCCCAAATCCTATGTAGGGTGTACCGAACCAATAGCTGGCATTGTGCCTTGAGTGCATACCACGACGACAGAAATTGGAAATTTCATAGTGTAAGTATCCATGGTCTTTGGCACGGCGACATAGGATTTCGTAATCACGCAAGGCATCATCCTCATTGACGGGGAGCACTTTTTTTTGTTCGATTTGCTTGGTCAGGATGGAATTAGGCTCCAAGGTAAGGGCATAGGCTGAAAGATGGGGCAAATCGTATTCGAAAAAGATGTCCAGATTGCGGTTCCATTGCACGGCGTTGGATGTTGGCAAGCCGTAGATGAGATCAATGCTGATGTTGGTGAAACCGGCTTGCTTGGCCCAGCCAAGGCATTGGCGGGCATGGTTTGAGTCGTGGCGGCGACTCAAGTAATGCAAATCGTTGTCGAAAAAGCTCTGAATGCCAATGCTCATGCGATTGATTCCAATCTTGCGCAAGCCTTGCAGATAGTCCAAAGACAACGTGTCGGGATTGGCTTCAAGGGTGATTTCGGCATTTTCGTCGACCGAGTAATTAATATTAATAAGGTGTAACAGCTCGCGGATTTCGTCGACAGTCAGTAGGGAAGGGGTGCCGCCACCGAAATAGACTGTGTGGACGGTTTCACCTTTCAAGTAGTCTTTTCTCAACATGAGTTCCGCTTTTAACGCCTCAAAAAACTTGTCCTTCAGCTTTAAGGAAGACAACGAGTAGAACCCGCAATAGCCGCATTTCGACTTGCAAAAGGGAATATGGATGTAGATGCCTGCCATGATGCAAAAATAAAAAAAGTTCCGCGACGACGGAACTTTTTTAGTTGATAGTTAATAGTTGATAGTTGATAGTTATCTATCGATTGTCAGTTTGAAACTCTTTTCACCGTGTTCATACTTTAGGCGGACGAAATAGATGCCGTTTTGCAGGGAATTAAGACGGATGCTTTCGAAACCTTCATTGACACTTAACACGCTTTGGCCCAGAATGTTGAGCACTTCGACTTGAAGAAGACCGGCACCATCCACGTGGAGCATGTCCTTGGCAGGATTCGGGTAGACTTTGACCTCTTTTCCATTTTCTTGAACACTGTCCCAAAGCACGGTCACCAAAAGCAGTTCTGACTCGGCCTCACAACCGTCGTCGAAAACGGCGATAACGACATACTCATGCGTTTCGTCAAAACCAACGTTGAGGTCAATGTATTCTTGTGCTTGGGTTAATTCTTCCAACAGGATTCCGTCTTTCAGAATCCTATAGCCTAATAGATTTCCCGTTGATCCAAGTTCGGGTTCAGTCCAAAACAGATGTACTTTTGGCCTATCTCCATAAGTTTCGGCATCAAAGTCACGAATTGGGTTGCAACTGATGACTACCTCTTCTTCTCGAATCCAGCCCATGCGGTCATTGCTGCCTTTATATGTGCCATAGACTAGATTCTCAACAGGTTGGTTCAAAGCGTAGGCGGTGACATACACGGGGTCATCGGGGGAGAAATTCTGGACATAACTGAGCGTGACAATTTCCAAATTGCCGTCACCATCGATGTCGCCGAAATTGGCACCGTTCATGTAGGTGAGGCCTTGCGGACGCAGCGGGAAGCCGTTGGTGACTTCGGTGCCGTCCATTTCCCAAGCGCGGATGAAACCTTCGTTGCCGTCCATCAAATTGAAGTCGGTGATGATTTCGTTTTCGCCGTCGCCGTCAATGTCGGCCACAGAAAAGAAGCCCTCGATACCTGAAGTCAGGTTGAGCGGGAATCCGGATGCCACGTTGCCGTTGACATCATATTGATAGAACACGTTGCCTTCGCCTGAAACACCCATGAAGATGGCATATTCGTCGTCATTTTTCGTCACTGTTGGAGCGGAATAAGTCCAATAAGCGACTGGTTTTGGCCATCCTGAACGATATTCACCCGTTTGGGCGTTACGCACATAGTGGTTCGGGTTGTCGCCATGGCAGGCTCCCACAAGGCTCCAGTTGCCATCGCCATCGAAGTCGACCACAAGTGGTGACTGGTAGGAATACTTGTAGGCCTCCTGACTCTCAACGGAATATAACATTTCTCCTGTATGGCTGACGCAATAAAGGATGGAAGTCGTTGCGATGAAAAGCTCCAGGAAGCCATCTCCGTCAATGTCGGCCAAGGTTGGTGTGAAGGCAGGTGTTGAGGGCATCTCGAAAGGGAACCCATCGATTTCCTCGCCTTGGAGGTTCCATGCATGGACTCCGGCGGAGATACTAGCAGAGGCCTTGCCGCGACCGCAGAAGATGATCTCCAAAGTGCCGTCATTGTTGAGGTCGGCCAAAACGGGGGCACAGATGAGCGGGTTGTTGTTTGTCACGGTGGCAAGCAGCACTTCGCCGGTGCTACTAAAGACATTGATGCCACCGCGTGCGTTGCCGTAAGCGGTGAGTGCCACTACTTCCAAGTTGCCATCGCCGTCGATGTCGCCGACTGTGGCAGGATATTGTGCCATGCCACCAGCAAGTGTTTGAGTCCAAAGAACATGCCCTTGGCCGTCAATGACATTGATTTCTTCGTTGTGGTTGAGGATGATTTCATCGGCACCGTCATTGTTGAGGTCGGCCAAGGTCAGGCCACGCATGGGTTTGTAGGTGGTGTTTGATCCAAAGCTCAAGGGGAATCCTGGCATGGGTGTCAAGCCGTCGCGGGCCGCTGGAGGCAGTTGGACATCAAGCACGTTTTCAGTCGTAATCACGCCCTGTTCATCAATAAAAGCCCTTGTCGCAGGCTGTTGCGCAAGGGCTTTTACTGACAGGAACATAAAGGCGATAAACAGTAAGTTCAGTTTTTTCATAGTTCCTGATAATGGACGTTCAACTGCTCATTTCTCGCATTTCTTGCAGCAGCCAGCGAGGCACTTGTAAGCCAAGCCAGCAAGGCAAGCACCGACGAGCGGAGCCACGATGAAGAGCCAAACTTGTCCCATGGCACTCCAAGCACCGTCGCAGTTGGAGAATAAGGCGACGCCAAGCGAACGGGCGGGGTTCACCGAAGTGTTGGTCAGCGGGATGCTGATGAGGTGGATGAGCACCAAGGTGAGACCGATGGCCAGACCACCGAACTTGCCGTTGGCATGGCTGCTGTCGGTGACACCGAGGATGACCATCAGGAATACGAAGGTCAGCAAGGCCTCAACGAGGAAGGCACCTCCAGTGCTGATGGCTTGGTAGTCGCCACCACAAGCCTTTTGGAAGTCAGCACCGAATCCGTTGGCGGCGAAAACACCAGTAGTGCCAAGGCCAGCGGCATTCCAAATCACGAGCAGCAGAGCACCAGCGATGATACCGCCAATGAACTGGGCAGCCCAATAGCAGAGCATTTCCTTGAAGCTCATGCGGCCATTGACAAAGACGCCAAAACTGACGGCAGGGTTGAGGTGGGCACCAGAGATGTGACCGATGCCATAGGCCATGGCGACCACGGTCAAACCAAAGGCGATGGCAACACCGAGGAAGCCAACATGTCCGAACAAGGCTGTTCCACAGCCACCAAACACCAAGACAAATGTGCCGAACAATTCGGCGAAGAATTTGTTACAAGTCTTCATAACTCTTTGAATTTTAATTAGTTATATGTTAATTAACGATTGCTTTCATAATTGGTACTTGGGTTAGCGTTCCATTGCAACCCTGCAAATGTACAAAAATATCATTGTCAAGCGGAATTTTGCAAAAATTTTTCGACAGCGGCGTTAAAAGCTTCGGGGTTCTTGCTTGCAATGAAATGGTCGCCTTCTATGAATTCCAATGTGGAATTATGTAAACTATTGTTAATCAGTATTGTATGTGATTCTTTGATCATGTCTTTCGTCCCAGCAATAACCAAAATAGGCATGGTCAGCTTGGCAAGTTCCGACGGGTCGATATGCGGCTCATTGACCATCAAGCCGAGCAATTCCGCATTCTTTCTTGCCTTGTCGGATTTCCTTGAAAACAATTTTGCAATAGAATAGCCGAATTCGATGGGCCATTGGTAGAGTGGCTTCACACCTGAAGGAAACAGATTAGCGCCGTTAAGAATCAGTTTGTCAACTCTTTCGGGATGTTTTAGCGCAAAAGTCAAGGCGATGTTGCCGCCATCAGAGAAACCGAGGAAACAGGCTTTTTCGATGTCTTTTTCGTCCATGAAATCGAGCAAGTCGTCGGCAAATTGTTTTATCGTAAAAGGCTTGTTTCCTCGGGAAGATTGGCCATGTCCTCTTGTATCTATTGCAATGACGCGATACTTCTTACAAAAATGGGCAATCTGGTGAACAAAATACTCGCTGCTCTCGCCGTTGCCGTGGAGCAGAATTAGTGGATGGCCTTGGCCTTGGTCGATATAGTGAAGTTGAATGTCGTTCATGTTTATTCTACCACCAACTTCTTCGTTATCAAACTGCCACCTAACATCTGAACAGTATAAACTCCAGCGGGCCAACGGCTTACATCGATTGTGCAGCAGCCTTCAAATGCGAAGTTGGTCACAATTTGTCCCTGCATGTTGAGTACCATCACACTGACAGCGCTTTTGTCGTAGTCGGTGCGGAGGGTGACTTGTCCTTTAGCGGGATTGGGATAAACTTCAGCAGTGAAAGCCTCTACAGGTTGTTTAGGATGTACACTGGTAAGGATTTCCTTTTTGTCGCTGTAGGTGACGATTTTGCCCGAAACGCGCAATATCGGATTGTCGGGAGCGGCACATTCGGTGCAGGTAATGCCATCGTGGCATTCTGGGTGGTTGGGATGGCAAAGGTCGAGATAGTTTGGGTCGAACTGGTATGACAGCTCTATACTCTCACCAGGGAAGACATTGAGGCCATAGTCCCACACCATGGCGATGCTGCCCGGACACCATCCGCTACGGTTGTAGGTCCAGGTGCCGCTTTGCGGCTGACAACCCGCTGGGTTGGGACTGCAGGTACGCCATAAGTGTTGATCGAAGCTGACGTATCCATTCTCGAGGATGTGATGCGTGGCTTCGTAGAACTCGGCGGCGTTGCCCGTGTTGTTAGTGTTGTTGGTACCACTGCTCCAGTTATGGCCCGTGGTGGTCAGCTTGAGTTTTGCGGCTTGGGCGTTCTCGCTGAAACGATAGTTCACGACGGGTACAGGCTGTTGGTTGGCATAGTCACCAAAGGCGTAAGTGCCAAACCAGATTTCATCCACATCAACGTAAAGGTATTCAGGGGAGCCGGCGCTGAAGCTGAAAATCAGGTTGGGATTGGAGCCGCTACCGTTCCAAAGCTCCATATAGTATTCTAACTCCACCAAACCTTGCAGCTGGGTGGTATAGTCGCTCACCTCCACATCGTCTTGGCACTGTACACCGAAGGGTGTGATGTAGCGGAACAACTCAACCCATTCGCCTCTATAATTGCGTACTTTCACTCCGCCTATGCGGTCGTAAGTGTCGCAGTTGCCGTTCACGCAATTATAATCGAAATGGGCCATAATGTTGTTGAACGCGCCCACATGCGATGGAAACACGTATTCGCCCTTGGCGCTATGTGACGACGGGGTGCAAACGAGGTCGCCGTTCATCGTAATCACATCCAAGTGGCTTTCGATATTGTTGGTCACCTCGAAGCTATTCGTAAATGTGGTCGTTTTGTCGCCACTTTGGGTCACGCTGACGGTCATGTCATAGTCGCCAAAGCCCGAAGGGGTCCAAAAACCGTAATAATAACCGTTGTCGGGGTCGTCGGGATAGTCGGTCTGCAAGGCGATGTATTCGTCATTAATGGAAGCATGTACATTGGTGAACTTGATGACTTCAGGATGCTCGATATAGGCCGAGACGACAATCATAACGGGATGTATATCATACAGATAAACTTTTGTCCCCTCATACGGGCGGCGGATTTTCACCTCGGGTTCGTAGGCATACGGGTCGACGACCTCAAAAGTCTTCACCACGTCGGGGGCAGGCAGCCAGTTGGCGTTGCCGGCTTGGGTGGCTTTCAGCTTCACGATGCCCGTTTCGCCCGTTAGGGTCAAAATGTTGCCTTCAATTGTTGCAGGTCCTTCCATCATCTCGAATGAAACGGGCAGTCCTGAAGATGCGGTGGCTTCCAAAGTAATCGGGTCGTTGAAAATCAGTTGGTTCGGAATGTCAGCCATTTCAATGAGTTGGGCGTTGCCGTCGGGCTGCTGGCGCACGAGGAGGTTGTCGAAGCCGCCCGTGCCGCCTTGCGAGTGGAAGAAGAGGCCGTCCCACACTTGATAGTCGTTTTTGTCGCCCGAACCTGGTGTGAGGTTCATGCAAACGTTGGTGCAGCCCGCCATCTGAATCCATTCTCCTTCGCAGTTGGGCTTGACGAAAACCGTCACCGCGCCTGCACCATCGTAAGCCGTGAAGTCGAATGACATCTTGTAGCGCGTCCAGCCGCCTTGTTCGTAGTCGAAGGGGATGTTGCTGCCATCAGGCAAACAAACTTTGGCGTGGCCGCTGTCGCCTTGGCTCTTGATGAAGAGATAGACACCACCGTCGGGGTCGGTCATTCCGGGAAGAATGTGCCCGTCGCCGTCAGCGTCGAAGCCCACGCCGAAAAACGAGCCCCACCAAGTGCGGTTCATGTCGATTTCAAGGTCCATGATGCCGCCGTTCTGGAAGCTGAAGTTGAAGTTGGACGAGGCCTTGCGCGTGGACGTGCGGCCCACGACTGAGCCGCCGCATGGATACCAGACGGCAAGACTCTC
>JAEEGJ010012364.1_pt1 | contig 21173 bp, 21 predicted proteins | sample 8958761 | NCBI WGS metagenome assembly JAEEGJ01 (sample SAMN16246546, study PRJNA631951) | gut metagenome | biome: gut microbiome; feature: rumen; material: RS-attached | host: Bos | place: Iran: Karaj | collected 2018-10
AGCTGTAGTAGTGGTTCTCGGTGGCATAGTCGAAACCTTCGAAAGCCTTCGTTCCTTCGTTGCCATAGCCGCAGGTAATGGAATTGCCGATGAATTCGATCTTTCTTGACGGCAGGGCGGGGGCATCTGTCAGACGCCGGCCCTTATCCAGCACAAACCCCCAGAACTCAGGATACATCTCATAGCCCTCGATGACATACATCAGACGGACGAGGTGACGGCCTTCCGGCAGAGCCGTTGCCAGCGTTGCCACAGAGTCTCTCTTGTCCATAAACGACACCTTGAAAGGCTCGGCCTGATCAATCTGCGCCATATAGTAGCCGCTGCCGGGTTTGGCGATCATCTTCAGCGATGTGCCCTCGAAGGCGGCAATAATCTGTGTACCGGGATAGTTCCAGGCAGGACGCTCGGGATTGGTGAAGCTGATACGGCCGGTATACTGGATATGCTTATCGGCAGCACTGACCACAGTGCCCTTGATGGGCAATGTCTCACGAGCAGAAGCAGTGAATAGTGAACAGTTAATAGTGAATAGTATGAAGAGTAACTTTTTCATAACTTTTTGAGTTTATAGATTATTTGCCGGATTCATATTTCTCGCGGATCTTCTTGATGCGCAGCAGCAGGTTCTTGTAGTGCAGACCATTCGTGCCGTCAGCCTGCTGGGCCTTGAGATAGTTCTCCACCTTGTCCAGATGCTGCTCGATATAGAGGATGGCATCCGAACGCTGTGCAGCAGAGAGGCTGGTGTTTGCTGTGATAACAGCGGTAGACGTTGACGCTGAAGCGGTAGTCGGCGCGGGATTCAGGGCCGTGCCCAGGAAGTCCACATAGCTGCGCTGTTGCTGGCGACGGAAGTTGTTCTGTTGCTCGTTGCTGTCGTTGAGCGGTTTCCACACCATAGCAAACACATCGTCCAGGTATTCCTCCACGGGATAGCCCTTTGGCGACTGCAGATAGGTGTTGTGCAGATTCATGATGGCATTGGGGGCGAGGAGCGATGCGATGACCGTCTGCTGACGGGAGCGGATCTCTTCGGCATAGTCGGTTCCCAGTTTGTTGACGATGCTCTGCGGATAGAGCCACAGCGGCGCCTCCATCACGTTGCGGTCCATCCACTGCATGGCCTCCTTCTGCAAGGCTTTCGGCACGATGTCGTAAGGCTGCTGGCCTGGGGCGTTGTTGGTGTATTTACCGTAGATATAGCGCTGCACATGGTTGGCGTAGCGCTGATATTGTTGGCGGCAGGCGCTGAAGATGCTGCTCAGGTCTTCATATTGATCGTCGGGTTGTGCCGTCCATTTCTCAATGTTCTGCATCACGCGCTTCAGGTTCATCAGACCGTATTCGTTGGCCTTCATCTGGTCATCACCCAGGTCCTCTGTCTGACTGCGGGGGTCTTGCGCACGACCTTCGTCACCGCTCCACCACAGCCGGCGGTTGCCATCCAGCACCTTCGTCACCTCTGCCCGCAAGGCCTTCTTCTCCTTGGCAGGATCCTTGAATTCCGGACGGTACTGATAGCCCCATTTGATAGCCCACTTGTCATAGTCGTTGATACGGGGGAAGAGACCCTTCTCACCGATCTTGTCCTCAGGCTGGGCCACATAGTTGAACCGCGCATAGTCCATGATGCTCGACGTGTGGCCGTATTTCTCTACCCAGGCCTTGTCACGCAGCTTCTCCACAGGGGTGGCCTGCGAGGCAATCATATTATGGCGCAGACCGAGGGAATGGCCCACCTCGTGGCTGCTGACGAAACGGATCAGTTGGCCCATCAGCTCGTCGGGGAAGTCCATCTTCTGAGCCCGTTTGTCGAGCGGACCGCACTGGGTCATATACCATTTCTTCACCAGGTTCATCACATTGTGATACCAGCAGATATGGGCCTCGATGATCTCACCGCTGCGGGGATCCACGATACGCGGTCCGTAGGCATTCTCCGTCTCAGAGGGCAGGTAGCGGATCATGGAGAAGCGGGCGTCGTCGATCGACATCGTAGTGTCGTTCTCCGGGAATTCCTTGGCAATGATGGCGTTCTTGAAGCCGGCGGCCTCAAAAGCCACGTTCCAGTCGTTGATACCGGCAATGAGGTATTTCACCCATTTCTTCGGCGTTGCAGGGTCGATATAGTAGACGATCTGTTTCTTCGGCTCCACGAGCTTGCCGGCTTGATAGGCCTTCAGGTCCTTCGGCTCCAGACGGTAGCGCGAGATGATGGCCTCGTGGTCGGTGGTCTGCTGGTTATCGCTGAACTCCGTAATCTGATTGTTGAAATAGCCCACACGGTTGTCGAAATAGCGGGGTTGCATGGGTTTCTTCGGCAACAGCACGATCGAGGTGTTCAAGGCCAGCGTCACGGAACCCGTCGTTGAGGCCGGGGTCCTGGCGCTGCTGTTCATGCCATAGGTACGCAACGTCTGTATCTCTACGTTGATGGGGTAGGTCTTGATACTGTCTATGAAGGTGCGGTCTGCCTGAACGGCCGTCACACCGACCGATGTGCGGTCAGAGGCCGTGAAACTGGTGATCTTATTGTCCGACATCAGCCACTTCGTGATGTTGATCAGCTGGTCCTTGGTCTTCGGATTGCGTCCGATCACGTCAAACTTATAGACGATGGGGTCGGCAGTCGACTGCTTCAGGGAGATGGCGATGCGGTCATCGGGATTGGCCAGGTGCGACTGCACATATTCCCTGAGGAAAATGCTCTTCTGGCCGTATTGCTCCAGATAGACGGCAGAGTGGTTCACCTCCTCACCACTGAACATCCTGAAGCCCTGTGGCGTACTGGTAAAGCGTGTCACGGCAAGCATCATGCGCCCCAGCAGGGAGTCGGGCACCTCAAGATACCAGTCGTCCTTGATATGGCGCACGGTGAAGAGGCCATACCTCACGCTGCCCTTCTCTTTCACCACCTTGTGATAGGGATCCGTGTGATCGGTAACGGTCGTGTCCTCACAACAGGAGTTCTTCTTCGGCGTCACTGCCGTGGAGTCGCAATGAGTGTGCTTCGTCTCTGTGGTGTCACACTTCACCGGCTTCGTCTGCGTCGTGTCGGCGGGGTTATAAACTGCAAAAGCCGCCTGCTGACCCATCAGGAACAGCGTAGCGACTATGATTCTCTTAATGGTTTTGTTGATTTGCTTTGATTCCATAGGTGCAAAGTTACAACAAAATCCCATAATAATGCAGTTTCCCCCTTTTATTTATAATTATTTATAAAATCACGGATTCGAAAGCCTCCTTCAGCGCATCGGGGTCGGGCAGCGAGCCGCATTCATATTGTGCCATGGCTCTCACTACATCGTAATACTTCAGCATTCTGATCTGCTCCTTCGGGGCTATCCCCGTACGCTTACTGACATATTCAATATACGCGTCTACATTGTTCTCAGGTGCCGGGGCGAAATGCTGGATGATCTTCTCGATGGTGGTCCAGCCACGCCTGCGATAGGTACGGCTCAGCAGGATCAGCGCAGCCCTGTAGCCGAAATAGAAATCAACAAACTGACAGAACCGCTTGTCTGTCCTTTTCTCCTTGGGCAGGATGCCCACCCATGTGGCCCCCCATTCTATATTCAGTGGATTCTTGTTACGGATACCACGCACAAGTTCTTTCTTCATACTAATTTAGTCAATTTGTAATGTAATAATTGTAATATTTGTAATATTCTTGACGATGCTCATTTCGTATACTTTGCCTTTTTCCCCCGGCCCGTCTTCGTCACTTTATGGTCTTGCTGCCAGCGCCAGAGCTGAACCCGGACATAATTGATGTTCATCTCACCAATCCGAATGACATCCTCTTCAGTGAATGTCGACGGCAGCGCATCCAACAACCGTTCACTTTTCGAGTAATAGTTCACCTTGTTGGCCTGTTCCTCGGCGCCTTTGTTCTGATAATAGGCCTGGGCCATGCCCCCGAAGAAATACCGTTGTGTGCACATCTGGATTTCCAGGCAGAGATCCACCAGCCGCTTGTCGATATCGTCTATCTTGAACGTGTCCTTCTCCATCCATTCCTGATAGTGGCGCATGAAGATAAACGGCACGGCGATATGAAGGCCGTAATAGGGCACGCGCTTCACGAGCATGGCCGTCACCTTGTCATTATTCTCCTTCGCCAGAGTCATGATGTTCTTCGTCCAATAATAGGTGTATTCCACCAACGGCCAGATGGGCAGCTCTCCGCTGACGGTGTCGAGTTTGAACGCCCACTCCTTCAACCGGTCAATCACATCGATATTCTCCTTGCTGCGCGTGTATAAAGGTATCATATCAAACGAGTCAGCGCATAGGGGCAACACTGCCAGTCGGGAATAGAGACCGCTGCCGAAGGTCGTCAGATTCACCTTCTTATGAAGGCTGATGGGCGTGCCCGTATACACGAAGTTCCAATACACATTAAACGGACCGCTGACGGAGTTCTTGTTCTTATACTGCTGGTTGTCCTCCTCATTGTGGAAAGCCTTCAGCTCAAACACGCTCTTGTCGATCCATTGCCCTCCCGAAGTAATCCTGGCATTGTTCTCCAGTTCGGAGTCGAACGTGAAGAGGTGCAGGTTTATGGGCTTCCCGTCGCCGTCGTTCTCCACACAGGTGTTCATGTCCTCAATAAAGGTCTGATTGGAGGTTCTTGCACCGTGTATCCTGATCTTCACCTGCGGCGGCGTCAGCGCATCCTTCTTCTGCTCTTTGGTCGACGACTCCCTTTTCAGCGATTCCTGCTTGAATTTGTTCAGCAGGTCATTGCCTACCTTGTCGGCTGCGATGATCGGCGAGAGGATGGTTTTATACAGATCGCCGGCAAACGACTTTCCCGTGGCGGGATCGTCAACGATAAACACGCAGTAATTCAGCCGTCTCTGTTCCTCGGGCCGATGGTAGAAATAGTAATACATCCTGGTCATCAGCGTGCCGAAGAGTGCACCGCCCGTAAACAGGCAGGCTGGCTTCGATGGCGTCCTCATCTGGTAGCAGACCTCTTTCATACAGGGGAAATGCGGGGTGAGTTCCTCTATCTCCCTGCCGTATTCCATGAATTTGGGCAGCAGGGCATTCTCAGCTTCAACGACGCTGGGATCCTTCTTGATCGACGGGTTGACACCCAACTCTCTCAGGGTGGCATACATACTGTCGGGCATCTGCCTGCTCATCTTGTATTTCAGACCGTCCTCAATGGTCAGGTCAACAGAGTCACCCTCTTTCCTCAGGTCCTGCACCCACTTGATCTTGTTCACGAAATATCTCACCATCTCCTCATTCCGCTCACAGACGTATTTCAGTTCTGTGGTCAGCTGCAACAACACGGCATGCCGCTTGCCAATTGACGTGTCAAAACGTTCCAGCCATTTGTCGATGATCACGGGAATCTCCAGCCCCTCGTAGCGATACGACTCATGGGGACAGGTCCCGTGGGTCGTTGCCTCGCTGACCTGCGGAACCTGATTCTCGCTGACACGCTTACCCGTAGCCTTTCTCTGTGAATCATCGTCTGCAAACAAATCCGGCTCCGACAGAGCCTTGCAATAGATTGGCTGATACTTTGCTATCCATTCCTTATTCTCATACGCATGCATCGCCGAGTCGTAATAGAGCACCTCTGAGCGCGGACAGACAAACGACAGTCTCGATGAGTCCTTCGTCTCGTGGTCGTTCTGAAGCCCCAGGTCCTTGCAGAAGCGGTTCTGTGCCGAAGCCAGGTTGCCGTCCTGCAGATCACACTTCATCACGATCTTCAGGCCACGGCCCGAAGGTGTCATAAAGGCGAAGAACATCCTCGACTGGTAATAGCTGATGAACCGCGGATGCTCCAGCAGCATCTTCCATGTGGCCATGGGATCTTCCAGATGGTCGAGGTCAACCATGAACAGACCGTTCAGCAGGCCGTGCTCCTGATGGCGCCAGGTGTTCACACCATGGTTCACCCCCTTCGAGTCAATCCACTCGTGTGGCAGGAAACTGCTGCATGAGAAAATCCATGCCGGCAGGTCTTTCTTGGCAGTGTCGTAAGCCTTCTTGGCGGCCTTGGCTTCAGCCTCCTTGCCTACCGACTTATACTGTTCAAACTCACGGTAGTGAGCCCTGCAGATCTTGTAGGTTTCAGCCAGGGCAGGCCGGTCAAGTATCTCCTCGAAGCCCAGAGCCGTCATCGGTGTGGCGGGCAGGCCAAAAGCGTTTTGAATACATATTGCCATAACTGTTCTCTCCTATTGGAATTTCTGGAACATCCGCTTCGCCACTTCCCGCCGGAACTCATGGATAAAGGTGCGTGCATTCATTTCGCTGTTCTCCAGACGGTTTTCCTCCAGCCAGCACATATAGGTCTTGATGAGCTCGTATTTGAACTTAAACAGATCAAACTCCATACAGACCACATTCAGGAGTCTTTCGGCTGTATACTGGCAACCGAAATAGAAGTTCTTCACGGCGAAAGCATAACCCTGAACCACGTCAGGGTGTCTGCTTTCCTCCATCAGCATTTGGATTGTAGTCGACGTAACTGCTTTCATATCGGCCTCCTCCTATACATAGTCAAGAAAATCCACCTCATCCTTCAGGCGGTCACTCCTGCAGGCAATGGCCTGCACCAGCTGTTCGTCACTCAGCCTGTCAAGGGTTTCCTGCACTTTCGGGTCGATATTTGGTGCGTTCTGTCTGGCGACCTCTTTCTCCGCCTTTTTCTCCAGCATCCTGATCACAAGCGTCAGGAGCGAAATCAGAAGGTTCAAAACCTTCACGAGTAAGTTAATATTCATTTCACAAGGTTTTTTGAATTATACAATAGTTTATTGATCTCCGAAACCAGATTTGACAAGTCCAGGAATGCCGATTCAGGCGACTTGTTCAGATCCAGTGTCATGATGCAGCGCAGTTTCTTCTCTTTCTTCCTGATCCACGCCTGCAGGTCATCCCGGTCAATCAGGAAGTGCGGCTTGCTGAACTGCGGCTCGTTCTTCATCTTGCCCTTCAGCGAGTCCACCACCTTGTGGCACAACAGACTCTCATAGTCCTGCACGTCAGCCGGACATTTCACCTTCAGGATATACGAGCTCTCCTTCTCACCGCAGGTCTTCGCAATCCTTACGCCGCCCTTGTCGTGCACCACCTCCTGCTTCATCTCAGGATGATCCTTGCGGCCCTCGAAGTAATACTGCTTCGTATCCGGCCATATCAGCAATCTGCCCTTGATCTGCTTCGCAGGCTTGGTCTTGGGGCGCGAGGCATACTCCTCCTCGTCCTCCATCACCAACTGGGCATCACTCTCGATATTCCGGTTCTGCAATCCGGAATCCTTCTCCTCTTCTTTCATAGCTTGTCCAATTCTGTCATCAGGAAATCATTCAGTCGAACCATCTGAGGCTGCAGCAGCGGCATGTCCACCTTGCTCGGCTTCAGATCTTCATTCAGGATGTTGTAGAGTGCCCAGGCAGTAATCTGCTGGTTCTCCGACTGCGATATTAACGCCAGATAGCGCTCGTAGGCACGCTTGATAAACGTGTCGTTCAGCGGATAGATCATCTTCGTATGCAGGTTCTTGTCCTGTGTGTCATACTTGATGCGTTCCTCCATCAGGCGTCCGAAGATCACGCGGCACTGGTTCACCTCCAGACTGGTCTGCGACAACTGCGCCAGCCGTTCGCGCCATTCCACCACGCTCGTCGAGAACCCGCCTATCAGGTCGTCGCAATGGTCGAGCAGCTCACCCACGTGCTTCATGTTCTCCTGTCGTTCCAGGATACCGCCCATGCAACTCGTCGAGACGAAATAGCGGGCACCCATGATCATCATGTTCGAGCAAACCCTCACCTGAGGACCGAAGCCTACTGAGATGGCCTTCTGATGATAGGATATCGCACAGTTGTAGTCCGTGTCCTTATCCGCAAAGTCCTTTACATTGATGATCGCGTACACACGCCTGAGGGCATGGCTCTCAAACGACCCCACTCCATACTGGGCTTCCGCCTCCTTATAGATGGTCACGCCCGGACGCTGGCGGTCGCCGTTGTCGGCTGCCGTAATCTGCTGCACCTCAGGCTTCAGGCCTGCCGCCTCCAGTTTCTTCAGGATCTCCTGGATCAGCGCAAAGTGATAGATACCGCCCACCGGCTGACCGTTGGGGTAATCCTCAATATAAGTCCTCGACAGATCCTCCAGTGTCAGCTCCTGGGTCTTGTGCTTCGAAAAATCCAATTGTCTCTCCATAGCCTAGAATGTCTTTACGATGTCCTTGATAAATGCGAAGTCGTTCACCTTAAACGACATAAACCAGGTCTTCGAGCCGTCCTCGCGGGCCTTGCCCTCGCGACGCTCCAGTGTAAAGTCTACCGTTGCCAGTTCACCCACGAACTCCTGATTCGTGTAGGGCTTCACCAGATTGGCGATCCGCTCTGCCACGCGTCCGAACGCCTCGGCGCGGACAGTGTTAATTCCGTCTGTCAGATTCATTTCCACTTTCTTGAGGGGGTCCTGATTCGGACTGCCTGCCTTTGGCTGAATCTCCACCAAAGGAGTCATCTCCTCGATTTTAAAAATCTGTTGCATTTGCGATGTTATTTTGATTAAACACACCGCAAAGTTAGGCACAAATCATGGCCCTATGAAGGGAAATAAGCAAAAAGAAGAAGGGCGTAAACCACTATAAACAACTATAAACTTTTATAAACTAAAACCGTAAACTTTTGGTTTTAGAAATATCGATTTAAGGCATAAAATAAAGGAGAGCTAAAAAACTCTCCTGCACCAGTTCTGTCTGGATTTTGCGTATAACCCTGCATCTTTGAGAATACTCCACAAATCTCCTTTTCGGCTATTCCCATAGTCAGAAATCCGCTTTTCATCCACCCACTTGTTCACAAGGTCAGTAATATCCTTTTGCTTCATACCGTTTATCTCTTTCAAGAAGAGCTTAACATTATCTTCGTTGTTGAAGAATATCGGCTTTAGCCTTTCTATCAAGTCTGGCGAATCATCTTCTTCCGGCTGCTTTTCCTCCGTATCCACATCCGTATGCGGCATTACAGGCACCTGGTTGGCATCCAGCTTCATGTTGCCCTCGCTGTCCATCACGATGGTCAGATGGTTCAGGTTCGTGATAAACGCCCCGACACCTTTCTCAAACTTGTTGTGGTTGGTGATGTGTACTGTCACCGGCTTTTCCGGCTTGGCCTTCTTATTTTTCTTCTCCATTCTCTGCTCTTTTCTTTATATCAATAAAGTTTTTTGTATTTTTCCCAAAACCGGGCAAAACAACAGCCCCCACGGGTTTCTCAAACTTGTTTTTATTGATGTTTATTCTGCGATGCACGTTAACCACCTTCTGAACTGTTCCATAGTAGATGTTCTGAATACCGCCGCTCTTCGGCGGTGTCTGTTCTGTTTGATCCATGATTCTTTTAATCCATTTTTTGTTAATACTAATAATATCTATTAAAAATCCTCATGGTCTTGGTGTTGGTTTCTTGTCATTAGTTCTAAAAGCGTGAGCAAGGCAGATGCCAGACTTTAGACCGCTACAGTTTAACCACGAACATACTGCCAGTACTCACGCCGGAGCGCAAGCTGGCAACTGTTTCTTCCCGTGGTTTACTTGATTAGCGGTCTAAGTCAGCGAGAAAAGCTGTCAAGCTTTTAGTCCTAAAAAATCTTTATGGCTGCAAAGGTAAATAATTTCCTCCACACCCCAAAGCGATTAACAATATTTATTTTATCAATTTATCCTGCTAAAGAGTATCTGAACGCCTCATCATCCTTTAATTCTGGTCTTTCCGTCACATCCCTGACATAGTCACCTATCAGGTGATGCCACTCCTTACGACTCATGCTGAAGTATTTCTCTCCGAATTCCTTTTGGCATTCAGCCGTGATCTTCAAGATGGTCGTTCCCTCATATAGTTCCATCATATTATGGATGAGTTTCCGGACCTCATTGTCTTCCTCAACGTCTTCGAGCAAAGATCCTGGCGGTATAAGACGTGTATCTCTGTTGACGACCTTCTTCACCGTCTTGTGGAAATGATTCTGGATGGTGATATGCTGAATAATGGTTTTTCCATCTTCTGCCAGTTCGTTAGCCACTTCCTTGGCCATTTCAACCGTATCAAAGTTATCCTCATCATCTGCCCACTTATTACACTGGGCCATCACCGTTCTCAGAGCCTGCTCCTGACCCTCGGGAGGATATTTATATTTTTTCAGAAGTCGCTTCACCAACACACGCATCTTGGCTCGGGCTGACTCTTTCTTATTCCAGTCGATGGTACGGTTCTTGCGAAGCTGTTCGGTGAGCTCCTTCGTCAGTGCAATAAACTCCTCATTGCTGTAGGCCTCTTTGATGCCTTCTGGCGATGTCAGGGCATCATAGAAGGCTTTCTCCTCAGCATTCAGCCCCAACTCATTACCCTCTTCTTCGGTCTTCTTTATCTCAGCAGCCATTCTCAGCAGCTCTTCAATCACCTCTTCATTGGTGAGCATACCTTTCAGATAGTTCGAAAGGGCATTATTCATCATCTCGCTGAACTTCAGACTCTGCACAATATTTGTGCGCTCATACTTCCGGATCTGCTCTTTCACCAGACGTTCCAGCAGCTGCACAGCCAGATTCTTTTCCTTCATCTTCTTCAGCTCCTGAATAAAGCCTTCGTCGAAGAGCGAGAACTCTCTTTCAGTGGTCAGTTTGACAACGCCTGTGCTCTGGATGCTCTGCTCCAGCAGGCTGGCTATCCTTTCATTGATGTCTTTTCTTGAAATAGGGCTATGACTTTGGGTAAAGCGAATCAGCAGCACCCTCACGGCATCCATGAAGGCAGCCTCTAATTTCTCTTGCTGAGGAACGAGCGATCGGCAGAGCGTCAACGCATTGTGCAGCAGCTGACTTTCCTTGATAAAATCCTTTCTTTTTCCTTCACGCTCTGGCGCCAGCATAAAGTTCAGGCCACCCCTGATCAACATCGAGCGACCGGAGTCTGTGCCTGTGTAGAAGTTCGTATAGTCGAAGCCGTGCAACAGGTCACGACAGATTTCCATCTTCTCCTGGAACTTCACCTTGGCCGTCTTCGCAATATCCGGATCACCAAACTGCTTGCGGTCACGGCTGGTATAGTCCTGCATAGCCTGTTTCAAAGCCTGGGCGATGCCTACATAGTCCACAATCAGTCCACCCTCCTTTTCTGGGAACACACGGTTCACACGGGCAATGGCCTGCATCAGGTTATGATCCTTCATAGGCTTGTAGACATACATCGTGGCGAGGCTGGGCACATCAAATCCCGTCAGCCACATATCCACCACGATTGCTATCTTCATCGGTGAGTTGTCCTCCTTGAACAGGGCTGCATATTCGCGGTTCTTCTTTGGCTGGATCACATCGGCCCAATCAGGGTTGTCCGTATTGGCAGCACTGGCCACCACATGCATCTTGTCTACCCACTGAGGACGCAACTCCAGCAGCTTGCGATAGATTTTCACCGCAGCCTCCTTGTTATAGGCCACAATCATCGCCTTACCCGTCAGTTCATACTGGCGGTTCTCCTCATAGTGCTGCACAATGTCCTTACACAGACTGGCTATCGTGTCAGGATGACAGAGTATTTCTTTCAGTCCGCTGTTATCCCTGCGCACCTTATTGATCTGCTCCTCTGTGGCACCCTCTTCTGCCAGGAGGTCAAACTCCTCATCGAGTTTCTTCAGCGCCTCTTCGTTCAGGTTCAGATTGATCACACGACTCTCATAATATACGGGCTTCGTGGCACCATCAGCCACTGCCTGTGTCATATCGTAGACATCGATATAATCGCCAAACACCTCCTTGGTGTCTCTGTCGCGCTGAGAGATGGGCGTACCCGTGAATCCGATAAACGAGGCATTAGGTAGGGCCTCACGCATCAGCAGGGCGTAGCCTTTCTTCATCTTTTCGGCCTTCACATCCCAATGCTCTTCTCCGTATTGTGAACGGTGGGCCTCATCGGTAATAACGATGATGTTATGTCTGTCAGAAAGCAATCCCGTGCCTTCCTCAAACTTCTGGATAGTTGTAAAGATAATGCCACCCGTCTGCAGATCCTTCAGTTTGCGCACCAGATCTTCGCGTCCTGCGGTTTTTGTCAGTTTACCCTGTGCATTCAGGTCAAAGCCCACACGCTGAGGCTCCTGGCGCAGGAACTTCTGACAGCCTGCAAACTGCTCATACAGTTGCTGGTCAAGATCGTTTCTATCCGTTACTACCACGATGGTGCACTCAGGGAAGTCCTGTATCAGTCGATGCACATAAAACACCATCGACAGACTCTTGCCTGAGCCTTGCGTATGCCAGAACACACCTATCTTACCATCACCACCCACTGCGGTATGGGTATGTGTCACAGCCTTGTTCACAGCGAAATATTGGTGGTAGGCGGCCATAATCTTGGCCATACGACCGTCCTTATGGTCAAAGCACTCAAAGTTCTGCAGGATATCTATCAGTCTGGCTTTCTCAAAGATACCATGGAAAAAGGTCGGATAGTCAGCCACTTCATTTGTTTCACTCTTACCGTCAACGCTCTTCCACTCCATAAAGCGGTTCTCCTTGGCTGTGATGGTGCCAGCCTTCGAAAGCAGCATATCGCTGGTCACGCTAAAGGCATTATACACAAAGAGGCTCGGGCATTTCTGCTGATATTGTTTGATCTGGGTATAAGCATCCTCTTCCTCTACCCCTTCGTTCGATGGTGATTTCAGTTCTATCACCACCATAGGCAGACCGTTGACAAACACCACCATATCGCAGCGAATCTTCTCATGCTCAATCACAGTCCACTGATTCGCAACCTTGAAGTCGTTCTGCAATGGCTCGCTGAAGTTCACCAGTTTTACCAGAGCAGTCTTTGATCGCCCGTTTTCAGAGTATTTCACCTCCACGCCGCTCTGGATATAGTCCATCAGCTGCTCGTTGCGCTGTTCCAGCGTACCCTCATTCACATGGGTCACCAGTCGGAAGGCCTCCTCCAGCACATCCTCACTCATCATGGGGTTCATCCTGCGCAGTCCTTTCTTCAGATCCTCAGCATAGAACGGGTCTCTATAGTCACGCTCCACATCCGGACCATACTCATACTGATAGCCCATCTGCTGAAACAGCTCTATCAGCGCCTGCTCGTAGAAGTTCTCGTCAACGGGATTCTTGCTCATATCTCAGGTTTTTATCTTAACAATCTCTGCATCCACAACATACATATCGCCATCTTTATCTACTAACACGTTTCGGGGAACCACATCCCATACACGATACAGTTCGCTTTTAAAATGTCCAGTTTCACCATCTTTTTCAAAACCTAAAGCAGCCATATAGGTATCAATCATGAGGGGTTCCTAAGTCAAAAACGTTGTCCATAGGAATCCACATGCCATGTTCCTTAGCGTATTGCTCAGCAACACGTTGCTCTATTTCGAAGCGATTTCCATTTGCTTTGCCATTTCCAGATTTCTCCTCATGTAGTCGGCAAAGTCTTTGGAGTTCATCGGAGACTTCTTGAATTCTACGATTTTCTTCATCGTACGCTCCATCGCCTCTTTGTGAAACTGATTCAGATATGTCATATTCCATATTTTTTGCAAAGATATATAATTAATTCGTATTATCTACAGTTAGCACTCGTTTTTTGCTTTAATTAAGCATTCTTGCTCAGATCTTATTCCTTTCATCTTAGTTCCTTCATCGCGATCTTTAATCAGTTTCTTGTTATAATCTATAAAATTCGGACTTAGCTCTCAAATATATACAATGATTATTTATAATAACAAAGCCTGTTAAATCTCCGCTTAAACTAATCGGTCTTTCATCTTTATCTCTAGCTACAACATTATATGTTTCTTTTCCCATAAAGGTATTTTGCATCCTTATATTATTATTCCACGATACTATTTCCCCTTCAAAATGCCATTCAATACCAGAGTCCGTTATTACTGCAGGACAAGACAACCACCTTACTTTAGGTGTTTCAGTTTTGTCCGTCTCGTCCAATTTCTTCGTATATCCGCATTCAATAATAAGCCCTAAAGGTATTTTTTTCCATTCAATATTCCCATCCTCAGGAATATTGTTGAAATTATTTCTGACAAGATTATATTCTTCTGATCCGTCATCTGGAGAAACAACATCAAATGTAGTTACATAATGCCAACTACCATAATAATCATAAAAAGGCTTGGTCATATTAATATCTAATTTCACATCCTCAAGTCTTTTTTTTCCAAAACGTATAGCATCTGGCATTGGCATAAATACAAGAATTATAGTGACAGCAAGATTGAATACGGCATTGTTTACTCCTGGTACGAGTTCTATATTACCGGATAACACTTGTAATATAATGAACAAGATTATATTAACAATGATAATAAAACCAATATAATACTTTTGTTTACTAGCGACTTCTTCAACCAGTATCTCTACATCTTTATGATGCAAATTTACATTATTAACAAACTCATCTATGAGTGCATTTCGAGTTAGCATTTGTATTCTGATATTTAGGATTAATTACTATTTCTTTAGTCTTATTTTTTACCCTTTCGTCTTGGACTCTTCTATTATTTCAACACCAATTCTCACTCTCCAACCTTTATATTCTGCGACTGGCACAGTATAGAGTATAGCATTCATATCCTTAGCCTTTCCTATCATGTCATCAAGTAATTCTTCCTTTATTTCCATATCTTTTATTCTTTTATGTCATTAACACTGAGTTCCCCAGACATTAGGCGAGGGAGAAGAGAATCACGAAGAGAAGCTATGCGTTTGTTTTCCTCTATGTTTCTGTACATAGTCAAAGCCATGGGCTCTATAATCTCATTAAACTTTTCCATCGCATTATTCGATGGAATAATAATTGGCATCGCTTTTACTCTGTCACGAGGTAGTTCTGTTTGTCCTGTGCTACCAACAGCCATATTTTCAATTTCTAACTGCCTGCTAAGCAAGTTTCTTCCGACATAATGCCTATATAAAGGGATTGATGTGCGAACAACAGTAATATGGGAATCAATGGCAACATTATCCATATTGAAATAAACTATTCCAACCCTACCTAAAGAACCAATGCCTGTAGAATTAAGAAGCACATCCCATTGCTGAACCCATTTTTCGTTTTTACATTTAGGTCGATGTCTCCTCGCATTATTCAACGTTACGATATTATTGCGTACACAAGTTTGTCCTAAAATCAATTCTTCAGAAGATTCATCATATTTAGGTGTTAAGCCTCGAGATATGAAACAACATAAATCGTCTAGACATCCCACTTTCCACCCTTGCGGAATCATACCAAGTTCTGACTCTACGAAAGGTTGATCTTTGAATGGTTCAAAATCCACAAACCAAGATTTAAACAAAGCCTGTGCCTGTTGCTCTAAATTGTCATTTATCCGCCTGTTCACCTCGATTTTCTCATCAAATGATTTAAATATTGCGGCAATCTGCTTCTGCTCGTTTAGAGGAGGAAGTAAAACAGGCCATTGCATGATTTGGCTTTTATCACCACGAGGCATCTTTGTTCCTTTTGCTCCTTGCATAACGTAGTCGAAAAATACGTCCTGGGTCAGCAAATAGAACAAGAATATTGGCTCAACCCTATCTGTAGCCCTTAAACATATAACATCCGCAGAACAACCACCAACAAAGTCGGCTCTCCAGATTTTCTTGAAATAAGGTCGGATATTTGAAATAAGTACATCGCCTTGCTGAAATCTAACAGCGCTACCAGAAGGAACTCCTGAAGATGTCGTTATGCCCGACTTGTTGGGCAACATATTCTCTGTTGAAATATAGGAATTCTTGTCTAGAATAGAAGTTTCTATCCTATCCTTGATTGGAATTGCAATTTCTCCTAACTTATATTTCTTCCACTCTTCCATAAATGAGACTTTACTTTAACAAAGCTATTAAGATAGCTACACCAATAGATATCCATGTTGCCCACTGCTGCTTAGTAAATCGTTTCTCCTCAGGCGTCTTAAACTCGTTCTTTACCAAATCTTTCAGCTCTTGGCTTACAGTAAACCAACTATATATTGTTTTACCAACGGGTAATGTTTTTTCGGGGCATCTGATAGGCCAATAAGTTTGTTCGTAATTAGAATTCATCCAATTGTAAATATGAGTATCTACTTGGACGTATTCATTATCATCTACAACAATCAAGCCTGGTTTATACCATTTTGACGTTTTTCTGCCAATGATTAGTTCAGGGCTATATTCCAGTGGAATTGTGACCAAGTATCGTTTCTCTATTAACATATTTATAAGCGACACTAATTCTGCCATATATCCGAGTGGTTCTTTATCTTCATAATCATATCGATCTTTTTTCAAGAATATGAACCCATCTCTGCCATCAGTAGCAAAAGCGATACCCCTTTTCTCTAGCAATTCACTTTTATTAATGACCTCTGCCAGAGATTTTACTTCACCGTCGTATTTGACAATGGTTCTAATGATTTCTTTTTCTGTTTCCTTGAACGTCATGCTTACTTCTTTACCGCCTCTTTGACTGCTTTATCAAATTCTTCTTTGGTGCAGGGCTTGCGTAATATCCAATAGGAGCTGGTAGAAGATGCACCATACCCTCCTGCTACTGCTCCTTGCGATGTCGCACCATTTAGATACATTTCCCAGCCTTGCGATATAAAATACATGAGTGCGCCTGCAGGCGTGCTGAACCTCATTTTGGTGTCTTTTTCATTACGGAGTCGCTTCACTTCTTTCCCATCATCATAAAAGACTTTGAAATCTTCTTTCGTGAAATCACCTTCGAATGATACAATATTATAAATGTAGTACTTCTCCTGCTCTGTCTGGCAATAGCTCATCAGTGGAAGAAACATCAGGAATAACAAAAAAAACTTCCTCATATATTTATCAATTATTATCTTTATCCTCCTTATTATCCAATAGCGCCTTGACTGCCTTGTCGAAGTCGCTTTCCAGCATGCGCATTTCACGCTCACGATAGATTTCAAACTCTCGCTCAGCCTTTTCGATGGCTTCCTGATGCGATACGGTGCCTGTCCCCTCCAGGATATTCTTACGCAAGCGCAGTATTTGGTCATCCAAAGCCGCAATCCAATCGGCCATCGTCATCGGATTCTGCTCTAAGGCCTGAAACTCCGCATAGTCCAAGAATTGTGAGGTTAGTAGATTCAGACGCTGGAGTTCCAATTCCGTCAGGTAATTCTTTGCTATCTTCACGTCGTCGCGAGTCACATAATTTCCTTTGAAGTTGGTCATGCCAACAAAAGGTTTTTCGTTATCCACCCGCTCATAAATCAGCTCTGCTGCCGTATGTTCATGTACAGCATAGTGCATCTTATTCTGTACCGTGGCAAAGAACATCTTGGTCATATTTGCTCGTGGGTCATAATCTGTTGCAGTTGCATAGATGTCGGTTACCTGCTGATAGAAGTTGCGTTCACTACTGCGAATATCCCGGATGCGTTGCAGCAATTCTTTAAAATAGCGATTCCCACCTTGTTTCAGGCGTTCGTCGTCCATCGTAAAACCCTTCTGTATATACTCATGCAGTAATCTGGTGGCCCAGCGACGGAAACGTACTGCTATAGGCGACTGAACACGATAACCAAGGGCAATGATGACATCGAGATTGTAGTGTTCAATTTCACGTTTTACTTGTCGTTTCCCTTCTTGTCGAACTAACAAGAATTTCTTGTGAGTTGACTCGTCATCTAATTCCTTGTCTTCGTAAATGCCCTGCAAATGCAGACTAACATTCTGTTGAGTGGTCTGGTATATCTCAGCCAGTTGCGCTTGCGTCAGCCACACATCCTCATCTGCAAAGCGTGTGTTTACACTCACCTTGCCCTCATCGTCCTTATAGAGTATCAGTTTATTTTCTTTCTGCGACATATTTAGTTTTTCAATTAAATCGTAAATCCGATACTCCCCAATTGCTTCTTGATCTCTTCCTCCAGACGATGGCTTTCAGCAAAGAGTCCGCTCAGTTCTGAGGTCAGGCGATTCATCTTGTCGGCAAAGGGCTCGCCATCATCCTCCTGCTCGGCAATGCCCACATAACGGCCTGGAGTGAGGATAAAGTCCTGAGCCTTAATATCCTCGAGCGTCTTTACGGCACAATAGCCTGCTTCGTCTTCAAGCGTGCCCTGACGATAACTGTCGAAAGTCTCTGCAATGCGGAGAATATCTTCCTGCATCAGTTCACGAACGGCACGCGTCACCATCGTACCCATGTTGCGGGCATCAATGAAGAGCGTCTTGCCCGGCTGCTCCTTATGACGAGAGAGGAACCAGAGCGACACAGGAATGCCTGTGCTATAGAACAGCTGCGAAGGCAGGGCAATGATGCCCTCTACCAGATCGGCTTCAACTATCTTCTGGCGGATATCACCCTCGCCACCTGTCTGACTGCTGAGGGCGCCATTGGCCAGCACCAAACCAATACGGCCTACTGGCGAGAGATGAAAGATCATGTGCTGCATCCAGGCAAAGTTGGCGTTACCAGCAGGAGGCAATCCGAATTTCCAACGGGCATCCTTCTCTAGTTTATCAGCCCCCCAATCACTGAGATTGAAAGGCGGATTGGCCATGATGAAGTCTGCCTTCAACGTGGGGTGCTGGTCGTTGAAGAAGGTGTCGGCATACGACTGTCCCAGATTGGCCTCCAAACCTCGGATAGCTACATTCATGTGGGCCATCTTCCAAGTAGAGGGGTTGGCCTCCTGACCATATACGCTGATATTGTTGATGTCCTTCTGGTGGTTATAGATGAACTTCGCACTCTGCACGAACATACCGCCTGAGCCACAACAGGGATCATAGACTCGTCCCTGATAAGGCTGCAGGATCTCGACAATGGTGCGCACAATACAACTGGGCGTATAGAATTCGCCAGCGTTCTTACCCTCCATCGAGGCGAACTTCTGCAGGCAGTATTCATAGACTCTGCCCAATAGGTCTTTCTCATCGCCGGATGCCAGCATGTGGATATTCGTAAAGAGGTCGACCACATCTCCCAGACGGCGCTTGTCCAATTCCGGGCGGGCATAATTGCCTGGCAATACGCCTTTCAGCTTGGGATTCTCACGCTCAATGGCCTGTAGGGCATCGTCGATCACCTTGCCTATCTCCGGGGTGTGCGCTTTCAATGAAATCACCTGCCAACGGGCATCCTGAGGCACAAAAAACACGCCATCGGCCTCATACTCGTCTTTATCCTCCACATCGGCATATTCATCTTCATAGAGTTCCTGAAACTTTGCCTCAAACTTGTCGCTAATGTATTTCAGGAAAATCAGTCCGAGCACCACACCCTCATATTCCGAAGCATTCAGATTGCCGCGAAGCTTATCTGCCGCCCGCCATATCGCATCCTCAAAACCTATCGAGGTGGTATTATCTTTCTTCTTAGCCATGATCCTCTATTCACTTACGTTTTCTTGTTTTACGATGTGACACTACCTCCAGAGCTTCCACGTGTTGTCCGTGTAGTTCTCGCCGCCGCCGAGGTCGGTCGTCGTCCGCTCGAAGTTCAGGCCGCTGATGCCGCCGGTAGAATAATTGGCAGGATCATGTCCTGCGGTATATATCTCATTTTCGCCGAAGGTGATGGTGCCGCAGGTGTTATAGTTGCTGTCGTTGCTGCTGTGGCCGATGGGACGTTGGGCGCCCTGGCCCCTGATGGCGGTGACGCTGGTGAAGTCCGCTTCGTAGCCATCGATGGTCTTGATGGTGATGGCGCCGCACACGCTCTTTTTCCCGTTGCAGCCCAGTCCGCAGCCGATGCCCGCCGCCTTGCTGCCGCCCTGGGCCGTGACGGTGCCGCCCGTGATGCTGATGCTGCCGCAGGTGGCATTCTCGCCCGTGCCGATGCCCGCACCGTTGCCGCCGCCCGTGGCGATGACGGTGCAGGCGCCGCTGATGCTGATGTTGCCGCACGTGTTGGCGTTGAAGTCGTCCGCGCGGGCGCTGCCGATGCCCGCCCCGTTGCCGCCGCCCGTGGCCGTGACGCGGGCCGTGCCGCTGATGGTGATGTCGCCGCATGTGACGTCGCTGTCAAGGATATTGCCGCTGCCGATGCCCGCGCCGCCGTCGTCGTCGCCCGTGGCCGTGACGGTGCCGCCGCTGATGGTGATGCTGCCGCACGAGGCGCCACCTCCGCCGCCGATGGCCGCACTGCGGTAGCCGCCGTTGGCCGTGACGGTGCCGCCGGTGATGGCGATATTGCCGCAGGCCATGTTGTTGCCGCCGCCGATGGCTGCGCCGCTGCCGGAGATGTTATAGTGGGTGTTGCTGGCGGTGAGCGAGCCGGAGCCGCCGATGGTGAGCGTCTTGCCCGTGGGCACGTAGATGGCGGGATAGTCTTTGTCGAAGTTCGTCACCGTGTTTGCGCCCGTCAGCAGGATGGTGGCGTCGCCCTCGCAGGTGATGCCCGCCCAGGCGTCGTCGTTCTCGGCCTTGCCGTCGATGGTCGCGCCGCTGAGCGTCACCGTCGCGCCGTCGGCAATCGTCACCTTCACCTTGTGCGCGTCGGTGGTGCGGACGAGCGAGCCTGTGACTAACTGCCCGTCCTGGAGCCTGAGCGTCGGCGTGCCGCCCACGTTGGTGACGCCGCCCGAGGTCGTCGTCACGTCGCCGAGTCTGACGGTCTCGGGAAGACCGCACGGGATGGCGAGGCTCCTGTAGAGTTTGCCCGCCACGAGCGTCACGCTCTTTTTGAAGATGTAGGTCGTCGAGGCGGTGTATGCCCAGATCGACACCTTCTTGTCGCTGACGGGCAGCATGGCCACGTAGATGCCTGTGGTGCCGAACGTGCCGGAGGATGGGGCGACGGCGTACATATTCGTGCCGTCGCTGATGATGAGCGAGGTGATGCCGTCGATGGCCGCGCCGCCGTACGTCGGCGTGAACTTGCCGATGAGCACTCGGTTGGTCATCGTGACCGTGCCGCTGACCGATGCTTCCCAGCCGCCATCGAAGGTGATGGTACCCTCGCCCGTGGCCGCGTCGAAGTTGGCGCTGATGCCGGCCATGGTGCCGTCTTGGCCGCCGAGTATCGAGGCGTCGATGCCGCCCGCACCGTCGCTGAGCGTGGCGGGATAGACGAACTTGGCCGTGCCGCCCTTGGCGTCGCTGAGCGAGGCGGTGATGGGAGCCGAGCCGT
>JAEEGJ010012365.1_pt1 | contig 21172 bp, 15 predicted proteins | sample 8958761 | NCBI WGS metagenome assembly JAEEGJ01 (sample SAMN16246546, study PRJNA631951) | gut metagenome | biome: gut microbiome; feature: rumen; material: RS-attached | host: Bos | place: Iran: Karaj | collected 2018-10
GCTTCGCCGCCCTCAAGGGTGTGCTCCAGGTGTTCATGAACAAACTCTTTGGCGCAGGCGTCAAGACTCGCTTCCGTCCGAGCTTCTTCCCGTTCACGGAACCGTCTGCAGAAATGGACGTGAGCTGCGTGTTCTGCGGTGGCAAGGGTTGCCGCCGTTGCAAGGGCACGGGCTGGATGGAAATCGGTGGTTGCGGCTCTGTGGACCCGAACGTGTTCAAGAACTGTGGCATTGATTCCGAAAAGTTCACTGGCTTTGCATTCGGTTTCGGTCTTGACCGTATCGCCATGCTCCGTCACGAGATTCCGGAAATCGGACTTTTGACCGCCAACGATCAGAGATTCCTGAGCCAGTTCTAAATCAGACGAAAGAACGCCGCTTCGCGGCTTCAGACGAAAGACGAAAGACTAAAAAGCGAACCGTTGAGGTTCGCTTTTTTTCGTTGGGTACAAAAATAGCGGGCCGAGGCCCGCCACTTTTAAGACTTCTTACTGTCTACTTCCTACTGTCTACTCTCTTACGAGCGCTTGTAGTCGTCCTGCACACGGATGATGTCGTCTTCGCCGGTGTATTCGCCGACCTGGACTTCAACAATCACGAGCGGGAGCTTGCCTTCATTCTGCAAGCGATGAATCGTTCCTGACGGGATGTAGGTCGATTCATTCGGACGCACGTAGAAAACCTTGTCGCCAACAGTGCATGTTGCCGTACCGCTCACAACGACCCAGTGTTCCGAACGGTGCAAATGCTTCTGCAACGAGAGGCGTTCGCCTGGGCGAACAACGATGCGCTTCATCTTGTAGCGGTCCGTCGATTCAAGCACGGAGTAAGTGCCCCACGGGCGGTTAACCGTCTGCGGGACCTTCGGCAAGTCGGAGCCGCGAGCCTTGAGTTCATCGACGACCTTCTTGACCTTCTGGCTGCTCGCAAGAGGCGCAACCAAGAGAGCATCCGGCGTATCGACAATGAGCATGTTGTCCAAGTCAATCGTGCAAATCTGGCGCTGGCCGCCAAGCACGAGAGAGTTCTTGGAACCGATGGCCAAGTGCTTTGCGTTCACGTTGTTGCCATTTTCATCATGGTCGAATTCACCGTAAAGAGAATCGAAAGCGCCGAGGTCAGACCAGCCGATATCGCTCGGCACGACCTTCACCTTGGCAGACTTTTCCATCACGGCGTAGTCAATCGAATTCGAAGGGATGTTCATCATGTCTTCGTGATCGACACGGACAAGAGCATCCTTGTTTTCTTTCTTGGCGTTCGCAAAGGCAATCTTTGCAGCCGTCAAGATATCCGGCGAGTACATCGAAAGTTCATCGAGGAAAGTCGAAGCCTTGAAGCAGAAAATACCGCTGTTCCAGAAGAACCTTCCAGAAGCGACATACTTCTTTGCGGTTTCCAGGTCCGGCTTTTCGACAAAGCGCTTGACATCGTCACCGTTTGCTTCAATGTAGCCGTAACCCGTTTCCGGACCCGTCGGCGTGATGCCGAAGGTGACCATGAAACCTTTCTTTGCAAATTCTTCAGCCTTGCGCAAGCATTCTTCGTAAGCTTCGGCCTTGCGGATCACATGATCCGACGGAGACACGAGAACGACATCTTCCGGATCAAGGCCAAGGCAAGCAAGCGCAATTGCCGGAGCCGTATTGCGGCCTACCGGTTCCAAAAGGAAGCGAACATCATTGGCGCCCACTTCTTCAAGCTGGTCCTTGGCCAAGAAATACTGTTCCGCATTGCTCACGATATACTGAGCGCTGCAAATACGAGAATTCGTCTTTACCGTGCGCTGGAACAGAGACGCACCGTCAAAAAGACGGGCGAACTGCTTCGGCATAAGAGAGCGGCTAATCGGCCAAAGGCGCGTTCCGCTGCCACCACATAAAATCAAGTTAATCATCTTTAACCTATGATAGATTATCTCCAGCCGTTGTTATGTAAAAGCTGGATGTCGTAGCCTATATCAAGACTCTGCTTAACCATGCCCATCGTCGGCGTAATCAAGCTGATAAGGCGGTTCCACGTAGCTATACCAGAAGCATCCACATATACAATATCGCGCGGATTCATTTCAAAGCGGTCGGCCATCGCAAGCGCCATGGCGTTCTTTGCATTCAGCTGATAAATGTCAATCTTTTCCGGCGAAGCATTTCTAATAACATAAATATCCTTAGGAGAAGCATTTATGGCATTTACACCGCCAGAAGCAGCCAAGGCTTCAGCCAAGCTCAGGTAGTTATCCATTCGAACAATGCCGCTTCTTGCAACTTCACCGAGGACATAGACCTTTCTATCTCTTTCCGTATCAGACTTCAAAGGCACAAACACCTGGTCACCCGGCTTTACAAGGATTCGTTCTATAGCAATATTGTCCTTGAAAGCGCGAATGTAATCGATATTATAGACCTTGTCGCCACGGCGGAGCTGCACAAACGTAGGATCGGCCTTTTCGTCAAAGCCCCCAACAGCGGCAAGCGCATCCGGAAGCGTCATCGGGTTTTCATCAAAGTTTACAAAGCCAGGCTTATTCACGGCACCCGTAACAAAGGCCTTGCGGCTGTGGTAACCTGTCACACGGACGTCCACCTGCGGATCATTAAGGATCTTATCAGAAAGGCGTCTGGTGATTTCAAGACGGAGTTCCTGAGCGGTAAGCCCCGCCACCTGAAGTTCGCCGGCATACGGATAGAAAAGCTTACCATCAGTCGTCACCTTCTGGCCGGCCGGCTGGTACTGTCCCATCGGAGAGGTCAGTTCCGGATGTTCCCACACAACGACCTGCACCATGTCCAGAGGTCCAATCCTGTACTCCAAGTCAGGGAGCGTATCTACCATCAACTCTTCCAACTTGCCTTCGGATGGATTAACAGCGGCAACCACCGGTTCACCCATATCGCCCTTTTCAATGGAATGCAACTTGAAAGTAATTCCATTATAGGTTGTGGAATCTGTAGGGATGTCCATCCGCATCTGAGGGGCCGCAAAGCAGCCATTCAGAACAGCGGCAGCAACACCACAAAGAGCTATACCTATTTTATTCATACATTACCTTTTTTAAATTATTTATTAGCTTCACTTTGTCTAATCTTTTCAACCCAATACGGTGTCAGCTTGGAAATGAAATTCCATGCGAGAACAAACGCGTTTTCAGGTCTTCGATACGGGTCCGGAATATCGACCTGGTGGGATTCACCATAACGGAAAACCTTACCTTCAAGCCACGGATATTTATGCAAAAGTTCCCTTTTATGTCCGTTTTCCATCACCAAAATCAAATCAGCCCACTTGAGAATATCCAAATTGATTTGGCGCGCTTTATGGGCGCTCATATCAATGCCATGCTGCAAAGCAATCTTCTGCGATATTTCGTGAGCCGGATTATCAACCAACGCACCAAGCCCAGCACTCATCACATTAAAGCCCGGTCCAAGTTCCTTTTTCAAAAGGTATTCCCCTGTAGGGCTACGGCAGATGTTCCCAGTGCAAACGACAAGAATATTTTTCATAGTAATCAAAAAATAGCAAATTAATTAGTGAATTTGGGTATTAGTTAATGGTCTATGGTCAATAGTCATTGGCCTTCAGTCAAACGCGAAACCAAGGTCCTTGAGACACGGGTTCTTCGTATCCTTTTCAGAAAGAAGCGGCTCAAAACCATCCCCAACCGGCCACTTGATGCCAATTTCAGGATCATTCCACATAAGGCCGCCTTCATCGCCCGGGGCATAGAAGCGGGTGCACTTGTAAACGAACGAAGCCGTCTCGGAAAGCACTACAAAGCCGTGAGCAAAGCCTTCGGGAATGTAGAACTGCTTCTTGTTCTCGGCGGAGAGCGTAACGCCCACCCACTTGCCAAAGGTCTTGCTGTTCTTACGGAGGTCAACAGCCACGTCAAAGACTTCGCCTTCAATCACGCGAACAAGCTTGCCCTGCGGATTTTGCTTCTGGAAATGGAGACCGCGGAGAACGCCCTTCTTGCTACGCGACTCGTTATCTTGAACAAAGTCAACATCGATACCGCCTTCGGCAAAGTCGCGCTTGCTGTAGGTTTCCATAAAGTAACCGCGGGCATCGCCAAACACGGTCGGCTCAATAATCTTTACGCCTTCAATTTCAGTATTTATGAAATTAAACTTTCCCATTACCTGTTTCCGTACATTTTTTCGTAATACTTTTCGTAGTCGCCGCTCGTGATGTTGTCCAGCCATTCCTGGTTGTCCAAGTACCAGCGCACAGTCTTTTCGATGCCTTCTTCAAACTGCAACGACGGTTCCCAGCCGAGTTCCTTCTGGAGCTTGGTGGAGTCAATCGCATAGCGAGCATCGTGGCCCAGGCGATCCGTCACGTAGGTAATCAGGTTCAGGTCTTCGCCTTCGGCGCGGCCAAGGAGCTTATCGACAGTCTTGATGACGACCTTGATGATGTCGATGTTCTTCCATTCGTTGAAGCCGCCGATGTTGTAAGTTTCAGCAATTTTGCCGTTGTGGAAAATCACGTCAATCGCACGGGCGTGGTCTTCGACAAAGAGCCAGTCGCGAACGTTTTCGCCCTTGCCGTAAACCGGGAGCGGCTTCTTGTGGCGGATGTTGTTGATGAACAGCGGAATGAGCTTTTCGGGGAACTGGTACGGCCCGTAGTTGTTGGAGCAGTTCGTGACGATGGTCGGCATGCCGTAGGTATCGTGGAACGCGCGCACGAAATGGTCGGAGCCAGCCTTCGAAGCGGAATACGGGGAGTGCGGCGTGTACTTCGTCGTCTCGTAGAAGAAATCATCACCGTAAGCCAAATGGTGTTCCGAACTGGAGGCCGTCGTCGTGAACGGAGGCGTGATGCCCTCCGGGTGGTTCATCTTGAGAGCACCGTAAACTTCATCCGTCGAAATGTGGTAGAAGCGCTTGTCCTCGTACTTTTCCGGGAGGCTTTCCCAGTAGAGCTTCGCGGCCTGCAAAAGCGTGAGCGTGCCCATGACGTTCGTACGAGCAAAAGTAAACGGGTCCTTGATGGAACGGTCCACATGGCTTTCTGCCGCAAGATGGATGATGCCATCGACCTGTTCATCCTGCATGAGCTTGTAGAACGCGTCGAAGTCGCAGATGTCCATCTTGACGAACTTGTAGTTCGGCTTATCTTCGACATCCTTGAGGTTTGCGAGATTGCCTGCGTATGTAAGCTTGTCGAGGTTGATAATCTTGTATTCAGGATACTTGTTCACGAACAGGCGCACGACATGGCTACCGATAAAGCCAGCTCCGCCTGTAATAACAATAGATCGTTTCATGCATTTCTCCAATTTACATGGGAAATATAGAAAGGTACTCCATAGACGGCAAAATGCAAGATGTAGGAAGTGGGGTAAAAGCTAGAATTTGGTTGTCAGTCATTGTCAATAATCAATGGTTATTGGACTTTTGTCTTTGGTTGTTTTCCCATGCAAAAAAGAACCCGGCGCGAGGCCGAGTTCCTTATAGTCAAAATAGGACTAGCAAATAGAACTAGTGGATTCCCTCAAATTCAGCCCAAGCCATCGGGAAATACTTTTGAGCAACCAACACAGCCATATTCGGGTTATGAGTATCATTCAAGTAACCACTATAGGTCGAGCCAGACAAAGTAACTTCATCGTTACGTCCTTTATGCCATACTCCACTAAAATGAGAAATCGACGTAATACGATCTCTATCAATGAAATTCAAGACATTACTTGTTTGGTTAATGATCAGCTGACCGGATTGAACAGGGCGCCAACGATCAACTTTCCAGTCAACATACTGGCATTCTGCACCATCAGCAGTATAATAGCAGTTAGCAACATTAAGTGTAGTGCCCGTGACTTCATCGAATTTGCTTCCATTCGATGCATAAGCAGTAAATGTACCAATGCCACGCTTTTCATAGGATTCTTCAACATCCGAAGAGCCATAAAACGCAAAGCTCATATTATCAAGAGTCGTGTAATGGCCGTAGCTCACTTCCAAAGAAGTCTCTTCTATAGTAGCTTTTTTCAAAGATGCAACGGTATTTGCAGAAGACTTTTCCTGCTTCACATCGCTTGTAGAAGCAACAGAATTGTCAACGCCCATATCAGAGCAGCCCATCATCGTCATTGCCAAAATTGCGGCAGACAAGGTAATTTTCTTCATATTATCTCCTTATGTTATATGAGGTAAACAAAATATATTCACTTTTATAACATAATCAAGATAAAATATTAAAAAAAATAAAATTTATTTTAAACAAGCAACATGTTATCAACAAAATCTACTATAACTTTTAAAACAATCAAATTTATCAACAATTTATAAACAAAGCAATTCTATCAATTAATACAAGCTAAAAATTTCATTTATAAACTAGCATTATTTTACATTTAAAAATTCAGTTATCTATACATATAAAAAAGAACTCAGCTAAACAAAGCTAAGTTCTTTTTTTACCAAAGAGAGTCCTAAGACAACGGACTACGGAATTTCATCGATAGGACGCCCATGGTTAATATTGTAGACAGCCTGCAAAATGTACTTTTGGTAAACAGAATAAGCTAAACTATCCGGCAGAGTACCACCATAAGTCACGCTACTAAACTCATTCTGGCTCGGCTTACCGAGATTCCACACCGCGCCATAGGCCGCCACGACGCCCACTTGTTCATAGGGAACGGGCAATTCTGCAGTGTAAACGTCAAAGCCCCTGGTTGCAGCCTTAGAATCCCAATTGGCTCTATGATGTGCGCAAGTCACATCACCATTGCTCGCCATAGTGCATCCAGCAACAGCAACCGAAACAATAGTTGCTAAATCAGCAGCAACGGAAGTCTCCACCCAAATTGTAGCTCGACCTCTCGATTTCCAGGTAAAGTCATCAGGTCTCGAGTGCACTCTAACAGCAATTCCATCTTCCGGGTACACATATCTTTTATATCCGGAATGTTCAAGGCCAACTTCGCCACTGGAAATCGGTTCTGGCGTTAATTTAGCCAAAAGCGCACGACCCTGATCGGCATTCACTTCGTTTGCCGAAGCTACAGAGTTATCCAAGCCTGCATCAGAGCAGCCCATCATCATCAACGCCAAAATGGCAGCTGACAGTGTAACTTTTTTCATATTTATCTCCTTCTTAAAAAAAGTACCACACATATTTAAAATAACTTTTTTCAAAGTAAATTAACGTATTTAAATATAAATTACAGTTATTTTATTTTAACAAAATACAATTTACTTATAATAAAATTGCATTTTTAAAATACCATAACTAGTGCGCATTAATCATTCCCGTAAACAAAGCCCTATTTTCTTGACTTACAGACAAAATCAAGCTCATTTTCCCAAGAATTTTGTCGTCCACAACAAGTTCGGAACCGTCCATCGCCCGTTCGAGCAGCAAACTACCGATAGGCGAGAAGATTCTAACCACTTTTCGGCCCTGCTGCGGAGCGTATACATAAACAGCCCCATTTTTCGCATTCACGCGAATTCCCTGAGCCAGAATCTTCGAAGAAACGCCAACAATGCCTTCGCTGGAACTCGATTCTACATCTTCAGAAGAAGACGATTCCACATCAGAACTCGAAGAACTTTCTTCCGAACTCGACAGAGACTGTTCTGACGAAGACGATTCAGGAGCGCAGCTCGACAAAGGTTCTTCGGAGCTAGAAGAAGCCGTTTCTGAGCTAGAGGAATATTCCTCAGAACTAGAAATTTGCATTTCGGACGAAGAAGATTCAGATTCGCTACTTGACGAAGATTCCTCCGAGCTTGAAGACGGCTCTTCGGAACTTGAGGATTCTGCGTCAGAACTAGAGGACGATTCAGGCTCGCTGCTTGAAGATTCCATTTCCGAACTCGACAAGATTTCAGAGGACGATGATTCTACAGAAGAACTTGATTCTATGCGGACATTAAACGTGACATACTCTTTATCCTCCGATTCACTAATATCAGAAAGCGTTATATTCATGTTTTGCCCATTCCAAAAAACAAACTGATCAAATTCAGTTACATTATCACTTCCCGGGAACGAGTTTGATTCACGAGGCCAAAAATCAGGACCGGCCTCAACAATATCCACTCGCAAGTGACTTCTATCATTATTAGGAGTAAGCCTTCTCCAAACCGAAGGAAGATAATCAATATGCCAAATCAACAATCCTGAATTCGGCAATTGATACTCCCATCCTTTATTCGTTCGATATTCCAGCAAAAAGAATTCATCTGGATTTTCTTTATTAGTAATCTGATAAGCTACATTTTCCTCAATTTTATCCAGTTTCACAGAGCCTTCAAAATCAAGTTCAACCGGAGAAAGCCAATTCAAAGACATGCGTTCAAATGCAGAATAAAGCGGAGGAGCACAATCGGTCGCATAGTCTTCATTATCCGGACAATTATGCGAACCATAATCCATGACGTCCCATACACTCGGCGTACCACGATCCCAGCCATCATTATACTTGGTATTGTACAAATCGGGCAGTCCCAGAGCATGGCTAAATTCATGAGCCATTGTGCCTATTCCCTCTATAACATCCGTTGTTTCATCGTAGTAATACGAAGTCACATTTATTTCATTTGCACAAGCATATCTATAGCCACTTTTGCCATTACCCAATTCTATAGTATAATCTAAAGAACTACTATGTGGCCAAATAGCTTCTTTTACACCCGAGCCATTAGATCCAACACCGGCATAGATCAAGCCGATATAATCAACCCAATCATTGCCATCTTTATCATACAAGCTAAAATCAATTTCATCTTTCATCATATCCAAAGCTTCGTATATAATCATTTTAGCCGCATAGGAATTCAAACTACTAGTAGATTCCACACTATAAGAAGCTCGCGTTCCAGAAACCGTTACAGGTCCATAAACATCAAAAGTAGGGCGGAACACTCCATTGGAGCTTTTTATAAAGTAATCCCTAACACTTCCAATATTATAATATTCATTATACCCTTCTTTATTCAGGAAATCATTAAACTGGGTTTTAGGATCTGCACTTTTAAACTTCACATCTGCATATTCGACAAGAACCACAAGCACACGGACATCGCCCTGCGTAATTGATCTATTTACTTCAGGTAAACGCATTATTGGAGAATTAGAAAACATAGGTGCATCAAGCTTGTATTTTTCAGTACGCGATGCATCTTCTAGCATTTTTTCATAAATCGATTTTTCATTAAGGCTTGAGAGGAATTCCTTGTCGGCCTGATTGCGCGCCCCCGCATTTCGAGCGTAAATTCCAGAAGATTTACCATCAGCTCCAGCATAGGCGTAAAAACCAAGCTTATCTTCTTGCAAAATATAGCCGTCCACAGTTTCATAAAAATGAAAATACTCATCGCCCACTTGACGGACCTGAACCGTTGTTCCGTCAGGCTGTTTCAACGGAAATGTGACGTTACGGGCTGGATTTGAAAAACAGTATGCAGCCAAAAACAATATTGGCAATACGAACCGAACAAGGTTCATCGCTCTCCTCCTTCTTTTTTGAGCTTGAATTGAAATAATATAACAAAAATTTTCTTTATACAAAGAAAGCCCGGCCGCAAAGCCGAGCTAAAAAGCAAAAATCTAACAACTATCCCCTAGTAGTGAATTTTTCCTTCAGCAACTTTCCTGAGATGCTGACCGTAAGGAGATTTGCCGTACTTAGCTGCAGATTCCAGGAGCTTTTCCTTGCTGATCCAGCCATTTCTGTACGCAATTTCTTCAATGGCAGAAATCTGGATGCCCTGGCGGTTTTCGACCATTTTCACGAACTCACCCGCTTCGATGAGACTGTCCATCGTGCCCGTATCAAGCCACGCAAAGCCGCGACCGAGGAGCTTCACGTCTAGTTCGCCCTTGTCGAGATACGTCTTGTTAAGGTCGGTTATTTCCAGTTCGCCACGAGCGCTCGGTTTTTGTTTCTTGGCAAATCCAGCCACGCGGTTATCATAGAAGTACAGGCCCGTAATGGCGTAATTGCTCTTCGGGTCCTTCGGTTTTTCCTCGACAGAAATCACCTTGCCCTGGTCATCAAATTCTACAACACCAAAACGTTCCGGGTCTTCGACGTAGTAGCCAAACACACTTGCGCGGCCATTTTTTTCGGCATTCTTGACGGCATCTTTCAAAAGCTGACTGAAACCGTTTCCGTAGAAGATGTTATCGCCAAGGACCATCGCGCAGCAATCGTTACCGATAAATTCTTCGCCCAAGATAAAGGCTTGGGCAAGTCCATCCGGACTCGGCTGCACCTTGTAACTCAAGTTGAGGCCCATGGCAGAACCGTCACCGAGTAAGCGTTCAAAGTTCGGCAAGTCCGTAGGCGTCGAGATAATGAGAATGTCACGAATGCCCGCCAGCATCAAGGTCGAGAGCGGGTAGTAAATCATCGGCTTGTCATAGACCGGTAAAAGCTGTTTCGATGTAACCATCGTGAGCGGATACAGACGAGTGCCGGAGCCTCCAGCAAGTACGATTCCTTTCATAACAAATCTCCTGTGATTTCGAAAATAGAAAAGTTATTACTATTTATTTTCAAAAAGTTATTTTTACGTCATTATGGCAGAGCAAAACAAGCGTATTCTCAAAGATTTTTTGAATGAACTCATCGGAAAGTTCAACGGCCACCGTTCAGACATATCATCCGAAGACGTTTTAGAACAATTTATGGCGTGGGCCGAGAGCCGAGGAACTACGCTATACCCCGCTCAAGAAGAAGCCATTCTCGAACTTTTAGATGGCAAGAACGTCATTCTCAATACACCGACCGGAAGCGGGAAATCCATGGTCGCGCTTGCGCTGCACTTCGATAGCCTTGTGCACAACCGCCGTAGCGTTTACACTTGCCCCATCAAGGCGCTCGTGAACGAGAAGTGGATGGCGCTCTGTAAGGAATTTGGCGCCGAGAACGTCGGGCTTTCGACAGGCGATGCCACCGTCAACCGCGACGCCCCCATCATCTGCTGCACGGCTGAAATTCTTTCGAACATGGCGCTCTGCGAAGGCGAAACGCTCACCATCACCGACATTGTGATGGACGAGTTCCATTATTACAGCGACAAGGAACGCGGTGTCGCTTGGCAAGTTCCGCTTTTGACACTCCCGCAATCGAGATTTCTCTTGATGAGCGCCACCGTTGGCGCTACGGAATTTTTCGAGCGCGACATGACCAAGCACACAGGCCGCGAGTCCGTAACTGTCCGCTCGACGCAGCGTCCGGTGCCCTTGGACTTTAGCTACAGCACTACCGAAATCTCGACCGAAGTGCAAAAGCTCGTGAACGAGGGCAAGGCTCCCGTTTACGTCGTCCACTTTACGCAGGCCGCCGCCGCCAGCAACGCCCAGAACTTCATGAGTCTTGACCTTTGCACCAAGGAAGAAAAAGTCAAGATCAACGAAGCCATCAAGGAAGTCCGATTTTCAAGCCCGTACGGTCCAGATGTCAAGCGCTGGCTCAAGCAGGGCATTGGACTGCACCACGCGGGGCTTTTGCCGAAGTACCGCATTCTTTGCGAAAAGCTCGCCCAACAAGGTTTGCTCAAAGTCATCTGCGGAACAGATACGCTCGGTGTGGGCGTAAACGTTCCAATCCGCACAGTACTTTTCACGCAGCTCTGCAAGTACAGCGGTGACAAGACCGCCATTTTGACCGCACGAGATTTCCACCAAATTGCAGGCCGCGCAGGCCGTAAAGGTTTTGACAACGTCGGCTACGTTGTCGCACAAGCGCCCGAGCACGTCATCGAGAATCTGAAACTCGAAGCGAAGTCGCGCACGACAGGCAAAAAATTCCAAAAGCGTAAGCCGCCAGAACACGGCTACATTCCGTTTGACGAAAACACGTTCAAGCGTTTGATTGACGCTTCACCGGAGCCGCTTACTTCAAGTTTCCAGGTGAACCACGGGATGCTTTTGAACATTTTGAGCCGCCCGACGGACGGCTGCCGCGCCATGCGCGCGCTCCTCAAGGACTGCCACGAAAGTGCGGCAAGCAAGAAGCAATTGCAGCACCGCGCCTTTTTGCTGTTCAGGAGTCTCGTCGAAAAGAAGATTATCGAGTTTGTGCCCGCCGTTGCCGAAGGTTACAGCCATTTGCGCGTGAACATGAACTTGCAAGACGACTTCTCGATGAACCAGCCGCTTTCGCTATACCTGCTCGACACGCTCCCGAAGCTCGACAAGGATTCGCCGGAATACGCACTCGATGTGATTACCTTGTGCGAAAGCATCCTCGAGAATCCCGAAGCCATTTTGCGCATCCAGCAGAGCAAAGCTCGCGACGCCCGCATGAACGAACTCAAGGCACAAGGTATGGAATACAACCAGCGCCTCGAAGAGCTTGAAAAGGTCGAATATCCGAAACCGTTGCGCGATTTTATTTACGACACTTTCGACGCGTTCGCCGACATTCACCCGTGGGTGGACGAAAACATTGAACCCAAGTCCATCGTGCGCGAGATGTTCGAGAATTTCACGACATTCAGCGGTTACGTGAAGCAATACAACTTGCAGCGCATGGAAGCAATTTTGCTCCGCCATTTGAACGGCGTTTACAAGGTGCTTTCTCAGACCGTACCCGACGGCTACAAGAACGAAGAACTCCTGGAAATGCAGGACTACCTCGGCGAAATGATCCGCCGCGTGGACTCGAGCCTCTTGGAAGAATGGGAAAAGATGGCGCACCCGGAAGATTACCAGAAGCGCTTGGACGAAGGCGCTTCCGAAGACGAAGTCGAAAAGGCTTTCGGCGCAGACAAGGCCGCCGCAGACATCACGTACGACAAGAAGCGATTCCTCAACATGGTACGCCAGCGCATTTTCCAGATTATGATGAGTTTGCAAAAGCAAGACTTCTCGGATGTCCTGGACAGTCTTGCCGACGACCTTGCCGAAGGCGAGCTTTTAGCCGATGCCGAAGGAACGCCGTGGACGGAAAAACGACTCATCGAAACGATGGCCGCCTACACTGCCGAGCACCACAAGTTCCGCATGGACGTAGAAGGTCGAGCACTCAGCCACACTATCGTCACGTACGAAGGGAACATTATGCAGATACAGCAAATGCTCCAGGACGAAGAAGGTTTTAACGACTGGAGCATCGACTTCACGGTCAATCTCGACGAAAGCCGAGAAGCCGGAATGCCGCTATTAAAACTTGCACACATCGGCGAAGTTTAGATTATATTAGAAGAGGATGTTGGTATGAAATATTCTCTTCTAAAAAAAGCTTCAGGTGTATTTACGACAGCGGTATTTGTCGCCATAATACTTCCGTTTTCGGCAACGCATTCCCTTGCCGAAGACGACAAAAAATTCGAGCACACGCTAACCGTTGATGGAGCATATTACCTCAAAAGCGATTACAAAAAAGGTAGCGACCACTTCGCCAAAGTGACCGGGCCTTTCGACGGGATTCTCGCCAAAGCAACTTGGGCGACCTCATACACGATTTCCACCCCGCTTGGCGAGGGAGCACTTCTATCCAGCGCCGATGTCGAACTAAAAGGTTCGGTGGAACTTTCACCGCTCACCATCCGCCCAATCGTAACCGTCACATTTTCACCATTGCCGTTCCTCCTTTTTGACGCTGGCGCAAGCATAGGAACCGGCTGGAACTTACTCGGTTTCGAGGGCTTTTGTAAATTCCAGAACAGCAAATACGAGAACCTGACACCATTCACGCACTACTACCACACGCACTGGCTCGGCGCAACATTCCAGTTCGATACAGGCGCACTTACCGAAGGCGACTGGACGCACGTCCTCCTATACACCTATTACCAGATGATCTATCAGGGAATTACAGGTCTAGACAAAGGAACTTTTTGGGCTTGGCAAAACACTGAAGGATATGTAAACGGGCTAGGTTACGATTTTACAGCGATGATCGGCTACAAGATGCCCCTATTTGTCGAAATGGTCGGCATCATGGCAAATCTTTACGGGCAATACAGCAAAAAAGACTATGGACAATTTGCCTATAATTACAATAAATTCATGATAGCCAAACTGCACTTTATCGCAAAGCTCGCCCTGAACGATAAAAATTCTTTGATCGTATCCACAACAATTTCAAGTCGCAGAAGTTTTTCGACCGAACACACAAAAGGTGAGGAAGAACCTCACCTTGTAAAATCTGGACGCGAATGGTATTTTGATAGAATAGCGCTTAGCTGGAAACGCGAATTTTAAGCGTCAACAGCACCGCAAAATTCAAATCCGGCTTCTTCGACAGCAGTTTTCAAAGAGACCTCATCGACATCATCATCGTCGTGCCATTCCACGAGCAACGATTTGCCAGCGACATCGGCTTCGGCAAATACAACCCCATCGAGCGGACGTACAGCCTTTTCGACGCAAGCCTTGCAATGGCTGCAATTCATGCCGTTCACGCGGTAGGTTTTAGAGACCGGCTCGGCATGTTCGTGATGATGCTCATGATGATCGTGTTCACCATGTTCGTGGCATCCACAAGATCCGCCGCATTCGCAATGATCGTGGTCATCTTCGCAAGAGTCTGCGCACTTGCAGGAATCGCCGCAGCCACAGCCGCAACCGCAATGACCGTCACAGCCCTTATGTGCAAACTTTGCGTACAGCATAAATGCAGCCAAGAGTCCAGCGCAAACGTAATCGAACACACCTAAAGCCTCGTGTCCATGGCAATCCGCAGCACCTTGCGGGAGCATCGCCGAGAGGAACGTGTCCATAAAGAACGTATCGACGATAAAGCCAAAGAACATCGCACCAAATGCAATCGAGAACAAGTATGCAGCGAGAGTGCGCTTGCCAAAAGCCTTACCGACCACAAGCATCGAAGCGATACTCGTTGCAGGCCCAGCCATCAAAAGTACAAGGGCTGCCCCCGGAGTAATTCCCTTCGCCACAAGGGCAAGTGCAAGCGGGATGGAACCCGTAGCACACGTGTACATCGGCATTGCCAAAAGCAATACGCAGACCATGCAGAGAATCGGGTATTCACGCAAAGCAAGGAACAGTTCATTTGGAACAAATGCAGAAATCAACGCACCAAGCACAAGACCGATCATGAGCCACTTGCTCACATCGCCCACCATGTTCACAAGGCCATAGCGGAACGTCTCCTTGACTTTTCCCAAGAACGTCGCGGATGGCGCATCATGGTCATCGTCACAGCAGCAACCGCAATGTTCGTGTTCGTGATGATGACTGCCACATTCGCAACGATCATCATCGCAATCATCGTGATCGCCGCATTTGCAGTGATCATGATGATGTTCATGATCGTGATGTTCGTGCTTCACTGCCGAATCAGCATGCACCGCAGCAGCATTTTCTACAGGTTCACCACGCGTTGCAAAGTTCGTCAGAACGCCGCCAAAAAGCGCCGTCACAAACGCCGCCACCGGGCGTAAAATAGCGAACGGGAGTCCCAACAGCGAATATGTCGCCAAGATGGAATCTACTCCCGTCGCAGGAGTCGAAATCAAGAAACTTACGCTGGCGCCCTTGCTTGCGCCTTCCTTGCGGATTGCAATCGATGTCGGAATCACACCGCAGCTACAAATCGGAAGCGGGACGCCAAAGATTGCCGCCCAGAGCACCGACGCAAAATTCGACTTTGCAATCTTAGGCACATACAAATGATTCGGCACCCATACATGCAAAATTCCAGCAAGCAAAAAGCCAAGCAAAAGGAATGGAGCCATCTCCGAAAAAAGCGTGATAAACTCCCAGACAAAATCAGTAACAAAGTTCATTTTTAGCCCTTCTTCTTATGCAAAATGTGAGCAAGACCCGTATTGAAAATCTCGCCGATATGTTCGTCATCAAGTGAGTAATAAATCTTGCGACCATCGCGAGTCGGCTTCACAAGATTCGCCGTACGCAAGATACGCAGCTGGTGGCTCACCACGGACTGTTCAAGGTTCAATTTCTCAGCAATGGCACTCACGGACATCTCGCCCGAGAGGAGCAGGTGAATCACGCGAATGCGCGTCGTATCGCCAAAGAACTTGAAGAATTCAGACAGTTCAAATAGCGTATCGAGCGAAACATTTTGCGTATTCGGTTCTTTATGCATATCCATACCCGTTTTTAATAGTTTAAACATATGAACAACAATTCATATATACATATTTTCATTTAACATGGCAAGGGTTCATTCCCCTCCAAAAAGACTCATTAGCATCTGTTACGACAACAATGCAACGCCGTCTTTATTATATTTTCATTACAAGTTAGGGGTCAATCATCAGAATTGCCTCAAAAAGGAGTTTTTATGAAGAAATTTGCAACCGTCATTTTGACCGCACTTTGCGCAACAGCCATTGCTACAGCACAACCAACAGACCAGCCCTCCGCATACGCACCGCAAGCAGCTCCGGCTCAAGCAGCCGCTCCCATCGACGCACAGCCCGCAGCAGAAGCACAAACCAACGACGCTATGCCTATCGATGAACAGCCAGTCCCTGCGCCCAAGAAAGGGAATATCGGCATCGGCGCAAAAACTTCTTTTATTTTCGGAAACTTCTGGGGATTTAAAGATCTTTCCGACGGTCTAGACGAGCCGAGCGGTTTTGGCGGCGATTTTGGTGCAACACTTCGTTTTGACATCATCGACGGTCTGAACTTCTCTCCAGAAATCGCGTTCCGTTTTTTGAACCTGAACCACGAAGACGAAGAAGATAACCTTTACAGAAGCTACAACCAAATGTTTATCGATCTCGCATTTTTCATGCGCGGATCCATCACAAACACGTTCTATCTTGAAGTCGGTCCACAAATTTCAATCAACGTCCACGGAAGTTACAAGATTGATGGCGGCATGGAATTCGAACATATCGAACAAGCCCCGGTTGAACTTGGCATCAATATCGGCGCGGGATACTATGTTTTAGACAACTTATCCATCGGATTCCGTTGGTACATGGGATTCAACGAAGTTTTCCCCGATGTTAAATATTACTACGATGAAGATTTCAAGCCCGGCAAAGATGACAACAGCAGCTGGTCAACGCTCAATCTCAAGGGCGCCCACACGATGATGTACAAGATAGGTATCACCTACTGGTTCATTTAATCAAAATGCGTTCGCTCCAGTCCTTAAATTTGCAACCGGTCCTCTCGACCGAAGGCATGCGCAATCTCGACGCAGCGTCAAAAGCATATCTGGCAAAAAAGACGACGAGTGAACCATCCGAAAAAGACGTCATCCAAAGCGGATACACGTTAATGCAAGAGGCTGGTCTTGCTTTATACAAGTTCGTTCAATCAAAAGCGCTCGCGCCCATCGCCATTTTTATCGGTAGCGGGAACAATGGCGGAGACGGGCTTGTACTTGCAAAGCTCCTTTTGCAAGCCGGGATCCAAAGTACAGTTTTTAGCCTTGCTCCAGAAAGCAAATTCAAGAACGAAGCCAAATTAGCGCTTGACGATTTTTTGCAAGCAGGCGGTTCTCTTTTGGATTTCAAGAAAATTATCGAAGAACCCAAGCAAGCATCGCTCCTTTTGCACGACGGATTCAAGCTCATCGTCGATTGCATGCTCGGAAACGGCGCCAAGGGCGAACTTCGCCCGGAATTTGCAACAGCCGTAGAAACAATCAACGGAAGCGGACTTCCCGTCATCGCAGCAGATGCGCCCACAGGTTACGATTCAGGAGCGCATATTCGCAACAACATTTGCATTCGCGCAAACGAATCCATGCTGTTCGGATTTCCGCGTTTGGACGCCTACACTAAAGAAGGCGGCCCCGCATTCGGAAAAGCAGTTGTAGCCCCGCTGAGCTATCCAGACAAAATCGTTCAGCAATTTGACGAAAAAAATTATCTCGTCACAAAAGATGCTATTCCGCAACTTTTGCCCAAGCGCGATGAATGGGGCGACAAACGAAATCAAGGGACCGTGTTCATCATTGCAGGTTCCAAGGACATGCCGGGCGCAGCAGCGCTTTGCACAGAAGCCGCGCTCCGCAGCGGCGCGGGATTAGTTACGCTTGCAACAACGGAAGCGATTACACCGATCATCCAGGCAAAGCTTTCGGAACCTGTTTTTTGCAGTCTTGAGAACAGTGCCAGTTCCGAGAATCGCGGGACTTTGCAGTCGCAGCACATTCCGACATTGTTAAAGCGAGCAAAGTACGCAAGCGCAATTGCCATTGGTCCCGGGCTTTCGACAAACGCAGGCTCAGTCCAAGCCGTTCTTGATTTGCTCCCGCAGTTGGGTGCAGCGACCGTCATCGACGCCGACGCCTTGAATGCCATTGCAACTTTAAACGACTGCGCTATAAGCGACTGCGCGGCCATCAGCGATAGCGCGGCAGTACAGTATTTGCGCGAGATGAAGGCGCCAGCGATTTTAACTCCGCACATTCGAGAATTTGCAAGGCTTTTCGGCAAACTCCCCGAAAACAGTTGTGAAATCCCGAGCCGATTAAGAGAAATCGCCACAAGCACAAATAAAGTAATTCTTTTAAAAGGCGCTCCAACATATATTGCCTCGCCAGACGGGAATGTCTATATCATTCCTGTTGCAAATTCTGGAATGGCTAAAGGCGGGAGCGGAGATGTGCTTTCGGGAATTATCGTAGCACTCCTAGCACAAGGTTTGGCGACTCCCGAAGCAGCCGTACTCGGCGCACTTTTGCACCAGAAAGCAGGCCGCATCACGCGCAAAGAACTCGGCGCATTCAGCATGCTCCCCAGCGACATCATCAAGAATTTGCATAAAGCATTTGTACAAAACAACGCATAAATTTCGAAAATTGCTTTTTCGCCGATTTTTACGTCAAAAAAGAGCAATTTTGGCATTTTTCACGTAAAATTCTGTATAAATTAATCAAATTTTTCTCTAAGCATTGGCTTTTTCCTATTTTTCGCCGATTTTTATGGTCCAACAAAGCCTTTTTTGAACATTTTTTCATCAATTCGTCTCTAAAATCAGCGATTCGAGCAAAAACATTACAAACAACATCTCAAAATTACGTCAAATAAGTGCAAACGAGGTAGATTTTTACGTAAATTTCGCCATTTTTCAGAAATTTGATTTTTTCACGACCTTATGGCCGCGCCAAAACTGCTTCGGCTTGGTTATACAGGCAAGCAAGCTTGTCTGTGCAACTCTCATTTCGCTTATTTTGGCGCTTTCACTTCGTTCAAGCGCTAAATGCTAGCCTCGGTCATATACATGCAAGCATGTCTGCGACGCTCGGCTTACTCGTTTTTGCGCTTCGCGCCAAAACCGCTTCGGCTCAGTTATACTGGTAAGCAAGCTTACCTGTGCAACTTTCGCCTCGCTTGTTTTTGCTAAATTCCCTAGCATGGCAGAAAAGACTTTACTCCTTCTTGATTCCTTCGCACTCGCGTTCCGCATGTTCTACGCATACAGCCAGAACCCGCTCGTCAACAGCAAGGGCGAAGACGTTTCCATGATGCACGGCTACTGGGGTGCAGTCCTCCGCATTTTGGCAAAGCACAAGCCCACGCATTTTGCGATTGCACGCGATGTCGCGCACTCAAAGACTTTCCGCCACGAACTTTATCCGGACTACAAGGCGAATCGCGGCCCCATGCCCGAAGAAATGGCGGCACAGATGCCGCTCCTTTGCGAATCGATGGAAGCCAGCGGCATCCCGCTTTTGTCAGAACCCGGCTACGAAGCGGACGACGTGATGGCAAGCACCGCCGAAGCCGCCGTGAACGCCGGTTTCGACCACGTCGTGATTATCAGCAAAGACAAGGACATGTCGCAAATCGTGACTGACAAGATTCACCTTTTCCACTTGGAAAAAGGCGCCGACGGCATTGATTTTGGTCCGCAGCAAGTCCTTGAAAAATACGGCATTCCGCCTGAAAAAATTCGCGACTACCTCGCCCTCATGGGCGACTCCAGCGACAATGTTCCGGGCGTCCCCAAGGTCGGACCGAAAACGGCAATCCAGTTGCTGACCGAATACGGCGACATGGACAACATTTACGCAAACCTCGACAACATCAAGAAGAAAGGATTGCACGACAACCTCGCGAACAACAAGGAACAGGCATTCCTCAGCCGCGAACTCGTGACGTTACAGACAAAGCGCGCCTACCATGGCAACCTCGATGCGCTTGAATTCTGCGGCATCCACAGCGACACGCTCGAAAACATTTTCAGGGAACACGAAATCAACAGCCTTATTCGTTTGCTCGAAAACGTTCCGAGCAAGACCGGTTTTGTGCGCAACGACGACGGCGGCTCTGGCGATTCTTGCGGTTGCAGCAGCGACGAATCTCGCGGCACTTCCGACGACACGGCTGACGATTCTAGCGAATCCGGCAAAGTTGTAAAAGCAAGCTTCCCGGCAGACCTCCCGCCCACTTACATCTGCGTCGACAACGAAGAAACATTCGAACAGATGAAGAAGGAATTCGACAAGGCGACCGAAATCGGCATCGACACCGAAACCGACGGACTCGATCCGATGCAATGCAGCATTGCGGGGCTTTGCCTTGCCGCAGCCGCAAAAGACGGCAGCGTTCCAAAGGGCTATTACATTCCGCTCGGGCATACCGATGACATTGGATTCCCGTACCCCGCCGGCAAGGGCGGCAACTTCGACTTTAACGCCACCAAGAAGTGGTTTGTCGAATTTTGGAACGATTCTTGCACACTCCCCGCCAGCTGTTCCAAACAACACGGCGGCAGTTCAAAAAGCGCGGACTCTTGCAATAGCGACGTGATTATTGAAGCACGCAAGCGTTCCCTCGTTTTCCATAATGCCAAATTCGACTTGCATGTTCTCGCCCGCACCTTCGGACTCACGCAAAAGCAAATCGATTCTGCAAACATCGTCGACACGCTCATCGCCGCATGGATGCTCTCGCCCGGCCAAACCGGGCTCGGCCTCGACAATCAGGTGATGCAGCTTTTGCAGCACGAGATGATCCCAATCGAGAACCTTATCGGACGCGGCAAGAACCAAATCACGTTCAACCGCACGCCCATCAAGGACGCCACCGAATACGGCGCCGAAGACGCCGTCTACACGCTCCGCCTCTGGGCTCCGCTCCGCATGAAGCTCCAAAAGTACGACTACGAAAAGTACTTCTTCAGCCAGGAAATGCCACTCCTCAAGGTGCTTTACCAGATGGAAGGCGTTGGCGCATTCGTCGATACCAAGATTCTCAAGAAACTCGAAACCGATTTGCAGCACCGCATCGAAAAGCTG
>JAEEGJ010012367.1_pt1 | contig 21170 bp, 14 predicted proteins | sample 8958761 | NCBI WGS metagenome assembly JAEEGJ01 (sample SAMN16246546, study PRJNA631951) | gut metagenome | biome: gut microbiome; feature: rumen; material: RS-attached | host: Bos | place: Iran: Karaj | collected 2018-10
AAGTGGATTTGCGTGCAATTGTACTAAGTCTAGTTTGTGGAACTTTTTCTTGAAACTCTGACCATGTCCGTCAGGGACAATACATTCCCTTCGAATTGTAAAATCGACGCCCGCACACCCGATAGAAGCTCCCTTTTGGCATTAAGAAAATCTCTAATCTTAGCTCAATTGTAATTGAAACAGCGCAAGGTGCCAGGTGTGCGAGGGGCAAGCTTTATGAACATACCTTGCGGCGGTCCTAGTAATCATTCGTATTCTATTCCTATCATGGTGAGGCCGTGGGCTGGGGCGGTAGGCCCAGCCAGCTCGCGGTCGCGCCCCTTGAGAATCTCAAGCATGTACATTGGCTCCATTTCTCCAGCCCCAACCTTGATAAGGGTACCTGCGATGATTCGAACCATATTATACAAAAAGCCATCGCCCGTAAGGCGTATGTGGATCACATCATCTTCCTTATAAACCTTTGCGGTATAGATAGTTCGCACCCTTGATTTAACCTGCGCCTTAACTGACGAAAGCGATGTAAAATCGTGCTGCCCTATCAAGTATGCAGCCGCTTCGTTCATCTTGTCTACATCCAAGTGGTAATAATAATGGAAGGTATCCTTGCGCTTGGTTGGATCCGGCATCTTGCGATTTAAAATCTTGTATTCGTAGGTTTTGCGACAAGGCGCGTACCGCGGATGAAAATCATCATCCACCTGGCATGAATATTGAACCACTATGTCGTCCGGTAAGCGCTGATTTAGCGCAAAGCTGATTTTGTCAGCTGGCATCCTAGAATTAGTGTCAAACACCGCCACATTTCCAAGGGAGTGAACCCCTGCATCTGTGCGACTTGCTCCCATTATAGAAATAGGCTCTTGCAATAAATCTGTAAGAGCCTCGTTAAGCTTCTGTTCTATTGTTACTCCGTTGGGCTGAATTTGCCAGCCGCAGTATCCGCTGCCGTCGTAGGCAACAACTATCATTACACGCATATTACAACAATCCTTTTGCTACATAAAAAACAATTATAAAAGCCACAATACATATGTATGCTCTTTGGTCTAACGAACTATATTTTAGAGGTCGCATCTTGGTACGCCCCTCTCCACCATTGTAACATCTAGCCTCCATGGCATATGAAAGATCAAGGGCACGTCTGAAGGCTGACATAAAAAGTGGAACCAAAAGAGGAACCATGTTTTTTGCCTTTTTAATCAAACCGCCAGTCTCAAAATCTGCGCCTCGCGCCATCTGAGCCTTCATGATTTTGTCGGTCTCTTCTATAAGAATAGGTATAAATCGAAGGGCGATTGACATCATCATTGCTATCTCATGAACCGGGAATCTGATCTTTTTCAAAAATCCCATAGACTTTTCCAAACCGTCAGTTAGCTGATTTGGTGTGGTTGTCAGTGTTAAAAGCGATGTGCCTACAATGAGGATGACCATTCGTGCGGTCATGTATGCCGCATTCTTAAGTCCCACATCTGAAACTGAGAAAATCCAAAATGAAAACAGCTCTTTGCCAGGTGTTAGAAACATATTGAAAAGACCTGCTATCACAAGCAAAACCACTATTGAGCGAAGTCCTCTTACCATGAACGAAAATGGCACATGGCTAAGCTTTATTATTCCGAACAATGTTATTAGCACAAATGCAAATAAAATTGCGTTGTTTGCTGAAAACAAAGTGATAATAAAAATGAGCGTAGAAAACAGCTTCACACGAGGATCTAATGTGTGAAGTACTGATTTTGCCGGATAATATTGTCCTAAAGTTATCTCACGAAGCATGATAAATAATCCTTCTAAAGCTCAAAACACTTTGAACTATAATTAATGACTGAAAGTATTTCTTGCTTTGCCTCTTCCACTGTGGTTACATCAACATCTACAGCAAAGCCTTCCTCTTTCAAATCGTTCATTACATATGTAACCTGAGGTGCTGCAAGTCCCATTGACTCCAACTCCTTGTAATGGGCAAAGACTTCCTTTGGTGTGCCATCAAAAGCAGGCTTGCCGCCATCCATGACGATGATTCTATCAACGTAGTTTGCCACATCCTCCATTGAATGCGACACCAAAATAACTGTGTCACCGCGTTTTTTGTGCATGTCTGAAATGAGGCCTAATATATCGTCACGGCCCTTTGGATCAAGCCCTGCTGTTGGCTCATCCAAAATCAAAACTGCCGGCTTCATGGCGATAACACCTGCGATTGCCGCCCGTCGCTTTTGTCCGCCAGATAATTCGAAAGGCGATGCCAAATACAAATCCTGTGGCAATCCCACCAAACCAAGCGCCTCGTAAGCTCGCTTAATCTGTTCCTTTTCGTCCAAGCCTTGATTCTTTGGTCCAAACTGAACATCCTTGAAAACTGTTGTCTCGAAAAGCTGATGCTCAGGATATTGGAAAACCATTCCAACTTGAGTTCGAAGGTCTTTGATGTCGTAGTCATTGTCATAAATATCCTGTCCGCGGTAATATATTCCACCTTCAGTCGCTTTAATCAGACCATTTAAGTGCTGAACAAGGGTAGATTTACCACTTCCGGTGTGTCCGATTATACCAATGAATTCGCCCTCTTTTATAGATAGACTCACATCGTCTAGAGCCTTGATTTCGTAGGCTGTATCTGGACTATATTTGTAAGAAACATGATCTAAAATCAAAACATTATCTGCAGTGGCTTTTGCTTTAACTGCTTGTTTAACTGGTTTTGCTAACGCAGCAGCGGATGCATTAGCTACTCGTAAATCCTTTAGTGCAGCGACAAGCTCCTTGCGAGTCAAAATACACTCAGGCAATGGAAGGCCTGCCTTCCTAAGCTCGTACGCCAGCAAAGTAACCTGCGGAACGTCCAAGCTGTGTGATTTCAGTGCTTCCACATCCTTGAATATTTCACGAGGCTTGCCCTCCATACAGACCTTGCCCTTTTCCATGACAAAGACGTAGTCGGAATCAACCACCTCTTCCATGTAATGGGTGATGAGGATAACTGTAATCCCCTTTTCCTTATTTAGAGTATGGACTGCTTGAAGCACGTCCTTTCGTCCGTCTGGATCAAGCATGGCCGTCGGCTCATCTAAAATAATGCACTTTGGTTCCATGGCCATGACACCTGCAATTGCAACGCGCTGCTTTTGTCCACCAGAGAGCTTGTTAGGAGAATGACTCTTATACTTGTACATCCCCACCATCTTTAAGGATTTCTCTACTCTCTTAATGATTTCATCAGTTGGAACTCCGATGTTTTCTGGGCCGAAGGCAACATCCTCGTCCACAACACTAGCGATTATTTGATTGTCTGGGTTTTGGAAAACCATTCCTGCGGTTTGACGAACTGCAAATGTAAACTCATCGTCTGATGTGTTCATTCCATCTACAAACAGTGTGCCCTCAGAAGGGGTAAGAAGCGCATTGATATGCTTTGCAAATGTAGATTTGCCAGAACCGTTATGCCCTAAAACAGAAATAAACTGTCCTGGTTCGACATTGAGATTAACGTGATCAAGGGCAACCTCGATACCTTCAATGTTGCCCTCGTCATCACGTCTTATATATTCATGTACTAATTCTTTTGCTCGAATAATTGACATCTGTACCCACTATTCCTTCCAGTTGAGTCTATGCAAATCACCCTCGGTCTCTAACCCAAGGAAGTCGTTCTGTCTCAGTGCCTCGTACAAAACAATGGCTACTGAATTTGATAGGTTAAGTGAACGTATATCATGTCCCATTGGAATTCGAACACAGTTCTCTTCATTGTCTACAAGGATTTCTTCAGGAATACCTGCACTTTCCTTGCCAAACATAATGAAACAATCTGGTTCATAATTCACTTGTGTGTGAGTTTTCTTTGCCTTGGTGGTTGCCATATATATCTTGGCATCTGAATTCTTTGCTTTGAAGTCATCCCAATCGTCATAGCGGAATACTTCTAGTTTGTCCCAGTAATCCATTCCTGCCCGCTTTACAGTTTTGTCTGTGAGGACAAAACCAAGGGGCTCTATCAAATGGAGCCTAGTCCCTGTAGCGCAACATGTGCGCCCTATATTACCTGTGTTGGCTGGGATTTCTGGCTCGTGTAAGACTATATTTAACATATTTTTCCTTTGCCCCTCATCCGCCCCATTCGGGGCACCTTCCCCCCAAGGGGAAGGCATTTATTTTCTCAATTCTTTTATAAAATCTTCAATTCTATCCATAGCTTTCTTAAGGTTCTCAAGTGAATATGCATAAGAAATACGCACATTTCCCTCGCCGCTTTCTCCGAAGGCAGTACCTGGAACAACGGCAACTTCCTTTTCCTTTAAAAGCTTGGTACAGAATTCTTCAGAAGACATTCCAAATTCTGCAACAGATGGGAAGACGTAGAAAGCTCCAAAAGGCTCGAAACACTTCAGGTTCATCTGCTTGAATCTATTTAACAAATAACGACGACGGTCGTTATACTCTTCACGCATGTTTGCCACATCATCATCGCAGTCGCGAATAGCGGTAACCGCAGCATACTGGCTGGTAGTTGGTGCGCACATAATCGCAAACTGATGAATCTTTGTCATCTGCTGGATGATGATTTCTGGTGCGCAGACATATCCAAGTCTCCAACCTGTCATAGCATGACTCTTGGAAAAACCATTTATGTAGATTGTACGCTCCTTCATGCCAGGGAAGCTAGCTATTGAAACATGGCTCGTAGTTGTGTAGCTGAGTTCTGCATATATCTCGTCAGTAAGCACAAACAAATCGTGCTTTTTAACGAGCTCAACTATTGGCTCCAAGTCTTCTTTTTCCATAACAGCACCTGTTGGATTGTTAGGGAATGGCATAATCAAAATCTTGGTTTTGTCGGTAATAGCCGCCTCTAATTCCTCTGGCTTAAGACGGAAATCATTTTCCTCCTTGAGGTCGATTGGAACAGGAACACCTCCTGCAAGAATGGTGCAAGGCTCATAAGAAACATAACAAGGCTGAGGTATTAAAACCTCGTCCCCTGGATCAAGCATTGCACGAAGTGCAACATCAATACCCTCTGAGCCGCCGACTGTCATAAGCATTTCCGTGATTGGGTCATACTTTAATCCATAGTGTCGACCAAGGAAATCTGCGATTTCTATTCTGAGTTCTTTAAGACCTGAGTTGGATGTATAGAAGGTGCGTCCACGCTCTAGCGAATAGATAGCCTCGTCTCTGACCTTCCATGGTGTATCAAAATCTGGCTCGCCAACACCCAAGGAAATAGCCTCAGGCATCTCTGCTACGATATCAAAAAACTTTCTGATACCAGATGGTTTTATTTCTGTAATCGTTTTATTAAGAGGGTTTCTCATAAGCTCACCTTCTCCCTCTCATCAACATGCTTTTCTGCCATGATAATGCCGTGGTCCTTGTACTTCTTTAAAACAAAGTTTGTCTGTGTAGAAAGCACTGAATCAAGTGGAGAAAGCTTTGCAGAAACAAAATCTGCAACCTCTCTAAGTGTGTGTCCTTCGATTGAAACCATGAAATCATAACTTCCTGAAATAAGATATACTGCATCCACCTCAGGATAGTTGTAGATGCGCTCTGCGACCTTGTCAAAGCCCATTCCTCGCTGAGGAGTAACTCTAACCTCGATAAGAGCTGAAACCTTTTCAACGTCTGCCTTGTCCCAGTTGATAAGAGTTGGATAGCCACAGATGATGTGGTCGTTTTCCATAGCTTCAAGCTCATTCATTATTGCAGCCTTATCTGTGCCAAGCATCATAGCAAGGTCGCTTAAATCAATTCTACTATTGTGTTCAATATAGCTTAAAATCTTTTCTCTCATATTAATCACCCCATGTTTCTATTCTATACTATCGCTATCGTTTGGTTACGATTACAGTGTCTATAGTTTGATTTTTATATCATTTTTTTGCAATTAACCAAAAGTTCTTAATAAAAAAGTATTCTGAGATGGTCATTTTGAGGACTGTTTGAGCGAAGCGAGTTCCGCAAAAATGACCAGCGCTTCGAATAATGCTTTTGAATTTAGAACTTTTGAGTGCATAAAAATGATTTAAAAATCAAAGTGCATTGACACTGTATAACGCATCCGCTTTAGGTGGTTCTAGGAATCGTACCTCATCCCCACTTAAAACGCGTTTATCATTTGAAGAGTTGGACTTCCCGATAATGGCGGATGCAATCCCCGCCTCGTTAAGCTTTCTAACCAATCCGTTACCGTCTTCTGTGGCGATAAGCATAGCCCCCGATGAAATAAGCTCGTAAGGATTGATTCCAAAGAACTCGCAAACCTCAATGGTCTCTTGCTTGACCGGTATTGATTTTAAATCAACATCAAGTCCTATGCCGGAAGCCTCTCCCATCTCCCAAAGGGCTCCAAAAATTCCGCCCTCGGTAACGTCATGCATCGCCGCCACACCATGTTGTACTGCGATTTGACTTTCAGGAAGAACGCTTAAATATTTATCAAAACTCTTGGCTGTTTCCACGAGTGATTCTGGAAGCTTGGTCAAGAGCTGTTCTTCGTAATCCTTGGCTATGATGGATGTGCCCTCTAGGCCTATCCACTTGGTAAGGACTAAATCCATGTCAGGCTTGGCACCACCTGTAGATACCATCTGCCCCTTTTTTACCTTACCCACTGCCGTAACAGAAATCAGTGGCTGTGTCACTGCATCTGTCACCTCAGTGTGACCGCCAATCACCTGAACATTGTAACGCTTGCACGCCGCATCCACCTGCTGCATTATGGCCTTTAGCTTTGCCTCCCTCATGCGAGGAGTTAGAAGCACAGTAAGCAAGATGCCGATAGGCTCCGCGCCTGCACTGGCCAAGTCATTGACCGAAATGGTAACGGCCAGTTCACCGATATCAGAAGCTGTACCAGTGATTGGATCTGTAGATAAAACCATTTCTTCATCTGGACCAATCTGCACTGTTGCGCAGTCTTCCCCGATACCAGGGCCTGCACCAACTTCTGGGCGCTTGACATGCAATTGTTTAATGACGGAGCGTTTTAGTACGCTCTCAGGTAACTTTCCGATTTCCATAATATATGTCCTAAATATCTGTATTGGTTGGGCTCTCTGGAGCTGGGATGCCCTCAGGTGGAGCCTCTGGCGCAGCCTCCGGCACTTCTGCTGGAGCTTGCTCCTGCGCTGGCGCCGCATCCTCCGCAGGTGCGGAATTGGTCGCCGCTGGATTTGTAACCGAATACTTCGGTGTAATCACATATGGTGTGCTGTTGACAACCTCCGGCGCATAAGTAGCAACCGCTGCTGCAATCGCGTTAGGATCCTGAGTAGCAACCGCTTGAAGCATTGCGTATGAAAGGTTTGGATCTAGCGACGCCACGCCAACCGTAACTGTTCTATTAGATGGATTGTACTTGCTGTTGTTGACAACCTCTCGGCTGACCTCAGTACCATCCTCGTATACTATTTTCCAAAGCTTGGCAGACAAACCTGTGTGACCACTGGTGGCTGTTGATAGCTTACCTAGAGGAGCATTGCCGTCTGGTACCCATGAGGTGTTTTGCACAACGACCGAAGTAATTTCTGGTTCGTACACAACCTGATGCGAAGGCGAATCCTCTTCCTTTCCGTATATATTGAAGTTGACTGTTTTGCCATCGCAAAAGCCTTCTATATATACAGGATATTTTTTGTTGTTTTTTATAACAAAATCCTTGCCACCGCTCTCTGAAATAGCTGCATCCATAGATGGCTCTACATAAGTGACAAGCATGGAATGAGCAAATCTTGTATCAACCTCCAGCTCTGCCTCACGAACAGCGCCATACAAGGTTGTTGAAACCTGACAGATACCGCCACCATATGTCTCGACTGTTGTGCCATTCTCGTATGAGCCGGCGAGCATATAGCCGTTTTCAGCGGTAAATGGTGTGATTGTCCTAAGAACCGAAAGCTTATCACCCGGATACAAAATCGTACCATCAATAAAGCTAACACCGTTTGAAACGTTGTTCTTGCGATTTGATGCAGATGAACTGTAATCTGTAGTGAATGAGCCAATTAAATCCTTGATTTCAGCAAGTTCTTCTTTGCTGCCGCGTGGCTCTCTAACCACTGTTGCAAGATCAACTGTGGCCGCCTTTCCATCCCACTTGTTTTCAATATAGTTAACAAGAATAGCCGCTGATTCGTCTATCTGAACAACTACTCCTGATTTACCCTCGTGAAAAACAAATTGATCATTCTCTCTGGTGAGATAATCGTCACATGCTTCATCATTAACCTGTGATGACGCTATGTCTAAAAATGATGTTATACCTGCTCTATTTGCGCCCAGAGACAGCTTGAAGTCTTTGGTACGACCTTCTTTTAAATCGGTTTTCGCTTTGAATCGCTCACCCAAATTGCCGTAAGAACCATATGTAGCAGCCTTGACTGTAACATCAGAATTCTTGGCACCAATGCAAAGATCCTTGCCAACTGCAGATATAGTTTGATCGTTGGCAGACAGTGTAAATTGAACATTGTCGTAGGCTGAAAAATACTTTGCTACGATTTTGTTTGCTTCGGTGACTGTCTTTCCTGAAACAGACTGCCCTTCAATTGTGATTCCCTTGGGAATAATTCTATCATCTACAGCTTCTTCTGCTTCGACAGCCTCTGCCTCTTCATCTGCAAGCTCATCTGCCGTAGAAGCCTTTTCAGCTGCCCGAGCCACAAACTGGCCTGATGGAGCTGACATAAATAAGCCAAAAGCTGCAAGCATAGAAACTAATACTTTGTATTTTTTCATAACAACCTCTAAATATATCGTTATATACGCATTGTCTAATTATACCACACTAACAAGGAACTTCATCCTTTAATTTTGCGGAAAATTGCCTTATACTGATACTATTCAAAGGTTAGGTCAATACTGCTGCAAAAGTTGTAAACACCATGCAGACAAGTACTACTGCAAGAACGATTCCTGCGATGAGTTGCTGTTTTTTTGTACGCTTCATATTGATACCTCACATAAGTAAAGGAGAAACTATGGGCTTCCCTATATTACCTTTTTTCTTAATTTTTTTGATTTGGTTAGCGTTTAGGCTAAGAAGTCTTGATGCCAAGCAAAAGCAGCAAGAAGATGACTTTTGGGCAAAGGAACGACAAGCCAATATCACGCCTGCTAAAGATATATCAAATCTTAGATATATTACCATTCCACTAGAGAAATTTCCATTAAATTTTACTGATGACGAAAAAGTACTCGAAATCGAGGAAGAGCTTAAGGAATTATCTACACACAGACTTTTAAACCTTATCGGGGTTACCAATACCGATTTAAAGCTCACCTATGGTGTTCCGAATTTTGAAACTATGAGCAAAATCGGAGACGATTTTGATAGAGTATGCGTGCTGCTAAATGCTTATGCCAAAGAACTCATGGCGGCGGAACGCACCGACGATGTAATTACAGTTCTAGAGTTCGCTGTAGGCGTGGGCTCGGATATAAGTGAATCCTACACCATGCTAGCCGAGTGTTATGAAATAAAAGGGCAGCATGAAAAGCTTGATTTACTTCGCACTCAAGTAGCGAAAAGTAATCTTCTGCTTAAGAATTCCATTTTATCTAAAATCGAATCAAAAACTATAGTATCATCTGGCGAGCAGATGGTAGATATGAAATTATAGCACATAGTCAAAGAGGATTCAGCGGCTTGGACAGTCTCTGAATCCTCTTTTGTTTAGGTTATTGAATTGGATAATTAGCTCTTATAATTAATTTATTTTTTCTAACGTATAATCATCTAAAAATGCAAAACCATCATCATTATATACGCCAATAGTAACTCCTACAGTTCCATCTTCGTTCTGCTTAATGCCACCTGTAACAGAATACTTGGTTGCATCAGTTGCTTGTGTATCAACGGCATAATCGACTCCAAGAGAATCTTGTTCTTCCATGGCAACTGACCATCCGCCATGCTCGCCAGTTGTTTCTATTGTTTCATTCTTTATTACAAGACCATATCCATACGAATTAATACCATTTGCTAAGATAGGATCGCTCTTGTTCTCGTAAGAAACTGTTGTAACAAATCTGTCATTTACTCCTAAAAGCCTTCCAGATTCGCTATAATTACCATAATATGATTCGTAGTCCGCTTTCGTGGCTGCAGATGTACTTTGTTCGTCACAAACAACCACTCCTACTGAAATTTCTTTTGCTAATCCTTGGAATTCTCCGGATTTTGAAACATCAATATTTCCTGAAGCATCTTTAGCGTACGTGGAATCTATTAAAATGATATTATTGCCATAACTGTAATCTACTCCATAATAGTCAGAGAAAGTGATAGCACCATTAACATTAGCAGCATTTTCTGCTTCGGCAAATAGATCATATCCCTTATCAGTATTAACTACATAGAAAAAGTAAAACGAATTTCCATTATAAGTTACTTCACCAGCATACTTTAAATCCTTGCATTTTTGTAAAGTAGATACTGTCGGTGTATCTTCTACTGGAACGAGAACAACAGGTTGTTCTGCATTAATAATTGGTCCGGCTTGAACAGCTCCACCACCGCCGCCAGAACCAGCAACTGGAAGTGCTAGTCTCTTAAGTACATTGTCAATAAGTTGATTATCTCCGAAAGTACTCTTTAATGTATACTCTATTATTGCTCTAGACTTATAGCATTTATTAAATGTTGTATTATACTTTTTGTCTGCTCCAGCCTGCAGATGATTATAATAATCCTGATAATATGCAATTAAATTGTTTTTAAATGCCGCTCTTGCTCCGTCATCTAAACATGCATATGCAAATGGATCGAACTCTGGACATCCTACTCTACCTTCCCAAATACCTTTGTCGCAGAAGTGATTTAATAATGCAGCTTCATCTCCATTACATGCAGCGGCCACATCGCTATTTTGGCTAGCATAGAATTTTGCGTCAAACATTGAAGCTATCATGTCTTTCTGCTCTTTGGTAAGCTGACCATATTGAATTGCTTCTTTGGCAGCCTGTGGTGTTTGCTGAGCCTCCTGCACTGTCTGTGCATCCGCATTAACTGTTGTCGCACCAACTGCGACTGTTGCGGCACCTAACATAAGTGCCCCTACTAATAGATTGCGTTTTTTCATTTAAAAATCCTCCCATAAAAAAGTGAAAAAAATAAGCAGTGAGTACCAAATTTCTTCGGACTCACTGCTCCCTACGTTTAATATGTTATACGATATAACGCTAATTGCAACAGGGTTGGCAAAAAGTGCACAAATTAGGCAAGAACTTCATATTTTATGTCTATGTGCAGAAAGACGAGGGCTTATAAAAAGCCACTCGCCTTTCAGTGAAAAAATATATTGGATAGGTTTTGGTTAGCATTATTCTTCTACTGCAGGTGTAGTCTCAGTAGTTTCTGATGAATTCGATTCTACTGTCGATTCTATGCTTTCTGCTGTATTTTCAACCGAGCCCTCAGTGATAATATCTTCGTCGCTTTTTTCTAGTATAATCGATTCATTTTCATATGATATATTTGTAGCATCTACCTTAGCTGCAGGTGCATTAACCTGACCATTGTTTGTTGAAGTTCCATTTATACCATTTATTCCTACCGGAGATTTACCACCATCTAAAAAAGTATTAAACGCATCTGTATTCTCATAATGCCATTCTCCTGGATTTTGGTTATCAGTAATCCTATATGCCGCAGGTTCAGCCGAAATATCATCGGTTATTGGAGAAACTGCTGTCGATTCAGCAGGTAATAGCACCGAACCATTTACAAAACCGCCTCCGACTCGAGATGACTCCTCAGCATAATTTAGCAACTCAGTACAAAAAACAGCTGAACCAGGAATATTTACTATGAAATCCGCTTGGAATTTATCTGTATTATTCACTCCTTTATCGCCAAGCAAATCATTAATAACTTCATCAAGTGATTTACTTTGCCATTTTCCATCATTATTCCTGCAACCATGGATTTCTGAAAGAATAGCACTTAATCCTTGTCTAATTACGCTATTATCTATTGAATAACCATTCTCTCCTTGTATTATTGCACTTCCTTGAATACCGTAACTACTCCTATAGGCTGGATTCTCTGATGCTAGGTACCCTAAGTACATACAAGCCAAGTAGCCAGAAACATAACTACTCGCTAGATTATCCTTGTTTTCATCCTTTTCACCATAGCTTAACTGAATATTAGCATTCGCCTTATAATTTTCCTCTAATGCATCAGTTTCAAATCCTGTCTTAACCCCATCACCATATAAATCGTAAAAGCCATACTTTTCACTCCTTATCAATTCACTTCGAAACTGATATACATTATCTACCGTAGTTGCCATACCTTCTTTAAACCAGTTAGGGAATGTTGCCGAAGGATCTTCCTGTAACACATTAGATTCATTAATATCTCGCATTCCACTCATCCCCGATGCCGTATAGTCAAACATGAACATATGAAATAATTCATGAATTAATGTACTATCAAGTTCACCGCGCTGTGCAACTGTCGAATACCATCCATTATTTTCATCATATTGCAAATCACACTCGTCGCAAGCTGCGTTTATACAAATACTATACATATAATATCCATGCTCATCATTACCCGGTTTTACATATGCAACCGGCGCATTTGGAGATGCATCATAAAAAATATATAAACCTACAACGCTACTTAGCTCGCCATTTTTTAAAGCCTCATCAAAACATGGAAAACCATCTATAATTAAATTTATTGCTCGTGGTTGGATAGAATAACGTATTAACTCAACTAACGCCGCTAATTCAGCAGCATCAACATTCTCAATTGCACTAGCATCGCAATGCATCGCAATAAGTTGCTGTTCTCTAGTTAATTCTGGTAAAGTAAACTCGCCACTTGGGTTCCTTCTCTCCTTTTCAATTTCACCATTATGCTTGACTACATCGGCGTAATTGGAAGCAGCTACTTCAGCCTTGAGATTTTTACCTGGTCCATCAACACAAGTGATAAAGACCCATCCACTTTTTGGATCTACTATTTTTACAATACTTCTTCCACCATATAAATCCGTTGCAACCTTGGGAAGTGATATTCTTTCTGTGAAAGTTGCAGCATCTTTAAGGGTATATCCCTGTGGTACATAAAAAGCAAACACTGGATAACTACTTACATTAGGTGCTTTAACCGTACTAATATTTCCAGCTTCATCCGCCCAAATCACAGGTATTTTCCATACTGCGCCATTGTCGGTTGTCACTACAGCACTAAAATCTAATAATTTTCCGTCTTGCGGATTATCCAAACCGTCAATAGACATACTAGTAATTTCATTATTACCTTTATAATTTGCCGATTGAGTTTCCTTACTTGGCAAAACCATTGACACCTTTGAATCCTCACTAGGTAAAAATAACGCCGCAGGCTCTCCAGTAATAGCTTGTGCATTAGCATTAATAGTTGTTATATCAAATACTATGCCTGATGTAATTAATGCCGTCAGTAGGCACGCTAAAAATTGTTTTCTCTTCATTTATATAATTTCTCCCAATAAAAATTATTATTTTTGCCAGCTTCCATCTGTGAAAACGGCACCTGCTGTAGCAGAAGATTCAGCCATATCTCCGCCACCGCTAGTGAAGTAAGTATATGCAAGCGCAATACCTACAACGCAGATTAATATTAATCTTGCAATAAATATTCTTCTCGCCATATTATTTCCTCCCAAAAATTAAATAGAGCTCTGCTCTATAACGCAAAAATGAGCAGTGAGTACCAAATTTCATGGACTCACTGCTCCCCACGTCATTATAGTTACATAATGTAACAACAAATACAATAATTTGGCATGAACTGCATCGTTTAGGCAAAAACTTGATCTGCGTTTCCTATATATAGTCTAAAATCGCACCCATAACACAATATATATAATTGTAGTTTCCAGTTCTAATTTCTTTCACAAAGAGTTCACAGTATCTTCCTAGATAAATATTATTTCTAGCATAAAATTAACCTATGGCGGCTCTAATCTGGCACAGTCGCTATTTATTGTAACTATCAATCATGTAAGAGGGGTTTATATGAGTAGTGAAAATTCTTTGGTATTTACGAACGAATCATGCGTAGGTTGCAACAAGTGTATCTCCGTCTGCAGTTGCTTGGGCGCGTGTATTTCATCAAAACCTGATGAAACCGGCATTTCTAAAATCAATGTTGATGGTACCAAATGCGTGGCTTGTGGCGCTTGTTTTGACGCATGCGAACATGGGGCAAGAGAATACCGTGATGACACCGAACGCTTTATTGAAGATTTAAAACGTGGCGAAAAGATTTCATTATTAATCGCACCAGCATTTCTAGCTGATTATCCTGATGATTACGAACGAGTATTGGGCGGCCTCAAAAAACTAGGCGCCAATAGAATCATTAGCGTATCCTTCGGCGCTGATATCACCACATGGGGCTATATAAAATATATCCAAACACACAATTATCTAGGTGGCATATCTCAACCATGCCCAGCGGTAGTTGGTTATATCGAAAGGTACTTGCCTGAGATTCTGCCAAAACTGTTTCCTGTGCAAAGTCCGCTTATGTGTGCTGCTATCTACGCAAAGAAAGAGATGGGCATAACCGACAAGCTAGCATTCATCAGTCCATGTATAGCTAAAAAAATGGAAATTGATGATCCGAACAATCATGGCTATGTAAGCTACAATGTAACCTTTAATCATTTGATGAAATACGTTCGTGAGAACAATCTTTTCGGTCCAGCAATAAGAGATGAAATCGAGTACGGTCTCGGTTCAATATATCCTATGCCTGGCGGTCTGAAGGAAAATGTTTATTGGCTTCTTGGCAACGAAGTTTTCATTCGTCAGATTGAAGGCGAAAAGCGTATGTATCACTACTTACAGGCAAATGCCTCACGTATAAAGGGCAACCAAACTCCATTTTTATTTATAGATGCACTTAACTGTGAAAGTGGCTGTATTGCCGGAACTGGTACCGATCCAGATATCACAGGAAACGACGATCCTCTTTATCATATTCATGACATCCAAGAGATGGTTAAAAAGGATGATAAAAAGAGTGCTTGGTCTCGACCTCTAACACCAAAGCAGAGGTTGGCTGAATTAAACAAGCAGTTTGAAAAGCTTAATCTAGAAGATTACTTGAGAAAATATACAGATCGTTCCGCAGAATGCAAGCTCAGTATACCATCTGAAAGTGAGCTAGATAAAATCTTTAATGAGATGGGAAAGACTACGGAAGAATCTCGAAAAATCAACTGTTCTTGCTGTGGATATGATTCTTGTGAATACATGGCAACCGCCATATACAACGGTTTCAACCACAAATCTAATTGCGTTCATTACTTGAAGGATTTGGTTGAATACGAAAAGGTTGAAGCACAACAAATGGTTGAGAAAGAGCGTGCTCTTCTACTTAGTCGGCAAGAAAGATTGTTAAATACAATCGATGAAATCAACAAGCACTTTGATTCAGTTAGTGCCTCTGTCAAAGAGGTTACTGATGGAAATAATGATAGTGCGCACCAAAGTCGTGCTGTATCTGTAGAAATGGCTGATGTTGAGGAATACTGCGAAAACCTTAAATCATCTGTAGATAATATTAAGAATCATTTGATAGCCTTGAAGGAAAACAATGATTTGGTTGTAGATATTGCAGATCAGACCAACTTGCTAGCCTTGAATGCCTCTATCGAAGCCGCAAGAGCTGGTGAAGCCGGAAAGGGATTTGCCGTTGTTGCAAGCGAAATCAACAAACTGGCATCTGATTCAAAGGATACTGCCCAAAGCAGTGGCGAAGCAGATAAGAACATTGAATCTGCCATTAGTAGCATCTCAGATGCCACCGACAGTTTGCTTGCTACAATTGATAAAGTAAACAGCCGCTCGCAGAAGCTAGCTAAGTCTACCGAAAATATTTCTATTGCAACAAACGATGTATCTGAAACTATCGAGCAAGTACGACAGGAATTAAAGCTACTAGTCGATCACAGCAACAACGAAGAATAACTTGCAAATAATGTTTAAGAAGCCCCGTAACACACTGTACGGGGCTCTTTACATATGTTGGTTTTAGTCTTCTACTGTGTCAGGCTCTATATCTTCGTCTGAAATATTTATGTCTTCTTCTGCCTCTATATTTTCTTCAGCCTCTATAATTACTTCTTCATCTGTGCTTTCTTCTGCACCAGTATTGACTTCTTGCTCTAATTGTTCAGTCATGTCTGGACTTGCTGCTGTCGACTGGCTAATAATAGCTTCTTCATCAGAGGATTCGCCATATAATGTATTTGTTTTCCCACCGTCCAAATGATTGTTCTTGGATTCAGATTTCTCGTATTGAGGAATCCCTACCTCAAAGTCTTCTCTGTTAGGAATCATATATGCCAGTGGTTTTGTTGGTTCAACATCTTCTAATATATTTTTTTGAGTGGAATTAGCTGGCAAGAGCACAGATCCATTGGCAATTTGGCCATCCACAGATGCATCTTCGAAATATTGCAGTAAATCTGCACAAAACTCTGCTGACCCATCTATATTTGTTATGAAATCCGCTTGAAATTTTTCAGTTGTATATGGTCCCTCTATTAGCTCATCTATAACTTCGTCAAGGGACTTTGCTGACCAAGTTCCATCTTCCATTCCATGTCCATGTATCTCTGAAAGAATAGTGCTTAATCCCTGCGCTATAACGTCATTATTAATTATATAGCTTCCATCTACAATAGTTTCTTTTGCATGCCCATTAATTCCATATTTATCTCTATAAATATCATTCTCAGATGCAAGATAACCCAAATACATACACGCTAAATACCCCGATAAATATGTACTATAAACATAAGATCTAATATTAGTTCCATTTTGTTCAGTTCTCATCTCTCCATATACTAACTGCAGCTCCTCCCTATTGCTATAATTAGCTTTAAAATCTTCAGCTGTATATCTCCCAGCATCGGCATCCTTCGCATATGCTTTTACAGAAGTATTATAATACTGATATGGACTATTTATAGTTGTCGCAATACCCTCTAGAAACCACTTAGGAAAGGCAATGTTAGCATCATTATCCCATCCATTCTCCGTTCTTCTTGAACCAAGCATACCAGCCCCCGTATAATCATACATAAATGCATGTAGCATCTCATGAGCTATATTATTCGCCAAATAATTTTTAGCAGAATCGTTTAGTTCCCACGCCCCCGTTTCTGTATTGAATACATAGCCATCATTTATATAAGAATTACCTATATTAAGTGCAATACTTTCATACATTATGCCGGACTCAAATCTTCGACTGGCATATGCAGCTGCACTATTCCAATCCCTGTATTCCCAGACCCCAGACTTCTTAAAAAGTGCCTGATTATAATAAACATAAAGACCTATTCGATCACTCAATTCTTTATTCTCTAATGCAGTTTCAAAACATTTAAAGCCATTTAAAAGCAAACTAACAGCTCTAGGCTGTATATCATATCTAACAAGCTCCACTAATGCCGCAAGCTTATCTGCATCTACATTTTCAATGACATTTTTATCGCAATGCATTTCAACAAGCTTTTCACCGGTAACCTTCTCAGTATCAGAGATATATTTATCCTTATTCGCTAATGATTCAGATTGCCATTCAGATGGCCACTCAGATGGCATCCTTGGATATTCAACAACTGTGCCTAAAGCGCTTGCTTTTTCATTATTTTCGTTTTTCTTAATTTGCTCTAAATAAGCATCAATCTCCGGCCCTTGAAAACAGGAAATAAAAATAATCCCTGTTGTTTGGTCTGCTATAGTAACAATATGTCTACCTTTGAATATTTCAGTCGCTACACCTGACAAAGTAATAGAATTCATAAGTCCAGATTTTGGTTCAAATACATATCCCTTAGGAACAACTAGTGCAAACACTGGAAATACCTTTTTGTCCTTAGGACATATTTCAACTATATCACCCGTTTCATTCACCCATATTACAGGAATCTTCCATATAAAATTGTCAGCTTTTACTCTAATGCTAGAATCTAGTTTTTCCCCTTCAACTAGTTCATTCAATCCTTCCATGACAAGCTTATCAATCACTTTAATTTCAGATACTTGACTATTTTTGTGTGAGATTAACTGGATGCCATAATCATCCTCAGCATGCACTTTAATCGTTGTAGTGATAAGCATGCTAGTAGAAATCATCATTGCAAGTAGACACCCTAAAAATCTTTTTCTTTTCATAAAACAATTCCTTTCATTACTTTATCCAAGTTTCAGAAATACTTAAGCTTGATGCTTATTTATTTCCTAGGTTAAAACGCAGCAGAGGAAAAGCTGCATTTTAATTCCTGCACAAAAAGGGAACAGTAAGCACCATGTATGTTGGTACCTACTGCTCCCCTCGCAGGATATATTACACAATAGAATTATCGATTGCAATAATTTTCAAAAGCTAATGACCTATTAAATCACTTTGCATTTAATTTATGAAATTTCACACTATTCTCCATCGCCTTCGCCATTCACTTCGTCAGATGGCAGAGTCTTTCCGCCATCTAAAAATGTATTCTCAGCATCCGAATCTACATATTGCTCTGTTCCCGGATTCTCGCTGTCAATGATAGCAAATGCCATTGCATCTGTTTGTTCATCAACTAATGGTGAACCTGCATACAAGTCATCTGTCTGTATCAATGAACCACTTACATAATTATCATTTTCAGGATCAGACTGATCTTCATAAGACTGTAGCAATTCTGCGCAAAAATCTGCCGAACCATCTAAACTTAAAATAAAGTTCGCTTGATAATCGTCTGTTGTTTTAATTGCATCATCTTCAACTAAATCACATATAATTTGATCTAATGAATATTTCGTCCATTCTCCATTTTCATCTTCATAACCATGAATTTCATTAAGAATTCCGTTCAATCCAAGTTTAATAGCCTCGGTATTGATTGTACGCGTACCATCCTCATTATCTATCCATGCATCTTCTTGAATACCATAATTATCCCTATAATACTCATTGGTTGCTGCCAGATACCCCAAGTACATACATGCCAAATATCCCGTATCATATCTACTATACACACAATTATCTTCGTTTTTCTCGCCATAGCTAAGGGTTAGTTTCTCATTATTCGCAAAACTATCTTTCAATGAACCTGAATTATATACACCATCCGAAAATCCATATAACTCAGTTCTAAAATCATTATTTCGATATTGGTACGGGTTTTGTACAGCTACCGCTATTCCTTCGCTAAACCAATTCGTAAATTCTACATCTTTGTCTTTAACAAGAATTCCCTCACTATTTTTTATACAACCATTCATTCCTCTTGCAGTATAATCATACATAAGGGCATGCATCATTTCATGGAGTATATTACACTCTAGTACATCCCGTTTATCCCTTTTTAATTCCCATGTATCTGTTTCACTATTATATTCAAAATACTCATCCACATTGTCAGGATTGTAAATGTATTCATTATTATCTTTTTCATAGACATAGACATACTCAGCTACATTTACCTTAAGATTATACTTAATACTAACAAAATCTGGATAGTAACTAGTTACGCCTGCAGCACTACTAACATTATCTTTATCCAAATAAACATAAAAACCAATATTACTACTTAATCCATCATTTTCTAGGGCTTCGTTAAAACAAGGAAATTCATTAATTAGAGTATTCACCGCCTGAGGCTGTATAGTATAGCGAACCAATTCAACCAAAGGTGCTAGCTTCTCTATTCCTATCTCGTCGATTGCTTTTTTTTGGCAATGCATTCTTACCAAATCTTCCGCAGACGAAGAATCTTCCGCAGACGAAGAATCTTCCGCCGCTGCAACTGTTTCGTCAGAAACAGTTCCGTCTGAAGGTGTTTGGCCTGTTATATTTTGCGGTTCATCAACCGATGATGCTCCTACAATAGTCGATGCCTCACTAGCCGATGGTGTCTCTGCAATAGTCGATGTAAACTCACCCGAAAGTTGCTTTCTTTTTGCTTTTTCGATTTCACCATTCTTTTGAAATTCGTCAGCATAGACCGTACTAACTTTCTCTATAGGAGTATAGTTTTTTCCAGGGCCATCAACGCAAGTAATGAATGACAAGCTTGTTGACGGATCAACTATTGTAACAACTTCCTTGCCACCAAATATCTTTGTTGCAGCCTCAGGAAGAGTTAAAGCTGCTTGCTTATATTCATATTCCTTTGGAACAAAGAATGAGAATACTGGGTAAACCTTTCTGTCAGATGGGCATATGGTATAAGTTTTACCATCTTCATCTACCCACATTACCAAAATCTTCCATGAAACCTTTTCACTAGGATTATCTGCTTTGTCAGCTGTAACTACAGCGCTAAAATCTAGCAATTGCCCTGGAACTGGATCGTCTAAGCCTCCAATGGTAATATTAGTTATTGCTGTTTGCATTTGCCCTTGCTCGACCTGAGGTAACGCACCTCCTTCTTGAGCAAACGAAGTAATGGTTGTTGTAGAAATCGTTCCTACTGAAACCATCATCGCAAGTAGACACGCAAAAAATTGTTTTCTTTTCATATATATTATTCCTCCTATACTTTGGTTATCCAACTTTATTTAGCGGCCTACTCTATAAACAAAAAAAGAGCAGTGAATACCAAATTTCATGGACTCACTGCTCCCTGCCATTTTATAGTTACACAATATAACGTAAATAACAACTCTTTGGCAAGATATGTTTCATTTTGGCAATAATATAATTCTAGTTTCCTACATATACAAGATTTATTTAAAATGTGCCATCTAATATTAATCTTCGTTCATCTTTGCAAGTTTTGCGGCTTGGTCGGCTGCAATCAATGCATCAAGAATTTCCTGAATGTCTCCATTCATTATCTTATCTAGCTTGTAAAGTGTAAGGTTGATACGGTGGTCTGTAACACGTCCCTGTGGGAAGTTGTATGTACGAATCTTCTCCGCACGATCACCTGTACCAATCTGAGAGCGACGCTCTGCAGCCTCTGCATCCTGCTTCTTTTGCATCTCTAAATCGTAGAGCTTTGCACGAAGAAGTGCGAATGCCTTGTCCTTATTCTGTAGCTGCGACTTTTCTGTCTGGCTGTAAATAACAATACCTGTTGGATAGTGAGTAAGACGTACAGCAGAATCAGTTGTATTGACACACTGTCCACCGTTACCAGAGGCAC
>JAEEGJ010012370.1_pt1 | contig 21169 bp, 16 predicted proteins | sample 8958761 | NCBI WGS metagenome assembly JAEEGJ01 (sample SAMN16246546, study PRJNA631951) | gut metagenome | biome: gut microbiome; feature: rumen; material: RS-attached | host: Bos | place: Iran: Karaj | collected 2018-10
ATTGAGTTCATCCGAGCCCAATGCGGTCATCAATGCCAGGCTCAATGCCACGGCTGACAGGAAGTTGGCTTTCGTTTCCATATTGTTCGTTTTGATTTGTTTCAGTTTGCACTGTTAGCACAAACTGCAAAGATACATTATTTTAATAATCTACCCAGTCAATTTACCACAAAAGATTGCATGAAGTACAGTCACTTGAGTCCGGAGCAAAGATACACAATAAGTGTATTGCTACAAAGGGATGAGCCTATGTCCCCGGCAGAAATTGCAAGAACGATAGGCGTGCACAGGAGTACGGTGAGCCGTGAACTGAAGAGAAACAGCGACGGTCGCGGCCATCACAAATACAATCACGACCTTGCGCAGCGCAAGGCGGAGGGGAGAATGAAGAACCGTCCGCACGCTTGCAAGTTCACTGATGAGATGAAGCGGGAGGCCAGACGCTACCTTATATATATGCAGTACAGCCCCGAGCAGATAGCCGGAAGATGTAGGCAGCAAGGCAGGGAGATGGTCTCATACGAGACACTGTACAAATGGATATGGTACGAGAAAAGGCACGGCAACAAGGAGCTGGCGGAGTGTCTCAGGAACCAGGGGCGCAAATATGCGAAGAGAGGGGCTGCGAACAGGTCTAGAGGCATAATCAAAGACCGTATAGGCATTGAAGAAAGGCCTCAGATAGTGAATGAGAAGAGCCGCTTCGGCGACTTTGAGATAGATACAATGATAGGCAAGAACCATAAGGGAGCCATCATGACAACAAACGACAGATGCACACACATCGTGCTGATCCGCAGGCTTGAAGGGAAAGAAGCCATCCCTCTTGCCGAAGCAGCAGTAGAGGCCCTGTCGCCATACAAACAAATGTTACACACTATAACGGCTGACAACGGAAAAGAGTTCGCAAGACACAAGGAGATTGCTCAGAAACTGGGAGTCCAGTTCTACTTTGCAAGACCGTACCACTCCTGGGAAAGAGGTGCAAACGAAAACACCAACGGCCTGATACGCCAATACATCCCCAAAGGTACGGACTTCAGCACGCTGACAGATGAGTTCATTGCCGAGGTCGAATGGAAGCTGAATAATCGACCGAGAAAATCACTCGGATACCTGACACCGCTGGAGTATTTCAAAATAATGGTTAACTTTACACCCGATAGTGCTGTTGCACTGTCAAACTAAATTCTTCAAATAATGAATATGAAAAAGTCTCTGCTGGCACTTATGCTGCTGCCAGCTCTCTGCATGGCGCAGAACCCAATAATACAGACATCGTTCACACCGGACCCAGCTCCTATGGTATATGGCGACAAGCTGTATCTGTTCGTAGATCACGACGAAGACGATGCTACAAACTATACCATGAAGGACTGGCAGTTGTACTGTACCGAGGATATGGTTAACTGGACATATCTGGGTACGCCGGTTACAACCGCTACCTTCCCGTGGGCAAATCAGGGGAACCGCGCTTGGGCGGCACAGTGTATTGAGCGTAACGGCAAATTCTACTGGTATGTCAGCATTACCGGTCCCGGATATGGAGAGACCGTATCGGTAGCTGTTGCCGACAGGCCAGAAGGACCATATGTAGATGCCATTGGCGGGCCTCTTTGCCATGGCCTCGGATTCATCGACCCAACCGTGTTTATCGATGACGACGGGCAGGCGTACCTGTTCTGGGGTAACAGGAACGGCTGGTACGGACGCCTGAACGAAGATATGATTTCGTTTGTAGATGGATATAAACAGATTCCAGGCATCCGCGATCCTAAGGCCTTCGGCCCTCTTGTTCCTAAGATGAACTATGGAAAAGGCGTAAAGGAGCTCGAGGCAGGATATGAGGAAGGCCCTTGGATCACCAAGAAAGGAGATCTTTACTATCTGACCTATCCGGCCGGTGGAATCCCTGAGCACATGGCATATTCTACAGCCCCTACCCCGGATGGTCCTTGGACATATCGCGGACGTATCATGGACGAGACTGACGGCAGCTATACAATTCACGGCGGCGAGGTGGAATACAAGGGACATCACTACATGTTCTACCACAACGGCGCGAATATCAACGGAACCAGCTATCACAGATCTACCTGTGTAGAGGAGTTTACCTTGAACCCTGACGGCACCATTCCGTTCATCCCTCAGACAAAGGAAGGCGTAGCCCCTATAGGGACTCTCAATCCATACGAAAGGGTAGAGGCCGAGACTATTGCCCACAGCTACGGTCTCAAGACAGACCGTCTCAGCGGTGACAGGCACTATGTTACCAGCATCCACAACGGTGATTGGATTAAAATCCGCGAGGTGGACTTCGGCCAGAATCCGGCTACACTGCTTACTGTCGAGACCCTTAATTTCAAGAATGCGGGCTCAATCAATTTCTATATCGATGATACCTACGAGCAACGTCCGGTTGCCTCTATTCAGGTTGACGGTGTGGCAAATGTCAAGACAGCCAAACTCATGACTCCGGTTACCGGAAAACATGATGTGTATATCCTCTTCCATAGCGATCAGGATGGGGAGCTCTTTGACTTCGACTGGTGGAAGTTCAACAATACGCTGAACAATCCGATTATTCAGACAAAGTACACTGCCGATCCGGCTCCTATGGTATATGATGGGAAAGTGTTCCTATACACTACCCACGATGCCGACGATGCTCTCGGTTTCAAGATGAATGACTGGCTCCTCTATACCTCCGAGGACATGGTTAACTGGACCGACCACGGTTCCGTAGCATCCCTCGCCGATTTCAAGTGGCATGACGGAGACAACGGGGCGTGGGCCCATCAGGTTGTGGAGAGAGATGGAAAGTTCTACATGTACTGCACCATCCATCAGCATGGCATCGGAGTTCTGGTGGCCGATTCTCCATATGGCCCGTTCAAGGATCCGATCGGGAAACCTCTGGTATGGCAGGTTGAATACGGTGAGGATATAGACCCGACCGTTTTCATCGACGACGACGGCCAGGCCTATATGTATTGGGGAAATCCTAATGTGTATTGGGCAAAGCTGAACAAGGATATGATTTCCATTGACGGAAAGATCACCAGACTCGACTATAAGATTCAGGATTATCAGGAGGGACCTTGGTTCTACAAGAGGGACGGCAGGTACTATCTTGCATTTGCTTCTACCTGTTGTCCGGAAGGAATAGGTTACGCTATGAGTGACACTCCTATGGGACCTTGGGAGTATCAGGGACATATTATGGACCATACCGGCAGATCGAGGGGAAATCACCCTGGAATCATTGATTACAAGGGCAAGAGCTATGTTTTCGGCTTGAATTACGATCTTTGGCATGAGGAGTCATTCGGCCGCAACGAGAGAAGGAGCGTTTCCGTTGCCGAGTTGCATTATAATGATGATGGAACCATTCAGGAAGTCCCTTATTGGCAGGATGCCGTTCTCGGGCAGGCCGGAACATTCGATCCGTTCCGCAAGGTGGAAGCCGAGACCATGGCCTGGGGATACGGTCTCAAGACAGAGACTCTTCCAGGAGGAGGAATTGCTATCAACAATGTTGACGAGAGCGAGTACATCCTCATAAAGGGAGTGGATTTCGGAAAGAAGGGAGCCCGTTCGTTCAGCGCAAGCGTACGCAGCGAGGGTCAGCCGGCATTCATTGAAATAAGGCTTGACGATCCTAAAGCGGAGGCGATAGGTACTCTCGAAGTCAAGGAGACTTCCGGCCTGTTCAAGACGCAGACATGCTCGCTCAAGGGCCCTGCGGGTGTTCACGACCTGTATCTGTATTTCAGGGGCAAGGCTCCGGAGGGGCCTGCACGGCCGGCAGGCGGAAGGATGATGGCCAGACGTGAACTTCCGAAGAATCTCCTTGCTATTGATTGGTGGAGAATTAAATAAGAGGGAGGTGTGAGGCGGTTTCGCTGAACAAGTTTCCGGCATTTTTACTGCGGCCCGTTGCTTTGAATACTCTTAAGCGGCGGGCCGCTGTTGTCTTCGTGCCCTTAACGGGGATCACGTGCAAAAATATGTGTTGCTGCTTGTTTTGCGGAACACTCTACCGTAGGCAGTTGCCCTCCAACTTTGATTCGGCTCGATACCGCTGCCGCTAGGGCCGAAAATGATTGGAGAAGGCCCTGGCATCAGCAGCACCTCGCCTGAAAAGTTGGAGGACGAAGGCCGCACAGGCTCGCGCAGCGTCGTGAGCACCAGCGAACCGGCCGGGCCGGGTATTTCGAACGTAGTGAGAAATACGGAAAGGCGAAAAGGCCGAGGGGTTTGGGGAGCGAAGCTTACCAATCTTAACAGGGACCTTCTGCCTTCGTTCTTGGTCCTGACGGCAACAGTGCTCCGCCAAACGGTGCGCTCACTTTACTGATTGGAGGGCATTTGCTACCCTCTCAGTCTTCGTTCAAACACATAGTTTTACTCCTGATCCAATTAGGAGCATAACTTTAATCATTTTCATCCTCATGGCGATTTGGAATTTTGCGACAAAGGGCATTTTGTTTATTACCTAACAAAAGTTTTGATTTATGGTAGTCTTGGATACATTCTTCTTGTGATGCTTATCTGCTGAATTCTATTTCAAAGTGCAACAATCGGGATGTTGACGATAAGATAATAGATAACTTTATTGTCATGAATGAAAAAAGGATTGCACGAAATGGGATATAAGCACTTGACAATAGAACAGAGATTTAGCAATACAACGGATAAATGCTGTCTGAGATTGAATGGAAGCTTAATAACAAGCCAAGAAAATCATTAGGTTACATGACGCCGTTGGAATATTGCAAAACTATGTTTAACTTTGACTTTGAATAAGTTGCACTTTAAATTACAATTCACGACTTTTGCAAAAACAAGTAATCAATAACCCTAACTTATGAAAACTTTTAAGCAATTACTGACTTTGGCAGCTATGCTGCCCGTTCTGGCATCGGCCCAGAACCCTATTATCAGCACTGTATTTACCCCTGATCCGGCACCGTTCGTGTATGGGGATAAGGTATATTTGTTTACTGATCACGATGAGGACGGACGCAACCGTGACTTCAACATGAAGGACTGGATGGTGTTCAGCACCGAGGATATGGTCAACTGGACATATCTGGGAACCCAGGTAAGTACCGCAACATTCAAATGGGCCCGTCAGGGACAGCGCGCATGGGCCTGCCAGGCTGTTGAGCGCAACGGCAAGTGGTACTGGTACGTCTGCTGCAACAAGGCAACCGGCGGTGACGCTCTGGCTGTGGCAGTGGCCGATGACCCTCAGGGACCATGGACCGATGCCATTGGCGGCCCGCTGGCCGAAGGATTCGGATTCATCGACCCCACAGTATTTATTGATGATGATGGCCGCGCTTATCTGTTCTGGGGCAACAAAGGCCTCTGGTACGGAGAACTGAACGATGATATGGTATCGTTCAAGAACGGCTGGCAGGAGGTACCCGGCTACCACGATCCCGAGTGCTTTGGCGAACTCCAGTCCAAGATGAACTGGGCCAAGGGCCAGAACGAGATGATGACCCAGTACGAGGAGGGCCCGTGGGTGATGAAACGCAATGGTACCTACTACATTTCATATCCCGCCGGCGGCGTGCCCGAGCATATGGCATACTCAACCGCTCCTACCATAAACGGTCCCTGGACCTACCGTGGCCGCATAATGGATGAGGCTCAGAACAGCTTTACCATACATGGCGGAAACATCACGTTCAAGGGCCGTGACTTTATGTTCTACCACAACGGCGGTCTGCCGGGCGGCGGCGGTTACAACCGCTCCGCATGCGTGGAGGAGTTCAAGTGGAATGATGACGGGACGTTCCCGTTCATGAAGTTTACCAAGGAGGGCGTAGTGACTCCTGTCAAGAATCTTGATCCGTACTCACGGGTGGAGGCCGAGACACAGGCTGAGTCCCGCGGTCTCAAGGTTGACCGTCGTGCGGGACGTGACCATTTTGTTACCGATATAGATGACGGTGACTGGATCCGCGTACGCTCTGTAGACTTCAAGGACTGCGGACAGAAAGCCGTTGTGGTTGTGGTAGGCGAGCAGAAAGGCAAGGGAACCATAGAGTTCTACACAGATAACATGGAGGGCGAGCCGTTCTGTAAGGTGCCCGTAAATACCGACAATGCAGGATTCCGCACCGCAGCATTCACATATCTGATTGATACCGATGTACAGGGCGTACACGATGTCTATCTCAAGTTCAGTTGCGAGACAGAGAAACCGTTCACCCTTGACTGGTGGCAGTTCAACGCGCACGCCAACATGCCTCTGGTCCAGACCCGCTTTACGGCCGATCCCGCACCTGTGGTGATAGGTGACAAGGTTTACCTCTATACGACTCACGATAACGACGGCGCCCGCGGCTTCCAGATGTTTGACTGGCTGCTTTATACTTCGGAGGACCTGAAAAACTGGCAGGACTTCGGACCCGTAGCGTCACTTGATGATTTTAAATACTACGATGGCAACAACGGAGCCTGGGCAGAGCAGGTGGTCGAGGCCAACGGCCAGTACTACATGTATTGCCCCATTCACGGTCACGGAATAGGCGTTCTGGTATCGGACACACCTTACGGTCCGTTCAGGGATCCGCTGGGTGAGCCTCTGGTATGGCAGAAGGAGCATTGGGATGACATTGACCCCACTGTGCTGATTGATGATGACGGGCAGGCGTACATGTACTGGGGTAACCCCAATCTTTACTCCGTAAAACTGGGTAAGGATATGATATCGCTTGCCGGTCCTATTGTCAAGCATCCCAAGATTGAGGATTATCAGGAGGGACCGTGGATATGGAAGCATGACGGACACTACTATCTGGCGTTTGCATCCACCTGCTGCCCCGAGGGTATCGGCTATGCCATGAGTGACAGTCCCGAGGGTCCCTGGGAGTACAAAGGTCATATCATGGACCACACTGTACGCACACGCGGCAACCATCCGGGCATCATCGAATTCAAGGGGCAGAGTTATGTGTTCGGCCTTAACTATGAAATAATGCATCTTAAGACCTTTGCCCATGCCGAGCAGCGTTCAGTCTCTATGGCTCCCATGTATTACAATGAGGACGGCACCATCAAGGAGGTTCCGTATTTTCTGGATAATGTAGTGGAGCAGGTGGCCGATTTTGATCCGATGCGCAGGGTGGAGGCCGAGACAATGGCCTGGGGCTACGGACTCAAGACTAGTTATCTGGATACAGATTTTGAGTATACCGGGGAGGATGGATATCAGCCCAGAAACATGTATGTACACGATATTGATGACGGAGAGTACATACTGCTCAAGGGCGTGGAATTTGGCCGCAAGGGAGCAAAGAAGTTCCTGGCGTCGGTGGGATCGGACGGATACGGAACGATTTCAATCTATCTGGACAGCAGGGACGGAGCACCTGCCGCAGTGGTTCCGGTAAAACCCACCGACGGTAAGACAAATTTCTCACTGCTGACCACACGCTTTAAGCGTCGTATACGCGGCAAGCATGACCTCTATCTGGTATTCAACGGCGGCGGAAAGGACCTCTTTACCTTTGACTGGTGGCGCATGAAATAGTGTTTTTTAGTAACTTTGCAGACTGTTATGATCTACTCTCTCAAAAGGTTCGCATCGTTACTGCTCACTATTGCCGTTTCAGTAAGTCAGGTTAGCGCGGCAACGTTTGAATTGAACATCGGCCCTTATTTTGCATCATGACCATGGTTGAGGTTTTTGACGGTCTGTCCGGCAATTGGGGCTTCTCATGGGGCGATATGACAGCCGATACCCATCGTGACGCAAAGGGGTCGTTTAACTTTGCGTCACTTTTTAAAAAAATCGTCCGGTACGTTTTTTATATTCCAGGTATTCCTGGCCGAAATCAGCCTCGAGCCGATGTTCCTCGGAGCGTACCTGGAACATCATCAGGATAAACAGAATTGCAAAAACCAACAATGCCCACAAGTTCCAGAGAGCAATCAGAATTCCTGCGTAGTAGAGGTAAGTGCCTGATAGCATTGGGTTTCGGCTGTGTCTGTAGGGCCCATCGGTCATAAGATGCTTGGTGCGCGGATCAACCTCGTGCCCCATCGCATCGAACGGGTTGCCGTCACCCACACGCCTCATGTAAATGATACTCCAGACGCTCAACGCCAGCCCAGCCAGACAGAGGGCCGATGCGCAAAGCATCCGTATCAAAGGAATTTCCGCAACCTGAGGCATACCGGCCGCCCACCACATCAGAGTGGGGATGCCGGCTATGAAAATCACGAATCCCAGTAAGTATCCTTTCATTTTTCAACCTCCTCAAGCCATTGCTTTATCTCGCTGGCATCGGCATAGTTAAGCAACCGTCCCGGCTTCCAGTTTATGTCAGGGTAGGCCGATTTCATATCGCTGTCAGCCTTGGTGACTCCGCTTCCGCCCGATGTCCCGAACAAAGCGACTGTCTTGCCTTTGAATCCGTAAGCCTCAATAAACGTGTTGATTATGGTGGGAGCGGTGTACCACCAAACAGGGAACCCAATCAAGATGCAGTCGTAACTATCGGCATCCTTGAGGTTCTTAATGATGGCGGGTCTTGACTGACGGTTCTGCATCTCCACGCTGCTCCTGGAGCTGCGGTTGTGCCAGTCCAGATCGGCTGCGGTGTACTTTACTTCCGGCTTAATCTCATACAGGGTTGCTCCGGCCGCACCGGCCAGTTTGCGTGCCACTGACTCTGTCGTGCCTGTGGCTGCAAAATATGCTACTAATGTTTTCATGTCTCAAAGATACTAAAAAAATGACGCAAAGGGGTCGTTTAACAATGCGTCACTTGACGCAAAGTGAAACGACCCCAATGCGTCATTTTAGATAATCGCGCAAGTTGATAGTGCCGGCCTCAGTCTCCAGATTGAGCGCCGGAACAAACTCCACCATCCTTGTGGAGCCAGTCTCCTTATCGACGTGGAAGTACGTACAAATTTAGTGAAACATTTAGATATATTTATATTTAGAGTATAATTTTATGAAATAGGTGAATTCGTATTTAGATCGATGAGGGTTATATTGATTTTGAATTGTTGTTGATAAATGATGCGTTTCTGCAAAGGTGCATAAATCCTTTTGCACACTGCTAAACTTTTTGTGCAAAATATTCCCCAGAACGCTTGCATCTGGGGATTTTCTTTACTATATTTGCAATGTATCAGTAAGGACCATGACAAACATCACAACCATGAAAACACGCCCATCAATTCAATTTGATGCCATGTCGGGCACAGCGGGAGAGGTAACCGCCCGCAGTACCCGCTTCGGTACAATCCTTTCAGGCCGGGCCCGTCAGCCGGGCCGCGTCACCCCTCAGCAGAAAGATATGCGTGCGCTCTTCGCCCGCGTGGGCCGCAGTTTCAAGCGCCTTACTCCAGCTCAGATTGATGCCTGGTCATCATTCGCCCAGCAGTACAGTTTCGGCAGCCGTATGGAGGCCAAAAGCCCTGCTGTTAACGCCTATGTCACCCTCAACTGCAACCGTGCCCTGCTGGGCCTTGATATGCTCAAGCAGCCGCCCACAGCCATCCCAAGCATTCCTGCAGTAGAGTACCGTAACATCATCGTCACTCCAGGACTCATTCAGTTCAGCCGTCTTCAGAACCCCGGTTCCGGCTACCGCCTTGCAGTACGCATAAGCGCAGCGGCCAGCACCGGCATAACCCAGGGTGCAGGCCTCCCAGTTCTGGTCGATGCCGGCTTCATTCCTGAACAGACCTTTGCCGATGTAACAAAGGTCTATATAGACCGCCTCACAGTAAAGCCCACCACCGGCAGCAAGTATTTCATTGAGACCAGCTGGATGGATGTGGCCACCGGCCTTAGCGGCCAACGCCGTACCGATGACCGCATCTGCCAGACCAACCTATAGGATATACGTAGCTACAATATATCAACCGTGAACAACAAACAATTTTCAGTTAACCATTAAAAACATCAAAACCATGAAGTATGCACCTTCAATTGCGTTCGAGGAGATGTCAGGTTCCGCCAAGGGCGTAACCGCAGCAAAGGCCAAGGGCCGCAAGTATCTCCGTAACCGCGGTTATGGCAAGAAGACCACTACCGCCAGTCAGTCAACCGTCAAGGGTATCTTCAAGCAGCTCTCGCAGTCCTGGAAGAACCTCACCGTAGCCCAGATCAAGGCATGGAACAACCTTGCCCAGTCTCAGGCCGGCCGTTCCATCCTCGGCTCCAGTGCCAAGATATCCGGACTCAACCTCTACCAGCGCCTCAACTTCTGGATCATCCGTTGCGGAGGCAATGCAGTGGCCAACCCGCCCGCCCTGGTAGGTGTCGATGCTCCTGCAGCTGCAACAGTACAGCTCACAGAGCAGGCCTTCAATTTCACCCTTCTCAGCATCCCTGAGAACGTGGCCAACCTCCGTCTGGTGATTGAGGCCAGTGCCCCCACCAGCCACGGCATAAGCAATGCCTTTGACAAGGCAAGTGCCTTTGCTGACCCGTTCAGCGTGGTTGCCGAGTCCATGGACATCAAGGCCGCTTATGACAATAAGAACGGCGCTCCCAGTGCCGGAAGGCCCAAGATCTTTATGCGCTATTTCTATGTGAATGCCGTAACCGGCGAGAAGTCGGCCGACATCCTCAAGGAGGTAGAGCTGGGTCAGACCAATGACCCCTTCGATGAGGGTCAGCAGAACGCCGGCGGTGGCGCTGGCGGCAACGGCGGCAACGACGGCGGTGACGGTGGTGACCAGGATTAACCTCTAATCCTTACACGCCAACCCGTGTAACAGCCAGTCCCCTTAGGGAAACCTGAGGGGACTTATTGTATAACCTCAAACATTTACAACTATGAGATACAAACCATCAATAGCATTTGACCGGATGTCAGGCTCCGCCAAGGGCGTAACCGCCTCAAGCAATAAGGGAGCCATCTTCATCCGTACACGCGGTACCGGCAGTAAGAAGCGTACTGCCGACCAGGCTACCATCAAGAGTATCTTCCGCCTGCTCACGCAGTCCTGGAAGAATCTCACTCAGCCCCAGATAGTGCAGTGGAACAATGCCGCCAAGTCGCAGAGTGGCCGCCGTGTCCTCGGCCAGCGTGCCCAGCTCACCGGCAGCAACCTCTACTTGCGCCTCAACTTCTGGGTGGTCCGCTGTGGTGGCCAACCCCTGACAACTCCTCCGGAGCTCAGCGGGGTAGAGCAGCCGTCTGCAGCAATGGCCGCCATCTCCAGCAGCAGCTTCATCCTCCGTCTAAATCAGCCACCTCAGCAATCCGGATTGAAGTTGGTCCTCATGGCCACCGCACCCCAAACCGTCGGTACCATAACGGGCGTGGGCCGTGGCTCCACGTTCTGTGACCCCATTAATCCCACTGCAGAGGCCATCAATATCATGCAGGCCTACACCACCAAGTTCGGCACTCTGAACGAGTCCAAACCCAAGGTGTTCCTCCGTTATTTCTACGTCAATCCCAGTACTGGAGAGAAATCAGGAGAGCAGCTCATCACACCCATTTTCGTGCCTGGTACTCCGGTACAGTACCGCCTTGAAGTCGGTACTCCGGATCCAGTAATGGGCACCGTAACCAATGCCGGCACCGCACTCTATCCGGAAAGCGCAGTAGTCACGGTAAGAGCAAATGCCACCCAAAACTACACGTTCAGAAAATGGTCAGACGGCAATACCAGTAACCCCCGTGTCCTCATTATGGACCGTGACTATAGCATAACCCCAGAATTCGTCTATGACCAGCACTACCGCCTAACCGCCGTAGTCAGTCCCAGCAATCGTGGTGAAGTAGTAGGCCGCGGCTCATACCGCCCGGGCGAGACTGCACACCTGGTTGCCCAGGCCAACTCAGGCTGGCAGTTTGACCACTGGGAGGATGAACCCAACAACTTCAATCCTGAGCGTGATGTAGTCATGAACTCTGATATCACCCTCACGGCCGTCTTTGTTGCCATCCGTAACTATTACGACCTCTTCTGGAATCCAAACGTCTATGGCTTCGGTACCATTGAGAGTGAAGTTGACTGCGGAACCTTTGACCGTGGCGATGAGGTTGAGCTTACTGCAGTACCGCGTGATTCCAACTATGAGTTTGTCCGCTGGAATGACGGCAATACCCAGAATCCGCGCACCTTGGTAGCAAATAGGGATTATGACCTGATAGCCGAGTTCCGCCATAAGACCCAGACCAAGAACCTCTCCGTCGATGCCAACTTCGGTCAGACTACCGGTACCGGAACCTATCACCTTGGTGAACTGGTAGAGATATCAGTTACGCCCGATGAAGGTTTCCACATGGTTCACTGGGATGATGACGAAGACCAGACAGATCTCGTCCGCCGCTTCTACATTGATACCTATACACCGCGCTACATTGACGCCATCCTGGAGTCCGATGCCACATACCACGTCCACGTAGAATGTGACCCGCCCGAAGCTGCCACCGTAACCGGTTGTGTAGATGCTGCTCACTTTGAAGATGAAGTAGAGATAGACATCCAGGTCAACCCCGGCTGGCGTATAGTCGAGTGGTCCGATGACCGCTACTTCGACGGCGACCACCGCAACATCACCGTAGAAGAGGATCTTGACCTCACCGTCTACCTTGAGGAGATAGACCCCTCCGACGACTAACGTCCCCAGAGTAGGGCACACTCCCTTCTGTAATACAAAGAAGGACCGATGAGGATAACCTCACCGGTCCTTCATAATTATAATTATTACCTGCATGAGTTGTAGATATAATTAAATTCGAAATATAGTTCTTAAATAACTTGTCCAGCCTCCACTAATTGAGTAAATTTGTGTGTTAATCTAAAAACCATTATTATCATGAAAAAGAACATGAAAAAACTCTTAGTGATCGTTATGGCTCTCATGCCCAGTTTATCAATCTGCTCATTTGCCCAATCTGGCGGCGGCACCCTTCCTGATGACATCCCAATCGGCACAGAGTATCCGTCTTCCGGCCCGCGTCCCCGTTCCGGTGGTGACCATGTTGAGGAAGAGAAGAACCAGTCCGTCGAGCTCAAGCTGGAGAACCCGCGTCCCCGTGGCGATGACGGCGGCTATGATGACGGCGGTGATGATGATGGCAACTACGGTGAGCCCCTCATCAACCTCCACAACGGCGGCACCATTCCCCGTTCCACAGCCGATGTTCCCTATTGTTACGTCTCCGGCGGCGTAGTCTATTTTGAAGCCGACCCCTCCATCACCTACATGGACGCCACCGTAACCAGCCTCAACACCGGTCAAACCTGGACTAACACCAGCCTCACCAACCTCCTATCAGTAACCGCCTCCTCAGCCCTCGCCTCCTACACCATAGGCCTGACTCTCTCTGACGGCACCTACTACACTGGTGAATACACCATTGAATAGCTTGACACACAGCCAACAAAAAAAGAGGCCGGCTAAAACTGCTTTAGTCGGCCTCTCTTTTTAATATCTCATTTAATGGTGGTCTATACTGCTTCCATTGCTCGTTTTTCTTTTAGTACTATGACTTTTTAAGCGATGTGAATAGATTCAAGCGTGTCTATCTTCTGCATGGTTTTGTCAGGAAGGACATCCAAGCCATAGTAAAGGTGAGCCGCCGGATAACCAAGAAATTGTATGTACTTATTAACAAGAGCATAGTTTGCTCTGACATCAGCCGTACTCTTTGTTCCTGAGCTGTCAAAACAGATGGCTTCATGGTGGGCTATGCGGTTGCGGAAATCCTTTATCGCCTGGAGTTCATTGTAAACTGCTCTCTGTCCCAAACCCACTGTCTTGGCAGGGAAAATTCTAAGCAGAGACTTGCCTCCGCGGCCAAAAGGGACTTTGGTGAATAGATAGGTCCAGAATCCAAGTGTTACAGATGATACTACCCGGTCATTGGTATAACGGCCTTTACGGTCAAGATCGTCAATGGTTTTCAAAACGGCCGCTCGTTGGGGATGTGATTCCAGCATACCGCCAGTCTTAAGCTGGTTTCTTATCCAGTCCGGATCGGCAAAATATGCTTTGTAGTGGTCATTGATTGCATTGCGAAGTATAACCTCAAAGATGTTGAGTATGCCATAGCACTTCTGGCACAATTTGATGTTATGACGGTACAATGTCAACGCTGATGCTGAATCTCCTCCACACGCCTTCAGGTATTTGTTGAGCCTTGCTTGTGAGAAGGCTTTTTCGTATTCTTTATACTTCATCGGTCTAATAATTCCAAATTATTTTGCAAATATAAGAAAAGTCTCTATCTTTGCATCGGAATCCCCGTGCGTCCCTGAGCAATCAAACGCGCGGGTTTAGTCTTTTTATAGCGCTACGGCGTTAATCTTCTCCCGCCAAGCCCTGATATACTCCTTCAGTCCGTCCCCCTCCAGTATCTCCACTTCATCCAGCATTCCCATTATGTAGCGGGTTATGCCGGAGTACTCGCATACGTCCAGATCCACCAGCCAGCGCTCACCGTCCGGGTAAGCGGTATCCTCCTTCATGGTTATCATGCTCATCGGGTGGGCTTCGGTCATCAGGTTGCGGGCCTGCATGGTCAGTCTCAGCTTCACGTGCTTGGTAAAATGTCCCCAGCAGCCAAAGGCATCCACTATCTGCTTGCGGTGCCCGTGGCCGCAGGTCCACTTCTCATCCATTATCTTCACCTGTCCCATGCGGCTCACGCGCAGCGGTATGTTGCGCTGGCGCTCGCAGTCATAGCACCACACGTAGTTGTAGTAAAAAAAGAACGTGTAGGGCTCCAGCGTCAGTGTCTTACGCTTGCGCCATGTGTTTGAGTCATAGTTCACCGTCACCTTGCGGCCGTGCTGTGCCGCATTCTGCAGCAGTGTCACGTTGGCCACCACCTGACGCAGGTACGGGGCATCGTCCAAATGGTGTCCGGCGGCCATCTTCTCAATCGCCTCATAAGTGTCACGGGCTGTCATCAGGTCCTGGCAGGGTCGCTGCAGAATTATGCCCGCTTCCGGTTTATCCAGCAGGTCACCCATGTTGTACTTTCTCAAATCGACGGTCTCATCCTCCAGGGTATAGACAGCCCCGTAGCGGCGTGAAATCTTCATTCCCATCTCCTTGAATGCGTCAATGAACCTGTACACAGAACGTGCACTCATACCAACTCTCTCGGCGATAACATCCACCGTCTTGTGCATGTTATCCTTCAGCAAGGTCATCACAAAGATAGTGTGGCTTGCTGCTCTCAATTCAGACATAGTTTAGAACTTGTTTAAGTGTTTTTTAATGGTTTCCCTGCGCAATCAGGTTCTTAAAGGACTATCGCAAATCTCTATCGTCTGGAAAAAAACTGTTGAGAACGCAAATTTAACCATTTCACACCCACCGGTGGCCCAAGACACACCGTTCTTTTCAACACTCTCTGATTTTCCCATCTGCTTGTCTGCTGCCACCGCAACATCTTCCACCTCTCAAATCCGCCCGGCATCGTCCAATCGTCATCCAAGTAAGCATCTTGCATTTTTGCCGTTCTTGCCGTTTTTGCCGTTTCATCATCACTCACTTACCCCCAATCCCCTTCACAGTGTGCTGTAGCGCACATCATCCAAACAACACGGGAGTTTCCTCAATCCTCCAAAACGGCAAAAACGGCAAATAAGGCAAAACGGCAGATATATATTACCTGTATCTCCGTTCGTAGTTACCGTGAGAGCACTTTATAAAGAAATCACTGTGCAGCCAGTACCTGAACGTACGCTCACTCATACCGTGCCCTTCAGCAATCTCTATACCCTCATGGGTCTCAAATCTCACCGGTATATCCATGTAGATCATCCTCTGCAGGTCGGTCAGTGATTCCAACGGCCCCGTCTTGAATTTCTTCCTCGCCTTCATCCCGCAAGAAAGGTAATAATAGACCAGGTCAATGGCGCCCTTCACAGCCCACGCGCTAATCTCCGTCACCGGCTCACCGCCCGCACCAAATTTCAGCGCCTCCAGAACAATGGCCAACCGTATAAGATATCTCTCCATCTTGGTCGATGCCCTGCGGAACGTCACGTCTGCATGGAACTTCTTCTCGGCCAGAGCATCATACCAGTTGGCATACACCCTCTCGGCCTCCTCGTTCAGCACTATGGGCGCAGCGTCCGGATCATACTCGATGCTCAGAATGCGGTTCACCACATCATTCCACATCTGCACTATCTCCGGCATCTGCCGTCCCGTCTTGAACCTGGGCGCCGCCATCTTGTCCGGATAGGCAAACAGCCAGCGGTCTATAAAACCGTTCTCCGTCTTTCCCTTTGCAAACTCAGGCAGGCTCTCCGGCTGTATGGTGCCTATGATTGAAACACAGGTGCTCTTCAGCTTAGTCTTCCGCTTGTCTTTCCTTGTGTTCTGAATGCTCCCGCCGGTAAACATGGTGGTCCAGGTCATCTCATCATTACCCGTGCTGTAACGGCTCATGTTGCGTATAAAGTTCAGTAGCTCATCCTTGTAAACCAGCATTCCCCGCTGGTTTATGGCATGCTGCTGCATCATCGCCTCAATGGTAAAGTCATTCAGCACGTACTGGTAATACTCAGGCTCGTCAGGTGCCAGGCTCTTGGTCTTTATCGCCTTCTCGCACTCCTCGTGGTACTCCTCATACCTCTCGTTGTAGGCCTCCATCTCCTCATCGTCAACAAGCTCCAGGGGCTTCACCGCAAAGGCCAGCGGAGCACTCTTGTTCGTGCCGGCTTCACCAACTATCGCCATATAGAAGATAGGCTTCTCCACCCAGTCCGCCATCAGCTGTACCCGTATGCTGTTGCCCACGGCTGCACCCGCCACCGCAATAAGGCTTGACCCAATGTAGTCAATCGGGTGATTCATGCCCTCATGCGCCTTAAGTATAATCTCCTTTATCGGGCCGGGGAATGCATCCACGGGAAACTCAGGGCTCTCCCTGTGCGTCACCGTATCCGTCATAACGCCGTATTCGTGACACTTGTAGAAGAAACTCCCCATGGTAATCTCGCGGTTTGTCCGCTGCAGACGCTCAAAAATCTCCCTGTTCTGCACCCTGTCATACTTTGAGCTGAACTTGGATATCATGTCCAAAATCTCCCAACCTTCTTCACCCAGGGTTCCAAGAGCCGATGCCATCACATACCAGTCACTGAAATCATCAATCACCACCTGTTTCCGCACCCATTCCTCAGCAAAGCTCATGGCTCTCTCACGCGTATCCCTGTATGGCACCTTACGCAAATGATGCAGGTTCAGATCCAGCTCCTCGGGCGCATGCAGCTCAGGGTCATCATCATCCTCAGCCGCTGTCTCCGCTTCCCGATAGTTGTCCCCTGCAGGCGGCAGATTCAGGTCCCCGCCATGCTTCGGAGTATAGTCCTCCGGCAGATGGTAAGGAGTACAGTTCTCATTTATGTAAGGATTGTCGTCATATGATACAAACCGCAGTCTGGTAACATCCCTGCAAGGTTTGTCCGGCTTCAGCCCGATGGCCTTTGCCTCATCAATCAGGGCATCAAAATACAGCTCATGCCGCTTGTAGTCCAGGTTCTCGGTAAGCGCAATGGCATACAGCCCCTGGGCGCTCGATGACAGTGACACATACCAAATGTAAGGCAACTCTTTCAGCTTCCGTCTGGCCTCCTCAATATCCTCCACATGGTCAAAATCCAGCACAATCAGGCCAGTATATTGCTTCACCTTATCCTCCAGCTTCACACCAGACTTCCTTGTCTTCAACGTGGCCGAGATGCTTGCTGCCGGCAGCAGTTTCCTCTTCAGGAAATTCCTCTTCACGCTGTTCTTCTCAGCCCATATCTTCTTCAGACTGGGAATATACCTGGCACCCAGGCGGACAAACTCCGTAAGGGTAATATCCCTCTGCATTATCTCATCGGTCCGTGTCTCATTGCATCTCTCTTCCTTGCTTTCACCTTCGGTTTTAGGTGGGCAGACACTCTTGAACAAGGTAACATTGATGGCGCTCGGATCGAATTTCGGTAGGTTCAAACCATCATTCTCTGTCATAATTGGAAGCCGTAAAAGGTTGTTGGGGCGCAAAATAAACTCCTAACGTTGACACGGTATGACAACTAATAAAAAAACTAAATAATTTTTTCATGCCACACGTCTTCTAGAGGTCCTTCTTGTAGTCATTCCGGTCAGGGTCTCCTTCCTGAACAACTGTTTAAGCTCACTCTCATCCACCACGGTACGCTTGCCTCTCTTGTGCTTTGACAGCTCCCCGCTGTCAAACAGGCGGTACAGGGTAGTGTGCGAAATCGGGTATCTCAACATCGCCTGCTTCAGGGTCAGCAGCTGCTCCCTGGGCTCAGGCTCCGGTTTAGGCAGGGCCTCCGTCACGGCCTCCGCCACGATTGGCTTTATCAAGTCAGTTAAGAATGACTTGACCATTTCTAATGTTTCCATAAAAACACTGTTTTAAGTTGAAAAAAACAGTGTAGGCCTATACTGTACCGGCAATTCTTACCGGCACCGCAAAAGTATAGCGGTACAAAACGGAATACAATAGCACCGTAAAGCAGAACAAAACGCCACCATTCTGTCCCACCTCCCGTAACACGCTGATACATCAGCACCTGCGCTTCACAGCGCCGTTGTATTTAAGGCTTTTTTATGGCTTTTATTCGTTTCCCTTATCCCATCCTGCAGTTCCTTCAGTATAGGGTAAATGTCATAGCACCTGTAATCCAGCGTCGGCCGGTCGCTGCTGTACTTCAGCGGCCGCTTCGTACCGTCACGGTTGGTAAACACGAATGACAGGTTCATATCCCTGCAGCTAATGCCCAGCATCTCGCCAAATATAACCCCCTCGCGGCGGTCCCTTATCCACCGGGGCCTGCCCGCCAAAGACACACCGTTCATCACCAAAGCCCTAAGGCCGTCAGCTCCCACGCCCGTAAAGTACTTACGCAGTTTGCGCACCGCCGTCTCAAACGGATCAACCAACCGTGGCTCAAACCCGCCATTCTTCTCCATAAACTCCAGTACCGGCTCCGCACGCCTCTTCCAGTCGCACATCACCGTAAGCAGCTCCCGTGCAAACCAGCTCTCACCAACCAACGCACTCAGGTCATGCCGGCAGTCAGCAACCGCCACGTCAAACGCATCCGCCTTAGCCAGGAACTCCATCCCCAGCCGCAGATACTCCCGCACCTTACCCTGCAGCATGTCATTCTGGATAATCTCATTCCATCCCACCAGAATACTGTCCAGAGCCGTCATAAACTGCTCCCGTATTCCGTCCGTCCGTTCCACAACGAACTCCACCAGATGCCTCAGCATCCCGGCATTCTCACTCTCAATACCATCCCGTCTGATAACCGTTGAGACCTCAGCCATCGCATCAGCGGTGACTGAGGTCAAAACATCTATCTCCGTAATGGCCGCATTAATACTGTTCATCTCATTCAATCATTTTAGCAATATTATAAAAAGGACTATATAATTCTCATACCGGCCGGCCTGACCGCCGCCACCGGTCCTCAATCAAAGTAATTGTATTTCTCCACAATCTTCTGGACCACCTCCAGCTCATCCGCCTTAATGTAGCGTTTCAGCATCAAAGGTGAAGTGTGTCCCGTAATCTTCATGATATCGTAAATCTCCATACCTGACAGATACATCAGCGTAGCCCCCGTGCGCCTGGCCGTATGAGAGTGCACCATCTTCCACTTAGGCACAAAATCAATATGCTTCCTGCCGCCCTGCACATACTCCACACGGATCTCCTCCGTCAGACCGGCCATCTTGGCCACCTCCTTAATATATTCATTGATCTTCTGGTCCGTCAGCCGCGGCACACTGTAGTTATACTTCTCCAGAATCTGCAGCAGCTCCTGCGAGCACGGCACATAAGCCTTGGTACCCGTCTTCTTCTGAATAATCTCAATGTACTTCTTTTTCTTCTCCACAATAACGGCCTTAGTCTTCCCCGGGTTCTCAGGGTCCGGAATATCCTCAATAGTCCTCACATTAACCTCCTTAATGTCCTTCTCATTAATGTTATTGTAGTCAGATACACGCTGAGCTGTCCAAACCCCAATAAAGAAAATGTCCCTGGCCAGCGTATAACCCGGCTGCTCTTTGCTTAGGTCCACACCACGCAAAGCATCCAGATCCTGCTTAGTCAGATAAATGGAATCCGCCTCCACACGCGTATCCTTGAACCTCTTATCCTTATAAATAGAACTGTGATGATACCCCTCAGTCTCTGACATAGACATAACCGCCTTCAGCCAGCAAATGTTCTTCCCTATGGTATTAAGCTTATACTCATGCCTGTTCAGATAAGTCATGTAATCATTGTAGAAATCCATGTTCACGTCATCAAAGTCATGCTTTTTCTTAAGGCTCCCCTCAAACTCAAGGAAATGATTCAAGGCCTGCTTAATGCTCGTAAGTGACCCATGAGTGTACCGCGTACCCTTAACCGTAACCCTGCGCCCGGACTCAGCATCATCATAAAACTTCTGGAAATACTTAATCAGAGTCATCTTCTGCTCCTCCGCAATCTTCCTCATCATCTCCTCCTTCTTCCGCTTCTCCTCCTCATTGATCTCCTTGTAAATCACATCCTGCACAATCTGACGGACGTCATCACTGCTCAGGGCTTTACCCAAAGCAATCCTTCCTTCCACTGCAGTACGTATAGCCTTAAGCTGATCAAACAGCCTGTGGATTTCCTCATTATCCCTATACTTATCCCAGAATCCCTTCTGATCCCGCTGGTTCCAAACCTTGGGCAAAATGGTTAATCCGGTCTTCCTGAAAACATGGATTTTGGGCTCTCGACTCTGAACTTGGATAAAAATACCCGCTTTTCCGTCCTTAAGAGTAGGACCAATTGAGTAAACAGTTGACATAAAAATGGCGTTTTAATTATCTGTAGCAAAGATAATACATAATCTGGATACACAATGGGAGACCTTGTTAAAATCTTGTTACATTCGTGAAATAATGAGGAATAATGAGGGAGTACAAAAAACGCTAAAACCCTGATAATCAATATAAGTATAATTTCCCACTATTCCCCCAAATACCCCCGGATAGTCTCGTATGCTCCACATGCACAAGAGGCCGACTAAAAAGCATTTTTTAGCCGGTCTCTTTTTTTGTTCATATGATTTGTTTCTCATTTTTACTTTGTGGATTTTGGCCGTATGAGTGTTTCTTGATGTCTCAACTTGC
>JAEEGJ010012373.1_pt1 | contig 21165 bp, 17 predicted proteins | sample 8958761 | NCBI WGS metagenome assembly JAEEGJ01 (sample SAMN16246546, study PRJNA631951) | gut metagenome | biome: gut microbiome; feature: rumen; material: RS-attached | host: Bos | place: Iran: Karaj | collected 2018-10
CCTGCACGTGATAGTGGCCGTTGGGGGCTACCTTGCAGATGACCGGAATCTGACGGGAGAGACGGTCCACATCTGCCATAGTGAAATTGACCTCCGCCTCGTGGGCAATGGCCAGCAGGTGCAGCACGGTGTTGGTGCTGCCGCCCATTGCTATGTCCAGTTTCATTGCGTTTTCAAACGCAGCCTTGGTGGCGATGGAGCGGGGGAGGACATCTGTATTGTCGTTGAGATAATAATCTTTGGCAAGCTTCACTATCAGCTGGGCCCCTTTTATGAAGAGGTTCTTGCGGTTTACGTGGGTGGCCAGAATGGTGCCGTTGCCCACCGGCGCAAGGCCCAGCGCCTCGCTGAGGCAGTTCATACTGTTGGCGGTGAACATACCCGAGCAGCAGCCGCAGGTGGGGCAGCCTCTCTCTTCGTATTTGTTAAGAGTCCATTTGCTCACGCCCTTGTCGCCGCCGGCAATCATCACGTCTATCAGGTCGCAGTCCTTGCCGCCTACATTGCCGGCCTCCATAGGGCCGCCCGATACAAAAACTGCCGGGATGTTGAGCCTCATTGCGGCCATCAGCATACCGGGAGTGATCTTGTCGCAGTTGGAAATGCATATCATAGCATCGGCGCAGTGTGCGTTGCACATATATTCCACGCTGTCGGCTATGATTTCGCGGGATGGGAGGCTGTAGAGCATACCGCCGTGGCCCATTGCTATGCCGTCGTCTATTGCTATGGTGTTGAATTCAGCGGCAAAGCATCCCTGGCGTTCAATCTCTTTCTTTATCATCTGGCCAACCTCGTGCAGATGTACGTGTCCGGGAACAAATTGGGTGAAAGAATTGACTATTGCGATGATGGGTTTGCCCACCTGTTTGTTTTTCATTCCATTGGCCTTCCAAAGGGCGCGTGCGCCGGCCATCTCCCTGCCCAGAAAAGTTTTGCTGCTGCGAAGTGTTGCCATAAATATCCTTACAAAAAAAATGTTGAATCCCACGCCGATAGGTGAAATCCAACAAACTCTAGTTAAAAATTGTCACAAATATCTGGATTTCACCCTATATCTCACCCACGACCAGTAGTGCGAGGACTGCCAGAATCACAAGGTTGAGGACTATGAGGGTGTTCATCATAATTTGTTTTCACTTGCAAATGTAATTTTTTTTTATTATTATTCATCAAAATTCCGCATTTTTGCATCCGTAATATCGATTTTAACCACCCGTTATGAACGACAAACTTTACATTTTTGATACGACTCTGCGTGACGGAGAGCAGGTCCCGGGCTGTCAGTTGAATACAATAGAGAAGATTGAACTGGCCAAACTGCTTGAAACTCTGGGAGTTGATATAATTGAGTGCGGTTTTCCCATCTCCAGCCCCGGAGATTTCAAATCGGTAGTTGAGATTTCAAAGGTAATTACCGAGAGTCGCATCTGCGCCCTCTCCCGCGCCGTCGAGAAGGACATCGACGCAGCTGCAGATGCGTTGCACTTTGCAAAACTCAAAAGGATTCATACCGGAATCGGCACCTCCGACTACCATATCAAATATAAATTCAACTCTAATCGCGAGGAAATCATTGAGCGCGCAGTTGCTGCGGTCAAGTATGCCCGTAATAAGGTAGATGATGTGGAGTTCTATGCAGAGGATGCCGGTCGTACAGATAATGAGTATCTGGCGCGCGTGGTGGAGGCTGTGATTGCCGCCGGTGCCACCGTGGTCAATATTCCCGACACCACCGGTTATTGTTTCCAGGAGGAATATGGCAAGAAGATCGCATACCTGATGAACCATGTTTCCAATGTCGACAAGGCGATAATATCAACGCATTGCCACAATGACCTGGGTATGGCCACCGCTAACACGCTGGCGGGTGTCATGGCGGGTGCGCGGCAGGCGGAGGTCACCATCAACGGTATCGGCGAACGCGCCGGAAACACAGCTCTGGAAGAGGTCGTGATGGCCATCAAGAGCCGCCGCGAATTCCCGGTCAAGACCGACATCAAGATCAAGCAGATTACCAAGGTGTCGCATCAGGTTTCGTCTATGATGCGCATGCCCGTTCAGCCTAACAAGGCCATAGTTGGCCGCAACGCATTTGCGCATTCGTCCGGCATCCATCAGGACGGCGTGCTCAAGAACCGCGAGAGCTACGAGATCATAGACCCGACCGATATCGGCCTGAACGATTCCATAATCGCCCTCACCGCCCGCAGCGGCCGTGCGGCGCTGAATCATCATCTGCACCGCCTGGGTATCAATCTCTCCGCCCAGGAGCTTGCAATCGCGTATGAGAAGTTCCTTCGCGTTGCAGACAGCAAGAAGGATATAGACGATGCCGACCTGTACGAGATTGCCGGAGTTGCAGAGGGCAATGTTTCACAGAAGATCAGGCTTACCTATCTGCAGGTTGTCTGCGGCAAGGATTCCATCCCTATGGCCACCGTCACATTGGATATCGACGGCGAGTCGTGCACATATACCAGCGGCGGAATAGGCCCCATAGACGCTGCGTTCTCTGCCGTGAAGGCACTTGTTCACCGCCGCATCAATCTGGAGGAGATGCTTATCCAGTCCATCAACAAGGGAACCAACGATATAGGCAAGGTTCACATTCAGGTAGAAAACAAGGGCGAGATATACTACGGCTTCGCCGCCGACAAGGACATTATCACCGCTACCGTCCAGGCCTACGTGAATGCTATTTCAAAATTGTTGTAGATTTATTATATTTGTCTTTACATTAAAGTATTGGCAAATATGATAGCAAAATCTGAACTGCTTATTAATTCCGACGGCTCGGTATTCCACCTGCACATCAAGCCCGAGCATCTCGCGGACAAAATCATAATGGTAGGGGACCCCGAGAGGGTTTCCATGATTGGCGCGTACTTTGACAGCTTTGAGGATGAAGGGCAGAGCCGCGAATTCCGTCATTTTACCGGTACCTACAAAGGTTGCCGCATGACCTGTGTTTCGCACGGCATCGGCACCGACAATATCGATATAGTGATGACAGAACTGGACGCCCTGGCAAATATCGATTTTGAAACCCGCGAACTCAAGAAGGATCACCGCCGCCTGACGCTGCTGCGCCTGGGTACCTGCGGCGCCATCCAGCCCGATATTCCGCTCGGCAGCCCGATCCTCTCTCAGGTAAGCATCGGTTTCGACTGTCTGATGCGCTGGTATGCCGATATCGACAAGATCAATCTCCAGAATTATGAAGATGATTTTGTGAAGTTTATGGATTGGGATGCGGCCGGACTGCCCAGACCGTATTTTGTAAAGGCGTCGCAGAAACTGATAGATTATCTCTCCGACTGGACTGTGCCCGGCATGACCATTTCGGCACCCGGTTTCTACGGTCCGCAGGGGCGCGTGCTCCGTCTGGGACTGGCTATGCCCGATATACTGGAAAAGCTGGAGAAATGGCAGTTCGACGGCCGCCGCATCACAAATTTCGAGATGGAGAGCAGCGCCTTGGCCGGTCTTGCCGCGCAACTTGGTCACGATGCCACCACCATCTGCTGCGCCATAGCCAACCGTTACGCCGGCGAAAGCAACACCGACTACAAGCCCTATCTGAGCCGCATGATCCAGACAGCCCTGGACAAGATGGCATCACTGCCTGCGTAGGTTTTATCCGTCGCGTTTCAGCGTAGAAATAGCTTCGCGTAGGGAACAGGGGCTCTATGTTCTCCCTGGCCCGGAGCGGAGCTATTTCGTAGCACTGGCGACGGAAAACTACTTCAATGAGTTCTCGTAATCCTTGAGGAGACGTACTGCTTCCGGACACAGGAGCAGCAGTGCAATCACATTTATCCAGGCAGTGAGGCCCACACCCACATCGCCCAATTGCCATATTACATTGGCTTCGCGGGCGGCGCCGAATACCACCATACCCAGAAGCGCCAGTCGGAACACCCAGATGGCGACCTTCTCTCCATTGCCATCCTTGCGCTCGAATATGTGCATGATGCTGGACTCTCCATAGAAGTAGTAGGCCATGATGGTGGTGAATACGAAGAAGACCATAGCGATGCTCACGAAAGTGCTGCCAAATCCGCTTAGAACACTGTCCACCGCCGCCTGAGTGTAGCCTACATAATTGTCGCCAAGAGCAGCGTTGCAGGCCACCAGCATCTCACCTGTCTTAGCGTCCAGTATGTTGTAATTGCCGGAACAGAGAATCATCAGCGCCGTTGCGGTGCAAATCAGCAAAGTGTCGACATATACGCTGAAGGCCTGTGCCAGGCCCTGCTTTGCAGGGTGTGAAACTGCCGCCGATGCCGATACGATTGCGCCGCCGCCCTGTCCCGCTTCGTTAGAGAAAATGCCGCGCTTGACGCCCATCATAATGGTGGATCCGAGTATGCCGCCCGCCACCTGTTGGATGCCGAAGGCACTTGTGACAATCATCTTAAGCACATGCGGCACCGTTTCTATGTGATGAGCGATGACTATGACGGTGATGATAAGATAGCCCAGCGCCATGAACGGAGTTACTATCGATGCTACGCGGGAGATGCTCTTGATTCCTCCGATAATCACGAGCGCCAGTACGAACGCCAACGCCAGGCCGCTGTAGAGCGGATTTATGCCGAATGCGTTGTTAAGCGCACCCGTCATTCCGTTGGACTGGACCGGCGCCAGCAACAATCCGTAACCGAGGATACAGCAGATAGAGAATATCACCCCCAGCCAGGGTAGTTTAAGCCCCTTCTCTATATAACTGGCGGGACCGCCGCGGAATCCGGTGGAGTGGTGGAATTTGTATTGCTGTGCGAGAGTCGACTCTACAAAGGCGGTGGAGGCGCCAAAGAAGGCGATGAGCCACATCCAAAACACCGCGCCCGGGCCTCCGAGAGCTATCGCAGTGGCCACACCTACGATGTTGCCGGTACCTACGCGTCCAGAGAGAGCAACGCAAAAGGCTTCAAAAGAGGAGATCCCGTGCTTTGTACCATCCTTTGACTGCTCTTTTGGAGCAAAGAGGCTGCGGATCATCAGACCGAACCGGCGCACCTGTACAAACCTGGTACGGAAAGAGAAATATAGACCGGCGCCAACCAGCAAAATCACCAGAGCGGGACTCCAGATGATATTGTTCAGGGTGGATACTATCTTGTCTATCATTGTTAGGCGGGTTGTGTCGCAAATATACTCATTTAATCTTTCTATCTGCAACTGATGTCCATAATAATAGGACATCGGCAGCAATTAATTAGGTAAACTGCTCCTCTTGTCCCAATCTCATGGACATCAGCGTCATCAAGAGTCCAGAATGATTGAAATTTTATCTGAACTGATGCCTGTTACCCTTGCCAACTGATTCACACTGGCACTGAATCTTCTTCGTAGTTGCGAAAGCAATATAGCGGTTTGCTCCGGGGTCAGAGTCTCGACCTCACTCTTTTGAAACAGCGTATTGCACAGGTCTCCCATAGCGCTTCGGATACTTTGATCCCTAAAGGCAGGTGGGGCAAACCCGGTCTCACGGGTCATTGCCTTTACTTTCGAAGAATTACTCAAGATGTAGTTGTACCTCTTGGGTGAGCGGAAAAGAGACTCAACATCTTTGTACTTTACGTAAGAAACAGGTGAGATGAATCCCCACTCAGTGATGATGTATTCTCTGGGCAAAATGAATTTACTCTTTAGTAAACTCATTTGTTTGCGTAATGACAGACTCCCGATTCGGATGCCTTTTTGCTGGAATGGATTGAAGAATGTCATTCCGGTCCCCCACGGGTAAAGCGCTGGATACTGGCAGATATTGGCTGCCACCGGATTCATCTGGACATATGCGACAGCCCTCTCCAAAGACCCATTGGCAGTCTCTATTTCCCTGATATCGACTGCTTCGCCACGGAGAAATTCTTTAACACCATATTTGTTCCTTATATATGAACTTAATCTCTGCTTGAAAGTGATGATGAATTCAAGCGCGGCATCACGGCAGTCGCACGCCACAATAATGTGAACGTGATTTGACATCAGGACAAATGATATAATGTCAATGCCTTTCTTGCACGACAGTACCGCAATGAGGTTCATTCCATAATTGAAGTCATCTTCATCTCTGAACCACATTTCGCCGGTATGGTGGCCGGCGGTAACCAGGAAGAAAATCATCAAATGCTAGCAATCGCCCTTTGGCTTTGCTATACCCGGACCAAAAGTTATAACTTTCCCTCCGGACTTTTCGAAAGAATGCTGGGCAGCCTTAAAGCATTTTGCAAGGGCCAAGGAGTTCTCATCCAGGTTCTTAATCATCTCTTTGCGGTTAAAGCAAAGTGACAGATCAGCAACAGCCAAAGCCCGTATAACTGCCAGAACCGCTTTTTCGTTGCCTCCCCAAAGATTGGTGGCCATAGCAATACTTGCATCGGCAGTAATCAAAGGGATTTCTCTACTAAGTTGATTTACTGTTAAATCCGTATTGAAACGGATGTCACCCTCTCCGTATTGGAGAACTTCAAGAATCTTTTTCATAATCTCTATGCACTAAAATCGTTCAACACTACAAATATAGCAATATGTTGATTTTTTGCAAAGATTTTTTCATATATTTGTGCAAGCAATGATCCGTCACAACAGAACAATTATTCACGTGGAGTTGAAAGACACCCACAAGCATTACTATTTCGGCAGTATTGCCGCTATGTATGATGATACTCGTATTAGAGAATTGCTCAAAATCAAGTATCAGACCTTCCGCACAAAAGGATTGTCTGAAAGTAATCCTTTTGAGAATGAGGACATTATAGTAAGAAAAGGATTCCTAGGTACATTGGAACATTCAAATAAATAAAGAAATGACCTTCAGGACCCATATATGCATATTCTTACTGTTGCTTTGCTGCACATTACCGCTTAGGGCACAGTCCGACACTCTGCGGCTGGCCTTTTCAGTACAGGGTGTGGTAGTTGATGCGGACAACGGCCGCGCCATTGAGTCGGCACTGGTGTCGATTCCGGGCAGCAACAATTCCACTGTCACCAATTCCGACGGCAAATTCACAATCAAGTCAGCAGAGCCTTTCTCTTCAGTACAGGTCTCTTTTCTTGGATATAAGACATATGTTTGCGAGGCATCCCTGGATAACCCCGTCAGAATCAGGCTTCAACCGGAGTCATACGCCCTGGAAGGGGCTACAATCATCTCCGGCGACGCGTATGATCTGGTTTGTGCAGCCATCAGAAAGATTCCAGACAACTACAGTTCAAAACCGGAGCTTCTGGAGTGCTTCTACAGGGAAACCGTGCGCAAGAGAACGCGCTATACATATATTTCCGAGGCGGTGGCGCGGATGTACAAGACCGGATACGGTGACGGCATCTACGGAGACCGCACCGCTCTGGAAAAAAGCCGCGTCCTGTTAAGCCAGAAGGCAAGAGATACCCTTAGCGTCAAGGTGCAGGGCGGCCCTGCTCAAGCGGTATTTCTGGATGTTGTAAAGAATCCCGAGGTCCTTTTCGGCCCGGAGACTCTCAATCAGTACAATTTTGAAATGGGAATGCCTACTTACATTGACGGCCGGCTGCAGTTCGTCATCAATTTCAAGCCGGGCCCGCAGATTACCGACGTGGCCTTATACAACGGCACCCTTTATATTGACAGTGAGAATTTGTTTTTTACGAGGATAGAGATGTCCCTGGATGTTTCTGACAAGGGCAAGGCCATCCGCAGGATAGTGGTGCGCAAGCCTCTGTCATTAAGACTTGTTCCCAAGGAGATGTCCATAGTGGTAAACTACAGTTACGACGGCAATCTTGCCCGGATCTCATATTTCCGCTCTGTTTTCAGGTTCAACTGCGACTGGAAGAAGAAACTGTTCGCCACTAGCTATTTGGCTATCAACGAACTGGTTGTCACCGACATCCGTCCCCAGGCCATACCAATTGCCCGTTCAGAGCAGTTCCGCACAAGCGATATCCTGAGCGACAAGGCTAGCGAGTTCGTGGACCCTGACTTCTGGAAAGACTACAACATTATTGAGCCTTCCGAGAGTCTGGAGCACGCAGTTGACAGACTCAGGAAAGGGCGATAAACGGTCATAATACAACATAATCTGCTGCTGATGTCCCAGAATATGGGACGGCGGTTGCGATATGCTCAGAATATGCTGCCGATGTCCACACTTGCGGGACATTGGCAGCACTTTCTATACTATTTCTATCTTTGCAGTATGAAACGAATCCTCTTTGTCTGCTACGGAAACATCTGCCGCAGCCCGATGGCGGGTTCATATTCAAGAAAATGGTGAAGGACGCCGGGAAGGAAGGGGAGTATTACATAGAATCGGCGGCGGTTTCTGCCGAGGACCTGGGGAGTCCCATCTATCCGCCCGCAAAGCGCTGCCTGACTTCTCACGGGATTCCGTTTGACAGCTCCAAGTGCGCACGGCTGGTGACCAGGGCGGATTATAACCGCTTTGACAGAATCATAATAATGGACAGCCAGAACCGCAGGTGGCTGAGCCGGATTATTCCGGATGACCCGGAAGGCAAGGTGCAACTGATGATGTCTTTCTGCGGAATCAACCGCGATGTCGCCGACCCTTGGTACACTGGCGATTTCGAAGCCTCTTACAGAGATATCACCGCCGGCTGCAAGGCGTTTCTGGAACAACAAAAAAGTCGCTGATGATTCAGCGACTTTTTGTTTACTCTACCATTTTTGCCGGCCTGGCTTGTGAGCCCGGAGCCTGCGGAAGGCCGTTGCCGGTTGAGTCGGGCAAATGGTGACGGTGAGGCCGGCCTTGACCGCGGTTTTGGCGCATCTGCTGCATCCTGACAAGGCGTTCCTGCTCTGCCTTTACCCACTTGCCGTACTGTTCCTCAGTGAGAATCTTGCGCAGTTTCTTATCTTTCTTGATGCGTGACTTTTCGTGAGCCTCGCGGAGCTCTTTCATCTGCTGCTCAGAAAGGGGGGTGAATTCGCTGCCAGCCTTGGCCATATCCCTTTCAAACTGGGCACGGCTCCTGCCGGGAGCACCGGGACCTCCAGGTCCGAATCCAGGGCCGCCGGGACCCATGGGGCCTCCAAAACCGCGGCGTCCCATGAACAGGGAGTCGGCCTCCATTTCCTTGAGCTCCTTGAGATTGAGCTTGTAAATCTTCTTGTACTGCTTGTCGGTAAGGGTGAGCATACGGTCCATCATATCGGTCACCTGGTGTGCCCTCTGCTGAACGGTCATCTTGGGGCGGTCGGGACGGTCAGGACGGTCAGGACGCTTCATCTCGCCCGGGAAGCCTTCGGGCCTTTGAGGTGGCTCCGGACGGTCGTTCTGGGCCATTACAACAAGAGGCATAGCCGCCAGAACAACTGTCGCTAAAAGTTTGAATATCTTCTTCATAAGTCGATAATTAAAAATACTGACTTATTAGATGTGAATTAAAGCCAAAGGTTTAAACGATGTGGCTGACCCAATTCTCGCGGTCGCCGGGCAGAAGGTCTACCGGCGGAATCTCAATCATGGTGTAGCAGCCGGGCCGCTGGCGCAACACGGCGCGGGCGGCGGATACCAGGATCTGTCCGGTGAGGGCGGGGTTGTTGATGCTCATCATAAAGCGGAAGTTTTGGTTCTGCGTCTTGCCGGAAACGCCCTTGCGGATGAGGTTTACGCCGTGCCCCATATCCTTGAGGGCGTCTACGCTATCAACCTGGTTGACGTGGGTTTCGTCCGATGCAAAGTAGGGGTCAGCTTTGATGGCGGCGGCGATCTTCTCAAAATCGTAGCCGGGCTTAACCTGAACGTATACCATGCGGCGGTGTACGCCCTGGCCGGTGGGTATGGTCATGGAGAGTGCATCCTCGACGCCTTCTATGGCTTTGACTGCCACCGAATGGCCCATGCTCATGCCGGGACCGAAGTTGGTGTAGGTGATGCCCTTCGGGGCACAGGCCTCTACGATTGCGCGGACCATGGAGTCTGTGCCGGGATCCCAGCCGGCGGAGATGATGCAGGCCTTGCCGGCCTTCTGAGCGGCTGCAGAAAGAGTTGCGCGCAGGGCAGGAATCTTGGTGTGGATGTCAAAGCTGTCCACGGTATTGATGCCCAGCGAAAGGGCTTCAAGGGCGTGTTCTTCTACCTTACGGGTAGGGGTTGCAAGAATGGCAACGTCCACATTGTCAAGTTCCTTCAGAGAAGAAACCACCTTGTAGGGTTTCAGTTCGGCGGGGACATCCGCTGCGTTGCGGCGCACTACGCCTGCTATTTCAAAGTCGCTTGCGGCTTCCAGGGCTTCTATAGTGTACCTTCCGATATTGCCGTATCCAACGACGGCTGCACGAATCTTTTTCATATTATATCAGGTTAAGGTCTTTCAAAGTCTTTTCCATAAGGACCATGGTGCTCTCCTGCGCCGGAACCAGCGGCAGGCGGAGTTCGTTCTGAATCATTCCCATCAGGTAAAGCGCCGCTTTTGCCGGGATGGGGTTGCTCTCCACGAAGCAGTTCTTGAACAGGTCGAACAGCCGGTGGTGGATGGGGCGGGCCTTGGAAAGGTCGCCGGAGAGCATCGCCTCTGTCATTGCCACCATCTCGCGGGGAACGATGTTGGATGCCACACTTATCACACCCTGTGCACCGGTCGCCATCAGCGAGAGGGTTTCGTCGTCGTTGCCGCTGAGCACCGCAAATCCTTTGGGAGCGTGGGCTATGATTTTCGATATCTGGTCGTAGTTGCCGGAGGCCTCCTTGACGGCGATGATGTTTGGATGCTCTGCCAGACGGAGGGTCGTTTCTGCGCTGATGTTGACGCCGGTACGACCGGGTACGTTATAGAGCACTACCGGACGCGGCGCAAAATCGGCCACGGCGGTGAAATATGAGAACAGTCCGTCCTGAGACGGTTTGTTGTAATACGGTGTCACAACCAGGAATGCATCTGGGTCGTAGGGAGTCAGCGTCTCGATATTATTGCGTGTCATCACAATGGAGTTGGTGCCGACGCCTACCATTACCGGGCGGCCCTGAGCGTGTTCCTTTGCAATCTGCAGCAGTTTTATTCGCTCCTGGTCCAGCAGGCACGGAGTCTCGCCGGTGGTGCCAAGCGGTACCAGGAAGTGGATGCCCGCCTCGATCTGGTGTTTGACCAGGTTTTCAAAAGCTTTGTAGTCTACCTCTTCGTTCTTGAAAGGGGTAATCAGCGCGGTTCCGCAGCCTTGTAATTTGAGTTGTTCCATAGCTTTCGAAAATTAAATGATCAGGTCTTTGAATTCGTGTACCCCGCTGACGCGTTCTGTCATAAGGGCTGCTTCCACGGCGCCCTGTGCAAGCCCCTCGCGTGAGAAAGCTTCGTGGCTGAGGGTAATCTTGTCGCAGCTGCCGGTGAGAGTGAGGGTGTGGATGCCCGGCACCTCGCCGATTCTCTGTGAGGTAATCGGGGTGTCGTAGCCGCCCGCTTCGTCTACAATCTTGCCGAGGCTGATGGCGGTGCCGCTGGGGGCGTCCAGTTTGTGTATGTGATGGATCTCTTCTATGGTCGTCTTGTAGTCGCCTACGCCGGAGGCCATCTTGGAGAGATATTCAGCAGTCTTGAAAAGTATGTTGACGCCTATGGAGAAGTTGGAGGCATAGATCATGGTGGCGCCGCACTTCTCGAAATATGCAATCACCTGGTCCTGGATGTCGTTCCAGCCGGTGGTGCCGACCACCGTCGCCTTGAAGTTCTCTGCCAGGAACTCGTAGTTGGCCCTGAAGGCGTCGGGGGTGGTGAAGTCTATGCAGACGCATTCGCGCGCAATCTCCCTGGGCGTGGCGGTGATGTCCTCGCTGCAGAGGACGCACTCAATTCCGCGGCGTTCCAGCACCGACTCTATCATGTGGCCCATACGGCCGTAGCCGCTTATAACAACCTTAATTGCCATTTTCGAAGAATGTTTTGTGGAGTTTGCGGATGACGGTTACCATTTCCGGACGGTCTACCACGATACTCAGGTTAAGGAAGGACGAGCCCTGCGACATCATGTATATCTTGCTGTCGCTCACCGCCTCGAAAACTGCTGCCACGGCGCCCTTGACGCCGATTATGTTCTTGCCTATTATGCTGACCTGGCTCTTGTCGCGGTCGACGGTGATGTTGCCGATCTTGGCCAGTTCGGCAGCGACGGGATCAATCGGAGCCTTGGCATCGACTGTGACGGAGACGCTGGCCTCGGAGGTGCTGATCATATCCACAGAAACGCCGTGCTTCTCGAATATTGAGAAGATTCTGGTGAGGGAGCCGGTGGTGTTGATCATCTTGGGCGAATAGATATTGATCACCCTTATATTTTCGTTATAGGAGATGCTCTTGACGCCGTCGAAGATGCACTGGCTGTTCATCACCACTGTACCTTCGTTATCGGGATTCATAGAGTTGAGTACGTACAGCGGGATATTCTTGCCGGCGGCGGGCTCAATGGAGAGAGGGTGGAGGACCTTGGCACCGAAGCGGGCCAGTTCGGCCGCCTCTTCGTAAGAGAGCTTGCTGATTCCTTTGGCCTCGGGCACGATGTTGGGGTCGGCGGTGCAGATGCCGTCCACGTCGGTCCAGATCTCGATGCGGTCGGCGTCAAGCACCATGCCCAGCAGGGAGGCGGAATAGTCGCTGCTGCCGCGCCCCATGATGGTGGGGTCGCCCTCTATTGTGACGCCCATAAATCCCTGTGTTATGACTGCGTCGGCATTCTTGAAGGCTTTTTCAATAACGCTGTTGGCACGCTTGGTTACCTCCGGAATATCGGCGGTGGCGCACATATAGTCGCGGGAGGTAATCATAAAGTGGCGCGCGTCTATCCAGGCGGTCTTGAGCCCCAGCGCATTCATCATGAAGCCGACGATATTGCTGGAGAGATATTCGCCAAGGGAAATCATATATGCCCTGTCGACATCGGGTATCTGTCCGCCCATGTGCGCCCTGGAAAGGGTCTGGAGTGAGTTGCACAGGGTATCAACTTTCTGATTTATATCTGTAGTGTCCGGCGTGGGACGCTTGGGATCGATGTAGCCTGTCAGTTCGTCGACCGTGGATTTATGACGGTCGCGGATAGAACTTATAATTTGTTCGCTCTGCTCTTTTTCGCCCTGTTCCGTGAAATCTACCAACTGGTGCAGCATGTTTGTCACGCCCGAGCAGGCAGATACCACCACAACGGGTTTGCTGCGCATTTTTTTGGTAATGATGGAGATTGTCCTTCTGATTGCGGCGGCGTCTCCGATGGACGTCCCGCCAAATTTCATTACTATCATCGCTTATAATTTTTCACCCGGCTAAAGTAGTAAAAAGAAGTAAAAAAAATACTAAATTTGCGTTTAATCTTAAACAGGACGTAATCAACTAATATCAATACTATGAAAACACTCAGATTTTTTGTAATTATCGCTCTGCTGTCCGGCCTGATGTTCGGCTGCAAAAACGCTCCCAAGGAGGAGAAGATTCCCATCGGCGTACAGCTCTACAGCGTTCGTGACAACCTTTCACAGGATTTCTACGGCACGCTGAAGGCCGTCAAGGAGATGGGTTACGACGGCGTTGAATTCGCCGGCCTCTATGGCAACTCTCCCGAGCAGATCAAGGCATGGTGCGACGAACTGGAACTTACCCCTATTTCTGCCCATGTTCCCCTGCAGGATATGATGGATAATATCGATGCCGTGATTGCAGATTATAAGGCTATCGGTTGCGAATACATCGCAGTGCCTTATTTGCCTGATGAACTCCGCCCCGGTACAGAGGAGTTCGAGCCCACCGTTGCGGCAATCAAGGATATTGCCCAGAAGGTGAAGGATGCCGGCATGCAGCTGCTCTATCACAACCACGACTTCGAGTTCAAGACTCTGGAGGACGGGACTTACGGTCTGGATTATCTCTACGAGAACGTTCCTGCCGACCTGCTTCAGACCGAGCTTGACCTCTGCTGGGTAAAATATGCCGGCGAGGATCCCGCAGAATTCCTCCGCAAGTATGCTGACCGTTCTCCCGTGGTTCACTTCAAGGATTATTACTTTGAGGGCCCCAAGGAGGGTGATCCCTATGCTCTTATCGGTGACGAGGGTCAGGAAGCTGCTCCCCAGACTGTATTCGAGTTCCGTCCCCTTGGCTGCGGCGTGCAGGATCTCCAGTCCCTGGTAGATGCTTTCAAGGATGCCCACAGCAAGTGGATCATCGTAGAGCAGGACAGCCCCAGCATGGGTCTGTGCCCTATGAAATGCATCAAGAAGGGCCTTTGCAACCTCAAGCATGTCATCTGCCCCGATGAGTGCTGCGAGAAAGAATGCTGCAAGGAGGGTAAAGGCGAGTGCTGCAAAGATCACGAAGGTTGCGACAAAGCCGATGGCTGCTGCGAAAAGGCAGAAGGCGAGTGCTGCGAGAAGGCAGAATAATAATTACGACGAACAATGAAAAGGGCGGCCGAATGATTTCGACCGCCCTTTTTTGTAAAAGGTTATGGTAAAAGAGAGTTTTATACGATACCCTGGGCGAGCATTGCGTCGGCAACCTTCATGAAGCCGGCGATGTTGGCGCCCTTGACATAGTTGATGTAGCCGTCGGGCTCGGTGCCGAACTCTACGCAGCGGGCGTGGATGTTGGCCATGATGCCCTTGAGCTTCTCGTCAACCTCTTCTTTGCTCCAGCCAAGACGCATGGAGTTCTGTGTCATCTCCAGACCGGAAGTGGCTACTCCGCCGGCGTTGGAAGCCTTACCGGGAGAGTAGAGTATCTTGGCCTTCTGGAAGACAGCGATTGCTTCAGGTGTAGTGGGCATGTTAGCACCCTCTACCACGCACTTGCAACCGTTCTTGACCAGAGTCTCTGCCTGCTCTGCGTTGAGTTCGTTCTGGGTGGCGCAAGGCATTGCGATGTCGCACTTGACGCTCCAGGGACGCTCGTTTGCAGTGTATTTGGCTCCAGGGTACTTGTCTGCATATTCGCGGATACGGCCCCTCTGGACGTTCTTGAGCAGGAATACATATTTCAGCTTCTCCTCGTCAATTCCGTCGGGATCATAGATGAAGCCGTTGGAGTCGGAGAGAGTTACGACCTTTGCGCCCAGCGCTGTGGCCTTCTGGGCTGCATACTGGGCCACGTTGCCGCTGCCGGAGATGGCAACCACCTTGCCCTTGTAGCTTTCGCCGCGGGTGGCGAGCATCGACTGGCCAAAGTAGCATGCACCGTAGCCGGTGGCCTCGGGACGGATAAGCGAACCGCCAAAGCTAAGGCCCTTACCGGTGAATGTGCCGGTGAATTCGTTAGCCAGACGTTTGTACTGGCCGAACATGAATGCAACCTCGCGGCCGCCTACGCCGATGTCACCTGCGGGAACGTCGGTGTCGGGACCGATATGACGATAGAGTTCTGTGATGAAGCTCTGGCAGAAGCGCATAACCTCCATATCGGATTTGCCCTTGGGGTCAAAATCGCTGCCGCCCTTGCCGCCGCCCATGGGGAGGGTGGTAAGGCTGTTCTTGAATGTCTGCTCAAACGCGAGGAACTTGAGGATACTGAGGTTAACGCTGGGGTGGAAACGGACACCGCCCTTGTAGGGACCGATGGCGCTGTTCATCTGGATGCGGTAACCTTTGTTGATCATGACTTCTCCGGCATCGTTGACCCACGGAACGCGGAACATCACGACTCTCTCGGGTTCTACGATACGTTCCATAACTTTCAGCTTCATAAGCTGCGGGTTCTCAACGATCATGGGAGCTACGCTCTCTACGACTTCCCTGACTGCCTGATGGAACTCCTTCTCACCGGGGTTCTTGGCAATGACATCGGCCATCAGTTTGTCTGCATACTCTTTTGCTGTCATAAGTGTAGGTGTTATTTTTAAATTGATATTGCAATTTTCAACCGCAAATATATATGTTTTCTTTAATATACAAACAAAAGCGCTCTAAATTAGTTTTTAACGCACTTTTCAACAGGTTACAAATTGTAAGTGAATATACCCGCGGTGATTGATTTTTTGCGATTATTGCAAATAATTCGTAATTTAGTATGATTATTTGCACGTGTATGATGTATGTGTGGTTTATAGTTGGTGTTGTTCTCACGCTGTTGGGAGCTTCATGGTTGGTGGATGGCGCCAGCGGAATTGCAAAACGTTATAACGTATCCGAATTCGTTATCGGCGTCTGCATAGTTGGCATCGGCACCTCGATGCCGGAGCTTACGGTCAGCCTGCTGGGCAGCCTTCGCGGCAGTGCCGAAATTGCCATAGGCAATGTCACCGGCAGCAACATGTTCAACACACTGGTGATTCTGGGCATTACCGCCATGATCAACCCGATTCAGTTTACAAAGGCGAATCTCAAGCTTGATATGCATCTGAATACGGCTGCATCACTTGTTTTGCTCTCGTTTGCATATCTGCCCATCGCATTCCATGCTGGCGAATCTCTGATGATTTCGCGGCTGGAAGGGCTGATATTCCTGCTGCTGTTTGCCGGCTATTTGTTCCTGACTTTCAAGATGGGCGATAACGCCCAGTCAGAAGAGTCGCCGGAAACCAAGAATAAGCCGCTGTGGTTGCTTATTTTTATGGTTCTTGCCGGAATTGCTGCGCTGGCGGTCGGCGGTCAATTGTTTGTGGACAAAGGCTGTGAGATTGCCAGAGAACTTAAAGTTTCGGAGACGGTGATAGCAATCACCTTCATGGCGTGCGGCACATCACTGCCGGAACTTGTTACCTGCGTGGTGGCGGCTGTCAAAAAGCGCAACCAGCTGGCCCTTGGCAATATCCTCGGCTCAAACGTGAGCAACATACTGCTGATATTGGGCTGCAGTTCGCTCGTCCGCCCGCTTGCGGTGGATCCCGTCAACCTGGAAGGTTTCGTTTTCCTGCTGATTGCTGCTGTGCTGCTCTACCTTAGCGCCCTCCTGCCAAAACGCAAGGTCCTCACCTGGTATAAAGGCATCTTTTTCATTTTCCTCTATGCCGTATATATCTATTATTCCGTAATCGCTTAACTCAATAATCAAAATATGTTTTCCGTTATTCTCTATGCCCTGATCTTTATCCTGATGCCGGCTGTGGTGCTGTGGATGTGCAAGAAGGTCAATTTCCTGGGTAAGATAGGCCCGATTCTCATACTCTATATTATCGGTGTGCTTCTGGGGCAGATTCCCGGCCTTAACAACGATGCCACTTTTGCCCTGAAGGACAAGATTACTACCATAATGATTCCGCTGGCGCTGCCGATGATGCTCTTTGGCTGCCAGTTCAATTTCAAGGATATGAAGGGCGTGGGCAAGTCGCTGCTGGCGGGACTGATTGCGGTGATTGTGGCAACGATAACCGGTTATCTGATTTTTGGCGGCAAGATGGCGGACGGCCCAAAGGTGGCGGGTCTGCTGGTGGGCTGCGAGACGGGCGGAACCATCAATATGGCAGCGCTCAAGATGGCGCTCAATTTCCCGGAAGAGCGGTATGTGCTGCTCAATTCGTACGATATGCTCATCTGCTTCCTCTATTTTGTATTCCTTTTGAGCGTCGGCATCAAGTGGTTCCGCAAGGTGCTGCCGCATTCAGAGCCGGCTGCCCAGGAGGGAAACGATTCTTCTGCGGGAGAGGCTGTAATGGAGGAAAACAACTACAGCGGGCTATGGTCGGCGCGCGGAATCGGCCAGATATTCAAGATATTGCTGGCGGTAATCTGCTGCCTGGTGGTGTCGGTGCTGATAGAGGCGCTGGTAGGCATTGTGATAGCGCTGATACACGGCGATTCCATATCTCTCAAGACCGTCACCGGTTCGTTTGGCGCCGGCTGGTTCATGCCGGTATTCATCCTGGCCCTGACCACCGCCGCCATTGCCGCATCGTTCTTGAAGCCGGTGCGCAAGCTGACATTCAGTTATAATATCGGTCTGTATCTGATTTACATCTTCTCAATCGCAGTTGCCTCGATGGCCGATGTCACCAAGCTGAATTTTGGCCAGGAGCTTTACACGTTGCTGTTCCTGGTTTGCATTATCTTCGGCTCGCTGCTGCTGCAGTTCCTGCTGTCCATAGTGCTTAAGATAGAGGCCGATATGATGATAGTTACCAGCGTGTCGCTTATCAATTCGCCGCCCTTCGTGCCAATGATGACCAGCGCTATGAACAACCGCAAGGTGCTGGTGCCGGGCATCACCGTCGGCATCATCGGCTTTGCCGTAGGCAACTACCTCGGAATACTCGCCTCACAATTGTTTGGCCTCTTTTAATGTTAGTACGGGCGGCAGATGCCTCGCATGAAAGCCATGCTCCCTGTCGCTTCGCCCGCTTCGCTCGCGCCCGGAATGCGCTCGCTCCCGCGACCTAGCTAACGCCGGTCGCATGTTCCTTCATGCGTCGGCTTTTTCCGCCCGTAGCACTAGCGGCCTTCTAGATAAATTCTTGCCAAGTATTAAACCGCAACGTATATTTGCGGTCTAATTATCCGTATGAAAAAGATAGTCCTTACACTGATATGCGCCGCACTGGCAATCTCTGCACTGGCGCAACCCAAAGCCACAGTTAAACTTGCACTTGTCGACACTATTTCCCGCGAGCCAGCCTCCTACGCGGCGGTGATGCTTTTCCCGGAGGGAGACACCACTGCGCAATACTATGCGCTGGCCGGTCTGGACGGTACGGCCAAGTTCGAGAAAGTCGCATACGGCAAGTATAAGCTCCGCGCAGAACTGATGGGATTCGAGAATCTGGAGCGCAACATTACCGTGGACAAGTCCAACATCAATCTTGGCACCATTGCCATGAAGGAGGATTTTGAGATGCTGCAGGGGGCCACTATATCGGCCGTGGGAAATGCCATCACCATTAAGCAGGACACGATAGAATACAATGCGTCGTCTTTCAAGGTAAAGGACAATGCCGTGCTGATTGACCTGCTGCGCAAGCTGCCTGGCATCGAAATCGGCAGCGACGGCAGCATCACCTCCGGCGGTGAAACAATCAAGAAAATCACCCTCAACGGCAAGACATTCTTCCTGGATGACCCCAGCCTGGCTACGGAGAACATTCCGGTCAATGTCATTGAAAAGGTCAAAGTCATTGACAAGAAATCGGAGCAAGCTCAGTTCAGCGGCATTGAGGACGACGATACAGAAAAGATTATTGACGTAAGCACCTACAAGGGAATGTTTGACGGCTGGTTCGGCAATCTGTCGGGCGGTCTGGGCCGCGACCTCCGCAGCGCCCCCGAAGCCGACAGCAAGTTTACCCTCTCCAATGACATCCGCTATCAGGGCAACGGCATCATCGGCCGCTTCAACGAAACCGACCAGTTGGCTTTCGTGGCCAACGGCAACAATACCAACAGCATGGGCGGATTCGGCCCTGGCGGTCCCGGCGGCGGTGCATTCGGCGGCATGAGGGGTATCAACGACAACTGGATGGCCGGCGTCAACTACGGCACAACTCGTGTCAAGGACCTGGAGGTCAACGTAAGTGCCGAATACGGCCAGCGCAAGAGCGACGTCCAGAGCAAGGACGAAAAGACAACTTATGTGAACGACGGCGACGACCTGCTGACATCTTCCGACAGCAAATCCAACAGCGGCAGTCAGTTTGTAGAGGTGGGAGGAGAATTGAACTACAATCCTGAAGGCACCCGGTTGTTCTTCCGCCCCCGATTTAACTTGGAGTGGAGTACGAACGATAAGGACAACAGCAATGAAACGGGCGATATCTATTCCCAACTTAACCGTTCCCGCTCCATGTCGTACGGGATGACCCAGAGTCGTACAGCTGACGGTCGATTTATGGTCGGAAAGCGCATTTTAAAGCCCGGTCGCACAATCACCCTTGGCGGCCGATACAGCTTCTCAAACAGCAATTCGGATGCAAAGGAGTTTTCCAGGACTGATTACTCTTCTGAAGCAGCTTCGTCGCTGTTGATTGACCAGTATTCCCATACTGACACCAGAAGCATGAGCCTCAACGGCAATATTGACTATACCGAGCCGCTCTCCGAAAACTGGTTTGTGAGCGCCCGCTACCGTGTGGGATACACGCACAGCAATTCGGTGAAGAACACAAGCGACTATACAGGTACGATAGCCCATGATGCCGATGATACCGGTTTCGTACACAATATGGATGATACCGATTCCTACACCGCCCATAACGATTATTACAGCAGCAGCGTAGAGAATATCTTCATCAACCATCAGATTGGACTGATGATGCAGTATCAGAAGGACCGCAATTTTGTCCAGTTCGGTGCCACGTTCCAGCCTACCTACAACGAGACCCATACCACCAAGTTCGGCGTCATCACCGATATGGGCGAGGGCGAATGGCTTTACAACTGGTCACCGGAGGTGCGCGCACGCTACACTTTCAATCCGACAACGAACATCCGGGCTAATTACAACGGACGTTCATCACAACCTTCGCCAAGTCGTATGCAGCCTATCCTGGATGTGTCAAATCCGACGCAGATCTCAACGGGTAATGCATACCTGCTTCCGTCATTTACTCACAATGCACGTGTATTCTTCTCTACGAACAACAAGTACACGTTCTCTTCACTTACAGTGGGGACGTTCTTCAACTACGGCCTCAACAGCGTGGTTACCGCCAGTTGGTTCGACCGCGACGGTGTACAATATTCCGTGCCGGTAAATGCAAAGAAACCGTCACAGTCCTACAATACTTTTGTATCATACAATACACCTATTGCAAAATCAAGTTTCTCAATTGCATCCAATACCCGCGCATCGCTTACAAATTCGGTAAGCTATCAGAATGTGAATAACATCCCCGGACTCAACGCAGAAGACTTTGACTACGACAAGTTTATGCAGTGGTTCTGGGGCAGTTCTGCCGGCGAAAAGTTCTATAGCGGCGAGAGCGGATTCGGCGAGAGCAAGACCACATCCTATACCATTGCAGAAGACCTGAGCCTGCGCTACAACGGTGACAATCTGTATGCTTCTGTAGGAGGCAACGTCCGATACAACAACGCAATTTACTCGCTGAACTCAGCTGCAGACAAGCACACCCTGGACAATTCAATCCTCGGATCGGTAGTTTGGACCTTGTGGAACAAGCTCGAGTTGAGCAGCGATGCCACATACACTTTCTACCGCGGTTATACCGACGGTTTCAACGAGCCCGAGTGCATATTGAATGCCGGCGTAAGCTACAAGTTTGGCAGTCTCTCCCTGGCAGCCAACGCATTT
>JAEEGJ010012374.1_pt1 | contig 21164 bp, 19 predicted proteins | sample 8958761 | NCBI WGS metagenome assembly JAEEGJ01 (sample SAMN16246546, study PRJNA631951) | gut metagenome | biome: gut microbiome; feature: rumen; material: RS-attached | host: Bos | place: Iran: Karaj | collected 2018-10
ACTGAAATCCGACCTATGTTCATTGGCATCCGTTCGTTGACTGATACTTACAATATCAAGTGTACGCTGAAGGCTTTCGATAGCGTTCAGAAGAAGTATCCTGATGCGAGATTGACGCTGCTTGGAGGCGGGCCCCTCAAGGCTGAACTTAGGCAGTTTGTGGCCGACCATCAAATCCAAAATGTCACCTTTGTCGGCCAGGTTCCCAATACGGAGATATCCCGCTATTTGGACGAGGCAGACATCATGGTGTCGTCTCCCCGGTTTGACAACATGCCTGTTTCGGTCTTGGAAGGATTCAGGGCTGGTCTGCTGGTCATTTCCAGCAACGTGGGAGGTGTCCCTTATATGATTGAGGATGGTCGGAACGGATTGCTTTTCGAGAATGATAATGATCACCAGATGGCGGAAAAGATGCTGGCAGCCGTAGAGGATCCGGATGCGACCCGCCAGATGATTGCAAATGCCCGTAAGAGTCTGGAGGATTACAGGTGGGAGAACTGCCGGGAGAAACTGTTGGCGCTTTACAAGGGTTGAACATGGGAATTTATAATTTCATAGACCGAAATATTCTGCTGCCGATCGGAGACCTGCTCTATGGCAGTTCCGTCCGTTCGCGGCTCGTGGAATTCCGCCGGTACGACTTTTTTTCGCGGGACGAAATGAAAGACCTTCAAGACCGGAAGCTTCGGAAACTGGTCCGTCATTGCTACGAGAGCGTTCCGTATTATACGAAACTGTTCGACCGCCTGGGCCTCAAGCCGGAGGATGTCCAAACCCCTGCGGATTTGGTCAAATTGCCCATCCTGACCAAGCAGATCATTCGGGATAACTACGACGATCTGATTCCGAAGAACTTGTCGAAATCCCGGCTCATCAAGTCATCCACGGGCGGCAGCACCGGTACCCCCCTCCAATTCTGCAAGGATGCGAAAGAGTGGAGTGGCCAGAAGGCGGCCACCCTGCGGGCCTGGGAATGGTATGGGCTGCATCTGGGCGACAAGATCTTCTCCCTCGGCGGCAATTCCATCGTCAAGAAAAAGAAGAAGTTCTCTTACAAGAACGTCTATGACGAGGTCATCATGCGGAACTTCAAGCACAGCAGTGCCGATGTGACCGATGAAGGGATGCAGAAGCACTACGAGTCCCTGATGAAACTCAAGCCCAAAGCCATCCGCGGATACGGTTCGTCCCTGTACATTTTTGCTCGGTACATCGAGAAGATGCAACTTCCCGTGTGCCCCATCACCGTGGTCTTGACGACGGGCGAGGTTCTCGTTCCCGAATATCGGAGAAAACTAGAAAAGGTTTTCCAGGCTCCCGTTTATGATGAATACGGGGCAGGGGATGGTGGTATTCTTTCCCACGAGTGCCCTCGGAGAGACGGACTGCATATCGAAGAAAGCCTGTGCGTCATCGAGATTACCGACAAAGCCGGGAGTGTCCTTCCGGACGGCCAAGTCGGCTATGTGACAACGACCGACCTGGAGAACTTTGCTTTCCCGTTCTTACGTTATCACGTGGGTGACATGGCATACATTAAGCCCGGTGCCTGTGCTTGTGGCCGGCAGTCGCGTCGTTTCGGCGAAATCATGGGCCGTGCCGGCAGGTTAGTCTATAACAAACAGGGAGTCCCTATTTCTCCTACGATGCTGCCGATCATGATGTATCCGGACTTGGATTATCACAAACTGGAAAGTCAGGTCCTCTATAACAAGATTGACAAGTTCCAGATCAGGCAGGACAAGGCGGGGGATATCCAGGTGCTGCTGAAGATGAAGGACAAGGCGGATGAGAATCCGGCCATGTATGACTTTATCGTCACTAACTACCGGAATCATTTCGTGGGCTCGGAAGTGTCTTTGTCCTTCGTGGACGATATCCCCGTGCTTCCTTCCGGGAAGGAGGATTATTGCGTTTCCGAATTCGAGTACAAGGGATAAGATGAACGCCAAGTATTATCCTCTCATCAAGTTGGGACGCTGGGCGTCTCTGATGAAGCGTCGGTTCGCCCTTCCGGTCAAACTGTTCACCTCCGGTATCCTGCGTTCGGAATCCTATTATCCCGAAATGCCCCAGAAGAGCAAGTTCCGAATGGCGATGGATCAGTTGGGGCATATCTGGAAATACGGCAACATCGAACGATACTATTTCCCGTATGGGCTGGATATCAAGGGATTCCGCGACAAGGATGACTACTTGGACGACAGTTGGTTCCTTTGGAAATGCGCCATGCTAAACACGGTCCTGACGGATCACGATTATACCTGCATCCTCCGGGACAAAGAGTTGTTTGCTACGCTACTTAAGGAATGGGGCTTTGAGACGCCTCATTCTGTGGCCTGCGTCCGGACTCCCGAAGACGCGGTGACTGTCACTGAAATACTATTCTCCCGGGGAGGCACTTACTTCTGCAAGCCCCTGGATGGTCAATGCGGAGGGGGAGTATTCCGGCTGGATACGACCGTTGAAACCGATCGTGATTCCGTTCGCGACAGGCTGTCCCAAGGCGTGTACTTGGTTCAGACCTGTGTTGTCCAGCATCCGGTTATGGATCGAATTTATGACAAGTCCGTCAATACTTTGCGTATCCTGACCATCTTGGACCAAAAGACCGGGAAAGCGGTTTCCGTTGCCGGCGAAGTCCGGTTCGGCGCCCACGGCAGCGTAGTGGACAACCTGGCGGCCGGCGGTGTCGCCGTCGGAATCGACCTGAAAACCGGACAGTTGTCTGAGTTCGGCATCTGCAAGAAAGGCGGCGCCAAACGGACGCCGTGCCATCCTGACAGCCAGGTCCGTTTCGCGGATGTCCGGATACCGTTCGTCCAGGAGGCCGTCAGCCTGGCAGAAAAAATCCACGAAAAACTGTCCTCCATCCGTGTGATTGGCTGGGACATCGCCATCACAGCCAATGGCCCGGTTTTCATTGAGGGAAATGACAATCCGGAGATTTCCGGGTTGCAGACTGTGAACGGGGGGCTGAAGAAAGTATTACATCAGATTCTGAAGAATGAATTGTAGTTGATATGGGGATCAATAAAGCACACTTGTACAGATTGTTTTTACGGAGTCCTCTTGCCAAAAAGAAATGGGTTCATTTCCTCCTCTATCAGAAGAAAAAGAAGAATGCTCCGATTATCCTCAAGCGTTTCATGGGGGAAGTTCCAGATGATCGCAAGCAAGAATTATTGCGTAAAATGCGTCATGCAATGATCTGTTACAGGTGGAACTTCGAGGAGTTCTTTCTTTTTGGCTATGAGAACTTGTCAAAAGAAGAGATCGCTTCTTTTGCACCTGAGTTTGACAAGAATATCTTCTGTGCCAAAGTCAATGATGAGGCAGACTCTTCCGTGTTTTATTACAAATGGAACACCTATTCCCGTTTTAAGAAATACTATAGGCGAGACGTCGTCCAGGTCCGAAGTCTTGAAGACTTACAGTCCAAAGATTTCTTAGCATTCATTGACCGGCACCATCGGTTCATACTGAAGCCGGAATCCAAGTCTTGTGGACGGGGAATACGGATTATCAATACCGTGTCCGTGGAGGATGCAAAACAAAAACTGGAGGCAGTCTATCGGAAGGGTGACACAAGATTCGTTCTCGAAGAACTGGTCGTCCAAAGTGAGGAGATGGCCCGTCTTCATCCAGAATCAGTCAATACGGTCAGATTCCCCACATTCCGTCTTGATGACAGAGTCCATGTTTTCCCCCCGTATCTCCGGATGGGGCAAGGGTCTTCCTTTGTTGACAATGCCGGTTCCGGCGGGGTGTTCGGTTTGGTCAGTCTGGAGACAGGAAGGGTTTATGCGGCTTGTGACGAAATGGGGAATACGTATGAGGTGCATCCCAATACGAAGGAGAAGATTATCGGGTTTGTGGTCCCGAGATGGGAAGAAGCAATCGCCTTGGCCAAAGAGTTGATTACCGTCGTTCCAACGGTCCGTTGGGTAGGATGGGATTTGGCATTGACCGACGATGGTTGGGTACTGATTGAAGGGAACGAACGGGCTCAGTTTGTCTTCCAGATTCCTGACAGGAAGGGATGCCGGAAAGAAGTGGATTCGTTTGAGAAGGCTTATTCCAGGTAAACATGTAATCATCAAGAAGGATTGGAAACTGTGGAAAAGAAAAAACAATTGACGCTGAGAGATGTCCAGATGGTCAGTCTGGAGATCCTTTTGGACGTACATGAGTTTTGTATGAAAAATGGGATCAGGTATTTTATGTCGGGAGGCACGTTGTTGGGTGCAGTCCGGCATAAAGGTTTTATCCCCTGGGACGATGATGTCGATATTTTTATGCTTCGTCCCGATTACGACCGTTTCATTGCATCGTATCATTCCGACCGCTATGCTCTCCTGACGATGGAGAACGATAAGGACTACTTCCTTCCATACGCCCATGTGGCGGATATGGATCGGACTGTGATCGAATACAATTATGATCCGTTCTCCAGGAAAAAAACCGGTGTCAAAATAGACATTTTCTCTTTGGAGGCGGTTTCAAATGATGAACGGGAATTTGACAGGCAGTTCAACAGGGGCTGTAAGTTATGGACTGTGTTTTCACGTGCCAGAACAGTTTTCTGGCAGTTCTCGAAAGATAAGCCCTTGAAATATAATTTGGGTTTGCTTGTCCGGAGAATCGTCACCCTCGGAGGACGATTGGTTTTCCTTCTGAGCCATTTGATTGACAAGAATGCGAGAAAGTATGAGTTCGGGACTACGGATTATGTCGCACTTCTGTCTTTTCCGGTCATGAGGGTTAAGCAAAGGCATCGGCTGGATGTCTTTGCCGAAACTGTGCTGCTGGATTTTGAAGGTCATAAATTATGTGCTCCGATCAAGTATGAAGAGTTCCTGACCACTGCTTTTGGCCCCGATTATATGACGCCACCACCGCCTGACCAGAGAGTTGGCCCTCATACAATGCGGATTTATTACAAGTAGATGGGAGAGCGACATGAGAGTAACGATTATCGGTTGTGGGAATGCCGGACTGATTCACGCTGCGAAGTTGATTGAAAGCGGTTTGGAGGTTGCCCTTCTGAAGACATCCCAAACTTCGAACAGCGAGTTTTTCGATATCATCTGTCAGGAAAATGGTTACAATGTCAAGGATGAAACCAATGGCGGACATCGTTTCTTCGTAAAGCCTGCGATGATTACCAGAGATGTCGGGAAGGCTGTTCGTTTTGGAGACATCCTGATGGTGATGACAACGACTTCCCGACACGAAACCGTAGCGCAGATGATCGCCCCTTTTGTACGGGATGGACAAATTATCACGCTTGTCCCCGGTTATCTGGGAAGCCTGATTTTCAAAAAGTATATCCGGAAGGACGTTACCTACTGTGAATGGGAGACAACAGCTTTTAACGGTAGAATCGTCGATTCGATGTATGTCCGGATCACTTTTCACAATGTACGTAATGCCATTTCCGTCCTTCCGGTTTCGAAGACAGACGCAGTTTTGAGCGTATTCTCCCATTGTTTCTCCAACACGAAATACACCCGGAGGCATATCCTGGAATCGGCCATGCATAATCCCAACATGATCGTGCATCCGATTGGAATCCTTTTCTCAGCGTCCCGAATCGAGCACAGTCAGGGGGAATTCTGGATGTACAAGGAAGCGTTCACGGACTCCGTCATCAGGGTGATCAAGGCTTTTGACAGGAGCAAGAACGAACTTCTGAATGCATTCGGATGTGATTCTTTGGATTATTTCGAGGCGGCGAAGTGGAGGAATGCGACCGACCTGAGCGTTGATGCCATGACCGTCTTCCGGTCATTTGCCGACTCTTCCAATAAGGGTCCCTCCTTTATCGACCATCGATATCTGAATGAAGATGTGCCGATGGGCCTTGGCCTTTACATTTCCATAGGCAAGATTATCGGAACAGATACCTCCATTCAAGAGTCCATCATGACGCTGGCTTCCGCTTTGCTTGGGAAGAATCTGTCAACTCATTCAAGGACGATCCAATATCTGCTTGGCAAGTCCGAGGTCGGCTTTGAAGATATACGGCAGGCAATAACTGCCCTCTAGCACTTTCTACCAACACTAAAACTATGAGATTTCCTTTTATCAATTACATCAAGAAGAAGAGGATGACCTTCAAGATGATCATGAAGGTTAGGTCCAATATCCGAAAAATCCATTCGGACAGAGATTTGACACGTGATCAGATCCGTGAGGTCAAACGATATTTCAAAGATCGCCTGGGAATCAATGTGAACACCTACTGGCATCGGTATTATTACAAGAGAACCGGCGTGTATTCTCCTGAGTTCATTCCGACATCCTTGTATCGATTGGAGTTGCTGGGAAGAATGAATCAGATGGAATACGAGTGTGCTTATAGGGATAAAAACCTGGCCGAAACGATTATTACGGGAATTCAACATCCCGTGACAGTCGTCAAGAATATGAATGGTTACTATTTCATGAATGGCGTCGCTGTAGATATGGAAACAGCGGTCAGGGCCTGTTCTGATTTGGACGATGTCATCATTAAACCTTCCCTGTTGAGTTATGGGATGGGAGTCAAAAAGTTTTCGGTCAGAAACGGAATCACGTCGGACGGTAATACGCTAGAGCAACTGTTCAATTCCTATAAGTCGGATTTCATTGTTCAGAAGGCCGTTCATCAACATGAAGCCTTGAATGCCTTAAATCCTTCTTCTGTCAATACTCTCCGGATTTTCACCTACAGGTCGGGTATGGAAATCCTGGTCCTCTATACGGTTCTTCGCATAGGCAGATTGGGTAAAGTTACCGACAATGAGACTTCTGGCGGAATGAGTGTGCGGATCAATAAGGATGGAACCTTGGCCAAGTACGCTTATTCAAGACCTGGCGACGACATGATCGAGAAGACAGATACCAGTATCGTATTGGATGGATTCAGGATTCCGTATTATGACAAGGCCGTTGAAACTGTCAAGGCTGCACACCTCCAGTTACCGTATTACAACTTGATTGGTTGGGATATTTCTATCAATAAGGATGGAGAACCCGTTTTGATTGAATGGAATACCCAACCTGATTTGAGCCAGTCCGCCAATGAGGGACCTGCATTTGGAGAGTATACGGACAGGATTCTGAGAGAGGTCTGGAATCGTCCGAATACGTTATATAGATAGGTGATTACTTGCTTGAAGGGGTCAAGCTTTTGGAAAAACGCTAGCCTAGAATGGTTAAGAGCATTGCGGTTAGCTAATATGTTCTTTTGGGTCTTCGTATGATTAACCCCCTGATCTCCATTGTCGCCCCAGTTTATAACAATGAGGCTTATCTTCGCGCATTTATTGAAAGCGTGATTTCTCAATCTTATTCAAACTGGGAAATGGTATTGGTCGACGATTGTTCGAAAGATAGGAGTGGCGCCATATGTGACGAGTATAGTCATAAAGACAAAAGAATCAGCGTCATACATCATTTAACCAATGGCGGTATCTGTAAAGCGCGTAATATAGGCATCATTCATTCTAAAGGGGAATGGATCATGTTGTTGGATTCTGATGACGCTTTGCTTCCGGGCAGTATCATTTCTTTGATAGAGTGTATTTCTGATGACATTGACCTTGTCAGTGCTTCTTATCTGCGCTATGTCGAGGGTGTGCTTCAAAAAGAGAATAAGGATTCCATTTCTGGAACATTTTCAATCCGGGATTATACTGAATTGATAGGTGTTTTTCCTCAGAGTCGTAATCTTGAAAGATATGTATGGAATAAACTGTTCAGGGCATCTATTATCAATGATAACTCAATACTCTTTAGCGAAGATTTGAGGCTTTTCGAAGACGTTTGTTTCATCTATCAATACTTGGAGTGTTGTCATAAGAGCATCTGTTGCACGGCGACTCCCATTTACTCTTATTTCAGGAGATTGGGAGGTACTGCCGTGTCGAGTCGAAGTCATTATAATGACAGGACTTTATCCTGGTTATTGGCATATACACAAATCTTTGCCATTATCAATAGAATGGATGTTTCCTGGGCGACTAAGAACAGGATACGAGAAGAAATATTCTACATCTATGATCATGTCACAGATTTGATACGAAAAGAAGAGAGAGGGAAGGAAGAGGAGAAAAAAGCTCGTGCTCTTCTTCATTCGTGTTTCCATCCTCATGATTTCGTTATCCACACTTGCCAATATTATTTAAAAGAGGTCTCTCATAAGAGTAAATCCCTTGCTCGTAAGTTACGATATTCGGTTGGAAAATGAGATTATTTTTTTGTGGAGATATCATGCCGGGTGGAGTTTTGCCTTATCAGTCCACTTATATTACTCGCGAATTGATGGAGTATATAAGTGGATTCGACTTTCGAATCGGGACTTTGGAGGCTGCCATAGGAACGGGTTTTTCCTTTGATCCGGTAAAAATGCGGGGGCGTCAAAACATCATTTATGCTCGAGATGAGGATTTCTTTAGAGTGAAGGAGATGGGCTTCGATGTTGTGTCGCTAGCTAATAACCACATCTGGGATTTAGGAGAAGAGGGTCTGAAGAATACGATTGGTGTATTACAGGAAAATGGAATCAAATACTGTGGCGCGGGAATGAATGCGAGGGAGGCTTCACGCCCTGCTGTGATTGAAAAAGGAGGTTTAAGAGTAGCGGTCTTAGCGTATTGTATGTACGACAGTCCATGGATGGGATATGTTGAACTCGCAACCGACGAGAAGGCAGGAGTCAATCCCTTGAGAATAGATAAAGTCGTAAAGGATATACGTGATGCAAAAAAGGAGTATGATTGGGTCATAGTTTTACCCCATTGGGGACGAGAGTATCGATATGAGCCTTTGCCGGAGTGCGTTTCTTTGGCCAAGGAGATGGTAAAAGCAGGCGCTGATGCTGTTTTAGGCAGTCATTCACACCAAATCCAGCCTTTTGTTCACATCAAAGGGAAACCAGTCTGTTTTAGTATGGGCAATTTCCTTTTCCCGGATTTCTTCATGCAACCTCCCCGCCCCATATGGTATCCGGAATCTGTCGAAGAGATAACTGGTATCCAAGAAGTGGTAGGGTATCCATACCCAATCCATCAGCCGATAAAACAGGTTTGGAATTCTGTATCACGGTATGGATGTACTGTCGGATTGGAAATGGATAATCGAAGGATGAAAGGGAGTATCCGCTATGTCTCCTTATCTGAAAACAATGTGGAGTCGTTTTCAGTTCTTACACCAGTGATGCATCGTCGTTTGAAAAGATGTGGCAGGACTATCTCAAGTGCCCCTTTCAGGTTCGTCGTGAAATGCAGACGTAAATTACGTTCACTGATGAGAAGGTAATAGTGGCTAAGTTTTGAATAATCAGTTTCCAATTTAAAGTAGAGTCTAAACTTGGATTATGATTACCATTAATCACCCATTGATAGAGAAGAAGGGGAAGGAGGTCTTTCTAGAATCAATCGTTGAGGATTCAGCCAAAGGAAAGAGTTCCCCTCTATGGTATTCTGTTGATGAACAATATGAATCTTACTTCTGTGATGACAGAGCGGATTCTTTCCTGATAGTTTCTTTGATGTATGCAATGAAAAGTCATCAGGATATAGTGGTTAATGCGCCAGTATCCAGACGTCTTCTATATCATATTATCCATGATATTCAGCCTTTGTTCGCAAAGTTGATTCCCGGCAGTCGCTGCATTCGAATCAGTGTCCCCGATGAAGCATGCCCCATACTCAATGGAAAAGCGGTAGGGTGTGGCTGTTCTTTGGGAGTGGATTCGATGTCTGCATTATATAAGCATATGGGGGAAGGTGTGATGGAAGAGTATCGGGTAACGCATCTGGCGTTGTTCAATTCTGGGCAATTGGGATATTTGAATAAGGAGTCTGATGAATCTTCGTTTCGTGAAGCTGTAGAGGGAATCACTTCTTTTTCTAAAGAGACCAATCTTCCTATCGTCGCGGTCAACTCTAATTTGAATGACTTTTATGTTGAAGCGGGGTTCAAAACGGCAACATCCAGATTTGTTGTAAGCACATTATCTTGTCCATTGGCTTTGCAAAAACTATTCAGCAAATACATTTTCGCATCATCGACACCTATTCAAAGTTTTGAACTGAACATAAAAGATCAATCATTTGCTGAAGTGGCCTATGTCTCTTTGCTCTCAACAGAGGGAACGGAGTTTGTTCTAGCTGATTCGGCAATGACCAGAGTGGAGAAAACGGAATTTATCCGACATAATCCTTTAACCCCAAAGTATTTGGATGTTTGTTGGGCCGTACAGGTAGCCAGCAGTATCACTCACGATAGAAGATGGCTTAGGGATAAGACGAAGAAGAACTGTGGATGGTGTGACAAATGTCTCAGAACGCTTTTTACTTTGGAGTTACTTGGCGAGGACCTATCTAAGTATGGTGACATCTTTGATTTGCAGAAGTATTATGCCTACAAGAATGGTTTCATCAGGACAATCATTTTGGATAGGAAGAAGAACCATTTGTATTCAGAAATATATGATTTGATGTCGGCAAAGAATTTTAAAGTTCCGCGCTCAGTATACCTCTCAATCATAAAACTACGCTTGAAGCAGGCGGCAAGGAAGTTCTTCACATTATTCTCTTTCTCTAAGAGAGGTTGATCATCATCTCCTCCTTGAAATGATTAGGCTCATTCTGACATCCGATTTACGAAATGTTATTTGATCTGAAAACAAGATACTGAGGTTATGCACTTGGTCAATAAGCTTTTAAGAAGAATTCTCAAGCCTTTAAGGGAAAAAAGAGAGTTGTACCGATGGGCATCGACAATTGATTCTTCTCAAGAGGGAATCAAGAGAATCGCATCGGAGTATAAGACCTTGTCCAACCAGAAGGGATTGACCTTGGACGAATACTACGATTTTGAGTTTGAAAAACGAAGTGAACTGTTCAAAAAGGAGTTTCTCGGTCTAAATGAGCAGCGTGTATATATGGATTATCTCAATCCTATAAAGTACTATTCGTTGGCTCGTAACAAGTATTTGGCTCATAAGATCTTAGAAGATGCTGGAATAAGGACGTCAGCACTGTATTGCTATTATCAGCCGGAGGCTCGTTACTCGGATTGTCGAAACAATGCCAATGACTTGTGTGGAGTGATGAGTATTCTCAAGTCTCAGGATGTCCGTTCTTGTGTTATCAAAACTACCGAGAGTTCTCATGGCGACAATGTATGGGTGGTTAAAGACATCAAGTATGAGGAAAACGATGCTTTACTGACCCGCTTCGATGACGAGGTCGTAAGTTTGTCTTCTTTTTTGGGAAACGAGCCGTTGATTTTCGAAAGCATTGTCCAACAGACCATGCAGTTTGCTTCTTTCAATGAGTCCTCGGTAAACACTGTTCGTTTCATGACGACGTTGTGGCCTGACGGATCGGCCAAAACGATAGCGGCATTCATTAAGATTGGACGTTCGGGGAGATGCGTTGACAATGCGGGTGAAGGTGGTAATGTAGATGTATGTGTCGATGTGGAAACCGGAGAGTTGAAATACGCTATTCAGTACGATGGCTGGCGCAGAATCAAGGATATCGATTATCATCCTGACAATGGCCATCAATTGAATGGCGTAGTCATACGGAATTGGCAGGCCATTAAGGAAGATGTCGCGCATTTTCAACAGGCGTTTCCTTTTTGCAAGGCTGCAGGCTGGGATATCGCCATAACGGAGGATGGTCCCGTTGTTATCGAGGTAAATGATTTTTGGGACCGTACAGGGCAGTATTTCATCCGCCGGGGGTGGCGGAAAGATATTCGGGATTGTTACCGGGCATGGGAGAAAACGGGAAAGACATATCTCATTGGCCGGGCCCGGAATAGCCTGCCTTTCGAGAAAAGAATGGAAATCATAGGGCAAGAATGAACTTAAAGTGTAGAAACATATGAAGGATAGAATGATCAGTTTCTGTTACGGCATTGAAACGAAGACGCATGCTGCTATGACGAATCTGAGGAAAAAGCTTTGGTATGAGTCGGACATCAACAGCATTAGACTGAAATTGAAACAATGTGAAGTCGTACCTTTGACTGCATCACAGGAGAATGATATCAAGGCGTATTGGTTGCGGTTGACGGGGAAAAAAGTACCTGTTTACTGGCATACGTATTTTTATTCCAGGAATGGGAGGTTTTCTGAGCGGTATGTACCTACCTGTCTTTATCATTCGGATATCATTTTCCGTCTGAACATCAGGCAATTGGCTATGGCATATACTGACAAGTGTGCATATGATAATTATTTCGCCGATGTTTTCAGGCCATCGACCATCATTCGCAATATCAACGGCAGTTATTTCGATAGTTGCCATCCTATCAGCAGGGAAGAAGCCTTGCAACGCTGCAGCCATCTGAAAAGTGCTGTGATCAAACCTTCCATGTTCGGTAAGTGGGGGACCGGGGTACGGGTTTTCTCCACGGACAACGGATATGTCAGTGAGAAGGAAACCATCGAAGATGTATTCAATCGGTTCGGGAACAATTTTATCGTTCAGGAGAAAGTGGTTCAGCATCCAGAGATGTCCCGTTTGAATCCGACATCCCTGAACACGTTGAGAATTCTCTCTCTCCTATATGGGAACGAGGTGATTATTTTGTATGCTGTAGTCCGGATAGGACGCAAGAATCGGGTTGTGGATAACGAAACTTCAGGCGGTATCAATGCCGATATCGACCTGGCGAGTGGACGCATTTGGGATTGTGCCTATGGAACACCCTCGGAAAAGCGAATAACGCATACGGATGTCGGGACTTTACTGAAAGGTTTCCAGATTCCCTCGTTTGACGAGGCCATCCGTATCGTGAAAGACTTGCATCTGCGTTTACCATATTTCCACCTGGTCGGTTGGGACTTTGGTATTGATGATCAGGGAAGACCGGTTATGATCGAATGGAACAGGAATCCTGATTTGAGTCAGACGGCGCATGGTCCTGCGTTCGGAGAAATGACGGAGGAGATTATCAAGTTCGCTTTGAAACAGCCCGACAGTTTTGATTCCAGGTTATGGAAAGGATAAATGGTCGTATTTCAAGCCGGATTCCCTCGGATGCCAGTGCTCTTGACAGGATTAACCTCTGATTTATGAGTAATATACGTCTTTTCTTTGCCGGTGATTTCTGTTCCAAGCCATCCACCTCGCTGATTACGGTATCGGAAGAGTTGAAAGGCGTAATCCAATCAGCGGATATCGCCGTCATCGGTTTCGAGGTCCCTTTGAGGCCGGATGTATCTCTGCCTCCACAAAAATATGAACGTTTTTGGCAGAATGATGATGCTCCGGGTTTTCTTTCCAATCTGGGCTTCAATCTGTTTTCCATTGCCAATAACCATACTTTTGACTGGGGTGAAGAAGGTTACCGGAAGACTAGGCGTTCATTGGGATGCAAGGCTTTCGGGGCAGGAACATACGAAGAGGCGTACCACGTAAAAACATGCGTGATAGATGGAGTCCGAATCGGTTTTCTCGGCCTGTCCTTCGCTGCATATACTGGTGTGTTCGATGATGTTTTTGACCACAGTGGTTTGGGATGTGCCTGGATTGATGATCTGAAGGTCAATCACGTCATTGTGCAGGCAAAGAAAGATGTGGATTATCTTTTTGTCCTACCGCATGATGGAATCGAGTATATTGATGTTCCGATTCCTGAGGTTATTGCCAGATATCGGGATTTCGTCGATTGGGGAGCCGATGGTGTTATCGGCAGTCATCCCCACTGTCCACAGGGGTGGGAGAATTATAAAGGGAAACCTATTTTTTATAGTCTGGGCAATTTCTTTTTTAATAGCAAGGAGGATACGTCATATCGGGCCAGGAACAGGCCGCATTGGTATGAGGGTATGTGTGTAGAGATGGTCATCAGTGATGATCGGATCCAGTATCGTATCATCAATACAAAAAACATTGATAATGTTCAGTTGGTAATCGATCACCAATCCGACAGGGATCAGCATAACCAAGAATTGGTTTTTTTGTTGAATGATAAAAAGAGTTATTACGATTACCTGATGGAAAAGTGCCGTCACCTTTCACTTTCCCAGGAAATGCCGATTATTGATGGAACGTTTCACGTTGAAACGCTCAAGACCAACACGAAAAAGATGCTCAAGAACTGGATAAGAGTTTTGAAAGGGAAAGAAATATCGAACGACTTCTCACTGCGGACCTTCCTGAGGAACGGGACTAGGAGGAGTGTACTGTTGCGAACTTTGAGATAGGTCTTTCGTATGAAAAGAGGTGGCAGAATGATTGTAATAGTGGTTACCCGGCTGTTCTTGTCCGGTTTTTTCGTCGTATCCCTTAGTTCTGCCTGTCTGAAACAGGCTCTGGAGCCGGAGGAGGTTGAAGCTCCTTCTAGTGCGGTCTGGAAATTGAATCAAAACGTGAAAGGACTCAGGGATCTGGCAAGCGCCTGCATGAACGCTGACAGCGTCGCGTTTTTCAATATAACATACAATGAAGACAGGAGCGTCCTTTATGGATTATGCATGCAAGGTGAGGGGGGAGTCGAATTGTATAGCGAGATCGTTTCCGAAGAGATACTTGTTCCGGAACTATCTATGACATGGGATGAGAATGCCTTCTATTGGACGGTCAACGGATCTTATCTGACTGATTTGGACGGGAATAGGATTTCCGTAACGGATTTGACCAAGCCTGTTTCTTTCCTCCTCCATGATGAATCGATTTGCTGCCGGGTAAAGGATTCCATTGTAGACGAGTATCCTTCCACAAGGGCGGATTATTTGGAAAAGGACGTGGCGGTTGACTTCGATACTGACAACAACGTGTTCAATGTCCGTTTGTCTTCCGGGTATACGACCTCTCTTCCAACGATTTCTGCCTTTCATCTCATAGATACAACTGTTGCGAATCGATCGTACTACAAAGATATCTTTTTAGATGCCGGGATAGCACTCACCTCCCGTAAATCACTTGCAGCAGCAAAGTATCTTGGGCTTTCCTTGGAGGGAATCAGTTTCCCCTATGCAAAAGCCATGGCAAATGATAAAACCAAGCAAACTGCTATTATATCCGGGGATTCTGAAGATTTGAATGGACGTTTGTTGTATCCGGATGGTCAGCCACGGTACAGGCTCTTATTCGTCAATGGGGGGAGTTCGACTTCTCACGGGCAATCGCTAGAAGGAAACAGCTTGGATAACATGCGTTCATTCGTTACGAACGGGGGGAGTTATGTGGGAACCTGCGCCGGGGCTTTTTTTGCATCCAATGGTGTTGATGGAAAGGTGGATTTCCCCTATTATCTTTCTGTATGGCCAGGCATGATGAAACATACTGGATTGAATAATTCCTCCACGGGAATGTTCATTGAGAAGGACAGTCCGTTACTCCGGTATTATGATTTCGGTGGTGATCATTATGTGGACAGTGTTCGTCACAATGCCGGAGGTTATCCCGTCAGATTCCCCCTGAGAACGGAGATCTTAGCCCGGTTTGATTATCCGAAAATGTCCAGTATCCATCGTAAGCCTTGTATTTGGGCCTACAAGGAAACCCCTCGCTCGGGACGCATAGTTATGGAGGCATCTCATCCGGAAGAAGTTCCGGATGGAGAGAGGCGGGATCTTACAGCCGCCATGATATCGTATGCCCTGGACGGAGTCGGAATGACTATCTTGAAAGGTTTTTTGAATAACGGGGAAGAACGGGTCATGGACAAATTGACGCCTGACAATAATCCCGCATATACCCGCATTGGAGACCTTCAGACGCACCATTTCGCTGCGTATCTGCCTCCGGATGCCCGGAGTATCCGGGTAGAGTTGGACAGTCCCAGCGATTGCAATTTCGCCTTGATGATGAATCAGGGGACCTATGCTTTTTCCGATGAAGCGGAGTATCGTTCTTCCTTTCCCGGAGCCAGGCAGAAATTGTCTTTCCCTGCTCTCCGAGAAGGGCTCTGGTTCATTGCTGTTCAATGTCTGACGACTGTGACGGTCACGGAAACGGACTATGGCCAGGAGTACAGCGGTAAGACCGAGGTTTTGAACGGGGTGCCGTATAAGATTATGATAAGTTGGGAATAAGTGTTACCTTTGCAGGTTATGAATACTGTAGGCCTCCCCATCTCCCACAAGGAAAACGAGCGCAGAAGAGCGCTCGTTCCGCAAGACATTTGTCAGATCAAGCATCCGGAAATGATTTTTATCGAAGCCGGTTATGGCGATGTTCTCGGCTTCTCGGATGAGGATTATATGAAAGCAGGTGTTCAGGTTTGCAGTCGCGAAGAGGCACTCTCCAAGGATATCATCTGCGACCCCAAAGCAGGCGACGCTGAGTATCTGGACAAGTTGAACGGCCAGATTGTTTTCGGCTGGATGCACGCCGTTCAGAACCGCGATATCACGGATGCCATCATCAAAAGCCGGCTTACGGTCTATGCTTGGGAAGATATGTTCGAGGATGGCCGGCATTCGTTCTGGAAGAACAATGAGATCGCCGGCGAGGCGGCCGTGTATCATGCCTATATGTGCCACGGTGTGTTCCCGTATGGTTCTAAGGCTGCCGTTCTGGGGCGGGGAAATACCGCGCGCGGTGCCGCAAAAGCCCTGAATTACATGGGAGCAGAAACCACCATGTACGACCGCAGAACCGAACATTTGTTCAGGTCTGAGTTACCCCAATATGATGTGGTCGTCAACGCGGTTCTTTGGGATACCACCAGAAAAGACCATATCATCTATCGGGAGGATTTGATGCGGATGAAGCGTGGCAGCCTTTTGATTGACATCAGCTGTGACCGCTGCGGTGGGATTGAGACCAGTGTCCCGACGACCATCGACAATCCGACTTATGTAGTGAACGGCATTGTCCACTATGTGGTGGACCATACGCCTGCCCTGTTCTGGAAGACTACTTCGGATAGTCTCAGTAAAGTGTTTATCCGGTTCATCGACGAGCTGATTGAAGGGAAGCCGGGGGAGGTCCTTCAGAAAGCGAACTGTTTCTGCAAGGGCGAGATCCTGGATCAGAGAATTATCGATTTCCAGCACAGGTAGTTATGGCCAACAATCACAGGACGGTAGGCAATGTCATCAAGGGCGTCTGGATCCGTTTCTGGTCGGTCATCGCCCCTTTTACTTTCCCGGCGCATGTGACGACTGCGATTCATCGGCTCCGGGGAGTGCATGTCGGGAAAGGCTCCAGGATTGCCCGGAGCGTGCTCATCGATGACTCTCGTCCGGACCTCGTTACCATCGGGAAGAATGTCTGGGTGACGGCTGGGTGCCAGTTGCTCTGCCACCAGCGGGATTTGTCGGAGTATAAGGTGGGCGTGCCGGTCATGGACCTGCCACTGAAATACGCGCCTATTGTCATCGAGGACGGGGCCCATATCGGAATCGGCAGCATCATCATGCCGGGCGTTACCATCGGTAAAGGGGCGGTCATTGGGGCCGGGTCCGTCGTGACGAAGGATATTCCGCCCTATTGTATAGCGGTCGGTGTACCGGCCAAGGTTATCAGAAAGTTCGAAGAGTAAAGGATGAGAATCTGGATTGATATTACTAATACCCCTCACGTCAATGTCTTGATGCCAATCATCCGGCATCTGGAGAAGGACCATGAACTGATTTTCACAGCACGGGATTTCTCAGAGACCCTGCCTTTGTTGAAGAAGAATGGAATTACGCCCATCGTATACGGGAATTATAAGGGAAAGAGCCGCGTCAAGAAGATGATGGGACTGTTGGGCCGTATGTGGACCATGCTGTTCAAACTGCCGAAGTTCGACTTGGCGCTTTCGTTGGGCGGCAATTATACTTCCGCCATCGCATTCCTGCGGGGAAAGAAGTCCATCGTTTTCAGTGACAACGACATCTCCTTCAAGTTCTTTTCCTTCGCGATGGGGAGTTACTTCATCTTCCCGTACTATTTCAAGTATCAGAAGGTCCAGAAGAAATACCGCATCAAGGATGCTCAGATCAAGACGTTCAACGGCTTCAAGGAAGATATTTATATTGCGGAATTCGAGCCGGATCCCGCCTTCCTGGACCAGCTCCCTTTCCGAGATTTCATCACCATCCGGCCGGAGAACCTGAAGGCGTCCTATGTCCCCAAAGACAGCACGACCATCGTGCCGCAGTTGTTTGAGGTTTTCAAGGACAAGAACATCCTGTTCCTGCCCCGGTATGAAGAAGAGAAGAAGTATGCGGAAGGATATGCCAATGTCTGGTATCCGAATGGCCCGCTGTCGGGCCTGGATGTATGCTATTACACCCAGGCAATGCTGACTGGTGCGGGAACTTTCGCCCGCGAAGCGGCTCTTTTGGGCGTGCCGGCCGTCAGTTTCTTCCCGAGCCCGGTATTCCTTTCCGTGGATGAGGCGATGCAGGAACTCGGCATCGAATTCAAGTCCCGGGATCCGCAGGCCATCCGGAAGTATGTCGATACGGCCGCCAGAAAGGAAGCCTCCACGGCGAGAAGCAAGACGGTGCTGAAGGAAGTTTTCGCCATCATCGACGGAATCATTGAAGAAGTGAAAAACCGCTGAGATGGACTTCACGCTTGAGAAATATTCCGCACTGCTGGATGCTTTGAAAGCCTATGGCTTCGAGTCGTTGGTTCTTCGGCACGATGTGGACTTGTTGCCTGGTAATTCTCTTCGGGCAGCGCGTCTGGAGGCGGAGAAGGGCATGTTCGGCATCTACTATTTCCGGGCTGTTCCGGAAAGTTGGGATGAGACTATCATCCGGGAAATAGCGTCCTTGGGCCACGAAGTCGGGTATCACTATGAATCCTTGACTACTTGTGACGGAGATGTGGACAAGGCCTATGAGGATTTCTGCAAGAATCTGGAGGCTTTGCGGAAGCTGGTGCCTGTACGGAGCATCTGCATGCACGGAAGCCCTCGGTCGCCGTATGACAGCAAGGATATCTGGAAGAAGTACGATTACAAGTCTCTCGGAATTGAGAGCGAGCCGTATTTGGACACAGACTTTTCGAAAGTGTTTTATCTCACTGACACTGGCCGCCGCTGGGACGGTTACAAGGTGAGCGTGAGGGACAAGATCCCGCAGTATCAGGATGAGTGGACCACACGCGGATTGACCTTCCATACGACGGACGATATCATCGACGGTCTCCGGCGGGGCGTCCTTCCCAAGGATTTGATGGTGACGGTGCATCCTCAGCGTTGGAATCCTTTCGGGTTTGCCTGGTGCAAGGAGATGGCATTGCAGAATATGAAGAATGTCATCAAGCGCGCCTTTGTTTTGGTTAAGAAATAATACACACATGGACAATACCTTCAAAACTCATTATCACGGCGACCTTAAGAGGTATGGAAATAGCGTATTATGGTATCTGCGGGTATGGCATTTCTTTTTCCGGAAGGCACAAACCCTGAAAAACCCTGTTTCCAGAACCATTTACAAAGCCTTGTTCCGGCTTCATTCTAGGAAACATGGGATTGAGATTCCGAGTTGCACTCGGATTGGAAAGGGGCTTTATCTGGGTCACGCCTACAACATTACCGTGAATGGGAATGCTGTCCTTGGCGACAATTGCCACCTTCATAAAGGCGTGACAATCGGGACGGAATGCAGGGGACCTCGCAAGGGTGTCCCCACCATCGGCAATATGGTGAGCATCTGCGTGAATGCTACCGTGGTAGGTAAGATTACGGTTGGAGACGATGTCCTGATTGCTCCCGGCGCCCTCGTCAATTGTGATGTCCCGTCACATTCCGTGGTGGTCGGTAATCCTTGTACAATCCATCACCGTGACAATGCCACGGAAGGATATATCGGTTGTTTAGCATAATTCAAGTCATAATTATCAAGAATAAATGATTAACGTTATCGGCCTCGGCTATATCGGCCTTCCCACGGCCCTGATGCTGGCCTCCCACGGTTTGGAGGTCATCGGAACGGATTACAATAAAGAACTCGTTGCCACGCTGAATGCCGGCAAGACGACTTTCAAGGAAGACGGACTGGATGAGCTTTTCGCCGCCGCCGTGAAGGGCGGCATCCGCTTTACCACGGAATACCAGAAGACGGACACGTACATCGTTTCTGTTCCCACTCCTTATGACAAGTTTTCCAAGAAGGTGGACCCTTGTTATGTGGTTGCTGCGGTGAAGCAGGTGCTTTCGGTATGCCCCAATGGAGCGACCGTCGTCGTTGAGTCCACGATTTCTCCGGGAACCATCGACAAGTCCGTCCGTCCGGTCATCGCCGCTTCCGGTAAAATCGTGAACCTTGTCCATGCCCCCGAGCGCATCATCCCGGGCAATATGGTCTATGAACTCTTGCATAACAACCGCACGATCGGTGCCGACGACAAGGCTGTAGGGGAGAAGGTCAAGGCCTACTACGCCAGCTTCTGCCAGGGCGAAATCGTGGTCACGGACATCCGCACGGCCGAAATGACCAAGGTAGTGGAGAACACCTTCCGCGCAGTAAACATCGCCTTTGCCAATGAACTCGCCCGGATCTGCCGGCACGACAACATGGACGTGTACGAGATCATCCGTATTTGCAACATGCACCCGCGGGTGAACATCCTGCAGCCCGGCCCCGGCGTGGGCGGTCACTGCATCAGCGTGGACCCTTGGTTCCTGGTGGGCGACTACCCCAGCCTCGCAAAGGTGATTGACGAGTCCATGAAGACAAACGACGGCCAGCCCGCGTTCGTGCTGAATCGGATTCATGAGATTATGAAGGAGAAGGGTATTAACGATACCCGCCGTGTCGGCCTATACGGCCTTACCTACAAGGAGAACGTCGATGACGTTCGCGAAAGTCCGACGCTGCAATTGCTTGAGTGCCAAGAACGTCATCTGGCTGAGCCGCTAAAGGTCTACGACCCGCTGATTGAGAAGGATATCGTGAAGAATCAGTATCACGATTTCGATGCGTTCCTGAATGATGTGGACATGGTTGTGGTGATGGTCAAGCACGACCAGATCAAGGGCTGCTGGGATAAATTGGAGGGGAAGGTGATTCTGGATTGCCATAACATCTGCCCGCTGGAAGGAGCGTATCATATTTAAGCCGTTGCGTAGGTGCTTTTCAACTCCATAGAATTCGCCATCTTCCTGCCGATCGTGTTTCTGCTCTATTGGTTCGTCTTCCAGAAGAACCTGAAACTGCAGAACCTCTTCATCGTGGTGGTGTCCTACATCTTTTACGG
>JAEEGJ010012378.1_pt1 | contig 21154 bp, 17 predicted proteins | sample 8958761 | NCBI WGS metagenome assembly JAEEGJ01 (sample SAMN16246546, study PRJNA631951) | gut metagenome | biome: gut microbiome; feature: rumen; material: RS-attached | host: Bos | place: Iran: Karaj | collected 2018-10
CTTATTTTGGGCAGAGGTCTCCTTGCAGGGTTACCTTGGTAAGCGCAATAAGGAAAGCACCTTTCTTTTTGCGCTTGCGGATTGATAGCGTTGCCCAAAACTATCAATCCATGGCAAGAGAAGATTTGACAAATGCAAAAAGAGCAAAAAAGGATGAGTTTTATACAATGCTTGATGACATCGCATTGGAGTTGAAACACTACAAACCCTATTTCAAAGACAAAGTTGTGTTTTGCAATTGCGATGATCCATACGAAAGCAATTTCTTCAAGTATTTCGCCCTCAATTTCAATTCATTTGGATTGAAAAAACTGATTGCCACTTGCTTTAATGGCTCTCCAATTGCAGGTGACGAACTTCCTTTGGTGTTTGATATAACTGACGAGGAACCTAAGAAAACTGCATATAAGGTTGAAATCTCGGAAGTAAAGGATTACAACGGTGACGGTGCTGTGAATCTTACAGATGTGCAGTATTTAATTCAAAATGACAAGAATGTCCTATCGCTATTGAAAGGGAATGGAGATTTTCGTTCGCAAGAATGCATCGAACTGTTGAAAGAGTCCGATATAGTGGTTACTAATCCGCCGTTTTCTCTTTTCAGAGAGTTTGTTGGGATGTTGGTGAAATACCAAAAACAGTTTCTGATTATCGGGAACACCAATTCTCTAGCATGTAAAGAAATCTTCGGCTTGTTCCAGAAAGACCAAATTAGGACAGGATATACCAATTTCAATGTTGGGATGTTTTTTGTAGTTCCAGAGAGTTTTGAAAAATACCATCATATAGAAAATGGTCATAAAGTTGCGCGAGTATCAACATCTTGTTGGTACACTAATCTTCCTGTTGCCAGACATAATGAAGAGATTGATTTATATAAAAACTATACGCCCGAAGAATATCCAAAGTATGATAATTACGACGCAATAAATGTTGATTCATATAGAAGTATTCCTTGTGATTATTATGGAATAATGGGAGTCCCTATAACTTTCCTTGACAAATTCAATCCAAATCAATTTGAATTACTTGGCTCGACGCAAAGAGGCTGCCATGAATTAGTTCCTGACACGAGAAAATATGACGATTATTGGGAGTGCAAACCGAATGGAGAAAAAACAGGTTCTTCAGGGAGTAAAACCAATGAAAATGGGAATTTATTAAGGAATGATGGAATACATAATTATTTTGTAAACGCAGAAGGAAGACAAATTCAATCTGCCTATTCGAGAATTTTCATCCGTCGTCGTCAAGCGAAGACAGTTCCATACGAGGCAGGTGAATCATCTGTCCCGATGGCAGCGGAAGGGAATGAATAGCGACAGCCAGCCAGCCCCGAAGGGACGAAACTCGCTTTACCGTAGGTCGCGACCTGCGGCAGCACCCCGGTAGGAAAACATAACAATCTAAACACGAATACCCTATGGAAATAACACTTCATGAAATCAAGATCCGCGAGTTGGCGGAAGGCTATCAAGACCTTAGTGCCGCTGAAGAAGGCATCGTCGGCTACGGCGGTCGGCTGAATATCCGCCCCAAGTATCAGCGTGAGTTCGTCTATGACGACAAAAAACGTAACGCGGTTATCGATACCGTTTGGAACAAGTTCCCGCTCAACGTGATGTATTGGGTGAAAACTGATGGCGCCGATGGCATCGAATATGAACTGCTTGACGGACAACAACGTACTATATCGATATGCTCGTTTATCGCTGGCGAATTTATGATGATTATTGAGGGCAACCTTTGCGCTTGGGATAACCTCACGGAAACGCAGAAAGAGCGAATCTTGAACTATCCGCTTCAAATCTACATCTGCGAAAACGGCACCGATGAGGAAAAGCTGAAGTGGTTTAATATCATCAACATTGCAGGTGAAAAGCTGACAGAGCAGGAAATTCGAAACGCCATTTATTCAGGCCCTTGGGTGACGCAAGCCAAACGCCGTTTCTCCAAGACGGGTTGTGTAGCTTACAAACTCGCCTCGGATTATATGTCGGGTTCGCCCATCCGACAGGATTATTTTGAGAAAGCCTTGAAATGGATCGGCAACAAGCAGGGAAAGAGCATTGAGCAGTATATGGCGGAGCATCAGCATGATACCGATGCCGATCAACTTTGGCAGTATTTCCAAGACGTGATTCATTGGGTGGAGAAACTGTTTGGACGCAAGTATAAAAAAGAGATGAAAGCGGTTGATTGGGGTGTCCTTTACAACCAATACTACGACACAACGCTCACGGCTACTGCTATCGCTCAAGAGGTTTCGAAGCTGATGGCCGACTCCGATGTGCAGAAGAAATCAGGCATATTCCATTATGTTTTCGACCACGACGAACATCACTTAGGTATCCGTGCCTTTGACGATAACACCAAACGTGAAGTTTACGAAAAGCAAAACGGCATCTGCGCTATCTGTGGCAAACCTTTCGAGATTGAGCAGATGGAAGCCGACCACATCACACCGTGGTGTGATGGCGGTCGTACAGTTGCCGACAATTGCCAGATGCTCTGCCGCGAATGCAACCGCAGGAAAAGCGGGAAATAGACGCGTTACAAATGCCTCCCGAAATCCATCCGCTCATGAAGGATGCGGATGATTCTTGGCTTGCCGTTCTTCAGTATCCGATAGAAGATGATATGCCTTCCAGAACGTAATCCTCTATACCCAACGCGTACTTCTTCATAGGAACGTCCAACGGAATTTGGGTCGTCGGCAATGGAATCAAGGGATTGGATCAAATTATGGAAATAGATGTCCGCTTGTTTCTCCGACCAAGCATCAACGGTGTAATACCAAATCTTGCGAAGGTCTTCCTGCGCCTTTTTGGAAAGGATGTAGTTAGCCATTGGCATTCCGTTTAGCTTTCATTTCCAAAAGAAAAGCCTCGGGGTCAAAGTCTTCTACATCAGGGCTGGCCTCGCCTTCGTCCAAAGCGGCTCTCAGTGCTGCTAAGCGGGCTTCTTCTTCCTCCAGACGGCGAAGACCTTCCCGGATGACTTCACTGGCGTTGTTATACCTCCCACTGAGGATGCTTTCCCGAATGAATTCCTCATAATGAGGTCCAATAGAAGCGGTTACTGTTCTGCCCATAATGATGTGTTTTTACGCTGCAAATGTAAGAATATTTCTTACAATGTCTAGTAATTTTGTAAAAAAATGCAAAAAAGGTGGTAACTTACCACCTTTTATCCAATATTTTGTTCGGGCCGTCTCGCGTCCCCTGTCTGATAGTCCCGCGTCTCTTAAACCATAAACTCTTCCAACGAGGAGAACAGAATCTCTTTCAGTTCCTCTTTGTGCTCGGGCGTGGTCTGCGTGAACAGGAAGCCCCAGATGCTCATGGCGGGGTTCATGATGTCGCGGGTTTCCAGCACACCGTGGAAGTGTCGCTTGATGCGCTCGAAGTCCAAGGCGCGGTTGGTGTCGTACGGCTTGTCCAAGACGATGAAACTGAACACGTCGTTCTTGATGCCGTTCCACATGGTGGCATAGTCGGGATGCGTGCCTTCGAAGTAGGCCTGCACGGGCAGCAGATGGCAGGTGTGACGCGTCAGGTCGTTGAGGCACATGCCAGCGAAACGCAGCGGGTTGACCTCAATCGGGATGGCGCGACCTGTGTTTTTGTCAACGCGGAACTCCACGTGCATCGGGAAGTTCTTCAATCCGAGTACGCCGTTCAGGTCGATGCAGAACTGGTTGAAAGCCGGATAGTTGGCCTCGAAGATCTGTTTGCTCATGCAGTAGAGGCGGTCGCTGACGTCGGTCTCGTTCTTGAAGATATGGTGGAAGATGTTGATGATGTTGGGCTTACCCTCGGCATCATAATAGGCGTCCACGGCATATTCCTCGCCCTCGATGAACTGCTCGAGCACAAACATCTCGCTGCGCACCACGGTCTCAGGGAACACGGCGCATTGCTTGGCGAAGTTTTGGTCAATGTCGTCCAAAGCGGCCTGCCATTCAGCCTTGTTGCGCACGATATACACGCCCACGCTGAGGAAGCCCACCGCAGGTTTCAGTACCAAGGGCAAAGGTAGCTCGTCAGGATTGAGGCTGCGCAAGGCCTTCATCTCCACCTCTTTGTAATAGAAGTCGGGATAGATTTGCTGGCAGATGCGACGGAAAGCGGCCTTGTCCTTCAGGATCTTGACCTTCTTCACCAGTTCCGACTCGGGCAGCTGGGCATAGAGCCACACTAAGGCATTCTCGGAGACGGCATAGAGTTGGTTGGTTTGGTTGTATCTTTCAACGAACTGTTTGTCGTCCAAGAGGTTGAGCTTGTGGCCTTGCTGTTTCAGCACCTCAGCCATGTCGTTATGTAAAACGGGTATTTGTTTCTCTTCCAAATATGCCACCAACGGGGCGGAAACGTATGGTTTTTCTAAAATGATCATTGTTTAATTGTTGTTGTGCGGTTTGTAGAGACGTGGCGCGCCGCGTCTCTACAGAGATGGTTCTATCTGATAATATTCTGCGTCCTATCGGGACCGTACGAAACGAATTTGATCGGCACGCCGACATAATCCTCAATGAATTTGATGTAGTCTTCCAATTTCTGCGGAATCTTGCCTTCTATCTTCTGTTGCCAACCGGGGATTTCGGTGTAGACGGGTTCCATGGTCTCGGTGCAGGCGGCAAAAGGCAGGTGATTGGTCTCTTGTCCGTTGTAGCGGTAGGCCGTGGCGACTTTCAGGGTGGCGAAGTCGTCCATCACGTCGCTCTTCATCATCATCAGGTCGGTGACGCCGCTGAGCATGACGGCATATTTCAACGCGGGCAGGTCAAGCCAGCCGCAACGGCGCGGACGGCCCGTGGTGGCACCAAACTCATGACCATTTTGGCGAAGCATCTCGCCTGTCTCATCAAACAACTCGGTGGGGAAGGGACCTGTGCCCACGCGGGTGCAGTAGGCCTTGAAGATGCCGTACACCTTGCCCACACGACTCGGAGCAACGCCCAAACCGGAGCAAACACCAGCGGCGATGACATTCGAAGAAGTCACAAAGGGATAGCTGCCAAAGTCCACATCGAGCATGGAACCTTGAGCACCTTCGGCCAGCACTTTCTTGCCGTTGTCAAGGGCCTCGTTGATGAAATATTCACCATCGACGAATTGGTATTGTTTCAGGTATTCGATGCCTTCGAACCACAGTTTCTCATATTCCTCGAAGTCAACACCGTCAAGTTGGAAACCTTTCATTTCAAAGCCGAGTCCAGCGATTTGTTGAAGGTGGGCTTTCTTCAAGTTTTCGTATTTCTCGTGGAAGTCGGCGGAGTTGATGTCGCCGATGCGGAGGCCTCTGCGGGCGGTCTTGTCGGTGTAGGTCGGGCCGATGCCTTTCAGCGTGGTGCCGACTTTCATCTTGCCCAAAGCCTTCTCGTTGGCAGCGTCCATGGCGCGGTGGGTGGGCAGGATGAGATGGGCGCGGTTGGCAATCATCAAAGCTTTACGCAGGTCGAAGCCAGCCTCGCGCAGGCCTTCGATTTCACCTTTTAATATATGCGGCTCGATGATGACACCGTTGCCAATGAGATTGATGCAACCCGGGGTGAGCACGCCTGAAGGGATGTTGTGCAACACGAATTTCTTTCCACCAAATTCAATGGTGTGTCCGGCATTAGGTCCGCCCTGGAAGCGGCAAACGATGTCATAATTCGGGGTGAGGGCATCGACTACTTTGCCTTTGCCTTCATCGCCCCATTGTAAGCCTAAGAGGATATCTAATTTGTTCATATTTCGGTGTTTTTGTCGGTCGGCGTTTCGACAGGCTCAACGACCTTGGCTTTTGCAGGTCCCTGAGCCTGTCGAAGGGCCGTCAATAGAATTAAACTTTCTTCTTATGTCCGTAAAATATCAACGAATGATGCGTAATCTCAACACCCAACTGTTCCTCAATTGATCTTTGGATCTCCAGCAGCCGCGGGTCGCAAAACTCCATGACAGTCTCCGTCTCCAAGTCGATGAAATGGTCGTGTTGACGGAACTTGTAGGAGCGTTCATACTGCGCGCAGTTGTGCCCGAACTGATGCTTGATGACCAAGCCGCAGTCTAAAAGCAGGTCGATGGTATTATATAAGGTGGCCCGACTGACGCGGTACTTGTTGTCTTTCATCTGGTTGTACAGCGAGTCGATGTCGAAATGCCCATTGGTCGAGTAAATCTCCTTAAGGATGGCAAAACGCTCTGGAGTCTTGCGAAGCTTCCTCCGTTGCAGGTAATCGACAAATAACTTCTTGACAGCCAGGTAGGTGTTGTCGAATGAGTCTTTCATTTTTTTTATGTCGTGATGAGGCGCAAAGGTAAGAATTATTTTCAGATTGATTCTAAATAGTTTGAATTATTTTGAAGGCATAGATTCCAAACCCACAGACCCAAGCGTGGAATGACATGCCTTCAAAAGTTAATTGTCCGACCTCTTATGTCATTCCATGCAGAGGATGTGCGATTGGAATCTATAAGAGGTCGAGCAACAGATGACCAATCTTTAATTACTTGCTGTTTTTCCTCACCACCTTTTGGATTTCCTTCAGCTGGTTCAGTTTGGCCATCAGGTCGTCAAGTTCCTTGGTGTTGTGAACATAGATGGAGATGGCGGCTTCCACCACATCTTGCTTGGCTTCCATGTGGAGCGAGTGCAGGTTGAGTTGCATCTCGTTGGAGAGCAAGTTGGTCATGCGGTTGAGTAGTCCCTTGGTGTCCAAAGCCGTGATTTTCAGCTCTGCAAGGAAGGCAATCTCACTCTTGGGTTGCCATTTGGCCTTCACGATGTTGTTGCCGAAACGCGAAGAAAGTTGGATAGCCTTAGGGCAATTGCTCCTGTGGATTTGCAGTGGCTCACCAGGGAAACTGAAGGCGATGACATCGTCACCGGGGATGGGATTGCAGCAGGTCGACACATTGAAGTCGAACTCACCCGAAGTGGTGATGGACGGTGTTTCATCCTTTTCCTTGCTGTTGTTGCCCAAAAGTCCGAAAGTGATGTAGCGCACAAAACTGCTGCTGCTTGACTGGGGCTTCAGCACGCTGCGAATAAGTCGCTCATCGATTTTTCCAGTGGCCACATTGTAATAAAAGTCGATGGTACTGGTAAGCTTTTCGGCCGCCATCACTTCGTTGCGGTTGACTTTCGAAGGCTCCATGTCAAGCTTACGCATAATCTCTTCATATTTCTTCTCGCCCTCTTCGCGGAAGCCACGGCGGTATTCCTTGATGCCGCTCTTGAGGCGCGACTTGGCCGTGGCTGTGGCCAAAAACTCGAACCATTTCTCCTGTGGATGCTGCGATTCGGAGGTGATGATTTCCACCTGGTCGCCTTTGGTGAGCTTACGGTCGAGTTGGGCCAGTTGGTTGTTGACATTGGCCGCGATGCTGTGGTCGCCAATTTCGGAGTGGATGCTGTAGGCGAAGTCAAGCACGGTCGAGCCTTTGGGTAGCGTGATCATCCTGCCTTGTGGGGTAAAGACGTAGATTTCATCGGAGAAAAGGTCGAGCTTGAAGTTGTCGACAAATTCGATGGCGTTGTCCGATTCGCCGCTAATAAGGTCTTGGGCCTTTTTCAGCCATTCGTCGAAACCACTCTCAGTCGTGTCATTGTCGGTCTTGTATTTCCAATAGGCGGAGAAGCCCTTCTCGGCAATCTCTTCCATGCGTTCGCTGCGGATTTGCACCTCGACCCAGTTGCCCGTCTGACCCATCACCACGGCGTGTAGCGATTCGTAACCGTTGGCTTTCGGGAACGAGATCCAGTCCTTCAGCTTTTTGGTGTAGGGACGATAGCAATTGGTCAACACGGCATAGATTTTCCAGCATTCCATGCGCTCTTCTTCCCTTGGGCAGTCAGTGATGAGGCGCACGATGAAGGAACCGTATAAGTCTTCGAAGGCCAATTCCTTGTCCATCATGCGTTTCCATACCGAGTTGACAGAGCGTTCCTTGATCTCAGCCCTTGCCTTGATGCCGTTTTTCTCCAATTCGGCCGCAATCGGGGCGATAAAGTTGCGCAACTCGCCCATGCTTTTGCTGCGCACATCATCCATGCGCTTGCGGATGTTGTAGTAGATGGTGGGGTTGGTGTATTTCAGCGATAGGTCTTCCAATTCGATTTGGATGGCATGGAGACCTAGACGGTAGGCGAGGGGAGCATAGATATAGGTGGTCTCAGAGGCGATTTTCAGCTGCTTGTGCTTGGGCATTGAGTCCAAGGTGCGCATGTTGTGCAAACGGTCGCTGAGTTTGATGAGCACCACGCGGATGTCGTACGACAGTGAGGAGATGACCTTCTTGAAGTTCTCGGCCTGGGCGCTCTCGGCCCCTTCCATGTTGGCGAACTTGGTGAGGCCGTCCACCACGCGCTCCACCTTTTCGCCGAACATCTCCTTGATGTCATCGAGGGTGTATTTCGTATCTTCCACCACATCATGCAGCAGGGCACAAATGATAGAGGTACGCCCTAATCCGATGTCGTGGGCGGCGATGGTGGCCACCTCAATGGGGTGATAGATGTAGGGCTCGCCCGAGCGGCGGCGTTGGTCCTTATGCGCCTCACAGGCAAAATAGAACGCCTTGTCGACCATCTCAAGGTCTTGGGCTTCCTTGCGCGTCTGCCAAGCGTCGATGAGGCGCTGGTGTCGTCGCTCGATTTCTTCTTTTTCTTCTTTGGAATACGTGTCGGGTAAAATGGGCATCATAGGCAATCGTCTTTTTCAAGCTGCAAAATTATGCATATTCCTTTGCATTGCAGGCATCTTGGGTGGATTTTTTTGCAGGTTGAGGCGGGATTTTTGGAAAATTTGTACCTTTGCCCCCGTCATCAATTGAAAAACCATGGAAGGATACAAAAAATGCCCCTATTGTGGCGAGGAAATTCCTGAGAGTGCTACGAAATGCATGTATTGCACGGCTTGGGTGAACGAGCCACAAGCTGCAACTCAACCTCAACCTCGACCTGTACAACCTCAACCTCAGCCGATGCATGTTCAACCCCAGCCCGTGAGACAGAAAAATGGACCTGGGAGCGCTGGTCTCGTACTGTCCATACTCGGTCTGGTGTTGTGCTGGGTGCCCATAGCGAATGTCATTTTATGGTTCCTCGGCTTCCTGTTCTCGTTTATCGGCATGTTCAAGCGCCCCAAAGGGAAGGCAATCGCCGGTCTGGTGATTTCTATCGTATGTCTGGTGGTCCTTATCGTGCTTTTCTCTGTCTTGGGGACGGCACTCCTCGAATCGGACGCGATGGACGAGCTGTTTAATTATTATTAAACCAATTGTCATCGCTTTTCATGCGTTTTTCTGAGTCTGCAAACGAATTTTTATCTATTTTTGCAGCCCAATGAAAAACATCCGAAATTTTTGCATCATAGCCCATATCGACCATGGCAAATCGACCTTGGCCGATAGGCTTTTGGAACTGACCCATACGCTCAACGACAAAGAGCTCGTCGACCAGGTGCTCGACGACATGGACCTTGAGCGCGAGCGCGGCATCACCATCAAGAGCCACGCCATCCAGATGAAATACAACTACAAGGGTGAGGAATATACCCTCAACCTTATCGATACTCCTGGCCACGTCGACTTTTCCTACGAGGTGTCGCGCAGCATTGCCGCTTGCGAAGGCGCCCTGCTCGTGGTGGATGCCACACAAGGCATCCAAGCCCAAACGATTGCCAACCTGTATTCGGCTCTTGAACATGACCTCGAAATCATCCCCGTGATGAACAAGATCGACATGGACAGCGCTATGGTCGACATCGTGGAGGACCAGATGGTTGACCTCTTGGGTTGCGACCCTTCGGAAATCTTGAAGGTTAGTGCCCGTACGGGTGAAGGTGTGCCCGCTGTGCTTGATGCCATCGTGGAACGCATCCCCTGCCCAAAGGGCGACCCCGAAGCACCGCTTCAGGCCCTCATCTTCGACTCGGTGTTTAACTCGTTCCGCGGCATCATCGCCTATTTCCGCATCATGAACGGCACGATGCACACCAATGACTTGGTGAAGTTCTTCGCCACGGGCAAAGAATACAATGCCGATGAGATTGGCGTGCTCCAACTGAAGCAAGTGCCTAAGAAAGAGCTCTCTGCAGGTGATGTGGGTTACATCATCTCGGGCATTAAGACTTCAAAAGAGGTCAAGGTGGGCGACACCATCACGCATGTCGAAAGACCTTGTGCCGAGCCAGTGGCGGGCTTCGAGAATGTGAAACCCATGCTGTTCGCGGGTATCTATCCCGTCGACGCTGACGATTACGAAGAACTACGAGCTTCGTTGGAAAAGTTGCAGCTCAACGACGCTTCCCTCGTTTGGGAACCTGAATCCTCAGCGGCACTGGGCTTCGGCTTCCGTTGCGGCTTCTTGGGTCTGTTGCACATGGAGATTGTGCAGGAACGCCTCGACCGCGAGTTCGATATGGATGTCATTACCACGGTGCCCAACGTCTCGTTCAAGTGCTTTAAGACTGACGGAGAGATGATTGAGGTACACAACCCCAGCGGATTGCCCGAAGTGACGAAGATTGACCACATCGAGGAACCTTATATCCTCGCGCAAATCATTTCGAAGAACGACTTTACTGGCCCGATTATGACGCTCTGCATTGACCGTCGTGGCGTCTTGAAGAATCAGGTCTACCTCTCCACCGACCGTGTGGAGCTGACCTTCCAGATGCCGTTGAGTGAAATCGTCTTCGACTTCTACGACAAGCTGAAATCCATCTCGAAGGGCTATGCCTCCTTCGACTACCATATTGCCGGCTATCAAGATGCCGACTTGGTGAAATTGGACATCATGCTCAACGGCGAGTCCGTCGATGCTTTGTCGACCTTGATCCACCGCGGCCATGCCTACGACTTCGGTCGCCGCATGTGCGAGAAACTGAAGGAATTGATACCAAGACACCAGTTCGACATCGCCATTCAGGCCGCTATCGGTGCGAAAATTATCGCCCGCGAGACGGTGCGACAGGTGCGCAAGGACGTGACGGCGAAATGCTACGGTGGCGACGTCTCCCGTAAGCGTAAACTGTTGGAGAAACAAAAGGCTGGTAAGAAACGCATGCGTCAAATCGGCAACGTCGAGGTGCCGCAGTCAGCGTTCCTTGCTGTCTTGAAATTGGATTAGTTTCGGCCCCTGAGCCTATCGAAGGGCCGTCTTAATTAACGGTGCTTCGACGGGCTCAGCAACCTGCTCTAACTGAACAACTGAATAACTGAACAACTGACAACTAGATGACCGACCTCCAATATCAAATTGCATTGACATTACTCCCTGGTATCGGTGATATCAGCGGGAAGAAATTCGTGCAGTATTGCGGTAGCGCCGAGGCCATTTTCAAGGAGACGCGCAAGTCATTGGAGAAGATCACAGGAATGCGCGAGGCCTCCATCGATGCCATTTGTAAACCTAAGGAATACCTGAAGAGGGCAGAGGAGGAGATTGAATTCATCGAGAAGAATGGCATACAGCCCTTGTTTTTCCTTGATTCCGACTATCCACGCCGCTTGTTGCAATGCGATGACGGACCGATGATGCTGTATTACAAAGGCAAAGCCAACCTCAATGCCAACCGCGTGGTGGCCATCGTCGGCACCCGCAACATTACCGAATACGGCAAGGAAAACTGCCTCCAGTTGGTGGAGGATTTGAAGGATGACAATGTGCTGATTGTCAGTGGTCTGGCCTATGGTGTTGACACCTGTGCCCACAAGGCATCTGTAAAACAAGGCATCCCGACGATTGGTGTGATGGGTAGCGGTATGCAACAAATCTATCCCGCACCTAACAAAAAACTGGCCTCAGATATGATTGAACAAGGTGGCGGCATCCTGACGGAATGCATGAGTGGCACCTTGCCCGACCGTGAGAACTTCCCGCGCCGCAACCGTATCATTGCGGGCATGGCTGATGCCGTGGTGGTGATTGAGTCGGCGATGAAAGGTGGCTCGCTCATTACAGCTGATTTGGCCAACTCCTACAGCCGCGATGTGTTCGCCTATCCTGGCCGTGTGTTGGACATCTACAGCCAAGGTTGCAACTACCTCATCCGCACCAACCGCGCCCACCTCATGGAGAGCGTGCTTAACCTGCGTTATATCATGCGCTGGGACTCAGAGTCGAAAAGCGAAAAACAAACTGCCTTGTTCCGCGAGTTCACCGCTGAGGAAAAGTTAGTCATGGACTGTTTTGGCGCGAAAGCCATGGTCAGTCTCGACGACATCATCGTGAAGACCGAGCTGCCGACCACGAAAATCGCAGCCATTCTGTTGACCTTGGAATTTGACGGCGTGCTGATGGCTATGCCAGGCAAAAGATATCAGAAATGTTAGGCAAGGTTATTAAATCGACAGGCAGTTGGTACATCGTCCTAGATGAAACGGGACGGCAGTGGGAGTGTCGACTGCGCGGCAAAATCCGTTTGGACGGCATCCGAAGCACCAACCCTGTGGCCGTGGGCGATAATGTGGAGTTTGAGCAGGAACCTGGCAAGGACACGGGTGTCATCAAGAAGATTGAACCACGTGATAATGTGATTGTGCGTCAGTCAGTCAACTTGAGCAAGGCATCGCATATCATCGCTGCCAATGTAGACTTAGCTATCGTGGTGGCTACCATCGCCCAGCCGCGTACTTCCACGGGTTTCATCGATCGTTTCCTGGTCACCGCCGAAGCCTATCATATCCCCGCCGCTTTGATCTTCAACAAGAGCGACCTTTACGCTGACGAGCAGATAGGGGAGATGTGCGTGTTGATGGAATACTACCAGAGCCTTGGCTACACCTCTTTCGGTGTTTCTGCAAAGACGGGCTTCCAAATGGATCAACTCAAAGCTTTGATGCAAGATAAAATTTGCCTATTCTCAGGTCATTCCGGAGTGGGCAAGTCGGCTCTAGTAAAAGCCTTGGACCCCTCTTTGGATGTCCGTATTGGAGCCATTTCCGACTACCATGAGAAAGGCAAACATACTACTACCTTCGCCGAGATGCATCATCTTGGTTTCGGTGCATGGATTGTCGACACCCCTGGCATCAAGGAGTTTGTGCTGTATGACCTTGAGAAAGAGACCTTGGCACAACGTTTCCCCGAGATGCGTAATTTGATGAGCGAGTGCCGTTTCGCCAACTGTACTCATACCCATGAACCAGGCTGTGCGGTGAAAGCAGCCGTTGAAAACGGAGATATCGCTGATTGGCGTTATGTGAATTACATCCGCATGATGACCGATGAAAGCCATGATTCAGTAAAAGAAGAAGGAATATGAAAACCATCGCCCTATTTGGAAAGACCCTCGCCCCCGAGAATGGGGAATATATGCGGCAGCTGTTCAAGAAATTGGCCGACAATCAAGTCGAAATCGTTGTTTACCAGCTTTTTGCTGACATTGTCACTGCCTATGTTCCAGAAGGCGTGCGATACACAGTTTTCCACTCGCATGAAGACTTGAAAGCCGACCTGTTGTTTTCTATCGGTGGCGACGGTACCATCCTTGACACGGTGCCCTTTGTCCTCGACTCAGGTATGCCTGTGGTGGGCATCAATATGGGGCGCTTGGGCTTCCTTTCCAGCCTTTCGAAAAACGAAATCGGGAAGGCGGTTGACAGCATGCTTTCTGGCGACTACACCGTGGAACAGCGTACCCTATTGGAATTGGTCTCTCCTCAAAACGTTTTTGGAGACGTGCGTTATGCCCTCAACGAGTTGAATGTTATCCGCAATCCAGAGCATAGTCTATTGGCTATCAAGGTGTTTGTCGACGATGTCTATCTTAATACCTATTGGGGTGACGGCATCCTGTTGGCCACCCCGACGGGCTCCACGGCCTATTCGCTAAGTGCCGGTGGCCCCATCATTGCACCCAATGCAAAGAATTTTGTCATCACACCCATTGCCACGCACAATTTGACGGTGCGTCCTGTGGTCATTCCTGATGACAGCACCATCCGCATCCAGGTGGAAGGGCGCGAGAAGAAATTCGTCTTCAGCATGGACTCAAGGAGCTGTACCTTAGATACTTCCGTTCAATTAGAGGTGCGCAAGGCGGGCTTCTGCCTCAATCTGGTCAGGATGTGCGGCGAGGATTTTTTCGGCACCATCCGCAACAAGTTGATGTGGGGAAAAGACAATAGAAATTGATTTCTGACGTTTTCTTTTGAAAAATTCGTAATTTTGCAGTTTTGAATTATGGTTAGAAAACTTCGTTTTTTATTGATAATGAGTTGCTTGGCAGTTTTTGTCCAAGCCAATGCCCAATTTGACGATCCCAAGACACTTGAAATAGGGCCTCATGTGGGCGTGAGTTATTATATGGGTGATCTTAATCCGACCTTGCCTTTTGCTCAGGCGCAGTTGCAATATGGTGGCGTTGTCCGTTTCAATTACAATAATCGTTGGACGTTCCGTTTCGACTATTCACGTGCTACGGTAACCGCTGATGACACCAAACTCAATTGGCGACCTGAGCGTGGACTGAATTTCACTTCGAAGATTAACGATTTCAGTCTCGTGGCTGAATTCAATTTTATTGAATATTATACTGGTAACCCGAAAAGAAACGTCTCGCCTTATATTTTCGGCGGCATTTCGGTGTTTCAATATACGGCATACACCAATGTGAATGGTATATTGGTTGACTTGAGTGATTATGAGACCGAATACGTAGATCCCAATGCCAAATGGTACGATAAAATGTTTGGCAAGACCAGTTCCGTTGGCGTGTCCATTCCCTTTGGCATGGGAGTGAAGTTTGCACTTTCGCGTCACATGGCTGGAACAATTGAGTGGCGTGTGCAGAAGACATTCACTGACTATTTGGATGATGTCGGTACGGTATATCCCGAACGACATGCCATTTACAAAGATGCCAATGGAACGGAATTCGATTTGACAGACCCGACGGGTAACTATATACCTGGCCAACAACGCGGCAATTCTGCCTTCAATGATTGGTTTGGTATGGCGCGTGCTTCACTGACTTGGAAAATCAATCTGCCCGATGGAAGGGGCTGTAACTTAAGCAAATTCTGACCTATGGAACTGAAAGACCAACTGATGCAACAAATAGACCGCGAACGCTTGCCACAGCATGTCGCGATTATCATGGATGGCAATGGACGCTGGGCCAAGGAGAGAGGGAAAGCCCGTCTCTTTGGACATCAAAGTGCCATACAGTCGGTGCGCGAGGTGTCGGAGGGCTGCGCAGAGCTGGGCGTTGGATTCCTGACCTTGTATGCATTCTCCACTGAGAACTGGAACCGTCCTTTGGCTGAAGTCAGCGGACTGATGTCGTTGTTGGCGACTACCATCACGAAGGAGGTCATCACGATGAACAAGAACAGCATTAAGTTGAACGCCATCGGTGACCTGAAGAGCTTGCCCAAAGCCAATTACGACCAGTTGATGCAAGCCATCGAAGACACAAGTCACAACACGCGCATGATGTTGACTTTGGCCTTGAGCTATTCAGGTCGTTGGGACTTGAAACAAGCCACGCAGCGCATGGCGCAAGATGTGGCTGCGGGTAAGCTGGCTCCCGATGCCATCGACGATGCGACGATTTCGTCTTACCTTTCCACTTATAATATGCCCGACCCTGAGTTGCTCATTCGGACTAGTGGTGAGGAACGCATCAGCAACTTCCTGCTGTGGCAGTTGGCTTATTCCGAACTGTATTTCACCCCAAAATATTGGCCTGACTTCCGTAAGGCTGACCTCTACGAAGCAATTTTGAACTATCAACATCGTGAACGCCGTTTCGGGAAGACTAGCGAACAGGTAACTAATAAATGATTGAATGATAGAATTATGCGTTTGAGATATTTACCCATAATGTTGTTTTTTGTAGCTCTTTTGGGTTTCGAAAGCAGCACTTTTGCCCAAATCCAAATTGGCGATGATTTGTCGGAAATCGACTATGCCCGACCTCGGAAATGTGAAATTGGCGGTGTGGTCGTCGAGGGCGCCAAGTATGTCGATGGCTCGATGCTGAGTATGATTGCAGGCCTTAGGGTCGGTGATGAAATCTCCATCCCAGGCGAAGAGATTTCGAACGGCATCCGCAAGATTTGGGAACAAGGGCTCTTCGAGGATGTGGCCATCAACGTCACTGACTTTGTGGGTAACAAGGCTTTCCTGCAAATTGTCATCAAGGAAAAACCTCGTGTGTCTAAGTTCTCTTTCAATGGCATCAAGAAAAGCGAGGCCGACGACATCCGCAACAAAATCAACCTCTCGCGCGGTGACATTGCCACCGATCACCTGATAACCAAAACCACCCGCATCATTGAGGATTTCTATTACGACAAGGGCTATCTCAATGTTGATATTGACATCCAGCAAGTTCCTGATACCGTTCGAGAGAATTATATCGACATGATTATCAATGTTGATAAAGGCGATAAGGTTAAAATCGGGAAAATCAACGTGATTGGCAATGAGAACCTTGCTGACGGTCAGATTCTTTCTGCAATGAAGGAGACTAAACAACGTGGCCATTTCGATCCACTGAAGCCACTCGGCCCGACAATTGTGAATGCTGTCGCCGATGTGTTGACCTTGCATCCCTTGAGAGCTATCAATGGAGTGGAGGAATACTTCTATGACAACTACCGTCCGCGCATCTTCAAGGCCTCGAAATACATTGAAAAGAACTATGAGAACGACAAGAAGCTTGTCATCGAGAAATACAATGCCAAAGGCTATCGCGATGCACGCATCGTTCGCGATTCCGTGTATCGCATCGATGACAAAAACCTTGGCATTGACCTAATCATCGATGAAGGTAACAAGTATCATTACCGTAACATCAGTTGGACAGGTAACACTAAATACAATGCTGAGACCCTCAATTCCATCTTGGGCATCAAGAAGGGTGACGTTTATAATAAGGAGCTACTCGACAAGAACCTGAACTATAGCGAGACCAATTTGGACATCAGCTCGTTGTATATGGACGACGGCTATCTCTTCTTCCGTGTCGACCCTGTGGAAGTGGCTGTTGAAAACGACTCCATCGACCTTGAGATACGTCTCAACGAAGGTAAACAGGCCCGCATCAGCAACATTTCCTTGGTGGGTAATACGAAAACCTACGACCACGTGGTGCTGCGTGAGCTTTACACCCGTCCTGGACAATTGTTCAGCCGTAGCGACGTGGTACGCTCTGTCCGTGAGTTGGCCACTCTCGGCTTCTTCAACCAAGAATCCATCAATCCCGACGTTCAGCCCAATCCTGCCGACAATACTGTCGACATCAACTATTCCGTTGAGGAAGCCGCCTCCGACCAAATCAGGTTTTCTGCAGGTTTCGCTTCGGGCTATCTGATGCTGGAAGCAGGCTTACAGTTCTCCAACTTCTCCATGCGCAACATCTTCAACAAGAACGCTTGGAGACCCTTGCCAATGGGCGACGGACAGAAGCTCTCGTTGAGTGTGAGTACCTTGGGAAGCCGTTACATTACTTATAGTATATCGTTTACTGAGCCTTGGTTGGGTGGTCGCAAGCCTAACGCACTGTCGGTTTCGTTCTACCAGTCATTTTTCACCAATGCGTATGAAAAAACTAATGCCAATTACGGCTGGTTCAATATGACGGGTGGTACCATTGGCTTGGGTCGCCGCCTGACCTGGCCTGATGACTATTTCTCTCTTTATCAAGGCATCAATGTAAAACGTTATAGTCTCCACAATTACCAGAACTCTTATTATTTGAATGTGGGCGATGGTAACGGCAAATTCAACTTGATCAGCTACAATTTCGTGCTGTCACGCAATTCGGTGAGCCAGCCCCTCTATCCGCGTAACGGCTCTGAGTTCCAACTTGGGCTTGAAATCACGCCTCCATATTCGCTGCTGAACAACAAGAATTACAACGGTCTTTCGGAGAATGACAAGTACAAATGGATTGAGATGCACCGTTGGACTTTCAAGGCGGCTTGGTACACCGAACTTTATGAGAAACTTGTGATGATGACCCGTGTGCGTTTCGGCTATCTGGGTCACTACAACGACCAAATCGGTCCTACGCCTTTCCACCGTTTCTTCCTTGGTGGCGATGGCTTGGCCAACTATACTTTAGACAGCCGCGAGCTCGTCGGTATGCGTGGCTATGCCAACAACTCGTTGACGCCAGGCTATTACAACAGCTCTAATTCGGGAGGCAATGGCGGAAATATCATGACAAAATATACCTTGGAGATGCGTTACCCGCTCTCGCTGAATCCACAGGCTACCATCTATGCCTTGACCTTCTTGGAGGCCGGTAATTGCTGGCTCGGTTTTAAGAACTTCAATCCGTTTGATGTGAAGCGTTCGGCTGGTGTTGGCGTACGCATTTATCTGCCCATGTTCGGCTTGCTTGGCCTCGACTGGGGTTACGGTTTCGATGATGTCTATGGCACCACGGGAAATAACCATAGTCAGTTCCACTTCTCCATTGGTGGATCTATTGATTAATGCTGAATGCTGAATGTGGAATGCTGAATGATGAAATCGCAGATTCAACGAAGTTAATGTAGAAGTAGAATCTAATAGGTCTCGCGTCTCGTGTCTCACAGTCCCGAGTCAAAAAAATGGAACAATTATTGATAAACCCAACAGAAAAAACAATTAGAAACACTATAACACAATGAAAGCATTTAAAACCTTGATCTTGACCGCTGCCTTGGTTTGTGGCGGCATCATGACTGCCAATGCACAGCTTGGCGGTGGACAGAAAATCGTTTATGTCGATTCGGAATACATTATGGAGAATATTCCTGAATACGGCGATGCACAGGAAGAACTGAATGCTTTGTCGGCAAAATGGCAGAAAGAAGTGAAGGCCGTTTATGACAAGGTGTCGGAGATGTATAGCAAATACCAGACTGAGATGTTGCTTCTTTCGGAAGACCAAAAGCGTGCCCGTGAACAGGCCATCGTCGACAAGGAGCAAGAAGCCAAAAACCTTCAGATGCAGTATTTCGGCTCAGAAGGCCAGCTCTATCAAAAGCGTACCGAACTCATCCAGCCTATCCAAGAGAAGGTCTACACAGCCATGAAGGAAGTAGCTCAGTCAAAGAACTATGCCTTCATCCTTGATTTGGCTTCGGGAACCTCAGTGTTGTATGCCAGCGACAAGAACGACATCAGTGATGATGTGCTCGACCAGCTTGGTAATGTCATGCAGACTGTGCGTCGTGAGAATCGTCGCAAGACTAATGCAACTGTTGGTGGCTCCACAACTGGAAATAAAGGCACGAGTACAGGAACTAAAAGCATTAATACCGGTTCAAAAGGTGAATCTACAACCAAAAAGGGGGAAACCAAGGCTGGTGGCGGAAATGAACCCAAAATGGAGAAAAAGAAGAATTAACTGAATAATCGGCAAAGAACACATAATTTTTGTATCTTTGCGGCTTGTTAGACACAATTGTAATTTGATTAAATCATTAAAAGTCAATAAAATGAAAAGAGTATTCAAAGTTTTGTTTCTGGGCGTGGCTCTCTTTGTAATGAATGGAGTGGCAAATGCCCAAGTGAAGATTGCACACGTCAACACGGCAGAGGTCCTCGATGCCATGCCCGATAAGGCTAAGGCTGAGAAAGACTTGGAGAAGTATTATGGTGAACTCCAGAATCAGCTGCAGGCTATGGCCAAGGAATATCAAACGAAGATGCAGGATTACGAAGCTAACCAAGCTACCATGTCGAATCTGGTGAAGCAATCGAAGGAGAAGGAAATCGTTGACCTTCAGACTCGTATCCAACAATTCCAAGTCAATGCAGAGGGCGAGTTTGAAAACAAGCGTGCCGAATTGCTGAAGCCCATCCTTGACAAGATCCAGAATGCCATCAATACGGTGGGTAAGGAAAAGGGTTACACTTACGTTCTTGACTTGGCCACTGGCGCCGCTGTCTATGTGGGCACCGATGCCGTTGACTGCACCAAAGATGTGAAGGCCAAACTGGGAATCAAATAAGGAGTATTTTTCAGTGATATGAGAACAGCCGACTTATTGAGCCGGCTGTTTTTCATTTGATGCTCTCGCGCTTGACTTTCGCGAAGCGTAGCAACTTAAGGATGCCCAAGGGCTTGTGGTCGTCCTTGTTGGCGAGGTTGAGGTAAAGCCCAAACTTCTTTGCAATCGGAATCTTATAAGTCTCGACGAATTCGATGAGGGTGCCGTCGGGGTCTTCTACATAAGTGAAGTGGCCGTTGGCATCGCCCATGTCGAAGTCTACTCCGCTATCGCAAACAAAGGGGTGTCCCATGAGTTCGGCTTCTTCTTGCACGGTGTTCATGTTGCGCACATCGAAGCAAAGGTGGATGAAGCCAGGATCGCCCCAATAACGGCCTTCGTAAAGCTTTTTGCCAAGCGCGTCAACGCTTTGAATGAGTTCAAGATGTGAGGTGCCCATGATACGGCTCAATGGGCCTTCGATAGGTTTGGAACGCTCCAAGATGACACGGCGCAAAGTGCCTTTGCCGCCTTCGATGGCTTCGAGGTCTTCAAAGACGCCTGTCTGGTCGAAGACCACCTTGTCGTATTCCAATAGCTGTGTGTAGAAAGGGAGGGAACGGTCAATGTCGCTGACGCCGATGACAGCGCCGTTGGCGCCACCCGTGGTCTTCTTTTCGTCGATGAAGACGTAGTCGTCATGTTCTAGCTGGAAGAGGTTACCGTAGAGGTCTTTCATGAAGAACTCCTTTTGGCCGGCAGGTGAGGTCATAACGGGACTGATGACGTCGAGACCTTTATTAATAAAAGTGTTGTAGGCTGTTTCGATGTCGGGGGTCTTCACCTTGGCGATGAGGATGCCCAAGTCGCCTAGTTTGACGGGTTCTTTCAGGTAATTGAGCTCTCGCCCTTTGGGTTGCCAGATCTCGAAGCCGCCGCCGCCGCGGATGTTGACGGCGATGCCCGAACGACGCGGTTGGGGCTTGCCGCCCGTGTAGGGGAGCATGCGCTCCGCCACGCCTTCGTCGTCGACGATCTTGATCTCGAAGCCGAAGTTGTCGTAATACCATTTCCAGGCTTCAACAAAATCATTGACCCCAATGCCCACTTGTTGTATGCCGCAGATGATTTTCTCTTTCATGATGATTAGATTTTGTTGTCGCTTTGCGTCATTGCGAGGAGGAACGACGAAGCAATCTAGAGTGATATCTATCAGTTTAATG
>JAEEGJ010012379.1_pt1 | contig 21154 bp, 21 predicted proteins | sample 8958761 | NCBI WGS metagenome assembly JAEEGJ01 (sample SAMN16246546, study PRJNA631951) | gut metagenome | biome: gut microbiome; feature: rumen; material: RS-attached | host: Bos | place: Iran: Karaj | collected 2018-10
ATAACCATCCTTCTTGGGTTTCTCCTTTGGCACGAAGCGTGCAGAACGGCAGCTAACGACCCACGACAACCGCCGCGAGCACGCCGGAGGTGTGCCGTGCTTGGCAGGGGTGGCGCGACCCCTACCCCGGACCCCGCCGGGGTCAAAGCTTGGTAGGACAACGGTAGCACGTGCTACCCCACCCGCGGCGCGGGGTGCGCGTGCGATGAAGGGGAAAAGAAAGCGCCGCGGAAGGGAGGCGCGAGGCGACGATCACAAATGACAGCCTAACGCCTCACACCTGTCCTTCCGCACCACGCGGTCGCGCATAAGGCGGGGGATAAAGAAATTATCCAGCCGCAAAGATAAAAAATCCTTTCAAACGGCTGGATAATTTTCTAAAAAAACGTCCATCTCCCCGCCCATCAGTTTCGGCAACAATCGGTCGCGGGCGTTATTGTTTTTCCTTGCATCTTGTAAAGCATTTCTTGTTGGGCAATAATCAGACACGTCAATTATTTAAAAAAATATTAACACATTACACTTTGATTAGAAATTTTTATATTTTTGCATCCTCAAAACATTTCTACTATGGCATCGAAAAAGACAAGCAAGGCGCCCAAGAAAACCACGGGCAAAAAGAGCAAAAACAAAACTGGCATCGCAGGATTATATGGTATTTTCAAAGGACGGATTCACTATAAGGATGATTCGATCTTCAATTTGGGTTTATGAAAAGGTATTTGTTGGACACGTGTGTATTAATTTGGCTTCTAAATGAAAATGAACGTGTGAAAAGTTTAGCCGAGGACATCAACTATTACCAAGGTGATTATGCCATCTCGGTTGAATCTATCAAGGAATTCATCTATTTGGTTCAGAGCGGAAAGATTGACACAGACATTACTTTCGATGAATTAGTAAAAGCATTGAATAAAAAACAAATATCCATTTATGGATACGACAAATACACAGTTTCGGACATCCATTCCCAGTTCCCTTTGATAATCTGACTTACCACGCAAGGGCTTGTCAGTCACACCCACACACCATTTGTCCACAGTCGTATTTGCCCACGAATTTTCTTTGATGTGCCAGTTGATTTTTGCAACTAACGACCTGTATGATTTTGTTTTTTTCATTGGATTTGTCTGTGAGAGATTCCTTTATGATAAAAATAGTTATGCGTTCTTCTTGAAATTCTCCTCTAGCCGGAAGTTAGCTCTGAAAACCTCGTCGCGGATGATGGGTGTTATGGGTGAAATCATAAATCGTCCATTGCTGCGTTGCGCACTTTCTCGCCGTTGGCTTTGTCCATATAGACGAGCACCACTCTTCCAGTGCTGTATTCTTCTCCCTCGCTTATTGTCAGTTTGATGGTGCCCAATTCGGTGGAAAAATTGGTGTACCATTCATATTTTTCATCCTTCAATGCGTGCATCACCAAGAAGTTGTCGTAATTTCCAATATGGGCTGTGAAAAATTCTTTGGATTCTTCAGGTTCTCCGTATTTTTCGGTCAGCATTGATTTGAGGGTCTCATACTCGCTTTTGAGGGAGGTCCAGGTCTCTTGGTCAGGGAACAAAACAGAGATAAAACTGACCACATCAAGGTTTTTCAGGGTATATACGCCGATGGTGCAGCCTTTGTGGCCAGCGAAGTCGCCCGACAGTGCAGCCACGCCGTCATAAGTTCCCTCGTAATGGAACCCAGCCTTGATCATAGCATCGGTGTATGCCTTTAAGGTGCCGTCAATGGGCACGCCCTTGAAGGAGAGGTGTTGCTGGGCGAAAATGTTGCCTGCTAGAATGAGGCAGGCGAAGAAGAGGGTGAGGTGTTTTTTCATAGTTGTTTGTTTTTTTCTTTGTAATACTGTACGACATTAAAGACAGATGTGCGTGGGTAATCCTTAATATTAGAAACAGCTTGCCCGTTTGTGAGTTTCTCGATATTACGCATAGCAGTTGTTCCGTCTTTTTGAGTTAAGCCGAGGAACTTGTTGATAGCTTTGGTGTTAGCCATATCGTTAATCGGCAATAAGAATGCTGTTTCACACTCTTGCGAAAAGTCAAAGTTTGCGGTGTTATATTCTGCAATGCCCTGTGATAACAAGAATACTGAAACACCATAAGAACGCATTTTGCGTAAAATGACTTCCAGAATCTCAAGCGATTTCTTTTCACGAAATAAGTCGTGTGCTTCATCAATCATCAGCACATAGCGCATTTCACGATACTCACCATTTACATCGGTACTTCCCATATTTGAGAATACATTGAAGATATAATTGATAATCAAGAATACCGAAGTGAAACGAACCGTACTACTCAAATCGCCTGACAAAGATAGATAATAGTTATTATTAAGGAACTTACTCGGATTAGTTACTTTTGATTCGAATAATTCGTAATCAGTTAATCGGCTCATTATTTCCGTTAAAGAATCGGGCTTTATATCTTGTTCCTGAATTATATCATATACTTCTTTTAAAGACGGATAATCTCCTCCTGATTGCCTGTTGAATGCTTCTAAAACTGCACCTTTTAATGTCTGTTGCTGGACCTTCCCTAAGTTAGAATACTTGGCAATAATGTCCACAAATTTATCTATGCCGATCAATTTGTTGTTTCTGTTGACGTTATCAATGAATGATAATGGATTTAGTGGAAATGGTTCTTCCGGAGCATTGATGCATGTGGTTTGCGTTGTTTCAAAGAAATCGGCCATTCGTTCTCTATCATCTTTGGAAACACCTTTGAAATCAAGGAATAAGAAGTTGACCTGTCCCTGTGTCTTAATGGATAACTGACGCAAGAACTCCAATGCAAATTGAGACTTGCCCGAACCAGATTTACCGGCAACGGCAATATGTTGGTTATTATATTGCTTTGTGTTGTTAAAGCAGAATTCAATAGGATCTTGTGTGTCTGGATTGTAGCCTATTTTAATATTTATAGGTCCAGTAAAGGATGTTTTTGTAATATGTTGATTTTGATTGCGCACAGCATCTAATGGGACAGGCGCATCCTCTATGGCATCAATACCCTTGCTAAGATTCTCGACAAGGAAGTCAAAGAAGGTATATTGTTGACGATTTTCAAAGAGGTAGTGTATCTGTTCCAATCCGTGATCTACGTGAAGTTTGACATACTTTGGGATGAGGTCGTTATTTTTATTTATGCCGTAAGCTTGGCATATTAGAGCAATGTAATAATCCTTATTAGCAACGTCAAATAAAATGCTGTCTTTATACTCCTTACCTTGAGAATCGTACGTGTTAAATTCTACGGGAGTAAAGCGTCTTCCTAATGAAAGAGAATAGCCTAGTGCAATACGGGCGATGATATTTTCCTTTGCATTGCCCGGTAATTTTTGTGTCAAAAAAGTGACAACCTCTTGGTTTTTTCTTGATGTCTTAATGTTGATAATCATAAATCTTCCCTTTCAGTTAGTTTAATTCTTCTTTGGATTTGGATTTTCACCATTGTATGCTTCAAATAGTTTATCTGGATTAACTTCTACAAAGTGTGAAGCATCTTTATCATTAAGAATAAGATATGTTTTACTAGTAATATCCTTTATGAGAGAATACTCCACTTCTGTCAACTCTTTCATTAATAGAGGGAAGAATACAACCTGTTTTGAAACAGAGGGATAGAACTTTGTAAGGATGTTTTTGCTATGATTTGGGTCAAGTTTCTGCATAGGACTATCAATAAAAACTGGGAATTCTAATTGCGTTTCCTCTACTAAAGCGCCTAATAAAGCGGATGCGAACAATTGTTTTTCTCCCATAGAGAGATTCCCCTTGTCAATCTTCTTGTTGTAGCCGTCATATAAGTTAATGTCTACGTCTTCACCATTACCTTGGATATCAACAATAACTTTATGCACGAAATCAGATTTATGCATAAAGGATTTCAGCTTTTCCTCTAGTTTCTGCTCCAAAGCTTTCTTTTTCTCTGCTTTGAATCGTTGGAGGAATTTCTGAATAGTATGGATAAGACGTGTAGCCTCATCGTCAACCGCCTTATTTTTAGCAGCAACATCTATTTTCTTGGAGAGTATTTCTTTCTTTTGCTTGAAAGTTTTTATATCCTCTTTGATTTGTTCTTTTCGCTCGGTAAGACGACCTATCTCCATCACAAGCAGTTGAATGTCATTGTCCAAACGGTCTTTCTTGTTTCGGAGCTCTTGTATGTATTCACTTTCGGCATTCTTTTCTGCTTCACGAATTTCCTTTTCGATCTTGTATAATTCGGCTTTCGCAGTAGAATATTTATGAGATAGAATTTCAAAAGATGCTTTACTTTCCTTGATTTTTGCAATTAAATTAAAAAATTCATCACTATGCAGGTCTGTTAAGTCATGTAGAACTTGGAAACCATCAAACTGTGTCGCATCGTAATCGCTATAAAAGTGCTTAAGTATGAGCCTCTTTATTTCTTCTTCATAGAAGTTCCGAATCTTAACATCAATAACACCTTGATAGTTGCTACGAGCTTGATCTAACTCATTAAGGATGTCATCTGTCTTTTCCTCCACTCCTTCTAATTGTACTTTGTTTTGTCGATATGCTTTTTCTCTATGCAGTTGTTCTGCAACTTCCGAAACAACATTACCAGCTAGACCAAAAGGAATGTAATTATACAAATCCTTTAGCCCGTCTTGCGCTTCGTCCAACAATCTTTGCTGTTCGTTACGATTTGCTTTCAATTCATTAAGGCGTTCGACGCTCATTAAATCACCTTCACGGATTAGTTTCTCTTGCAATTGTGTAAAATCATAGTGTAACGAAATTTTATCCTCGTCCTTTTCTTTTATCTGCTGTTCTATTGCTTCAATTTCTTCTTCTGCTTTCTCTATTTGCGCCGTTAAGTCAATAAAGTTTTGTTTATCTTGCGGTTGAGCGGATTCTTTTCGATATTCATCTTGTAATCGCTCCAACTCTTTCTTTAGAGTGTCGTACTTTTGAATACCGAGAACTTGTGAATACGCCTTACTTAACTCGCGACGTTGCTCAGGCGTGTTTATTTCTGCAAATGAGACAATCTTTTCCGCATCGAAGAAAAAGAATTTCGCAATCTCGATAGGGAGGATGTAGTCACGAATGAAAAATTCCTCTTCTTTAGGATCTGCAAATAAGTCGCTCTCTTTGCCATCTATGAGAATACGCAATTCATCGTCGGTACTCGTTGCGCTATCATACGAACGAATTATAGTAATATCGGTGCAGGTTGTGTCGGGGATCTCAACATTTGTAAATGTAACAGATACAGAGAACCGTGTTTCACCATTTCGTTGCGCCTCTTTATTCAAACTGTTGCCAATGTAGCGTCCATAACCACCTTTTTCGACTATTTCTTTTTTGTAAAGATCATCAACGTTCTCCATTTGACGACCATATAAACACCAAACCAGCGACATAAGGAAGGTTGTTTTACCAAAGCCATTATTGCCGCTAATGATCACTATATTGCGGTCTCTATCTGGAGTAAAATCAATTTTGTTTACTCCTTTATATATGCGGAAATTGTTAAGTTCAACACTTTTTATAATCATAGCTCTTTTCTCTCTAAATATTTTTTGATTCGCGTTTCTATGTCATTTGAAAGTCCGTGGCGACGTTTCATAAGAGACTTGCTCTTTTGCAAGAGTAGTAGTTGTTCAATAAGTTCGCCCTCTTCTGGATTATCTTTGCAGACTTCACGCATTAAGTCTGCTTCCAATTTGTTTTTGTTGTTCTCTTCCATAATAAGAGATGTATTATAGATTGAATTATATATGTCTGATACTGAATAACCAAAATTGAAATCACGATACCAATTGACTTGTATGGCAATGAGCTCTTGGTCAGAAATGAGTCTAATTTCAGGGTCGTGTTCTTGTAATTCTTTTTGCACTTGCAACAAACGCTTCAACATTGAAGCGCGGTAACTGAAAATATATGGCCCCATATCATTTATCGCCGGACGACCGTCACGACGAAAGGGCAAACGATTGGATATTATATTGCGTTCTTGATCAAGTTGCATACGGAAATTGTACAATGGCAGCATCCACCTTCGTCCTTTTTCAATAAGAGCACGCATTGATTTGTCATCTTTAACAACCGTACAAACCCAACATCCAAAGCGACTTTGACCGCAAGAACCGTGACTTTTATCTGTAACCACCGTTGGACACTCATAATCATCAGCACTAGCGTCCAGATAGATATTGAACAAAATGGAATTATCATAACCCCAGGGTGATGGAAAAGCGTTGATTATATACCACACTTCTTCCAACATTAGATCTTTTATCGGAGCATATACCCAAGTGTTCTGCAAAAGAGTGTGGTGTGTGAGGCGTTCGCCGTGTCGTTCGTGTTTCTTTATAGAACGTGCACGAGTGGCACTTTCGGCTTTGCGCGTACCAATAAGAATAATAGCTTCGCCACATTCGTCAACCTGTTCTGTGATAAAGCGTGCCGTTGGTTTAATTTTCATTCGCTCCGTACACCAACGAAAAGCAGTGTTGGGGACGGGATAGCCCTTCCCGATGACATTCACCCAAAATGAATCTTCCAATTTTGGAATAGTCTTGCGTACAAAAATCGGCAAATCCTGTTCCATAGCGGCTTGCTCAATTTGTTTTAGCACCTCATCCACATATTTTGATATGATTGGATTTTCAACCAGTGTGTCATTACATACCACATAAACAGGTCTTCGTAGTTGGAAAGGCGCGGGTATGGTCTCTTTGACTTTTTTAAGAGCAAGCCAAACTAATGTGAGCAAAACAGTTGAGTCCTTGCCGCCACTGAAACCAATAATCCATGGACGAAAAGATGTGTCTGCATACAAATATTGATCAAGTATCTCGTCAATAATATATTCAATACGATGGTTTTTATACACGTCACTTCTTTCCTTTCCGCCCCAAAAAAGAAGCGCAGAACCACTTTATTTACTATCAAGGCTCTGGAAAGGCCTGCGGCATAATAAAGTAACTCCACGCTATGCGCAGACATTACTTTTTGCTGTTGCCGCTTCACAATTTTCCAGATTCTGATAGACACGCAAAAAGACAATGCTTTTTTCGTAAATTATTTATATAAAGAGGTTTACTTCTTCAATAGGCTCTGTTTTTAGTTATAACTATTAATAATTACTGTTTTTTGTGAATCTTTCAATTCACCGCTGCAAAAATAACATTTTTCAGTTAAAAAGCCAATCTCCCCCTCGAAATCCATTCTCCATTCTCAACTCTCCACTCTCAATTCTTAAAGATTCCCGCGTGCTTGTTGGCCCAGCGCTCAGTGTAGAAATCGTAGTAGCGGCCCCCTTTCTTCATAAATATTATATGTAATATGGAGGGGATGCCGATGACGAAGAGGTACAGAGGACCGAAAATCTTGGAATCGACGGTGTGCCCGTCCATCTCGTGGCGGATGGTGAACTCGTCGTGCGCCGTGTCGGGGTGGAAGAAGGCGAAGTTGCCCAATGAGATGCCGCCGGCCCTCTCCGGGAAACGTTTGCCCGCCAGACCGATACAGTAGTTGCGGCACGTCACCATCCGCAACTTGCCCAGAAAGGGCATTATGGCCAATGCCACCAGATTCTGGGGCAGCTGCCACACGAAAAGGAGCGCGAAGAGAATGCTGTGCGTTACTCTTTTATCCATTCAAAGTCCGTCTGCTTTTTGAGAAGGTCAACGGCCACAACACGCACCTTGAGCTTGTCGCCGAAGCGCAACGAGCGCCCGTGATGCAACCCGACAAGCGTATAGTTCTCTTCGTCAATGTAATAGAAGTCGTCGTTGAGGGTGCGCATCGAGATGAGTCCCTCGCACTTGGATTCGGCCAGCTCGGCGTAGATGCCCCATTTGGAGACGCCGGAGACGGTGGCGTCGAAGGTTTCGCCCACCTTGTCGGCCAGATACTCGGCCTGCTTGTACTTGATGGAGGTGCGCTCGGCCTCGGTGGCCTGGTGCTCCATCTGCGAACAGTGCTTGCAGTACTCCTCGTACTCCTCTCTTTTGACCGACTCGCCGTTGGCCAAGTAGCGGTCGAGGAGGCGGTGCACCATCAGGTCGGGATAGCGGCGGATGGGGGAGGTGAAGTGCGTGTAGTAGGGGAAGGCGAGCCCGTAGTGGCCGATGTTGTCGGTGGAGTAGCAGGCGCGGGCCATCGTGCGGATGGCGAGCTTGCTGAGCATATCGTAGTCGGCGTGCCCCTTCTGCTTCTCGAGCATATCGTTGAGCGAGCTGCTGAGCGCCTTGGGCGTGTTGGTCTTGAGCTCGAAGCCCAGCTTCTTGACGAAGTTCTTGAAGGTGTCGATCTTCTCGTCCAGGGGCTTGTCGTGGATACGATAGACGAAGACGTTGGGCTCCTTTCCCGTGAGCCGTTTGCGCCCCACCTTCTCGGCCACGCGCTTGTTGGCCAGAAGCATAAACTCCTCGATGAGCCAGTTGGCCTCCTTCTGCACCTTGAGATAGACGCCGATGGGGTGGCCGCTCTCGTCGAGCTTGAATTTCACCTCCTCGGTCTCGAAGTTGATGGCGTTGTTGTCGAAGCGCTTCTTGCGCATAATCTGGGCCAGTTCGTTGAGCTTGGGCAGCACGTCGGAGAGCACGCCCTCGCCGGTGTCAATCACCTGCTGGGCCTGCTCGTAGTCGAGGCGGTGGTCGGAGTTGATGACGGTGTGGCCGAACCACTCCTTGTGGACCTTGGCGTTGTCGTCGAGGTCGAAGACGGCGCTGTAGCAGAGCTTGTCCTCGTTAGGCCGCAGCGAGCATAGGTTGTTGGAAAGCGCCTCGGGGAGCATCGGGATGGTGCGGTCCACCAGATAGACGGACGTGGCGCGCTCGTAGGCCTCCTTGTCCAAAGCGGTGCCGGGGCGCACGTAGTAGGAGACGTCGGCGATGTGGATGCCGATGCGATACAGGCCGTTGTCGAGTTTCTCGTACGAGATGGCGTCGTCGAAGTCCTTGGCGTCGGCAGGGTCGATGGTGAAGGTGGTGACGTCGCGGAAGTCGCGGCGCTGCTTGAGCTCTTTGGCCGAGATCTCCGTGGGGATGCTGTTGGCCTCCTCTTCCACCTCTTTGGGGAACTTGAGCGGGAAGTCGTTCTCGGCGAGGATGGCCATCATCTCCACGTCGTTGTTGCCGGGCTTGCCGAGCACGTGGATCACTTCGCCCAGCGGGCTGCGCGTGCCGGCCACCCAGTCCACGATGACCACCACCACCTTGTCGCCGCTCTTGGCTTTGCGCAGCAGGCGGCCGGGGATGATGATGTCGCGGCGGAAGAAGACGTTGTCGGGGATGAAGTAGGCCACGCCCTTCTTGATGGAGATGGTGCCCACGAGCTGCTTGCGACTGCGCTCGAGCACCTCCACCACCTGCCCCTCGGGGCGCTTGCCCCGGCGGGTGGGGAAGAGCGCCACCTTGACCAGGTCGTTGTTCAGGGCGTTGCCCAGGTTGCCGTCGGCGATGAAGATGTCCTCGGCCTGCGACTCCTCCGGCGAATCGTTGGGGTCGTACTGGGGAATGACGAATGCCATCCCGCTGCGCTTCATCTCGATGCGGCCGGTGACGTAGTTGCGGTTGGTGTCCTTGTTCTTCAGCTGCTTGTAGTTGACACGGTACTTGCCGCGCCCGGCGTGGAGCAGCAACTTGGCCTCTATCAGGCGGTCAATCTGCTCCTTGACCTGCTCGCGGCCTTTCTTGTCGTAGATGCCGACCTTGGCGGCAATTTGTTTGTAGTTCAGTTTTTCGTTTTTGCCGGATGACATTGCATCCAGTATGTTCTTTGCTAGTTCTTTCATTGATATAATGTTGTAAGTTGTTAGGTTAAAAAGGTTAAAGGTTATAGGTTAAAGGTTATAGGAGTTAAAGTCTTCGGTCTTCGGTCTTCGGTCTCAAGTCTTCAGTCTTCAGTCTTCGGTCTTCGGTCTCTGGTCTTCGGTCTCTGGTCATCAGTCTCAAGTCTCAAGTCTTCAGTCTCTGGTCTTCAGTCTTCAGTCTCCAGTCTCAAAAAGTACTCTCCACGCGCAGATTGCCGTGGTCGTCGTAGATGAAGCAGGCCTCCAGTGCGGTGTCGGCCTTGACGATGCGCAGGGAGGACTCCAGGCCAAGCACCATAAAGGCGGTGGCGTAGGCGTCGGCGGTGGTGCAGTCGGGTGCCAGCACGGTGACGCTGAGCAGGTTGGTCTCTTCCGGGCATCCTGTAACCGGGTTGAGGATGTGCGTGTAGCGTTTGCCATCCTTCTCAAAATAGTTGCGGTAGTTGCCGGAGGTGGCCACAGCGCGGTTCTGCAGTGGGAAGCTGCGCTGGCTCTCCACGGCCCCGTCGGCGGTGGAGGTGGGCGTCTGGATGCCCACTTTCCAGGGCTTGCCCTGCTTGGTGCCGTGGGCCACAATCTCGCCGCCGATCTCCACGATGCAGTTCTTGTATCCTGAAGCGATGAGGTGCGCCGCCACCTTGTCCACGGCGAATCCTTTGGCGATGGCGTTGAAGTTGAGCTGCACGCGCGGGTCTGCCTTCACGATGCGCCCGTCTTCAATGCTGATCTTTGCGCTGCCCACGAACTGCCGCACCGAGTCGATGGTTTCGCGGGGCACGACCTGCTTCTGCCCTTCACGGCCGAATCCCCACAGCTCCACCAACGGCTGTATGGTGCAGTCAAAAGCCCCGCCGGTTTTGCCCGACACCACGAGCGCCATTTGCAACACGTGGAGGAAATCCTTGCTCAATGCCGTCTCTTGGCCCGCATTGACCTGCGAGATGAGGGAGGTGGTGTCGAAGATGGAGAAGGTCTTGTTGATGTGCCGCAACAAGGAGTCCACCTGGCTGGGCAGGGTAGGGTCGGGAGCCCCGATGTAGGTGATGTGGTATGTGGTGCCGAGTGCCGCGCCGGCAAACTGCTGTACCGGTGCCCGATGGCAGGCTGTGCCCAAGAGCACGCATCCGATGACAATTATCAAAATCTTTTTCACGGCTGCAAAGGTACACAAAATACTAATACTTATATTACCCCTACAACACATACCGCCAGATTCCGATGAACTGCAGCACAATGCCGATGACGACGAAAATGTGGAACACGAAGTGTATGTAGCGCTTTTTCTTCCCGATGAGGTAGAGGACGGCCCCGATGGTGAAGGCCAGACCGCCCCAGAGCAGCCACAGGAAACCGTTCATCGTCATCCCCGTGATGGCGTCGCGCAGACTGATTACCACGCACCAGCCCATCCCAAGGTAGCAGGCCATCGAGAACTTGGAGTACTTCTTCAGGTCGATGGCGTTGAGCGTGGCGCCCAAGAGGGCCAACGCCCACTCGATGCCGAAAATCACCCAGCCCATCGTCGGATTGACGGAGCGGATGCTCAGCAGGGCTATCGGCGTGTAGGTGCCGGCTATGGTGAAGAAGATGTCGCAGTGGTCGATGACGCGCATCACTTGCTTGCCCTTGCCCTTGGGCAGCCCGTGATAGACGCTGGAAACCACAAAGGTGATCAGCACGCAGGTGGTGTACAGGGCCGCGCACACGACCGACAGGGCCGAGTGGCTGCGGATGGAAGTCTGCAGCGCCAACACGATCATCACGAGGGCACAAACCGCCCCGACAATGTGGCTCGTCATATTCAGCATCTCCTCGCGGGAGGTGTAGTTCGGAAACAATCGCTGTGCCAAAGGTGTTCTTTTCATCCTTGCTTCTTTTTGTCCTGCATTGGTTTTGGGCGGCAAAAGTACGAAAAAAGAAATAATTTTGTACTTTTGCAGCCTAATATTGAGACGATGGCAGATTTGCAATGGACCCTTTTTATGGACCGCGACGGCGTGGTGAACGAGCAGATTGTAGGTGGCTATGTGATGGAGCCAGAGCAATTTGTCTATATCCCTCACTTCCTTGAGGCGATGAAGTTGCTGCGTCCCCGCTTCGCGAGAATCATCCTGGTCACCAACCAGCAATGCGTGGGCAAGCGTCTCTGCACGCTGGAGGACATCGACCATATCCACGACCGTATGCAGGGCCAGCTCCTCGTGCAAGGCACTCCCTTCGACAGGATCTACTGCTGTCCCCACCTTGCGTCGGAATCCTGTGCCTGCCGCAAGCCCAACATCGGAATGGCGATGCAGGCGCAACGCGACTTCCCGGAGATTGACTTTGGGAAGTCTTTGATGATTGGCGATTCGATTTCCGATATGCAATTTGCCCGCAATGCCGGTATTATTCCCGTCCACGTGGGGGCGGTAAGACATCCTGAGTTCGAGCATATTCTCGACATTACCACCTCCCATTTTGACTCTCTTTACGATTTTGCCCTGCATCTGGACGATATTCCCCCATTCTCCCGTTAGCCTATGTTCATCACTTACTTTTTCATTTACCTGATCTGCTATCCGTTGGCGCTGTTGCCGTTGCCAGTGCTCTATCTGCTGGCGGCCCCGCTCTATCTGGTGCTGAATTATGTGGTGCGCTATCGCCGCAAGGTGGTGGAGGAGAACTTGAAGGGCTCTTTTCCGGAAAAGGGTGGGCGAGAGTTGCGCCGCTTGCGCAACCAGTACTACTGGCATCTGTCGCAGATTGCCGTGGAGATGATCAAGATGCTGGTGCTGCCGCGCAGAGCCCTGCGCCGCCGCTACCACTGCGCCAATCCCGAAGTGGTGAATGCTTTCTTCGACCAGGGCCGCAGCGTTATCCTGATGTCATCCCACTACAACAACTGGGAGTGGATGATTCTGGCGCTGGAGGAGATGTTCAAGCATCACGGCGTGGGCGTGGGCAAGGGCAATTCCGACAAGGTGTTCGAGAAACTGGTGAACCGCGCGCGTACCCGCTATGGCACGCAGGTGGTGTTTGCCGACACTGTGCGCGACACATTCGAGGAGTACGAAACCCAGCACCGCCCGGCGGCCTATATGATGCTCAGCGACCAGTCACCCAACAGCAAGAAAAAGTGCTATGTAACTCAGTTCCTGAACCATACGACGGGCGTTATCTTCGGGGCCGAGCACTTCGCCCGCAAATACGATATTCCTGTCTTCTATTATCAGGTGATAAAAGAGAGGATGGGCAAATACCGCGTTGAGGTTCAGCTCATTGCCGAGCATCCCAACGACCTGCCCGAGTACGCCATTACCCAACGCTATGTGGAACTCCTCGAGCAAACCATACGCCAGCAACCTGCCTTCTGGCTCTGGAGTCACCGGCGCTGGAAATTCCAATTTGATTAATCTCTATCCCCAGTCAATCTTGAGAAAATGGACTTCGTAATTCGCAAAGGCTTGGATCTGAAAATCGCCGGAGAGGCCACCGACACGATGTTGGAAAACGTCTTGTCTGACACCATATATGTCAGTCCTGGCGACTTCCGCTGGCTGCAGCCTAAACTGCTTGTCAATGCGGGTGACACTATGCAGGTGGGCACGCCCCTCTTCTGCGACAAGCAGGACGAGCGCATCGTGGTTGTATCCCCGGTTGCGGGCATTGTGAAGGAGATTGTGCGGGGCGAGAAGCGTGTTGTCCAATATGTGGCCATCAGCCGCGATGTGGAGGCCCCCACGCATCTTCAAGTGCCGTTTGACGAGCCCTCCGACGGACGTGCCATCCGGGCGCTGATGTTGCAATATGGACTGTGGTCCTCACTTCGCCAGCGTCCCTTTGCGGTGATTCCCAACCCCGATGTGCGTCCCAAGTCGGTGTTTGTGCCCTGTTCCGACAGCAACCCCCTCGCGCCTGACTATAGCATCCTGATGCGCGGTCAGGAGGATTCTTTCTTGCGCGGACTCCAGATTCTGCTGATGGCGTCCGATGGCGCTTCGATGCATCTTTGTATGAGAAAAGGGGCCGACAATGCGCTGTTTGAGAGGGCAAACAATGTGGAGAAACACTACTTCAGCGGTCCGCACCCTGCCGGCAACGTGGGCACGCACATCCATCATATCGACCCCATTGACAAGGGTGATACGGTCTGGTTCATCCATCCGCAGGAGGTGGCCCGGATAGGGCGCTTCTTCGCGGAGCATATCCTGCAGTTCGGGAAGACCGCTGCCCTGACCGGCCCTGCAGTCGGGCAGACCGGCTACTTCAACACCGTGTACGGTGCGGACCTGACGGCGCTGCTCAACGACAACCTTACGCAAGATAACATCCGCATTATCAGCGGCAGTGTCTTGAGCGGTCGCAAATGCCAGGAATTGCCCCTGTTGGGTTTCCACGACCAGCAGATGACGGTCATCGCGGAAGGCGGAAAGCGCGAGTTTTTGGGTTGGTTGTTGCCCGGACTGAAGAAGTGGAGTCTCTCGCGCACCTTCCTCGCCTGGCTCACGCCCAAGCGCACCTACGAAGTGAATACCTCGCTGCACGGTGGTCGCCGCGCCTTTATGATGACGGACGTTTATGATAAGGTCTTTCCCTTTGACTTGATGCCCCTCCAGTTGCTCAAAGCCTGCGAGATCAAGGATATAGAGCAGATGGAAGCCCTCGGCATTTACGAGGTCGATAGCGAGGACTTCGCCCTTTGCGAGTTGGTGTGCCCCTCCAAGAAGGAGTGCCAGAGGATTGTGGAGGAAGCGATGAAGGAGTTGAGAGTGGAGAGTTGAGAGTGGAGAATTTTTTCGTTTATGTTTATTAAGCGAATGTTCTTGTGCAGAGATATTTGGGAAAGTTCATACTTCAGGATGATAGAACTTGTGAATCTTTTCAGCCATCCGACGACGGGACTCTTCGAACGGAATACACTGGGCAATTTCTTCATCGGAGATTATCTGATAGGTTGTTTCTGCGGCAACTCCATATGCTGTGACTGGTTCATTAGCCTCGGACTTCCTGATCCTTCTGTGGGACAATCCTTTTCCATACTATTGCTTTTCTACAGTGCAAAGATACTTCTTTTTTCTCATGTCACTTGCAAATTAAGATTTTTTGTATTTTTGCGGTCGGTTTGGATGTGTTTCCAAGCCAACAATTTTTGAATATAACGAAGCGTTATGCTCGTTCTTGCAATCGGAAACGTAGGAAATTTCTGAATTATAATGCGAGACAGTATGACGGCTTACGCTTCCAGCGTGGGCTGTTTCCCATATCTGCATTATAAGGTTTCCTACGACCTCCGATTGAAGAAGTGGTGTACAGTACCACGCTTCTTTTTGTGTTATCGCTCTTTCGGTGCTGAGGAGTAGAAAAGCAATAGGTGTTGAAAATATTGAATTATGAAAAAGTTATTTGCAGTGGCGCTTATTTTACTATTTGTTGACCAAATTAGTGCCCAAAATCTTCTTATTGACAAGATTGAAGATAATGGTGATAGATTGCTTCAGACCAAGTATACTAATGTTTATATGAAAATGTGGACAGGTGGTGCAGTGAGCCTTTCTTGTGTAGTGAGCGGTGCTGATACTAATTATATATTGTTTTTTAAGTTATGTGAATTTACTAAACAAATGGATGAGGGAAGACATTTGTTGATAAAGTTGAAAAACGGATCTATCATCACTCTTCAAAATATAATTGAAATAGGCCCAGAAGACTACACTATAACAGTTAATGGTGAATGCCTGATATTCCCAGCATATCCAATACCAAAGGATGAACTTCTAAGCATAATCAATGACAATGTTGTAAAAATCAGAATTGAAACAAATACAGAAATGCTTGATAGGAATATTACAGGGAAAATGTCTAAAATTTTAAAAGAAGATTTTCTTCTCATCAACAAGGCGCTAAAAGAACCCAAAGAAAAGAAAAGTATTTATTCGGATTTTTAATTTTAATTAAACACATTTATATGAAAAGTGATTCAAAAAGGATATTCGTTTGTATTATTGCAATCGTTATATCCTGTGTGGCATTAATAATTTCCTGTGTGAATTGTTTCTCGGCTCGTTGCGTTTGTGGAAGCAATATGTTGTCAGTTCTTGTAGGAATTTGTGCCACTTTTATGGTTTGTTATCAGATTTGGAATACCATTGATGTAAAAGAAACTATAAAAGATGTTGAAAAGATAACAAGTGAATTCTCAAATCTGAAACGAAAGGTTGAAGATGGTGAGAAACATATGCAGGAAAGTATCGATATTATCAACTCGTTAATCTCGTATAATAACCATACAAATTTGACATATGTGTCTGAATCAGTTTTGTTTATGCATCATGCCGTGCTTTCAGGACTGGATGCTAATAGAGAAGACTTTGATTTTATCTTTAACTATTTAAGCCTATTCATTAGTGAATTAACAGAAATGTCGATAACAGGTGCAACTTTAACAATTGAAAACAGTAACAGGGAAAAGATAATCAGCGACCGAAGATCACCATACTATACCAAATCGGTATCATACGCCATTGATGTTTTTACAAACCAGATAAAAGAGACTAATGAAAACATTGTTAATCATAAAAGTTACGGCAGAATCCGCAATCAATATGAGCAAATAAGGGAAACATTATTCAAGAAGATTCTGGAAATCCGAAATGGAGAAATTGTAGATGCGTAAAATGCGCATATGCTAACATCGTCATCAACAATTCTACCAATTTTGCCAATCCCCCACTCCAATATTGAGGAGTAATGCCTCAAGATTTTGACCTACAACGACCAAAACATACTCGGCGGGGTTATAGTTCTCACTCTTGATGAGAAAGATATGGCGGAAAACTTGGTCAACGACGTCACCTTCAACGATTCACGAGGCGGCAGCACTGTTACTAGTATGGTTCAGGAGACGGATTATAAGTGAGTTGAGAATGAAGAGTTTTTTCGTTTATGTTTATTAAGCGAACATTCTTATGCGGGAATAATTTAATAGTAAAGAAAACTATGGACGGCATCGTGAACGATGATTATCGTTTCACCCTGAGTATCAACCGTGATCTCATACGCAAAATGGAAATCTTCACATATAAACTCCTGCCATCCCTTTTTTACCCATTCTTTTTTTAATCTGGCCTTTGGGAATATGGTCGCATAATCGGAAAGCGATGCCAATCCATCATAGAGACGATCCTTCTTGCGTTCCACAATCTCATAACATAATGTGTGCCAGTGTTTTAAGATGGCAGCATCATAGAATGAATCTATTGCCTGATGCACACGCTCTTCAACAAGTATCTTCATACTTCAGGATGATAGAACTTGTAAATCTTTTCAGTCATCCGACGACGGGACTCTTCGAGCGGAATACACTGGGCAATTTCTTCATCGGAGATTATCCGATAAGTTGTTTTGGTGGCAACTCCATATTCTGCGACCGGTTCATTAACCTTCGGAGTTTCAGATTCTTCTATGGGATAATCCTTTTCCATACTATTGTTTTTTCTACAGTGCAAAGATACATAATTATCTTAACACATTTCAAGTCTTTCTCCGAATATTTCAAAGAACGTTCTATTGGTGTTTTTTTTATCATTCCATCTGAGTATTATATATCTAGGGCGAAAATTGTTATCTTTGCCGCTCATATTCACCCCGTATGAAAAAATCGATCACCATCATCCTATTGCTGTACACCGCCATCCTTTCACCTTTACACGGTCACGCACAGAATGCCCTCGTTCAGTCCACCTGGGAGTACCTCAACCAGCGCGGCTACCCGCAGTGGTTCCAGGATGCGAAGCTCGGCATCTTCATCCACTGGGGACTCTACTCCGTGCCGGCCTACGCCTCCAAGGAGGGCTACGGCGAGTGGTTCTACCGCGGACTGATGCAGAAAGATGTGGAAAGGATGCGTATTATGAGCTACTACGCCGATACTACCAAGCCTGTTTTCAACCAGTACAAAGAACTCACCAAATACTGGTATGCTGAACTCTGGAATCCAGACGAATGGGCAGACCTCTTCCAGTATGCGGGAGCGAAATATGTGGTTTTGGTCACCAAGCACCACGACGGCTACTGTCTGTGGGACAGTCAGTATCAGCCTGAATGGAACAGCGTGGTGAGCGGTCCGAGACGCAATATCGTGGAGGAACTGACCACGGCGGTGCGAGACGAGGGAATGCGGATGGGCTTCTACTACTCGCTGCCCGAATGGACTAACCCGCGCCACATCTGGATGGAGGACCCCGACAGCGCGATTGGCGACTATGTGGACAACTATATGGTGCCGCAGTTCAAGGAGCTGGTGACGCGCTACAAGCCTGACCTGATCTTCTCCGATGGCGACTGGAACAATACGGCAGAACAGTTGCGCTCCCAGGAGCTCATCAGCTGGTACTACAACACTGTGGGCAAGGACGCCATCGTGAACAACCGCTGGGGCCACGGCACGAAGCACGGTTTCCTGACGCCCGAGTACAGTGCGGGCATCGCCAATACGGAGGTGCCTTGGGCCGAGTGCCGTGGATTCGGACGCAGCTTCGGTCTCAACCGCAACGAGGACTTGGACAACTACCTGACTGACCAGGAACTAATCCAGCATTTCGTGGAGTTGGTGGCGCACGGCGGTGGCCTGACCCTCAATGTAGGGCCCAACGCCGACGGCACCATCCCGCTCATCCAGCAGGAACGGCTGAAGGCTCTCGGCAAATGGTTGGAAATCAACGGAGAAGCGATATATGGGACAAGACCTTATGAGATTCCGTGCCAGCAAGAAAGAAGTGTAACCCAGATGCCTCCGTCTGAAACCATTGACTTTGACTGGGTTCGGAATGCACCGTTGCGCAGCGTAAGTACGGATCATTTCACAATCCATTGGAGCGGCGAAGTCGTGATTCCCGAAGACGGGCAATACACATTAACACTAATTGCCGATGACAAAGCTTATGTTTACCGAGAGACAGCCAACAAGGAATGGGAGACTCTGCTCTGTTACGACAAAAACGCCTCAGAAAACCCTCAAGCACAAACCGTATTGACACTTCACAAAGGTGAGACATTACCCCTTCTTGTTGAATTCATAGAAAATGATTTAGAGGCCTCCATCTCATTGAAGTGGAGCAAAGACGGCGGAGAACCGACACCCGTTCCCGCAGACTGGAATGGTGGAGTGTATTGGGATAAAACCACCCGCTGCTTCACCACCAAGGACAACAACCTCTACATCATCGAGTTCGAACGACCAGACTGTACAAAACCGTTACAAATATATAACATGCCTAAAATCAATCCCAAGGCAACATTCCGACTGCTGGAAGACTGGGGTTATAATGCCAAACTCAAATGGAAGCAGGACAAGGACGGCACTCTCACCATCGACTTCTCCAGTATAACGCAGGAATTGTTGAACCATCTGGAACACGCCTGGGTGATTGAGGTGGGGGATTATAAGAGTGATCAGTGAAGAGTGATCAGTGAGCAGGGAAGGGAGTTAAGTAACTAAGAAACTAAGAAATTAAGACCGTAAATCGCACCTCGTAAATCGCACCTCGCAAATCGCTAACATCCCTCCTCGCATCTTTCCAGCAGGAAGCTCACGGGGCGGAAGCCGTCGTTGCAGCTGATCATAGCGGAGAAGGGGTTCTTCATCCAGCCGTCGTAGAAGTTGCCGCGGCCGGCGGCGAGCTCCTCCACGAACCACCGCATCGACTCCCACGCGCTGTCGCAGAGCCCCTCGGGCTTCTGCCCGCCCACGGCAATCCACGTGTCGCCCTCCCGCACCTCGCACGCGTGCTCGATAGGGTTTTCGTAAAGCTCAGAGAGGTCTTTATGCTGCACTTTCCGGATAGCGGTGATTTTGACGTTGTAAGGGGGCATTTTTTTGTGATTATTACGAGATGCAAAAATACGAATTTTATGCGTATTTGTGTCTTAAGGGATTCTTTCCCTTTGCCCGCAGACCTAACGGCCTGCGATGGTTGTCTCCGTGGCGCCCGTTGCTACCAAGCCCGGCAGACCTAAACGGCCTGCCTTTTGCGTTTCAGCCTTCAGAGAGCGGATTTTGGGGAATGTGGTGCCACCCGCATTTCAGCCCGTTAGGAGAGAAGGGCTCGGGCAGGATTCGGTGCCATTTGCATTTCAGCCCTCAGAGAGAGCGAATTTGGTAGGATGTTATGCCACCCGCGTTTCAGCCCTTTAGGAGAGAGTTGATTTAGGGGAATGTTATGCCACCCGCATTTCAGCCCTTTGGGAGAGAGCGGATTTTTAGGAATGCGATGCCACCCGCATTTCAGCCCGTTAGGGCTGAAGGGCTCGGTAGGAATGCGGCATCCCCCGTGTTTTTTTCGCAGGCCGTTAGGTCTGCGGGCATTGAATGTCCGAACCCTGTTTCGTACGCCAGTGTTAATCAATATGATGCGATTTGTCTTAACAATCAATAGTTAAAATATTGATTATTAATGTATTATAAAATATTCTTTGTATTTTTGCGCCCTGAAATGTATCACTTAAAAAACAGAAAAGATGAGCAACACTTACACTCAAATTCACATTCAAACGGTATTCGCCGTCCGAAACAGAGATGCTTTGATTTCAACGGAATGGCGCGAAAGATTATTTAAATACATTGCATCCATCATCAATGACCAAGGTAACAAAACATTGGCAGTTGGCGGCACAGCAAACCATATACATTTGTTTTTTGGTTTTCGACCGACGCAATCACTGTCATCATTGATGATGAGAGTGAAGCGAGAAACCTCGGATTGGATAAACAGAGAGGGCCTCACTCATTGTCAATTTCAATGGCAGGCGGGTTATGGTGCGTTTTCTTATTCCAAAAGTCACGTTCCGAAGGTTGTCCAATACATATTGAATCAGGAATCGCATCACGCCAAAAGATCATTCCGAGAGGAATATTTGGATATGTTGAAAAAAAATGAGGTGGAATTTGATGAACGGTACATATTTGAGGATGTTTGATATGCCCCTTTGCCCGCAGACCTACGGCCTGCGATGGTCGCCTCCGTGCCGCCCGTTGCTACCGAGCCCGGCAGACCTAAACGGCCTGCCATTTGCGTTTCAGCCCTCAGAGAGAGCGGATTTAGGGGAAGGTGATGCCACCCGCGTTTCAGCCCGTTAGGAGAGAAGGGTTCGGTGGGATGCGATGTCATTTGTATTCCATCCCTCAGAGAAAGCGGATTTAGGGGAATGTGATGCCACCCGCATTTCAGCCCGTTAGGGCTGAAGGGCTCGGTAGGAATGCGGCATCCCCCGTATTTTTCGCAGGCCGTTAGGCCTGCGGGCAAGCGCCATCAATTCCCCGTATAATGCATCGGCATCTGGTACCGGCAGCGCACGGGACGGCCGTCCTG
>JAEEGJ010012380.1_pt1 | contig 21153 bp, 17 predicted proteins | sample 8958761 | NCBI WGS metagenome assembly JAEEGJ01 (sample SAMN16246546, study PRJNA631951) | gut metagenome | biome: gut microbiome; feature: rumen; material: RS-attached | host: Bos | place: Iran: Karaj | collected 2018-10
TAACCATGAGACACAATAGAAAAGTCAATCATCTGGGTCGTAAGAGCGGTCACCGCAAAGCGATGCTCTCCAACATGGCATCCTCCCTTATCCTGAACAAGCGGATCGAGACCACCGAGGCCAAGGCCAAAGCCCTGAAGCCGTATGTGGAGCCCCTCATCACCAAGAGCAAGGAGGACACCACCCACAACCGCCGCGTGGTCTTCAGTTACCTGAAGGACAAGAATGCGACTTCCGAACTTTTCCGCACGATCGCTCCGAAGATCGCCGACCGTCCGGGCGGATACCTCCGCATCCTGCACACCGGCTTCCGCCAGGGTGACGCTGCCGAGATGGTGCTTCTCGAGTTCGTGGACTTCAACGAGGCCGCCCTCGCCGCCCCCAAGGCGGAGAAGAAGAGCACCCGCCGCAGCCGCTCCAAGAAGGCTGCCGAGGCCGCTCCCGCCGCCGAGACCGAAGCCCCTGCCGCCGAGTAACCAGCGCACACGCATCGATAGAAAAGCATTTCCCCGGGGAGGGGGAGTGCTTTTTTTGTATATCTTTGTACCATGAGCCGAAATCGATGGACAGTCGCGCTGGCGGCCTTGGTTTTACTGGCGGCGGGATGCCGGAAGGAAGGGCGTCCCGGGCCGGAAAGCCTGGACGAGCGGACACGGACAGAGCGGAAGTATGTCAATACGTTCGCCTGGAACGTCATGGACCATTACTATCTGTGGCGGGACGAAATCGACGGGGCGATGGAGAAGTGGGAGAATTGGGAGGAGCCCGTCCAGAAGGTGGCGGACATCCGCTACAAGGATGCCGCGGGGAAGGACATCGACCGCTGGACCATGCTGACGGACGATTTCTCCTCCTTCCAGGGCCGGGTTTCCGGGCATACCCAGTCGGTCGGGCTGGATTTCCTGCTGTATTATCTGGACAAGACGCATAAGCGCGTCTGCGCGGTAGTGACCTACACCTATGCGGATTCCCCGGCGGAAAAGGCCGGGCTCCGGCGGGGAGATGTCATCCTGAAGGTTGACGGGAAAGAGATGACTCCGGACAATTACCAGCGACTGGTCCAGGAGGGCATCCTCGGCGGAGGGACGGTGAAACTGGGCCTGTCGGACGGCAGGGCCGTCACCCTCACGGCGGTGGACATGTACGAGAACCCGGTCCACGCGGTCCGCATCCTGGAAGACGGGGCAGGGAAGAAGGTCGGATATCTGCATTATACATCCTTCACGCTCGATTCCTGCGACGAATTGTCGGACGTGTTCCGCCGTTTCGTCTCGGAAGGCATCAGCGACCTGGTCCTGGACCTCCGCTACAACGGGGGCGGCTATGTCATCGCCGAGGAGATCCTGGCGTCGATGCTCGTCCCGGTGAAGGAAGTCGAGGCGCAGAGCGTACTGTCCCGGATGGTGTACAATTCGCGGATGGCCGGGGAGATGAAGGATGAGCCGAGCCGCTTCCAGGACGGATTCACGTTCCACAGCAACGGGAAACTGCAGGTCGTGACCACGGGCCAGGCCAATCCGGACCTGCCGCGTCTGTTCGTCCTGGTGTCGGGCTCCAGCGCATCGGCCTCGGAAAGCCTGATTTGCGGGTTGCGTCCGTATATGGATCTCTGTCTGATCGGCACGAAGACCAACGGCAAGTACTGCGCCGGTTACCTGCTGGGCGCCCCGGAATGGTATGATTCCGTCCAGGAGAACCTGGGAAAGGAAGAATACGAGGCTGCCCTTCCTTATGTGGAAAACTGGGGCATCTACGTGATGTTCGCCCGTTATGCCGACTGTAACGGTGTCACGCTCAGCATGCCCGACGGCATCGCCCCGGACGTGGAGGTCGAGGACGATCCGCTGGACGGTTATGACCTCGGCGACCCGCGTGAGACGCTGCTTTCCGCCGCCCTCGGGATCATCGGGGGCAGGACCCGGTCGGCCGGTGTTCCGTCCCGTCCCCGGCAGGATCCGGTTGACGGTGCGAACCATCCCCGGACGACCGGTGTGCTCGTGGGGCGTTATTGACCTTATTGGTTTTTTTGCGTATATTTGCAAACTATGCGCAAGAAAAGAATAATCCCAACAATAGTCTGCCTGGCCGCCCTCCCGCTGGTCCTGAACCAGTGTGCGGTGCAGGAAGCGGAGGGGCTCCGGGCCCCCGCTTCCGGCGCGGCCTTCGAGGTCTATGCCCAGCCTGCCGGCACGAAGACCGTCAATGACGGGCTGTCCACCCTGTGGCTGGACGGCGATACCTTCAGCCTGTTCCACGCCGGCGCCGGCACGCATGCGTATGTCCCGGACGGCGTCTTTACCGTGGACGAGCCGGAATCGGGCCATGCGAAAGGTTCATTGGCTTCCCTGGATGCCGGAGCCCACGACTGGTTCCTGGTTTATCCGTATTCCGCCGACGCGGCGTCTCCCGCCGCCGTTCCCGTGACGGTCGGTGCCGCCGCCGGCACGCCGCAGGTGCAAACCGGTGCTGACAGCCGGGCGCACCTGGCCGGCGGGAACTTCCCCGTGGGTGGCAGGGCCCTTGCCGTCCCCGAAGGAGAGACGCCCGTTCTCAACGTGGCTCCGCTCCTGGCCGTCATCGCCGTGAACGTGTCCAATCCCGGACTCGGCTCCGTGAAAGTGCAGACCGTGAAGTTCCAGGCTCCCGAGGCCATCGTCGGTTCCTTCCAGGTGGACGTGACCGGCGACAAGCCCGTTTTCCAGGAGGTCGATGCGACCGATGAGGCTGTCCTCTCCGTGGAGGGCGCCCCCCGGATCAAGGCGGGTGAAAGTGCCGTCTTCTACCTGGGTATCAAGCCCTTTACGGCCCGGGCCGGCAGCACCCTTGTCCTCTCCGTGAACGACGAGGAGCGCACCGTCACCCTTTCCAAGGCGGTGGACTTCTCCGCCGGGGTGATCAAGAAACTGAATATCACCCTTCCCGAAAGCGAGGCCGACCAACTCCGCTACTTCAGACGGGCGACGACGGTCGTCCCCGGCCACAAGTACCTCCTCGTAGCCGAGGACAGCAAGCAGGACGGCATCCTCCAGATGGCGTTTCCGCTTCCCGCCGAAACGCTGTCCGGCCGCCTGGAAGTGGAGACCGTCACCGAAGCCGAACCGGACGTTATCGTCCGGGACAATACGGACGAGGCTTTCACCTTCTTCAACAGCGAAAACGGGTTCCTGATCCGCCAGTCGGACGGCCGCTATGTCTTCAACAACAATCAGGACAATGTGTTCGCGGGTACCGAACCCCATGCGGGTTATTACTGGACAGTCTCGTTCGACGTGGACGGGGTGGCCACCCTTCTCAACCGCGGCCGCCGCATCCAGTACAATCCCACCTCGTCGGTCCGGAAATTCCAGACCCGCCAGACCACATCCAACATCGGAATCAACCCCCGGCTGTACGAACTCCAGAATGACGATGAAGCGGCGCAGGAGTTCCTGACCCATTCGGTCCTGGGTGTCTATGACTACGGCGGATCCTCCTGGCTGTATGAAGACGGGACCTGGCAGACCAGCGTCCGCACCCTCGGCGGAACCGTTGCATTCCGGCTCTTCCATCCTTCCGACTACACGGTGGTCCAGGTGACAGGCATCCCGGCTGACCCGGTCGTGAACGGTCGCTTCCAAGTCCACCTGGTCCGCTACGTCAAGCAAGTGGCGACCCACACCGACGACATCTCCGTCAACGTCCTCAAGGTGGAGGACGGCAAAGCCTGGCTCATGGGCGACGGCGGTACCGGTTTCATCGTCAAAATCCAGTAACGGCCATGAAGAAGATCCTTGCAACCCTCGCACTCCTTGTGGGTGTCCTCCATATCCTGTCCGCCGTCCCCGCCTATCCGGGAAGAATCCGGGTCATCCAGCCGGACGGCTCCGCCATCTTCATCCGGATCCACGGTGACGAATGGTATCACTACATCACTGACGACAACGGACGGGTCATCGCCCAGGGTAAGGACGGCTTTTACCGTCCGGCGGAAAAGCCCGCCCGGGAAGAACGGGAAGAAGCGGTCAGGATGCGCATCTCCACCCAGCAGATGCGCGCCAAGGCGGCCGCGCAGGCTCCCTCGCTTTCCATCGGCGAGCACCGGATTCCCGTGGTCCTCGTGAATTTCTCCGACAAGGCATTCGTGATCCAGGATCCGGTCACCGCCTTTTCCGACATGCTCAACAAGGAAGGGTATTCCCGGGGCGGCGCCACGGGTTCCGTCCGGGATTACTACATCGATAATTCCCATGGACAGTATTCCCCTTCCTTCGACGTGTATGGTCCCGTGACACTTGCCAACACGAGCGAGTATTATGCTTACAACAAGACCGGCCGTGCCCCCCAGGCGCTCCAGGAGGCCTGCAAACTGCTGGATAGCGAGATTGATTTTTCTCAGTATGATTCCAATTCGGACGGGAAAGTGGACATGGTTCTCATGTATTTTGCCGGATACAACCAGGCCGAAGGCGGTGGTGAGACCACCATCTGGCCACATCAGCACTTTACGTCCGGTGAGTTTGACGGCGTGTCGCTCGACCGGTATTTCTGTACTTCGGAGTTGAGGGGGGCTTCCGGGAGCACGATGTGCGGCATCGGTACCACCGCGCACGAATTCGCCCATTCCCTCGGCCTGCCGGATTTCTATGACACGGACTACGAGGAAAACGGCCAGGCCGGAGGTCTGTACAGTTTCTCCACGATGTGCAACGGCTCTTACAACAACAACAGCCGCACGCCGCCGTATTTCAACTCCGAGGAGTTGAGGCTCCTGGGCTGGATGGGCGAGCAGACGGAAATCGATGCCCAGGGCGAACTGACCATCGACCCGATCCAGGATTACGTGGCCTATCGCACCCCCACGACGATGGAGGGTGAGTATTTCGTCTATGAGTGCCGGACCAAGACGGGTTGGGACCGTTATCTTCCCGGATCCGGAATGCTGGTCTATCATGTGGACAAATCCGACCGCGAAAGCCTGAATCCCGGCACCTGGTGGAGTTCCTATTATGTCCCTTCCGCCCTCTGGGAGTCCTGGGGCAGCACGAATGCCATCAACGCCTTCGGTTCACACCCCTGCTTTTACCTGGTTCCGGCGGCCGCCCAGTCCGACCTGGCATATTACGGCGGCGAGAACAAAATCCCGTTCCCGGGGGCCCAGCGGGTGACAACCTATAACCCGGTGGACTGGCAGGAGTCCCATACCGACTTCCGTTTCACCGATATCGCCTTCGACGGGACCCGGGTCACGATGAACGTCCTGTATTCCGCGACGCCCGGGGTAATGGGTTTTGTCCGGAACATGTCTGCCAAGCCGGTCCGGGGGGCGACGGTTTCCCTGTACCGTTCCTCGGCGGTGAATGCCGCGCCGGCCAAAGGCCTTCGGCTCAGGGTTCAAGGCCAGCCCTTGATGAGCGTGCAGACCGAGGCGGATGGCAGTTACTGTTTCGAGGATCCGTCGCTGGCCGATGATACGTTCACCCTCACCGTAAGTTGTGACGGTTACCTGGAGGCCACGGCCACCGTCCAGATCACCCGGAAGATCGAGGATGTCGATTTCTACATCCGGAAGGTGGACGAGCCGGAAGAGAGCACCTTCATCAAGTACGATCCGGAAGGTAATCCTTTCGGAGCCCTCGGGTACGGGGATGCGGGCATCAACCATGCGGCCGCCTTCCGCCTGAGTGCCGAGGAGACGGTTCCCTATGACGGAAAGCAGATCAAACTGATCTCGTTCCAGTCGGCAGGCAGCGATACAACCCGGTTCGATGCGGCCTATGTCTTCATCGAATCAGGCGGCCGGCGCGCCTTTACCCAGAAAGTCGAGAACCTGCGGTTCGACGGCATGAACACCGTGAATGTCACGGGACAGGAGTTCTACATCACCGGTGGAAAGGAAATCTATATCGGATACGCCCTTGTCGGATGCAACGAGGACCGTCCCATCCTGGTCCAGGAATGCGATGAAGAAAACGTCGGATTTATCGCCTCCTTCCGGCAGAACGGAGCCAACAGTTGGCAGTTGATCCAAACTTCTGACGGAACCTATTATACGCCCGTGATCTCCGCTGCCGTAGGCGAGCCCGTGGCGCCGGAACTCGGCTTCAACCACATCGCCAATCCGGGGGAGGGGACCTACAAGGCCGGAGACCGCTTCCAACTGGCCCTGGTCCGTTATGAGGACGATGCGCCCTCCTCGGTTTCCTGGTTCTTCGACGGAAAGGCCGTGCAGGCGGATTCCGTCTCCCTGACGGCGGGTAGCCATGCCGTCGAGGCTCATCTCACCTATCCGGACGGCTCCAAAGAGGTCATCCGGCTGGTCATCAACGTTGAATAAAGATGGATACGAATAAGCAGCATTATGAGACTCCGGCGGTCCGCGTGGTCGATACCCGTCTGGAGACCGCTTTCCTCCAGTCCGGGGGAAACGGAAACATCGACCCGGGCACGGACGATCCGTGGGGTGATTTCTGAACCGGCAGGACGATGAAAAAGTTGATGCTGGCGGCCGTCGCCGCCCTGACCCTGTTCTCCGCCTGCCGTAACGTCGAGCAGGAGGTACCGGATTCCGCCGCCGTGAAGACGGTCCGGTTCCATGCCGGTAACGCTGCCACCCGCACCGCCTTTGCCGAGCCCGTGGACGGATTGTACCAGACCCTTTGGACCGAAAACGACAGCGACGTCCTGCTTTCCCTGAACTACGGGAAGGCCGAGTCCTCCGCCGTCACGCCTTCCGCAGATGGAACCACCGCCTCGTTCGAAGCCTCTTTCGATGCTTCCGCCGCGACGTCCCCCTATACCTTCTACGCCGTCTCCCCGGCATCCGCCGCCCGGGCCATCAGCCCGAGCCGCAACGCCTGGAGCGTGTATATCGCCGCGGACCAGAAGCCGTTGGAGAATTCCGTGGACGAGGCCGCGCAACTGCTGGTGGCCAAGTCCGCCGCCCACTCCGTCCTTCCCGACGAGGTGGACCTCCATTTCTCGCACCTGACCGCCTATGGACGGGTGACCCTGAAGAACCTGGAACTTGACCATGCGACCGTCAGCAAGGTGGAACTTGTGTTCAGTACACCTGTCGTGGGTGAATGGTACTGGGCAGAGGACGGAACTTTGACTTCCAACGGCGCATCCCATACCATTACCCTGCACACGGTCGCCTCGGGCGACCTCTGGTTCGCCTGTGCTCCGGTGGGCGTCTCCGGTGCCGGGATGAGTGTTGTGGTTTACACGGACCGTGGCCTGATGACCAAGGAAATCGTTTTCCCCGAGGGCCGCAAGTTCAACGCAGGCAAGGTGGCCCGTTTCTCCGTGGACATGACGGGAGCCCGGTTGATAACGACGGATGTGTTTATCCCGGTTACAGATGCCTCTACCTTGCGGGAAGGAGACAAAGTGTTGGTTGTCAATGCGGATGGAACTTATGCCCTGGGGGCGCAGAGCACTTCCGGCAACCCGCATCGCGAGCAGGCGGCCGTAACCGTTTCCGAGGGGCAGATCGCCGATCCCGGCGACGCCACCGTCCTGACCCTCAGCCCCGGAACGGTGTCCGGCACCTGGGCTTTCCATACGGGTACCGGTTATCTGTCGGCGAATGCGAGCAACAATATCCTCAAGGAGGCACCTTCACAGAGCGGTTATACCGATTGGTCGGTCTCCATATCCAATAAGAAAACGACCCTCCTTGCTGGAGAAGGGGCTTCCCGCTATCTCCGGTACAATGCTTCCAACGCCCGTTTCACCTGTTACGCCAGCGCTACCAGCCAGAAGGACATCGTCCTTTATCGGCTGGTGTCCTACGAAACCGGCCCCGTGGAGGACGATCCGCTGACGGCGCAGAGCGAGTATGGCAGTTATGTTTCCGGTGCGGAAAGGACGTATGTGAAGGGAACCGACCAACTGGTGCGTTCCTATCCCGACGGCCAGTTCCAGTTCGCCATCCTGCGTCCGGCGGACAAGGAGCAACTGGTGATTTCGGGTTTCGACCCGGCCCTTGCCAAAGGGGATGAAGTCACTGTGACAGCCAGTTGGCGCAAGGGGAAGGAGGTCCTTCTGAAGGAGCAGTCCTTCCTGCTGAAGGTGGTCAGGGAGGACGGTTCGAAAGTGTGGCTGGGTGACGGAACCGGCCAGGGTTTCATCATTAAAAAGTAAGGAGCCATGAGAAAGCACATCCTTTTTGCGCTGATTGCGCTGTTGGCCGGCTTCCAGTTCCTGAATGCCATTCCGGCCCGTCCGGGCAAGTTTACGGTGACCCAGCCTGACGGCACCCGCATCACGCTGCGGCAACACGGAGACGAATGGGGCCATTGGCTCACCGACGCTTCCGGGCGGATGGTCCGGGCCGATGAGGACGGTTTCTACCGCGTCGTGCCGGCCGCCGAAGCCACCCTCATCCGGCAGCAGGCTGTCGAGAACCGGAAGGTCCGGCGCCAGATGCGGGCCCAGGCGCACAGCGCCGCCCTGGCGGCGTCCAATACCCCGGTGGCGATCGGAAAGAAACATTTCCTCGTCATCCTTGTCTCGTTCACGAACAAGTCTTTTTCCAAGAAAGATGATGCCAACGCCGCTTTCTCGGCCATGCTGAACGAGCCGGGTTACTCGGCCAACGGCGCGACCGGCTCCGCCCGGGATTTCTATTACGACAATTCACATGGGATATTCGAGCCGGTCTTCGATGTCTATGGCCCCGTGCAGTTGGATACGACCTATTCCTATTATGGCCAGAATGACAGTCAGGGAAACGACAGGCGTCCCGAGGAAGCCGTCATCCAGGGCTGCCGGAAACTCGATGATGAGATTGACTTCTCCCGCTATGACAATGACGGCGACGGCAAGGTGGACCTGGTGTTCATGTATTACGCCGGAAAGGGAGAAGCCGACGGGGGGACTACCACCACCATCTGGCCGCATCAGTGGAATATCTCTGCGGCCGGGAAACACCTCGAATTGGACGGCGTGGCCGTCGATTCCTATGCCTGCACCAGCGAATTGAACGGGGAGGGGTCGATGTGCGGCATCGGAGCCGCCTGCCATGAGTTCGCCCACGCGATGGGGCTGCCGGATTTCTACGATACCGACTACGATACCAACGGTTTGGCCGCCGGACTTTTCTCCTTCTCCACGATGGACAGCGGCCCTTACAACAATAAGGGACGGACGCCTCCGTATTTCAATATCGAGGAGCGCATCATGCTGGGCTGGCTGGACCGGGACGAAGCCATCCGGGAGTTCCCGAAATCCGGGACCTACACCCTTCCTTCCGTGCATGAAGACATCGCCTACATGACTCCGACGGACCAGGAGGGCGAGTATTTCATGTACGAGAGCCGGGTTGCCACGGGCTGGGATGCAGCCCTTCCTGCCCATGGACTCCTCGTGTACCACGTGGATAAGTCCGACCGCCGGGTGAAAGTGGGCTATATGACGACGCCCGCCCGGAATATCTGGGATCATGCCATGGAGTGGAATAACATCAACGAAAACGGTTCGCATCCCTGCTTCTACATCGTTCCCGCTGCCGATCAGGATAACCTGACATTTGGCCATTATAGTATGGGAGATGGTTATTACTTCGATGAAAGACAGGCTCCCAGGATTCCTTTCCCAGGCGAGGACCAAGTGACCGAGTACGTCCCCATGAGTTGGAATGGCGTAGAGGGTGAGGTTACCTTCCGCAACATTTCGTATGCCGGCGGTGTCGTTTCGCTGTATGCGGATCTTCCGAGGGAGGAAATGGATTTCGTGTCCATCGCTGACACCGGGTCGTACCGGGTCGGAGACCGTTTTTCCTTCGAACTGGTCCTTCCCGAGGGGGTTGAGGCACCTTCCTCTGTCGTCTGGTATTATGATGACGAGCCTGCCGGTGCCGATTCCGTCACGCTTACGGCCGGCCAGCACATCGTAGAGGCCCGCCTGACCTCTGCCGACGGTCACCGGTCCGTCGTCTCCCTGGAGATTACGGTGGAGTAATCGTCCCGGCACACTTCATTTCTTACCTGGTATCCCTCCGGATGCCAGGTTTTTTTAGAATTGGAAGTAGATGAAGGTCTGGAGGTCGGCCGTGATGAACTGGTAAACCACGAAGACGACGGCAAAGACGACCAGGGCCATCACGGGGAGGGGGAGCCGGGCGAAAGCGATGCGGTAGCGGCGCTTCCAGCGGTCCGGGAGCCAGTGTACGAGCATGCCGAAGGCGAAGACGAGGAGGACGGACCGATGCTGCCAGGCGATGCGCGGCACGATCGAAAAGTTCCAGGCCGATCCGATCTGGTTCACCATGTTCTTCGCGGTGTTCCATGCCTGCTCGTTCGCCAGGGCGGGATCCAGGTTGGATCCGCTCCGGAAGAACAGGCGCGTGAAGGTGATGAAGACAAAGGTCTGGAAGACCGCCCAGGCGTTCGAAATCCACGCCGTGACGGGAGATTCCTCCGTGGCGGCCTTCCCGTCATTCCGAACTCCGGGGCGGTGAAGGAAACTGTACACGAGCCGCACCAGCATCCCCAGCGCCAGGATCAGGGTCCAGATGGTGAAGAGGTTCCAGACGGGTGCGGGAGCCAGGCGCGAGAGCGCGAAGCAGAGCGCGCAGAGACCCCAGATGACGGCCGTCTTGAAGCCGATGCTCCACTCCGCCCAGAACTTGTAGATGATCATTCCGATCCCGTTCAGTCCGCCCCAGATCATGAAGTTCCAACTGGCCCCGTGCCAGAGGCCGCCGAGCAGCATCGTGTCCATCGAATTGACCTGCGTGCGGAGGAATTTCCGCTTGTCGGGACGGCGCCAGCCGTACAGGAGGAGGATGAGCGCGATCACCGCCACGGCAAAGGCAACCCACCACGATCCGGACAGGAAAGACCCGATGACCGCGACGGCGATGATGATGATGTACGTGCCCCAGGTAGAATTCCGGTTACCGCCGAGGGGGATGTACAGGTAGTCGCGGAGCCAGCGGGACAGGGACATGTGCCAGCGGCGCCAGAACTGCTGTGCATTCCGCGCCTTGTAGGGCGAATTGAAGTTCTGCGGCAGGTAGAAGCCCATGAGCATCGCCACGCCGGTGGCGATGTCCGTGTAGCCGGAGAAATCGGCATAAACCTGCAGGGAATAGCAGAACAGGGCGGCGAGGTTCTCGAAGCCGGTATAAAGGAGCGGATTCTCGAACACCCGGTCGCTGAGGTTTACGGCGAGATAGTCGGCCAGCACCAGTTTCTTCACCAGGCCGTTCAGGATCCAGAAAACCGCGATGCCGAACCAGCGCCGGCTCAGGCTGTAGGGCTTGTACAACTGCGGGAAGAATTCCGGCGCACGGACGATCGGACCCGCCACGAGTTGCGGGAAGAACGTCAGGAAGAAGCCGAAATCGAGGAACTTGCGCAGGGGCTCGATTTTTCCCCGCCGCACGTCCATGATGTAACTGATGGCCTGGAAGGTGAAGAAGGAGATGCCCACGGGGAGGATGATGGCATCGACCCGGAAGGCATGCGTCCCGGTGAGCATGTTGCCCAGTTCGCCGAGGACGTCCCGCACCTGGATGGACAGGCCGAACAGGTCGTTCAGGAAGTCCGCGAGGAAGTACGCGTACTTGAAATAGGCCAGCACGCCCAGGTCAATCACCACCGACAGGACCACCCAGAAGGTCTTCCAGGCAGGACGGGCGCGGTGCAGCGCGCGGGCTGCGAAGAAGTTGTAGGTGACGACGAAGAGCAGCAGCGCCAGGAATACGCCGCTGGTCTTGTAGTAGAAGAAAAGGCTGACGAAGAACAGATACGCGTTCCTGAGGACGGGTTTCGAGTGGATCAGCGAGAAGCCCGCGAACACCAGCGCGAAGAACGCCCAGAAGTAGAACTGGGTGAACAGGAGCGGGTGTGCGCTGTCGAAGGAGAACAGTGCCTGCAGGAACTCCCGTATGATGTCCGGAAGCGTCACTGTGCCTGAACCGCGTAGGCGTCCATCAGGGCGTTGAACAGGAGATTGCCCAGGATCGTATAGCCCTCAGGCGTGAAGTGGATATGGTCCGGACGCGCCAGTCCCGCATTCACCCAGGCGTCCATCGACCCGGAACCGCCCATGATGTCGAACAGGTCCCAGAAAGCCCCGCCGCAGCCGGCGGCGATTTCGGAGAAGGCACGCGCGGCGCGGGCGCCGAAGGGATTGGACCGGCCGTTCTTCCAACTGTCGTTGCAGGAGGTGAAGAGGAAGGCGCAATGCGGGTTCGCATGGCGGACCAACTGGATCAGTTTGCCGTAGTTGGAGATGAACCGGCGGGCGTCGAAGTCCAAGCCCTGCAGGTCGTTGATGCCGATGGAGAAGATGACCAGGTCCGGCTTCACCAGTTGCAGGTCGCGGGTGAAATCCTCGCATTTGAGGAAGGAAGACGTGGCGGCGCCGTTGACGCCCACTTCACTGACGGTCAATCCGTCCGCGGGATTGTCCAGGTAGATTCCCTTGAGCGTGAAGCGACCCGGGAAGCCCCGGAAGCCCACGCGGAGGAAATCCACGTAATGGGGCAGTTCGAAATGCCAGTGCTCATCCGTCAGTCTCCCGCGGATGGTGTCGCGGCCGGCGATGATGACCGGCTCCAGGTCCCCGTAGCCGAGCACGTCCACGCTGCGGACGGTGAAACGCAGGTCCCACATCTTGCGCTCCTCCGGGACAAGGTCCAGGGCGACCGTCGCGGAAGAGTCGGCCGTGGTCACGGTCATGCCGTTCACGCCCATCACGGTTTCCGGATTCAGGCAGCGGCTGGAGGTCCAGGAGCCCGTGTAGGAGGTCTGGTAGCCCATCGGGGTGTTCGTGCCGGCGGCGGCATACGGGAACACGAGTCCGCGTCCCCCGTCCATCCCGTAGCGCAGGGCCATCAGGTTCTTGCGGAGCGTGTTCGTCCAGGTGCCGCCCTGGACGTGGGAGCCGCCCACGTGCAGGATGCGGACGTCCCCGTGCCCGGTCAGGACAAGGGTGTCCAGTTTCCGCAGGAAGGCGTCGAAATCGGCCGAATTGCTGCCCGGGAACTGAAGCGCATTCCGTTGCACATGCGCGTAGGGCATGGACGGAATCCGGCGGTGATAGCGGTTCTGGGCGCCCGCAGGAAGGAGGGTGGCGGCAAGGGCCGCGAGGAGGATCAATCGTTTCATCTTCCCATTCTTTGCTGGACCGCGTCGGCCGGGAGGGTCTTCCGCAGGTCGTAGAAATCATAATACGTGAGGAGGGACCGGGAGAGGGTTTCGCCCACGACCTTGGCGCCGGCCGGGGTGAAATGGACATAGTCCGGACCGGCGTAAGGCGGCCGGTGCCGGACCCACTGGGACATCGAGTTCTGTCCGCCCATCATCCGGTACAGGTCCCAGTAGGCGACCCCGTTCGCGAGCGAGACGGCCTTCAGGGAGTCCACCATTTCGGGCAGGCGGCGGTAGGAGACGATGCGGCCGTCCTCGGTGGAGGCCGCCATGTCGGACGGGCCGATGAACAGGATCCTGGCACCCGGCGTCACCTCGCGGTAATAGGCGATCAGTTCCCGGACCTTGTCCATGTGGCCGGAAATCGCCTTGGAGGAACCGGACGCCGGAACGAAGTTTCCGCCGAACTGCAGGATGACGAGGGCGGTCCCGTCCAGTTCGAGCGCATTCTTCAGCAGGTCCTTGTCATTCCGGACGAGAACGTGGCCAGTACTGCCCCGCAGGGGGATGTTGTCCACGGTCACGCCGGCGGCTCCGTCCGTGGAGACGCCGTAGATCTCGGCGCTGCCGGAGAGTTTGAGCGTCGCCTTTTCGACCGGTGCCGGGAAGGTCCAGGTGGTCCAGGTGAGGCCGCCGCGCCGCCGGACGGCCGGCTTGGGTTTCGTCGTGTCGGACTGCGCCGTCACGGTGAAGTTGTCCGATGCCCGTCCGTACAGGATGGACACGGACTGGAAGGAGCGCAGATGCTCCAGTGTGGATTTCTGCTTGAGGGGGCGGAGGTTGATGGTGCCCTTCCCGTTGAAGGAGACCACCTGGGTCAGGGGACCATAGCGCCGGTGTCCGGCATGGCGGGTGGTGGAATCGCCGACCATCACGTACGAGGCGAATCCGCCGGAGGAATTGCGGGAAACGGAGGCCATCGGCGTGTTCGTCAGGGCCGGGAACATGCCCGTCCCGCGGCCGCCGAACTTTACCTGGAGCGCCTCCCGGAGGTCCTGCGAGATGCGGTCCAACTCGATCTGCGAATCTCCGTAATGCGCCACGCGCACGGTCTTTCCCTCCTGCCGGGCCCGCTCAAAGGCACGGAAGACCGGGTCGAAGAACGTATAGTCGTCGTCCGGCAGATAGATCCGGTCGGGATTCTCGTAGAAGAACTCCCGGTAAAAGGCCAGCGTGTCCTCGTGCATCGCGAACCGCCCGTCCAGGGCGTTCAGGACCGAATCGACATTGACTTTCTGCTCCATCGCGTCCCGGATATGCCCCTGGTAGGAGGCAAACCGCAGCCTCATCCCCCCGACGCGCACCCCGCCTGCCGGGAACGCAGCCCATGCCGCGCCCAGCAGAAGGAACACGCAGAAGATAAATGCGAGTACTTGCCTTGCCTTCATTCCGTCAAATGCTGAAAACCTACAAAGATACGGAAAAATATTGAGAGGCGGTCCGTCCGGGCGGTCCGGATTAGGGGAGGAAGCCGGGAATCACAAAAAAACCCCGGAGTGCTGAACTCCGAGGTTCCGTTCGGTCTGGGACGATCAGAAGCCGCCGCCGAAGCCGCCACCGCCGAAGCCGCCGGGGCCGCCCATGCCGCCGCCCGGGAATCCACCGGGACCGCCTGGACCCATGCCGCCGGGACGTCCGCCGCCCATGCCGCCTTGCATGCGGCGCTGCATTTCAGCCTCCTGACGACGACGGTCCTTACGGTAGGCTTTCAACTGGTCCTTGTCCAGGAAGCCCTCGAGTTCTTTCTCATACTCCTTGCGGGCCTCCTGCATCGCCTGCATCTTTTCCTGCATTTCGCCCATCTGGGCCTGCATCTTCTGCATGAATTCCTGGCGCTCCTGGTCGCTCATCGAGCGGAAGTCGGGACGTTCGCCGTTCTCCCCGCCGAACATGTTGCCGGGACGGAAATTCAACTGCGGGGCATACTTGAGGTTGAGTTCGCGCACCTGGGCCTCCTGCTCGGGGGTGAGGGTGTACTTCTCCACCATTTCCTGGGTACGCTGGATCACCCAGACGCTGTCGGAAACGGGCTCGGGGAAACCGCCGCGCTCGCCGCGACCGCCACGGCCGCCGCGTTCGGGCCTTCCTTCCTGTGCAAACAGGGTCACAGCGCACAGCACTCCCGCTGCCGCTGCAAGGATTCTGAGAGTCTTCATTTGGATATGATTTGAAACTGTCATCATGGCTTTCAAACAGTTTCTTTGACACCGGAAGAAGGTCAAGGTTTAATCACGAGGACGGAAGCCCACACTTCGCAGCCTTCGCCGCGGCCCACGAAGCCGAGACGTTCGGTGGTGGTGGCCTTCACGGAGACCGCATCGACCGGAACGCCGAGGATGGGGGCGAGGGTTTCCCGCATCTTGCCGATGTGCGGGGCGAGTTTGGGACGCTGCAGGGCGATGGTCACGTCCGCGTTCCCCACCCGGTACCCTTGCTCTCCGATGAGTGCCACGACCTTTTCCAGCAGGATCTTGCTGTCAACGCCCTTCCACTCGTCCGAAGTATCGGGGAAGAGGTGGCCGATATCCCCGAGGGCGAGGGCCCCGAGGAGGGCGTCGCAGAGGGCATGGATGGCCACGTCGCCGTCCGAATGGGCCACGAAACCCGTTTCCGAAGGGATGGGCACCCCGCCCAGCCACATGGGCAGACCCTCCGCGAGGGCGTGCACGTCGTATCCGTTTCCGATTCTGATTTCCATATCCGCAAAGGTAACGAAAAAAATGCTACATTTGTAAATTGACAACAGAGAACACGGCTATGGCAATTTTCAATTTCGGCTTCTTCGGAAGCCAGGAGCACCGGGTCTTCAACTACAAGCCCCGTTACTACGATCCCGAGGAAGAGGAGCGCCGCCGCATGTTCGGCGACGTGGACGGCACCAACGAGAAAGCGAAGGCGGAGGGCAAGTATGTGCCCGGCAGCAGCATCCGCGGTGCCTGGCGCGACGGCAACTACAAGCGCACCCGCTCCAACGCCTCCCGCACCCAGGCCATCATCGGCATCATCACCTTGCTGCTGATCGCCCTCGTGCTGATCTATGTCACGAAGATTTACGGTTTGCTCGGCGTCTAGATGGAACTCAGGATCCTACCCAGGAACATCGCGGACATGATCGCCGCGGGAGAGGTCGTCCAGCGGCCCGCTTCCGTGGTGAAGGAACTCATGGAGAACGCCGTGGACGCCGGTGCGGACCAGGTTTCCGTCACGGTGACGGATGCCGGGCGCACCCTCATCCAGGTCATCGACAACGGCTGCGGCATGTCGCCCGACGACGCCGTGCTGTGCTTCGAGCGCCACGCCACCTCCAAGATCGCCACCGCGGAGGACCTGCAGGAGATCACCACCTTCGGTTTCCGCGGGGAAGCCCTCGCGTCCATCGCCGCCGTCGCGGATGTGGTCCTCAAGACCCGGCGCGCGGAGGATGAAGTGGGCGTGGAGGTCCACCTTACGGGGTCCGAGCATGTTTCCACCCGCGAAGTCGCCGCTCCGCAGGGCTCCAATTTCGCCGTCCGGAACCTGTTCTTCAACATTCCGGCCCGCCGCAAGTTCCTCAAGTCCGACAATGTGGAATTCCGCCATATCGTGGAGGAGTTCCAGCGCGTCGCCCTCACGCGTCCGGACATCGCCTTCACCCTCACCCACAACGGCCGCGACATCCATGTCCTGAAGAAGGCGAAGTCGCTCAAGTTCCGGGTGACGGACCTCCTCGGCCCCCAACTCGTGGGCGAGGTGATGGACATCGCGGCCGAAACCTCCCTGGTCCGGATCCACGGTTTCGTGGGACGGCCCGAATCGGCGAAAAAGACCCTGGGAAACCAGTTCCTGTTCGTGAACGGCCGCTATTTCCGCAGTCCCTATCTGCACAAGGCCGTGATGAAGGCGTACGAAGCCCTGATCCCCGAGGGAACCACGCCGTCCTATTTCATCTTCCTGGAGGTGGATCCTTCCACCATCGACGTGAACATCCATCCCACCAAGACGGAAATCAAGTTCGAGGAGGACAGCGTCATCTTCCAGACCCTCTTCGCCTGTGTCCGCGAGGCGACGGCCCGGGGCGGTGCCGGCGGAGACATCGACTTCGACAACCCCGAGGCGCGGGAACTGCCGGTCATCGGCCCCCGCTTCGGCGAATACCGCCCGGTGAGCATCCCTACGGCCGGTGTGGATCCGACTTACAATCCCTTCACGGAGGGTGACAAATATCTGGATGTCAGGGACTTCCACCCGGAGATTCCGTTCTATGGCGATCCGGTGCGGCCTTCCCAGGCCGTTGACCGGCATGAAGACTACGGGAAACTCTTCGAGGACCGGACGATGCCCACGGCCCAGGTCCTGGTCGTCCAGGGCAAGTACATCTTCTCCCAGTCCGCCTCCGGCGTGATGGTCGTGAACGTCCGCCGCGCCCGGGAGCGCATCCTCTTCGACCGCTTCCTCAAGGTGCTGGGCCAGGACGCCCACGTGAGCCAGAGCACGCTTTTCCCGGTGCAGGTCAATGTGGGCGTGGAAGGCCGCCTGCTCTTCGACGCGAACGACGCCCTTCTCAAGCGCCTGGGATTCGACATCGAGGCCTTCGGCACGGATACCGTCGTCGTGAACGGCGTGCCGGAAGGTTACAGCACCGAGGCGGGCAAGGTCCATACGATGGTGGGCGACCTCATCCTCATCCTGGCCGACGACCATGGCTCCCTGCCGGAAACGATGGCCCAGTCCCTGGCGCAGAAATTCGCCGTCCTGGGTGCCTCCGGCGGCGAAAAACTGTCTTCCCCGACGGAAGCGCAGCGCCTGGTGGACGCCCTCCTTTCCTCCTCCAACCCTGAATTCACCTCCTCCGGCCGCCGGATCATCAGCATCCTGCCGCTGGACGAAATCGACAAGCGATTCTGATGGCATCCTTCAACAATATCCTCGACAGGATCCCGCCGGTAACCCGGAGCCTCCTCATCATCAATGTGATCATGTTCGTGGCCACGCTGATCAACGAGAACTTCATGATCGGCACCTTCGCGATGTTCTACCCGGCCTCCCCGCTGTTCCGGTGGTGGCAGCCGCTCACGCACATGTTCATGCACGGCGGCTGGTGGCACATCTTCTTCAACATGTACACCCTCGTGATGTTCGGCATGGTGGTGGAGCGGGCCCTCGGGACGAAGAAGTTCCTGATCCTGTATTTCGTTACGGGCCTGGGTGCGGTCGCCCTGCACACGGGCGTGGAGTGGCTGCAGGTCCACAAGGCCCTTGCCGCTTCCGGTGCGGCCCTGTCGCAGGATGTCATCGACCTCTTCCGCACCCCGATGGTGGGTGCTTCCGGCGCCGTGTACGGCGTTCTCGTCGCCTTCGCGATGCTCTATCCCGAGGCGCGGATGACCCTCATCTTCCCGCCCGTCACGCTGGATGCGAAGTGGATGGTGGCCATCTTCATCGGCATCGAACTGGTCACCGGCATCACCGGGACGCAACTGGGCATCGCCCATTTCGCGCACCTGGGCGGCGCCCTGTTCGGCTTCCTGCTTGTCTGGTACTGGCGTAAACGCGGCGAACTATGGCGGAGGTAAACCGAAAGAAACACGGTTGGTTTTCCCGTTTCACCTTTGCGACCGCGTGCCTGGCGCTGGCCGGCCTGCTGGCCCTGAGTTACGTGTCCGTGCTCGTGAACCCCGCGAAGGCCTGGTTCTTCACCATCTTCGGCCTGCTGTTCATCCCGCTGGTGGCCGTCGCCGTCCTGTTCTTTTTCTGGGCCGTCTTCCGGCGCTCGCGGATGACCGGCCTGCTGGTGGTGATCCTGCTGCCGGCGGTGTTCCTCATCGGCAAGTACTACCAGTTCAGGGCTCCCGAACCGGAGCGTGAACCTACGCTCAAGGTCGTTTCCTACAATGTGGGCCTGTTCGTCCACGGGAACATGGGCGACCGCCGCCTGGACCTGGCCGATTCCATCGCCGCCTATCTTCGCGGCCTGGATGCGGACGTCATCTGCCTGCAGGAGTTCCATCTCCCGAACGACCTGAACATGGACGCCTGGTTCCGTGAACGTTTCCCGGGCTATCATGCCGAGTATTATGTGCTGACGGGGGAGAGCGGGCACGCGGGGAACGTCACGCTGTCCCGCCGCCCCGTGCTGTATAAGGGGAAACTGGACTTCGAGAAGTCCACGAACCTGGCCCTCCATACCGATATCCAGTTGGATTCGACGGTCCTCCGTTTCTACAACTGCCATTTCGAGAGTTACAACATCTCCCTGTCCGGCATCGTGAAGTCCATCGGCCACAAGACCGACGAAATGATGGAGGACACCGGCCGCAAGATGCGCCGCTCCATCACGCAGCGGCCCCGGCAGGTGGAGGAAGTGATGAAGGACGTGGACGAATGCCCCGTCCGCTCGGTGGTCCTGGGCGATTTCAACGACAATCCGCTGTCCTACACGGTGCACCGCCTCTCCCGCGGCCGCAGGGACTCCTTCGTCCAGGCCGGCAAGGGCTTCGGCGCCACGTTCCGGCATCTGTGGCCGCTGCTGCGCATCGACTATATCCTCTATCCCCGCGATCTCCACGCCGTGAGTTACGAGGTCCCGAAAGTCAAGTATTCCGACCATTATCCCGTCATTGCCACCTACTATGAAACGCGATGAAGTCCTTGCCGAGGCCCTGAAGACCCTCCGGGCCGGCGGCACGATCCTGTATCCCACCGACACCGTCTGGGGGCTGGGCTGCGACGCCACGAATCCCGAGGCCGTTGCCCGCATCTTCGAAATCAAGCAGCGGAGCGAGGCCAAGTCGCTGGTCCTCCTGGCCGCGGACCTGGATATGATTGCGAAATACGTGCGCCAATTCCCGCCGATGGCCGTGGACCTCGTTGAAGTCAATGACAAGCCGATGACGATCATCTATCCCGATGCGCAGGCCGGTGTGGCCGGGGAGCCCGGCGACCGCTGGCACCTCGCCTGGAACGCCGTCGCCGAGGACGGTTCCGTGGGGATGCGCATCCCGCTGTTCGATCTGTGCAAGGACCTGGCGTTCAAGTTGGGGCGGCCCATCGTGTCCACCTCCGCGAACATCTCCGGCGAGCCTACCCCGGCCCGTTTCAGCGAGATTCCGCAGGCGATCAAGGATGCGGTCGATTTCGTGGTCCCGCCCTCCTTCGACACCGCCTCCACCGGCAAGGCGTCCCAGATCATCAAACTAGGCTTGGACGGAGAGGTCGAAATCATCCGGATGTAGCCGACCCGGCCCTATGGAACTTTTCTACGCCTACGAAACCGACGGCCGTTTCTGCCGGCTGGATGCCGACGAGTCGGGCCATTGCATCCGGGTGCTGCGGCACCGCGCCGGGGATGAGATCCACGTGATCGACGGGCTCGGGACGATGTTCCGCTGCCGGCTCACCGACGACAGCCCCAAAGGGGCCGAGGCCGAAGTCCTCGAGGCTTTCCCCGGCTGGGGCGGGCATCCCTACCGGCTTACCGTCGCCTGCTGCCCCACGAAGAACAACGACCGTTTCGAATGGTTCGTGGAGAAAGCCACGGAAGTAGGCGTGGACCGCATCGTCCCCACCATCGGCGAACGCTCCGAGCGCAAGGTTTACAAGACCGACCGCGCTCTCCGCATCGCCCTCTCCGCCACCAAGCAGTCCCTCAAGGCCCGCATCCCCGAAATCGCGGAACCCGTTTCCGTCAAGGACTTCATCTGTACGGATGCCCCTTGTCATTCTGAGCGCAGCGGAGAATCTCTCAAACTCATCGCCTACTGCTTCGAAGGCGACACCCGCCGCATTTCCATCCAGGAAGCCCTCCGCGGCTACCAGGGTAGCGATGTCACCATCCTCATTGGCCCGGAAGGGGATTTCTCTCCGGAAGAAGCGCGCCTGGCCGTGGAGCACGGCTACATCCCCGTGCATCTAGGCGCCTCGCGCCTCCGCACGGAAACTGCCGCCGTCCTGGCCGCTACGGCCGTGTATCTGGCCTTTGAATAGCCATGTTCATCGGTCTCATATCGGACAGTCACAGGGTGTTTTCGCCGGA
>JAEEGJ010012382.1_pt1 | contig 21153 bp, 16 predicted proteins | sample 8958761 | NCBI WGS metagenome assembly JAEEGJ01 (sample SAMN16246546, study PRJNA631951) | gut metagenome | biome: gut microbiome; feature: rumen; material: RS-attached | host: Bos | place: Iran: Karaj | collected 2018-10
AGAACGAGGGTGTCTCTAACAAAGACCTCGCAAAATTCGCAGACCAGATTAATTCGCTCAGCGATAAATGGGATAGGTAGAACGCTTTGCGTTCTACCCATCCGTTTGTGCCGAAGGCCCAAACGGAACGATGAACGAACTGAATATACAATAAGGAGATTTTAATGAGTTACGCAGATAAGATATTCGTGGATATGTGCCGCGACATACTGGATAACGGCACAAGTACGGAAGGAGAGAAGGTCAGGCCTCATTGGCCGGACGGAACTCCGGCATATACGATCAAGAAGTTCGGAGTCGTCAACAGATATGACTTAAGGCAAGAGTTTCCGTTGATAACACTTCGTAAGACCGCTCTTAAGTCGGCCACGGATGAGATGTTATGGATATGGCAGAAGAAGTCCAACAATATCAATGACCTTAGTTCCAATATATGGGATGAGTGGGCAGATCCGGACGGTTCAATAGGTAAGGCCTACGGTTATCAGATGGGCGTTAAGCATCAGTATAAAGAAGGTATGATGGACCAGACGGACAGAGTCATATATGACCTTAAGAACAACCCGTTCTCAAGACGTATCATGACCAACATATACGTCCATCAGGATCTTCACGAGATGAACCTCTATCCCTGTGCGTACTCGATGACTTTTAACGTAACTCAGCGCAAGGGCGAGGATAAGCTTACACTTAACGGTATCCTTAATCAGCGTTCGCAGGATGTGCTTGCGGCCAACAACTGGAATGTTGCACAGTATGCAATGCTTTTGCACATGCTCGCACAGGTCTGCGATATGAATGTCGGAGAGTTTGTGCATGTGATTGCGGATGCACACATATATGACAGACATGTGCCGCTTATTGAAGAACTTATAACAAGAAAGCAGTATCCGGCGCCGAAGGTTACACTCAATCCCGACATACATGATTTCTATGAATTTACGAAGGATGACGTGACCGTTACTGACTATGTGACGGGTGAGCAGATCAAGGATATTCCGATAGCCATTTAGGAGGAGAAGTATATGAACGCAATAGTAGCGGTAGACAGTAACTGGGCGATAGGCAACAAGGGACAGCTTCTGATACGCATACCTGCGGATCAGAAGAGATTCAGGGAGATAACAACGGGTGGAGTCGTAGTCTTGGGACGTAAGACGATGGATACCTTCCCACAGAAGAAGCCGCTTCCCAACAGGACGAACATAATCTTATCGACCAATGAAGAATATAAGGTAACGGATGCCGTGGTAGTACACAGCATAGAGCAGCTTATAGACGAGCTTAAGTCTTATCCGGATGACTGTATATATATAATAGGCGGTGATTCGGTATATAAGCAGATGCTTCCTTACTGTGACAAGGTATATGTAACCAAGATTGACAGGGAGTACGAGGCGGATACATATTATCCCAACTTAGATGAGGATCCCGACTGGAAGATAGTGTTTGAGAGCGAGGAGCAGACGTATTTCGATACGACCTATACCTTCGTTGATTATGAGAGGGTAAAGCCGCAGGCATAAGGAGATTTACATGACAAAAGAAGAGAAGAAGAATTATGTGGTCCGTGATGCGTACGGTCCCTTTGACCTCGATCACGAACAGGAAAAGATAAAGTACCTGCTTATGCAGGAATTCGTCACACTTCGCAAGCAGGCCGGTGTAACACAGGAAGAGCTTTCAAGGCGAACCGGTATATCAAGGCCCAACATCGCGCGCATGGAGAACGGATCGTATAATCCGACCGTTGAGATGCTCGTGCGTCTGGCTGCCGGAATAGGTAAGAAAGTGGATATCAGATTCAAAGATATGAACTGATCCTTTGCCTGTTAAGGGCATTAAGTAAGAGATAAACAGGCAGGGAGATTAACAATGCGGATCATTCACTGTGCGGATTTGCACTTAGATTCCAAGATGACAAGCAATCTAGACAGGATGCGGGCGAAGGAACGCAAAGCTGAGCTTTTGGGTACCTTCTGTCGTATGGTGGACTATGCCAAAATGCATGATGTATCTGCCATATTGATAGCCGGAGACATGTTCGATACGGGAAGCATATCGGCGCTTACCCGCAATACGGTCAGAGATACAATCACGGCCAATAAGGATATAGACTTTTATTATCTTAAGGGTAATCATGACAGAGACAGTTTTTTATCTTCTTTGGAAGAGGTTCCTGATAACCTTAAGTTCTTTGATGAGGGCTGGACGAGTTATCCGATGAATAATGACGCGAGTGTCATATTGACTGCGACAGAACTGTCAGCAAAGAATAACAACCTTTGTTACAACGCTCTGGTACTGGATCCGAAGCCCGTCAATATTGTGATGCTTCACGGTCAGGAAGCCGAGACGGGAACAAGGGACAAGGCCGAGATAATAGCCTTAAGGGAACTTAAGAACAAGAACATAGATTACCTTGCTTTGGGTCACATTCATTCTTATAAGCAGAAGCCTTTGGACGGAAGAGGAGTTTACTGTTATCCCGGCTGCCTTGAGGGCCGCGGCTTTGATGAAACGGGTGAGCACGGCTTTGTATTAATCGATATTGACCCAATCGGTCATAAAGTGGATACGAGCTTCGTACCCTTTGCCTCAAGGCGCTTATATGAAGTTAATACAGACGTTACGGGCTGTATGACCTCGGCTGAGATAGCGGATAAGATCACCGAAGAGATTTCGGGACAGGATATAGATTCAAGGAGTCTTGTAAAGATAGTCTTAAATGGACAGCTGGATATTGAGGCTGAGAAGGATACCGACTATCTGACCAAGAGATTTGAAGACAATTACTATTTTGTAAAAGTTGAAGATGAGACGGGATATATCGTCGACTATGCGGATTATGCGCTGGACGCCTCCCTTAAGGGTGAGTATGTACGCATGATTGAAGCGGCAAGTGATATCTCGGAACTTGATAAGCCTGAGGTTATAAGAATGGGCCTTATGGCGATAGCGGGTGAACAGATATGAGAATTATAAATTGCCATATAGAGAATTTCGGCAGACTAAGCGGATATGACAGGGACTTTACTGACGGCTGCAATGCGATAATGGCAAGCAACGGTCAGGGCAAGTCAACTCTCGCTGCTTTTATCCGCGTGATGTTTTACGGCTTTGAAGGCGAAGGAAAGCGAAGAACCGGCGAGAACGAACGTAAGAGATATGAGCCCTGGCAGGGCGGAGTATACGGCGGAAGGCTGACTTTTTCAGACGGTGAGAAGACATATGTCATTCAGAGGACTTTCGGGAACAAGTCATCGGAGGATACCTTTGAACTCAGAGATGCGTCAACCAATCTTGTAAGTGATGCATATTCCGAGAACATCGGCGAAGAGCTTTTTAAGGTCAATTCAGAATCCTATATGAGAACGGCCTACATAGGACAGAATGATGTCGTAACGCATACGACGGACGGCATCAACTCCATGATAGGCGGAATAGCCGACAATACGAATGACCTTGACAGCTATGAGAAGGCACTCGGAAGGCTTAACGACCTTATCAACAAAGAGTCGCCTACAAGATCCACGGGATCGTTATATAAGCTTGAGGGTGATGTTACGGCATTAAGGACCAGAGTCAGGGACGGTTCCGTAATACTGGATTCAATCCACAGGCTTGAAGATAACATGGAAGAAAGCAAGGAAGAACTTGCAAAGCACAGTGACATAAGGAAAGAACTCGCCAAAAAGCAGCAAAAGCTCGGTGCATACAAAGACAGACAGGCGCTTAAGAGCAAGTACGACAGTTTGTCGGAGGAATGCAAAGAACGTGACGATGAGGTAAAAGTCAGAAGGGTCGCTTTTCCGGGTGAAGTCCCCGACATGGAAAAGCTTAACGCCATGCAGGAGAAGGCGACGCAGTATGCCAAGATATGCGAGAGCGTAACCTTCCATACGCTTACACGCGAAGAGACGGATAAGCTTGCCGGTTATGATAGGAAGTTTGAACCCGGCATTCCCGATATGAATGAGACGACGGAACTTATAAGGAAGCTGCGCGATCATGACAAGAGCATGTCGGAAGATACGTCAGACAAGGCTGAGCTTAAGGTTTTGGAGAGTGAACTCGATGCCGTTAAGAAAGATAAAAAGAGACTGCCGAGTTCCGCAACGGTCGGCATGGCATTGATTCTTATTGCGATGATAGCGGCTGTCGCATCCGTGATACTCATGCCTTCGAATGCCTTAAGGTGGGTCGGAGTCGGGATATCGGCACTTATCCTTATTGCAGGTGTGGCTGTTACGGCACTCGGACTTAAGAAGCATAAGTCGGACTGTGAGATGGATATTAAGGACATCGAGTCAAAGATGGGCAAGCTCAGGAATCGTATAGACAGCGGTGAGAGATACAGAAGGTCGGTTATGGAGCAGGCCAGGGCATATCTTGACAGATACGGCATGGCGCTTGATCCGGTGTCGGTTACGGAGGATTTGCGATACCTTCATACGATGGCCGATGAATACTTAAGGCTTAAAGATAAGAAGAGTGACCATGAAAAAGCGACCGAACAGAAGAATAAGTACAAGCTTGAGTTTGATAAGTATCTTGCCGAACTGTCAATCGTAAGTGATGACGATTACGTGAAGACTTTCTCAAGACTTTCGATGGATTTAAGAAGTTATGACGAGGCTGTGGCAAGAGCTTCAAAGGCTGCCGAGAGACTTAATGACTTTGAAAAAGAGAATGATATCGAGGCCTTAAAGAATCTGGCTCTCCCCGAGGATGACATGACGCTTGAGCAGATCAATGAAAAGCTTGCCGAAGTCACGGTCCGGATTGATGAGATAGCCGGAAGAATAAGAGATGAGAGTGACCAGCATGATGCCCTTGCGGAAAAACTTGAACTCTGGGAAGAGGATCAGGTGTCTTTGGGTGTTAAGGAGAAGCAGCTTTTTGAAGGAAAGCATCGCTATAAGAACATTAAGAATGCATCAAAGTATCTGACGCTTGCCAAGGAAAGCATAACGGCCAAGTATATGGAGCCGCTTCTTACGGGATTTTCAAAGTATTACAGCAGCGTGACAGGAGCTCCGGCCGATAAGTATCACATTGATGCCAACACGAACATCACGGTTGATGAGCTTGGCGGGCAGAGAGATACGTCGCTGTTAAGTACGGGATATCAGGATCTTATAGGTTTCTGTTTAAGGCTTGCGCTTATAGATGCGATGTATGAAGACGAAAAGCCCGTGCTCGTATTGGACGATCCTTTTGTCAATCTCGATGCAGAGAGACTTGAGGGCGCAAAGAGGCTGATGGACACATTGGCCGCAAATTATCAGATGATATATTTCACATGCAGATAGGCGTGTGATCAAATATTTATATAGTACAGAAAAGGAAAAGGTTATGGAATTAAAAGAAGTATCTGCCATTTTGGAAGAGAAGAAGACATCCGGGAATGCGATGTGGATGGGCGGAGAAGTGTTCGCCGGCGTATACAGATATATGATGCGCTATCTGGAACGCTACAACGGCACGGCCTACAAGCTTTTGTATACGGTTATCTTTGACACCAAAGAGAATACGGATGAGGAGAAGGCTGCCGTTAAGAATGCGGCAAAGGATATTCTTCAGGAATCTCTGCGTAACAGTGACATCCTCATGCAGGTCGGTGAGAATCAGTTCTTCCTGCTGCTTATGGAGATTGACGATGAGAACGTTGTGAAGGTTGTTGACCGTATAGAGAGAGCCTGGGAGAGCAGTCCTTTTAATATCGTCGCAAGTCTTATTCATGAACAGGAGAAGGTTTATATCGAGCGTCACGAATCGGAAGAGAATGCGAAGGATTACAACTGGGTGGCAGTGGTTGACGACAATTCCATGAACCTTAAGATGGCGGAGCACATCCTTAAAAAGGACGGCACAAAAGTTACGACAATGCAGTCGGGTGCCGAACTTTTGGAATTCCTTAAGGACAATACGCCGGATATCATACTTCTTGACGTTATGATGCCTGAGATGGACGGCTTTGAGACATACGGACATCTTATGAAGGAAGGATATGACAACATTCCGATCATATTCTTAACGGCCGATGATACGGACGCAACCGAAACGAAGGGTCTCGGACTCGGAGCACTTGATTTCATCAAAAAGCCTTTCGTGCCCGAGGTCTTAACGCTAAGAGTTAAGAACAGTATAGAGCTTATAAGACTTCAGCGTAATCTTGCCGATGCGGTTGAGAAGAAGAACAAAGAGAACAAGAGCCTGTTCATACATGTCGTTCAGTCACTTGCGGATGCCATCGATGCCAAGGACACATACACCAACGGTCATTCGGGACGTGTGGCAAAGTATTCGAAGATGATAGCCGAGCGTGCGGGTTTTTCTTCCGAGGAACAGGACAATATATATATGATAGGTCTTCTGCATGATGTAGGTAAGATCGGTATCCCGGACAGTGTAATCAATAAGCCCGGAAGACTTACCGATGCGGAATACGAGATGATCAAGAATCATCCGAGCATGGGTGCAAGAATTCTTAAGAATATCAAGGAGATGCCCCAGCTTGCGATAGGCGCAAGATGGCATCATGAGAGATATGACGGCAACGGATATCCCAACGGACTTAAGGGTGATGATATCCCGGATATAGCAAGAATTATAAGCGTGGCCGATGCGTATGATGCGATGACATCCAACAGAAGTTACAGAAAACCTTTGGAACAGGATGTGGTTCGAAGAGAGATAGTCGAAGGCCTTGGTACTCAGTTTGATCCGGTCTATGCTCAGATCATGCTTGATATGATCGATGAGGATAAAAACTACGAGCTTAAGGAAAGTGACATCGTAGTTACCAAGAAGGTACTGCTTGCCGATGACTCGACGGTGATACACAGAATTGTCGAGCATACCTTTAACGACCTTCCGCAGTATGAACTTGAATGTGTACTGGACGGAGAGCAGTGTATCAAGGAACTTGAATCCGATAAGTACGATCTTGTACTGCTTGATCTGGATATGCCGGTACGTAACGGTTTTGAAGTAATCAAATATATAAGAAACAAAGAGATGAATATACGTATAGTCGTTCTGACGGGAGACAATGACATAGAGTCGATCAGAATGGCGGATAACATGGATGTCGACGGATATATCAACAAGCCGATAAGTGACAAGGTCTTAAGAGAGGTATTAAGGTCATTATGAATCAAAACCACGAGAAGCGCGATTTCTTCACAACATCACATCTTACAATCCTGACGGTATACACTGTTTTTTCGATCCTTTTGATCGGAGAAGCTCTGTTACTCGGATGGGAGAGCTGGGCATTGATAATGATAGCCATAAGCATAGTCGCATGCTGGGGCATACATATCCAGCAGCGAATGAGCGAGAACATGCGTATATGGATATATACCCTGTGTATACTCGCCTCGGCTTTCTTCTACGGTACCCACGTGACGAGTACTTATGATCTGGGACTTTTAATGTGTGCCATGATCATGATATTCGTATCTACGGGAATGCCGTCCATCGTAACGGCCGCTCAGATAACTTACTATATGGCGATAATATACGATCTGTATCAGATGAGAAAAGCCGGAGAAGAATTCGACAGCCTTGTCATAACAAGAACGCTGTTGCATCTGGCAATCATCTTCGTGGTCGGTTATCTGGCACGTGCCATCATGCACAGGTGGGACGGTGTCATGAGCGAGTCGGAAGAGGAGATTACAAAGCTTACCGAAGCGACTAACAGATTGAATGACTTTCTTGCCAATATCTCTCACGAGATCAGAACACCCATCAATGCGATAATCGGCATGACGGGCGTGTGCATAGACAAAGAGAAGGATGAAGAGATCAAAAGGGATATGACATACGTGGCTGAAGCCGGCAAGCGTGTCGGAGAGCAGATCGGAGATATCCTGGATTACTCTGAGATAAGCATGGATTCGCTTGTTATCAACAACGAAGACTACATGCTTTCTTCCCTGCTTAACGATATCTGCGTTCAGTTAAGACCGCACCTTAAGCCCGAACTTGAGTTAATATTTGATGTCGATGCTTCCGTTCCTTCGGTGCTTAATTCCGATGTCGGCAAGATCAAGAAGATACTCTGGCATCTTATAATGAACGGCATCAAGTATACGAAGGAAGGCGGTGTGTATGTACGTATCACCGCAATCGAGCAGGACTACGGAGTTAACTTATGCATAACCGTCAAGGATACGGGTATCGGTATGACGGATGATGAAACTGAAATGGCATTTGACGGCTTCTATCAGTCTGACTCCGGAAGAACAAGATCGACCAACGGTCTCGGACTGGGTCTTACAATTGTAGTCGGATTTGTAAGCGCCCTTCATGGTTTTGTACAGATAGACAGTGAGAAGGATTACGGTACGACGGTACGTGTCAGCATACCTCAGAAGGTTGTTGATCCTTCCGTATGTATGGCGGTTGATAACAGAGACAAGTTAACGCTCGGTGCCTTCTTACACTTTGAGAAGTTCCCGAATCCTAACGTCAGGGAATTCTACAATTCAATGGTGCTTAACATCGTTCACGGACTGCATGTTAAGATGCACAGGGTTAACAACGTCATCGACCTTATGGAGCTGCTTGACAATGTCAAACTGACGCACCTTTTTGTGGGTGAGGATGAATACGTATATAACAAGGAATACCTTGAATCCATAGCCGATAAGGTTTTGGTTGCGATCGTTGCATCCAAGAAAGTTACGCTTGATAAGAATTCAAAGGTAAGAATCATGGAGAAGCCTTTCTACTGCTTCCCCGTAGTCAGCATTTTAAACACCTCGGTACACGACGTGATCCGCAGCCAAAGCCGTATGACTTTGCCGGGTGCGCGTGCGCTTGTTGTGGATGATGAGCCGATGAACCTTATCGTTGCAAGGAACATGCTCGGCAGATACAAGATGGATATCACAACGGTCAACTCAGGCGAGGAGGCTGTTGATATATGCAGAACGGAAGACTTTGACGTGGTATTCATGGATCATATGATGCCCAAGATGGATGGCGTCGAGACCATGAAGAACATCCGCAAGGATGTAAGCGGCAGGGGCAAAAAGCTTCCGATCGTGGCACTTACAGCCAATGCCGTAAGTTCGGCCAAGGAGATGTTTATAAAGGAGGGCTTCGACGATTTCGTTGCAAAGCCCATAGATGTTGCCGAACTTGAAAGAGCCTTAAAGAAGGTTCTTCCGGGCATGGTTGAATACGAGGACATTCCCGAAGAAGATGACACTCCTGTCACAGAAGAAAAAGTGACAGCCGCTGAACCCGCGCCTGAGGCAAAAGCAGCCGAGCCTGCGGTTGAGGTTGAAGCTACTGTAACTTCAGAGCCGGCCGAACCGTCGACAGCTTCCGAGCCTGTCATGACAGCACCCGCGGGAACGGATAAGATGAGCAGACTTAAGCAAGTCGGCGTGGATACCGATACGGGACTCTTATATTGTCAGGGTGATGAGGAATTCTATATCTCAATGCTTGAATCCTTTGTTGAGGAATCAGCGGATAAGAAGAGAGATCTTGATAAGTTCCTTAAGGATGAGGATCTAAAAAACTATGCGATAACGGTACATTCGGTTAAGTCCACATCCAAGATGATAGGTATAATGGAACTTTCGGATAAGGCCAAGGCACTTGAAGAAGCGGCCAAGAATGATGATATGGATACGGTAAGTAACGGAATGGACGATCTTATGAATGAATATGACAAAGTCATAACCAATCTTGAGAATGTGTTGTCCGATTCCTCTGATAAGGAGGTGAGATAGCATATGTTAAGAAAATGGATTGGCGCGATAAGCGATGATAACAGGAATATCAGAGAAAGAATACTGGTTTTAATGGCATCGATAGCCATGGTTTCCATGCTTGTTGTGCTTTTGCTGGGATATATCATAGGTGAGAATGCCACGGACATAATCACCATAGCCGCAACTCTGGTATTTTTCCTGCTTATAGCATATCTTTCCATTAAGTATGACAGACTTGACATAGGCGGTAAGATCGCGGGCTGTTTAATAGTATTCGTTGTACTTCCCGTAACCTTTATAACGGGCGGAGGCTTATACGGCGGAGCGCCTTTGTGGGTGCTGTTCTGTACGGTATTTATCGCTCTTGTAATTACGGGACGGTTCGCCGCATTCCTGCTTATATCTGATGCAGTGATAATGGCAGCCGCATATGCTTTTACATATACACATCCCGAACTTGTGGAAGAAAGATCCAAGACCACGATATATGTGGATTCGCTTGTATCGCTTATAATCGCCTGCGGTCTGGTAATCCTGATGATAAGATATCAGATGCGCATATATGACTCCGAAGCCGAGAAATCCAAGAAGCGTCAGGATGAGATCAAGGCGCTTAACGATTCACAGAACAGATTCTTCTCGGGCATGAGCCATGAGATCAGAACGCCTATCAATACTATTATAGGCTTAAATGAGATGATATTAAGGGAAGAGATTTCTCCCGAAGTTGCAATGGATGCACAGAATATCCAGGCGGCAAGTAAGATGCTTTTGCATACGATCAACGATATCCTGGATATGTCCAAGATTGAATCGGGTCAGATGAGACTTGCCCCGGTTACTTATAAGACGGGTGACATGCTTTCCGATATCGTCAATATGATATGGAAGAGTTCGCAGGATAAGGGACTGATCTTTACCGTCAATGTTACGCCCGATCTGCCTTCGGAGCTTCGCGGCGATGACATGCGTATCAAGCAGATACTTATCAACGTACTTAACAACGCTGTTAAATATACAAAAGAAGGCTCGGTTTCATTGTCGATAGACTGTGAGAAAAAGAGCAACAATGAGGTCAAGGTTATCTACTCGATATCAGATACGGGTATGGGTATTAAGAAGGAGAACATACCTTATCTGTTCACGGCGTTTAAGAGAGTGGATGAAGATAAGAACCGTTTCATAGAAGGAACGGGTCTCGGCCTTTCGATAGTCAAGCAGCTTGTTGATATAATGAACGGACGTATTACGGTCAATTCCGTATACACCAAGGGTTCGACCTTCATTATAGAGATACCTCAGCAGATTGTCAGCGACGGCGTGATCGGACAGTACGATATAGGAATGAGTCAGTCGACAGGCAAGTACAAGGATAAATATGCCGTGAGCTTTGTGGCTCCCGAAGCATCTGTTCTTGTTGTTGACGACAATTCATCCAACAGAATAGTCATATCAAAGCTTTTACGCGATACCAGGATACAGGTTGATGTGGCGGAAAACGGAGCCAAGGCTTTGGCTAAGACGCTTGAGAAGAAGTACAATATCATACTTATGGATCATATGATGCCGGAGATGGACGGCATAGAGTGTATGCATAAGATAAGAACGCAGGCCGGCGGATATAATAAGGAAAGCATTATTGTTGCGCTTACGGCAAATGTCGGTACCGATCTTAAACAGATGTATGAAAGAGAGGGCTTTGACGGATATCTTATTAAGCCCATAAGCGGTAAGGAACTTGAGGCTGCGGTAAGCGGAATGCTGCCTAAAGAACTTGTTACAAGAATGGATAATGATTCTGATGTTGTGGACAGTTCAATGGAGTGGCTTGTTTACAGGGAGAAGAAGAGACCTGTTGCGATTACCACGGAGAGTGTGGCGGATCTGCCCAAGAGTCTTGCGGAGAAGTACAATATCGCCATTCTGCCGCATAAGGTTCGTACGGGAGACGGAATCTTTATGGACGGCGAAGAAGTTGAGACCAGAGGACTTTTGGCATATATGGCCAATCTGGAGAACAGAGCCGAGACCATCGCACCTTCCGTTGAGGAGCATGAAGAGTTCTTTGCAAGACAGCTTGAGACTGCGTCCAACATCATACATATATCCATATCCGGTGAAGTGCGTAACAGCGGATATCATGCGGCTTTGGAAGCAGCAAAGGCTTTTGATAACGTAAGCGTTGTGGATACGGGACATTTATCAAGCGGACAGGGAATTATGACGCTTGAAGCGTGTCGCATGGCAGCGGACGGATATGACGTATCCGAGATCATCGAGAGGATGGAAGAGATAAGAGGCAAGGTAAGAACGAGCTTTGTGCTTGATAACCTTGACTACATGGCAAGAGCCGGACAGTTAAGTTCGGCAGCTGCAAGATTTATCCGCGCATTCATGATCCATCCGGTGGTTGCGCTCATAAAAGGTGAGATGAAGGTTCGCAACATATATATGGGCACGCGCAAGCAGACATGGAAGAAGTATATTGAAAGCGTATTAAGCGGATTTGCACTTATTGATAAGGAAATGGTATTTGTCACCTATGTAGGATTAACCGGCAAGGATCTTGAATATATCGGACAGATACTTAAAGAGAATGCAGAGTTTGAGAATGTATATTTTGTGAAGGCATCACCGGCGATAGCGGTTAACTGCGGTCCGGGAACCTTCGGTATATTATACAGATTAAAGGATTGACAGGAGGAGTTTTTAAATGAGACAGGAAACAAAGTGTATTCAGGCAGGATATGAACCGAAAAACGGGGAGTCCCGTATGATACCCATCATACAGAGTACGACATTTAAGTATGATTCAAGTGCCGATATGGCAGACCTTTTTGACTTAAAGGCAAGCGGATATTTCTATACAAGACTTGCAAATCCTACGAATGATTATGTGGCTGCAAAGATTGCGGCGCTTGAGGGCGGTACCGCGGCATTGCTTACGTCATCGGGTCAGGCGGCATCTTTCTTCTCGGTATTTAATCTTGCCGGAGCGGGAGATCACGTAGTGGCTTCAACGGCAATATACGGCGGAACATACAACCTCTTTAATGTGACGATGAGGAAGATGGGTATAGACTTCACTTTTGTTGAACCCGACTGCTCTGATGAGGAACTGGAAGCAGCATTTAAGCCAAATACCAAGCTTGTATTCGGTGAGACAATAGCCAATCCGGCACTCATAGTATTTGATATAGAGAGATTTGCAAATGCCGCTCATGCACACGGTGTACCGCTTATCATAGATAACACGTTTGCAACACCCATTAACTGCAGACCTTTTGAATGGGGTGCGGATATAGTAATGCACTCAACAACCAAGTATATGGACGGACATGACGCCACAGTCGGCGGAGTAATAGTTGATTCGGGTAGGTTTGACTGGATGGCACATGCCGATAAGTTCCCGGGTCTTACGACTCCCGATGAGTCATATCACGGACTTACATATGCCAAGGATTTCGGTAAGGAAGGCGCATATATAACCAAGGCTACGGCACAGCTTATGAGAGATTTGGGTTCAATACCTTCTCCCATGAACTGCTACATGCTTAACTTAGGTCTTGAATCACTTGCGCTTCGCATGCAGAGACATTGCGCGAATGCTCAGGCCGTTGCGGAATTTTTGGAGAAGCATCCCAAGGTATCATGGGTTAATTATCCCGGACTTCCCGGCAATAAGTATTATGAGAGAGCCAAGAAGTATATGCCGAACGGCACATGCGGCGTAATCTCATTCGGAGTTGCGGGCGGTCGTGCGGCAGCCGAGGAATTCATGGGTAAGCTTAAGGTTGCAATGATAGCAACACATGTGGCAGACGCTCATTCATGTGTGCTTCATCCTGCTTCATCAACTCACAGACAGTTATCGGATGAAGAACTTATAGCAGCAGGCGTATCACCCGACCTTATCCGATTCTCTGTAGGTATAGAGAATGTTGATGACATTATAGAGGACATTAAGCAGGCACTGGAGTAGTACGCATACTACAGACAGTTCGCCTCGGAACGGAGACAGTTATGGCACTTACAGGAAGAGAGAGCGGAATGCTTTTCCCGATATTCTCGATACCGTCAAAGTTCGGTATCGGGTGCTTCTCAAAGGAAGCGTATGAATTTGTGGATTTTCTTAACGGAGCGGGACAGGGATACTGGCAGATCCTGCCGCTTGGCCCTACGGGCTACGGCAATTCACCTTACCAGCCTTTCTCGGCTTTTGCGGGCAATCCGTATTTCATATCGCCGGAGAAGCTTATTGAAGACGGTTTGCTTACATGGGATGAATGTAATGCGGCATTCTTCGGAAGCGACGAGACCAAGGTCGATTACGGCGCAATGTATGAGAACAGGGATAATCTGCTTAAACTTGCTTACGAGAGGTTTAAGACTTCAAAGGCGGAGGCCAAGGAATATACGGCCTTTCTTAAGAAGGAATCTTTATGGCTTACGGATTATGCGCTTTTTACCGCAATCAAAAGGCATCTTAAAGGCGCCTCATGGCTTACATGGGAAGAGGGCCTTAAAAGAAGAAAGCCCGAAGCGCTTAATAAGATCAAGGCAGAACTTGCTGATGACATAGACTTCGTATACTTTAAGCAGTATGAGTTTGACAAGCAGTGGAGAGCCTTAAGGGAGTATGCCAATGAGAAGAACATTAAGATAATCGGCGATCTGCCTTTCTATGTATCGCTGGATTCGGTGGATGCATGGGCTCATCCCGAGGTGTTCTTAATGGATAAGGACCTTAATCCGAAGGTTGTTGCGGGCTGTGCACCCGATGCATTCTCACGCACCGGACAGTTGTGGGGCAATCCGATATATGACTGGAAGACACTTGAGAAGGACGGCTTCGGCTGGTGGGCAGACAGAATCAAACGTAACTATGAGTTCTATGACGTTATAAGAATAGACCATTTCCACGGATTCTGCGAATACTATGCGGTTCCGTACGGAGATGAGACGGCCGAGAACGGCAAGCTTTGCAAGGGTCCCGGAATCAAGCTTTTTAAGGCGCTTGAGGATAAGCTCGGTAAACTTGACATCATTGCGGAGGATCTCGGTAACAATACTCCCGAGAACATGGCTTTGCTTGAACAGACAGGCTTCCCCGGAATGAAGGTCTTACAGTTCGGCTTTACGAGCTGGGACAGTATGTATGTGAATCACAGACACATTCAGAACTGCGTTGTTTATACCGGAACCCATGATAATACTCCGACCAGAGCTTGGGTAGAGGAGATTAATGACGGCGAGAGGGACTTCTGCCGCAGATATATCAATTCGATGAATACCGATTACGGTGGACTGGTATGGGATATCATCAGAGAAGCATACAGGTCCGTTGCCGACCTCTGCATCATCCCGCTTCAGGATTATCTCTGTTTTGGCCGTGAGGCGCGCCTTAATACCCCCGGCACCTCCGAGGGCAACTGGGAGTGGCGGCTTCGCCCGAACTTCTTGTCGGAAGATCTTAAGCGAAGCATCAGAGGATTAACGGAACTTTACAGTCGAATCCCGAAGGTTGAAGAGAAGAAAAAATAGAAAAATAAAAAGGCAGCGGATTTTGTTCCGCTGCCTTTTGTGACGCTTATGTCATATTTAGTATACGTAGTTATCCAACAGGTATTCGACTCTTTCTCTCGTGCTCTTGGCCGCATCACCGTATTCGACCATAGGCTGCATTGAACCGCCTTCAAAATCAGCACCGGCCGCCTTTGCGGAATCTTCCTTTTGCTGGATCCAGACCTTCTGGTCAGCCGTAAGCTCTTCCATCATATCCTCATCCAGAGTGTTCTTAAGATAAGCCCATATGTCATTGATAAGCGTATCCCAGAGATTGTACTCCTCATAAGCGGTCTGGTTCATTGTAGCCTGATCCATATTGCCGGCTTCGAATTTAAGGTCAATCTGCTTCTGCGTATCACAGGCTTCTTTATATCTCTGCCTTAACTCTGATGATGCTTCTTCCATATCGGATTCAACATTGGACATGTCTCCGTTATCACTGACTGTACACCTGTTCATCTTAACCTTGCTGTTGGCAAATACATTGTACTGGTTGTCCTTAAATGTACAGTTGTTAAACGTTATATCGGAATATTCCGCCAGTTCCACAAAATAGCATGTCGAATAATCAGGGTCAATGCGGTTGTTCTTAAATTCACAGTCATCGAAGGTGATGCTTGAACTTGAATACAGACATATCATCGACATATCGCTGCTGTCGCGTAAAGTACAGTTCTTAAACTCTGCAAAATACACTCCGTTGAAATCTATAAGACCGTATGTACACTCATATATGTCAGTGTCCGTAACTTCTATATTGTTACAGTTCGTCGCAGATATTCCGTATGTTCCGGAACCGAAGAGATTACACTTTTCCACCTTCGTTCCGTAGCAATTGTCAAATTCAAATACGCTTCCGCTGCAGTAACCGGGTTCCACATTATGTCCGGCGGTGACGCCCCTTACGGTGATGTTGCCGCATGTATCAAAATCTACAACGGGTGAGTAGGGATCATCCACACTTAACATTACTTCGGCACCGTCAGCCGATTCGATACAAAGATTGTAGACATCAGATATGATGTACTTGCCCCATTCCTTGCTTACGTGCTCATTCGTCATCTTATAGTCATCGACTTTTGAAAAATCGTATGTTCCGGCCTCAAGTATAATCTTGCGGTTGTTCTCCAGATTATTAAGCAGATCAACGGCATTGGAAACTTTGACCGTATCGAAGTATCTTAAATTCTCCTCATCTTCAAGTCTCGGATCCGTGCTTCTTAAATACACGTCTCTGCTTACCGAGTAGTAGCTTGAATCTTCGTATTCATCTCGGTACTCTCTGACTGCTATCAGAGTATCCTTATCCGTCATCGTAAGGTGAAGATCCGGGATGTCCTCTTCGCCGAAAGGATCCGTGAACGTAAAGTTCCAGTCTTTATTCTCGCAGTCGGGATAAGCAGCCTCGTTGCTGTAGACAAGTTCATTGCCACAGAGCAAATAATTGCTTTCGTATACGTTATACTTATAATCCGCGAAGTACTTGCCGTCCTTTTTTGATATGATCATCTTTGAGACAGGTGCATATTCATCGGAAGCCATCGTACAGCTGTCGTAATTCTCACCGCCGCCGTACTCGGAATGGAAAAGTGTATAGACAAAGATCCATTCTCCCTCAAAACCTTCTATGTCGGCGACGGACGCTGAACCGTCGGCTGACTGTGAAGACGAGGCGTCCGTCTGCCCGCTTTCATTATTCGCATTATCCCCCGATCCGCTGTCTGTGGCACTTTTGCCTGCACATGCCGTAAGCATGCATGCAACAATAAGACAGCAGAGTAATGTAATTAAATTCTTATGCCTTAAATTGTTTTTCATTTTCCTTCTCCCTGTATATATTAAAGAATAAAAACATTATAGCCGTGATAAGTATAATCATCAAGTTGGCGGAAATAATAAATATATGTACGGGTCGGATTTTCTTATAAATAGTGGCTTGACGGGCGCGCCGACTGGTGCTATACTTTAACAGTTAAAAGCGTCAAAGTGATAAAGTGGGCGCTTAAGATTTGGAGGAAATATGATAATCAAAGTAATTTTATTAATCGTATTCTTTGCAGTAATGTTCGGAGTAGGCATATACTGCAGACAGCATGCAACCGACGTCAGAGGATTTGTTTTGGGCGGAAGAAGCGTAGGACCCTGGATGACGGCTTTTGCCTACGGTACCTCTTACTTTTCTGCCGTTGTGTTCATCGGTTATGCCGGACAGTTCGGGTGGAAGTTCGGTCTGTCATCTACATGGATCGGTATCGGTAATACGGTAATCGGTTCACTTTTGGCATGGGTAATACTCGGAAGACGTACAAGAATCATGACCAAGCATTTACATGCGGGTACAATGCCTCAGTTCTTTTTTGAGAGATTTGACAGTAAGGGACTTAAGATCGCTTCTTCGGCAATAATCTTCATCTTCCTTGTGCCTTATACTTCTTCCATATATAACGGTCTTTCAAGACTCTTCGGTATGGCATTCGACATTCCTTATGTAGTATGCGTTATAGCAATGGCTGCCATTACCGGTATATATGTAATCATGGGCGGATACATGGCAACCGCAGTCAATGACTTCATACAGGGTATCATCATGATAATCGGTATCATAGCCGTTATCGCAGCCGTTCTTACGGGACAGGGCGGATTTATGCAGGCTGTGACCAACATGGCTCAGATAGAAGGAACAAATGTGATCGGCCAGACTCAGCCCGGTGTGTTCACATCATTCTTCGGACCCGACCCCGTAGGACTTCTTTCGGTAGTCATCCTTACATCGCTCGGCACATGGGGACTTCCTCAGATGGTTCATAAGTTCTATGCAATCAAGTCAGAGGATGATATCGCAAAGGGTACAATCATTTCGACGGTATTCTCTATAATAATCGCAGGCGGTTCTTACTTCCTTGGCGGATTCGCAAGACTGTTCGATACACCTGAGATATATAAGGCAGACGGAAGCATCGCTTTTGACTCTATAGTTCCTCAGATGCTTTCAACGGTTCCCGATATCCTTATGGGACTTATCGTGGTACTTGTTCTTTCTGCATCGATGTCTACACTTTCATCACTTGTGTTAACATCATCATCTACACTTACACTTGACTTTGTTAAGGGTAACCTTGTTAAGGATATGAAGGAGAAGACATCGCTTACTCTTATGAAGGTGATGGTTGTGGTATTCATTCTTCTTTCGGTATTGCTTGCAATCAAGCCTCCGACATTCATCGCTCAGCTCATGGGTATCTCATGGGGCGCACTTGCCGGTGCATTCCTTGCTCCTTTCTTATACGGACTGTATTGGAAGGGTGTTACCAAGGCAGGCGTATGGGCATGTTTTGTAACAGGTGTAGGCCTTACGGTATGCAACATGTTCTTCCACTGGTTCTCATCACCCATCACATCGGGTGCGGCAGCAATGCTTATAGGCTTTGTGGTAGTACCTGTTGTAAGCTTAATCTCGCCTAAGCTTGACGGCTCTAAGGTTGACGGAATCTTCACATGCTATGACAAGCAGGCCGTTGTTACGGTTAAGAAAGTGCTTGTTGATGAGGAAGAAGAGCAGAAGGCATAATAAGATTATTAAGTTAATTACGATAATCTGATTATACTAATGAAATATATGCGGGACCGTTTTGGTTTAATACCTGACGGCCCCGCATTTTTGCTGTATTTAACAAAACTTCAAGATTTTTTAAAAAATCTTGAAGACTTTTCTGATACTATTACGTTATATAGAATGTAAGCGCTAAGGAGGTGGGTAATACGGATTCCAAAGAAAACTTAATACGTATGATGGAACAGTACGGTAATCTCGTATTTTCCGTCTGCTTACGGCTTACGGGTGACTATTTTACGGCAGAGGACATTGCCCAGGAAACCTTCATAGCAGCCTACAACAGCTTGGATTCCTTCGATGGAGGAGCAGAGAAAGCCTGGTTATGCCGGATAGCCACCAACAAATGCATAGATTATAAGAGGGAAGCGGCCAGACGCTTAATACCCACCGCGGATGATGAGATTCCGGAGACGGCGACGGCCTCGGATAACGAACCGCTTGATAAGGCGGTATGCACGGATCTGATGTTCAGATTAAGAAATGTATGTGAGAACATGCCGGAACCGTACAGGGAAGCAGCGGTAGGATATTTCGTCGAAGGCAAAACGGCCAAAGAGATATCGATACAAAGCGGTACCGAACTTAAGACCGTGCAGACAAGGATCTACAGAGCAAGAGAGATGTTAAAGAAGATTATAAGAAAGGAGGACCTGCTTGAATGAATGAAGAAAAACATTCTTATCTGTCGGATGAAGAACTTTTAAGTCTGATTGAAGATACTGAAAATAATGCAATGTTTACGGCTCCTCCCGATCTTATATCGGATGTCATCGGTAAGATCGAAGCTAAGGAGCGTAAGGAGAAAGAACCGGCAAAGGGTGATGTGGTAAGAAACAGCGTTATCGAATACAGACGCTTCTGCATGAGAGTTGCGATAGCGGTTGCGGCAGCGATAGCACTGATATTCACGGCCCCGCTTTTGATGCCGGGTATAAGAAGCGGATACTCGGATGTGCTCTCCGGTAAGTATTTATCGGGAACGGAGCAGGCTCTTAGTAAGGAGGAAGTTCTTAAGAGAAGAAACATTCCGACTAAAGAAGAAGTGGTGAGCAGCAATATCCCTTCAAAGGAAGATGTACTTAAAGATTCCGTGATAACGGATCGAATAAGAGATTCACACGTCATCAGCGATCTGTATAACGGAAGCAACTCGTAAAGTGACCGCTTAAGGTTACGGTAAGGTTTTTATAACAATAATTAAATGATTATCGATTATGGAGGTAAGATTGATATGTTAAAAAATAATAAGAGTAAGGCATTCACATTTATTTGTTCGTTCCTGCCGGGAGCGGCCGAGATGTATCTCGGATTTATGAAAAACGGTTTGACACTTATGCTTGCGTTCTTCATCAGCTTCATGTTACCGACGGCATTAGGTGCGGGAGATATGTTCATAGCACTGGTATTCGTAGTATGGTTCTACGGATTCTTCCACGCAAGAAATATTGCGACTAGTGACGAGGCTACATTTGCAGCCATGGAAGATAAGTACATATGGGAAGAGTTTATCGGAAGTAAGATCAAACTTGACAGCGTGGTTGCTAACAAGTGGTTTGCCGCAATCCTGATCTTAATCGGTGCCTGTGCACTTTGGAATAATGTACTTGATATCGTATGCAGATATATACCGGAGGCAATATGGGATGATATATACCCGATAATAAGTGCAATCCCCGGAGCAATATTCTCGATACTTATAATAGTAGCAGGCATACTGCTTATCAAAGGCAAAAAGGAGAGCATCGATGGAGAATAGTATACAGGTAACAGGCGCCGATGACGCGGAATACAAACAGATAAGAGTGCACAGAGTAGGCAGCATCACCGCCGGAATCTCACTTATATCATTCGGAATACTCTTCTTGTTAAGAATATTTACGGATGCGGTAAGTTATCAGACGGCATTTAAACTCTGGCCGGCAATCATAATCGGGATCGGAGTCGAGATACTTATATCCAATGCAAGAAGAATCGAGATTAAGTACGACAAAGGCGCTGTATGTTTGATGGCAATAATGATGGTGTTTGCCACAGGAATGGCAATTGCATCGGAAGTAATTATGCATATGCAGGATAATATAGGATAGTCGTATAAAAAGGGAAGAAGCGACAAGGGAAATGAGGAAGTATAATGGAGGAATTGATCACAATCCGGGATATGAGCAAGATCTATAATCCCGGAGAGAATGAGGTCAGGGCACTTGACCGCATTAATCTAAGCATAGCCAC
>JAEEGJ010012385.1_pt1 | contig 21144 bp, 23 predicted proteins | sample 8958761 | NCBI WGS metagenome assembly JAEEGJ01 (sample SAMN16246546, study PRJNA631951) | gut metagenome | biome: gut microbiome; feature: rumen; material: RS-attached | host: Bos | place: Iran: Karaj | collected 2018-10
GTTCCTCAGGATGATTCACTTCAGAGAGCAGTTATGCAGCAGATGCCTGTATCTCTTCAGATGCCCAAGGCTAAGTCGGCTCAGGCTTATGAGAGAATAGCTTCTACATTAATGAACAGAGAATCGCATAAAAACTATAAAAATAGGGGTATGGCCGCGTTCTTCTCACACATCGTGACGGCTAAAAAATCTGTATGAAAGAAAACGGTGGATTGTTATTAAGTAAATATATCGCACCCGGCTCCAAGATAGAACTTGAGGCTATTGACAGGGTATTGCAGGAAGACGGCAGTTATCAAAAGAAAAAGTTCGATTCAAAAGTAGTAGATATTATTGATGAGGACAGACTTGAGATACTAATGCCCATGGAACAGACTAAGTTAGTTCTTTTGCCTGTAAACGGTGAATACGATATTCACTTCTTTACATCCAAGGGATTGTTCCAGTGCTTTGGCAAAGTAACCAACAGATATAAGAATGGCAACCTCTATCTTCTCGAGATTGAACTTATTTCCAATCTTCAAAAGTATCAGAGAAGAGAGTATTACAGATATTCTTGTATGCTTCCCATCTCATTCAGAATTCTTACTGATAATGAGCGTATTGCAGTAGAGTCCAAGAGATATATCTTATTCGACGAACTTCCTATGAATAAGTCAGAAATAGTAGATATATCTGGTGGTGGTCTTAGATTCCTTAGTAAAAAGGCTGTAGAGACCGGAGATCTTATCTATGCACAGTATGGATTATCCGATGGCAAGGAATTTAAGCATGTTGCCAGAGTACTTGGTGTTAAAAAGCTTGAGGGCGGTCAAAATGATGGCCAATTCGAGTTAAGATGCCAGTTTGTTAACATCTTAAATGGCGAAAGAGAGCAGATTATTCGCTATATTTTCGAAGAAGAACGAAAAAAACGTAAAAGAGAGTCATAAATTTACATAAAAAATGTGACTTTACATACATGAGAAATCACGTTGTGATATACTAATAAAAGAGAATTGAATAATTCTCTTTTTTTAGACAAATTTAATAAATATCAATATGAGGAAGACAATATGAAAAAGATAGTGGCGATTGCCTGTTCTACAGGCGGTCCACGTGCTCTTCAAAAGGTTGTCCCGTATTTAAACGAACAGCTTCATTGTCCTGTATTGGTAGTACAGCATATGCCTGTTGGATTCACCAAATCCTTGGCAGACAGACTCAACGATCAATGTCCGATACCTGTTAAAGAAAGTATTAACGGTGAGAGCATAGTTGACAACACTGTATATTTTGCAAAAGCCGGAACTCACTTAAAGGTGCAGCGGCTTGGAAATATGCATAAGGTTGTTCATTCAGATGAGCCTGATCGAGAAGGAGTTAAGCCTTGTGCCAATTATATGTACGAGTCATTGGCTGATTCCGGATATAACGAAATCATATGCGTCGTGCTAACCGGCATGGGTGCTGATGGAAGCGAAGGTATTAAATACCTGCAACAATATAAAAACACTAAAGTTCTGATTCAGGACAAGGAATCATGCGCTGTTTTCGGTATGCCGGGTTCCATTCTGAAGAACAATATAGATTGTAAAATCTGCAAACTTGAAGATATAGGAAAAGAAATTGTTAAATTAGCGGAGGGTTAAAATATGGATGTAAGTCAGTATCTTGATATTTTTATAGACGAGACAAAAGAACATTTACAGAATTTGAATGACCAGATTCTCTCTCTTGAGCAGGATGGAGAGAATATGGATACTATCAATGAGATTTTCCGTGCCGCTCACTCCTTGAAGGGTATGGCAGGTACCATGGGTTACAAGCGTATGCAGAATCTTACCCATGATATGGAAAACGTTTTCTCAGAAGTTAGAAACGGAACCATTAAGGTTGATCCCGATATGATTGACCTTCTCTTTAAGTGCCTTGATGCTCTTGAAGAATATCTTTCCACAATTCAGGAAACTGCAGATGAAGGTACCAACGAGAACGAGCCTCTTATCAAGGGCTTGAACAATATCCTTGATTCCAAGGGTTCAGCAGGTGGTGCAAAAGAAGAAAAGAAAGAAGAAGCCAAGGAAGAGGCAAAAGAAGAAGCTAAGGCAGAGGGCGGTAAGGAAGCTAAATGGCATTCCATTACACTTGATGAATCTGCCAAGAGCGTACTTGATGATGCAAGAAGCAAGGGTTTCAAGACATATGGTATCACAGTATATATCCAAGAAGCTTGTTTACTTAAGGCTGCAAGAGCATTCCTCGTATTCAAAGCTCTTGAAGAACTTGGCGAAGTTATCGTATCAGTTCCTTCAGCACAGGATATTGAAGATGAGAAGTTTGAGAATGATTTCTCAGTTATCTTCTTATCAGAACATAAGCTTGACGATATCGTAAAAGCAATCAAAGAAGTATCTGAGATTGAAGATGCTGTAGCCGCAGAATTTGCTGATGGCGAATTAGCTGCTCAGACAGAAGATAAGGAAGAAGAAGTTCAGGAAGAAGCTAAGACTGAAGAAAAGAAAGAAGAAAAGCCCGGAACACTTCCTTCTACAGATGTTGCTAAGGCTGCTCCTGCAAAAGCTGCTCCTTCAAGCAATGCGCCTGAAAAGAAAGCAGCTGCTAAGCCTGTAGTTAACAGAACAGTTCGAGTAGATATTGAAAAGCTCGATTCACTTATGAACCTCGTATCCGAGCTTATCATTTCCAAGAACTCACTTGTATCTGTAGCAGGCAGCGTAGTTGGTTCTTCCAACATAGCATTCAATGAACAGATTGAATATCTTGAGAGTGTAACTACCAACCTTCACGAATCAGTTATGAAGGTTCGAATGGTTCCTATTGAGAATACAGTTAATAAGTTCCCCAGAATGATCAGAGACTTGTCTAAGAAGCTCAACAAAAAGATGGAGCTTTACATGACTGGTGAAGATACAGAACTTGACCGTACAGTTGTTGATGAAATCGGTGATCCTTTGATGCACTTACTTAGAAACTCTGCAGACCATGGTCTTGAGAGTGCAGAAGTCAGAGCAGAGAGAGGTAAGCCCGAAGTAGGATCCATCTTCCTCGATGCTTATCAGGATGGTAACAGCGTTGTTATCGAAGTTAGAGATGATGGTAACGGTATCGATGTTGAAAACGTTAAGAGAAGTGCTGTAGAAAAGGGTAAGATTACTCAGGAACAGGCTGACGTAATGACTGATAAGGAAGTTATCAATCTTTTATTCCAGCCTTCATTCTCAACAGCTAAGGTTGTATCCGATGTATCCGGTAGAGGTGTTGGCCTTGATGTTGTTAAGAGTAAGATTGAAGCTCTTTCCGGTGAGATCGAAGTTAAGACAGTACTTGGTGAGGGATCAACATTTACTATCAGACTTCCTCTTACACTTGCCATTATTCAGGCTCTCATGGTTGTTGTTGGCGGTGAGAAATATGCTATTTCTCTTGGTACCATTCAGACAATCGAGTCCATCAATCCTTCAGATATTAAGAAGGTTCAGGGCAATGACGTAATCAACTTAAGAGGCGCAGTTATTCCTCTTGTTAGACTTAATGAAGTTCTTGATATTGCAACAACAGAAGATTCAGATAAGGATATGATAGTTCTTATCGCTAAGAAGGGTGATAAGCTCGCAGGTCTCGTTGTTGATGAACTTATAGGGCAGATGGAAATCGTTATCAAGCCCATGGGCAAATATGCCGGTAACTGTAAATTTATCTCCGGAGCTACTATTCTTGGCGACGGTGAAGTGGCACTTATTCTTGATGCCAATGCATTGATTTAAGGGGAGGTTGCACCATGGATGAATTAGCTATCAATGTTGAAAAGACACAATATATTAAGATTCGTCTTTCAGACGAGTTCTTCGGTATAGATATCAAGTACGTAGATAATATCGTACGTATGCAGCATATCACCAGAGTTCCTCAGGCTCCTTCATATGTGAAGGGTGTTATTAACCTTCGTGGTGAAGTTATTCCTGTATTCTCATTAAGACTTAAGATGGGTCTTGAGGAAGTAGAAGAGACCAAGAGTTTCCGTATCATTATTCTCAAGATTGATGGAGAGTCTGTTGGTATCATCGTAGATGAGGTTAGAGAAGTTGCTAACCTTGCTCCCGATGAGATTGAAAAGGTTAATCATAAGAATGCAGAAGGAGTTCAGAACTTCTTATCAGGTATCGGAAAGACAGAGTCATCGTTAATATCCTTACTTGATATCAACGAGATTTTCTCAGAAAAGACAGTATGAGGTGAATAATGGCTAAATTTAATCTTACTGAAGATGATAAAGTATATTATGACGTCTTAAAAGAGATAGGTAACATAGGTTCAGGTAATGCTGTTACAGCTTTGGCGCATATGCTTAACTGTAAGGTAGATATGTCTGTTCCTCAGGTTAGACTTCTTGATTTTAAGGATGTAGGTTCTATTCTTGGCGATGAAGAGCAGATTATGGCCGGTGTATATTTGATGGTTGAAGGTGATATTACCGGTTCCATTATGTTCCTTCTAGAAAAAGAATGTTCCAAGAATTTGATTGCTATGCTTATGGGATCCGCTCCTTCGGAGGGTGACTTAAACGAGATAGAACAATCAGCATTAAAAGAGATTGGTAATATTATTACAGCGGCATATCTTAACTCTTTGTCTACATTGACAAATCTTAAGATATATCCTTCAGTTCCTTCTCTTTGTATAGATATGGCGGCAGCAATTCTTTCTGTTCCCGCTATAGAATTCGGACTTATCGGAGATAAGCTTCTTCTTATTGAGAACCAGTTCTCAGAGGGAATCAGTGGGTACTTTATCCTTGTTCCCGATTTGGACAGTTACGATAAGATATTCAGTTCGATAGGTATGTGATAACAGGGGTGTTTTAATTAATTATGGCTGATATAATAAAAGTCGGCATGGCCGACATGAAGATATGCAAGGCTCCTGACGGCGTCACTACTATTGGACTTGGCTCTTGTGTAGGAGTAGCTGTCAGAGATCCTGTTACAAAAATTGGCGGACTCGCACATGTTATGCTTCCTGATTCAACCAGGATTACGAATTCCACCAACGTATACAAGTTTGCTGATACAGGTGTTGATGCTTTGATCAATGAGTTGGTAAAAGCAGGGGCTTCCAAGACAAGACTTGTAGCCAAGATAGCAGGCGGAGCGCAGATGTTCGCATTTCAAAATAAAAATGATCTTATAAGAGTCGGTGATCAAAACGTGGCTGCTGTAAAAGCCAAGTTAAAGGAACACGGAATCAGGATACTTGCAGAAGATACCGGACTCAACTTTGGTCGTACGGTAATCTTTTATCCTGAGACAGGTGATTATGTAATCAGAGCTGTCGGAAAAGATGAAAGGACGATATAATGAAGCCTAAGAAGATACGATTGCTTCCGGCTTTTATCACATTATCTGCCGGAGCTATTACAAGTATATCGCTATACGTGACCAATCAGGATCTTATAACTACGCTTTTGGTTTTATTTATTGTTTTGTTTGTTTTTTACTTCATTGGTGTACTTGCGATGAAGATAATAATGGACTTTATGAAAAAGAAAGAAAAAGTGGAAGAGGAGCCTGTATCTGATGAAGGACAGGTACTCGAAAAAGATACTAATGAGTAATGATTTGGGGTAAATCGGGATGGATGAGCTAACTAGAAAAAGATTATGGGATGATTACAGACGTTCAAAATCGGATGATTCCAGAGAAAAATTAATACTTGAATATATTCCTCTTGTTAAGGTTGTAGCAGGAAGACTCAGTATGTATTTGGGTTACAATGTGGACTACGAAGATCTCTGCAGTTACGGCATATTCGGTCTTATAGATGCTATCGATAAGTTTGACAAGGAAAAAGATGTTAAGTTCGAAACTTATGCATCACTTCGTATCAGAGGTGCAATCCTTGATCAGATCAGAAAGCTTGACTGGATACCTCGTACGGTTAGACAGCGTCAGCGTCAGCTTGATACAGCTATGAGAGAACTCGAGAATGAGCTTGGCAGACCTGCTACTGATGATGAGTTGGCTAAGCGTGTCGGTATATCAGAGGATGAATTATCTGACTGGCAAAATCAGTGTAAAGTCAGCAATGTAGTATCTCTTAATGAATACTTAGAGACGGGTGCTGATATTTCCAATGAGACAGGGGGAGCCAGCAGACATTTCGATTCACCTGAGAGTTCTTTCCTTAAAGATGAATTAAAGGAAAAGCTCATTGAATCACTTGATGTCCTTACGGAGAAGGAAAAGAATGTTGTTGTTCTTTATTATTATGAAGAACTTACATTAAAAGAAATCAGTAATGTATTGGATGTTTCAGAAAGCCGTGTTTCACAGCTTCATACAAAAGCTCTTAATAAGATGAAGGGCGTACTTGGCAAGTACACAATGGTATTTGACTAAATTATTACGGGGGATTACACATGAATGCTTATTTCCAACTTGAGATGACACCCGAAGGCACTAATTTGATGATTCACAAGGAGACCGATGGCGGTCAGCACCTTGATCTCAATGAACTTGCCGATTACCTTACCAAAAAAGGTATTACTTTTGATATCGCTGATCTTAATAAAAAGATTGCTCTAATTACCAGTGTCGGTAGAATTAATCTTGATAAGACAAAAAGATATCCTGAAAGAGAGATGATAATTGTAAAAACTTCCACCGATAAGATGGAAGCTATTTGTCGTTTTTATCCTCCTTCAGTTGGTGGTAATTTACTTAGTCGTGAAGATATTATCTCTGATATGAATTCAGCCGGAGTTATATACGGTTTACTTCATGATGAGATTGATAAATTCATACAGAACAGACAGTATTGTACAGATTATGTTCTTGCTAGAGGCAAGGCTGTTCGTCATGGTACCGATGCTGAAATAGTATATTACTTCAATACTGATTTAAGAGCTAAGCCCACTGTTAATGATGATGGTAGTGTTGACTTCTTTAATCTTAATTCAGTTAACCATATTAAAAAGGATGAACTTTTAGCTAAGCTTATAAAAGAAGATCCCGGCGAAATGGGCGTTGATGTATGCAACGGATTCATAAAGCCCAGAGAAGTTAAGAGACTTATGCTTAAGTTTGGACGTAATGTTCGTCTTAATGAAGATAAGACAATGGCATATTCCGAAGTTTCGGGACATGTTATGCTCGTTGAAGACAAGATATTCGTATCCAATGTATTTGAGGCTGAGAATGTTGATGCTTCAACAGGTGATATAGATTACGACGGATCAGTTAAGATTAATGGTAATGTTAATACTAATTTTACTGTTAAGGCTACAGGTAATATCGAAGTAGCAGGCGTCGTAGAAGGTGCTACTTTGATTGCCGGTGGCAATATTACAATTGCCAGAGGTATTAACGGTATGGGTAAGGGTAATATCCAAGCCGGTGGCAATATCATAGTTAAGTATGTTGAGAATGCAACACTTGTATCTGGTGGTTTTATCCAGTCAGAAGCTATTATGCACTCAACAGTATCTGCCAAGACTGAGATTATCGTTGATGGTAGAAAAGGTAATATTTCAGGAAGCTTTGTATCCGCAAGAGATTCCATTACAGTTAAGACTCTTGGATCACAGATGGGCTCCGATACTGTAGTTCAACTTGGTATAGATCCTGAGATGAAGCAAAGAATTGATGTTCTCAATACCGAGATTGAAAAAGCCAATAAGACATTGGCTCAGGTTCTTCCTGTTATCGATGCTTTTAAGCAAAAGATTGCCAAGGGCGTAAAAGTTACTCCCGATCAGATTAAGACTATTAAGGATATGTCTGATGTCGCAACCAAGCTTCTTAAGCAGAGAGACGAAAATACTGAAGAACTTGATACACTTAAAGATTCCCTCTTGTCAGAATCCAAGTCGCAGGTTATAGTTAAGGACGTTGCATTTGCCGGAACCAAGATTGGAATCAATGATGCATACATGACATTGAAGAATGATTGTCAGTACTGCAGATTTATCAAGGAAAAAGGCGATATTAAGATGACCGGCATTAATTGATGAGGTAGTTCGTATGGCTCTTAATCCCATTGAGATAACGGGCAGTGTCAATCGTGCAAACGACATGTATCTTATGCGTAATCAAAATGAGAATAAGATGTTTGTCGATAATACCCCCATGCTTCATAATGTTGAAAAACATGTCGACGACAAAAGCAAAAAAGTTGTCGAGAGTGACAATGCCGATATGTTTCAGGAAAAGTTTGATGCCAAGGAAAAAGGCAAGAACAGTTACTTTTCCAATAGAAAAGATAATAAAAAAGAAGATGATAAAGATAAAGACGGTGTCGTAATAGTAAAAAACAGAGGTGGATTCGACATCAGTATCTAGGAGTTTACATGATAGGCTTAGAAATAGTTCTTATTCTTTTAGGAGCGGGTTGCATTGCGGCCGGCTTCTTTATACCGAAAAATTCTAAGATTAGTTCGAGTATAGAAGAAAAGAAAGAAGAAAAACACATACAGGAACTTATCGAAAGAGAAATTGATAGGCAAAAAGAATCCTTAAAGAATTCTCTTGATGAAGAAGTTAAGGATTATATGGAAAAGGCTGAGAGAGGACTCGAGCGTATATCCAATGATAAGATAATGGCTGTTAACGAGTATTCAGATACAGTTCTTAATGATATCAATAAGAATCATGAAGAAGCCGTTTTCCTTTATAATATGCTTAATGATAAGCACGATGAGATAGTTAAGAGCCAGGCTCAGATTGAGAACACTTCCAAGGAAGTTAAGGAAACTCTCAAGGCTATCGAAGCAGCAAGAGAAGAAGCCAATGCTGATTTTGAAAAAGGTAAGAATGATATTCTCAGTAAGCTTGAAGAAAAAGAAAATGCTCTTACCGTAGAAAAGAACAGACTCGATGCATTGGAAGATGAATTTAATAAGAATAAAGCTGAAAATGCTGCTCGCAAGGAGACTACCAAGAAATCAACAGCCAAGAAGACTGTTAAGAGAACTCCCGATAAAGTAGCATTTGGCGATAATCACAATGACGAGATTTTAAGACTTTATAAAGAGGGCAAGAGTAATGTAGCCATTGCCAAGGAATTGGGACTTGGAGTTGGCGAAGTTAAGTTAGTAATCGATCTTGCCAAGATGTAAGTGAGACACGATGGATTTAAAAGCGTATTTAAAAGGCGCCGGAATAGGTATAATCGTTACTGCAGTTATACTTATGATTGTAGGTGCTTGCAATAATAACAATAAAATATCAGATGAAGAAGTAATTAAGCGTGCTAAAGAATTAGGATATGTTGAGAGTTCAACTCTTACTTCACCTTCATCACTTAATGGTCAGGATAAGGATACACAGGTTGCTGATAATAAGAATACAGACGTAAAAGAACCTGATACCAAGGAACCTGATGTAACAGAACCTGAAAAGCAGGTACCTGTTACACAAGAACCGGATGTTCAAGAACCCGATAAGCAGGAACCAAATACGCAAGAACCTGACAAACAGGAACCCGATAATCAAGAACTTGAAAAACAGGAGCCTGATAAAGAGGAACCTAAAGTTTCTGATACCGAAGAATATGTAGTTATTACCATTAGTCCCGGTCAAGGATCAGAAGAAGCTGCAAGAGCATGTAAAGCTGCAGGTCTTGTTGAAGATTCAGTAGCTTTTAACTCATACATGTGTGCTAATGGATATGACAGAAGACTCAATGTAGGCAATCATGAGATTCCTAAGGGCGCAGACAATGAGACTATATGTAAAAAGCTTTGTGGAATGGAATAGTAAAAACCCCTTGCAATAAGGGGTTTTATTATGTTATAATGCATCTGTTGCGCTAAAACACACGCATGTGGTTATAAGGATTGGTGCCTGAAATCAGGTTATCCTTGATGTTGAAACATGCGGAGGAAAAACCAAGGAGGACAATTAAATGAGCGTTATTTCAATGAAACAGTTACTCGAAGCAGGTGTACACTTCGGACACCAGACTAGAAGATGGAACCCTAAGATGGCTCCTTATATCTATACCGAGAGAAATGGTATTTATATTATCGATCTTCAGAAGTCTGTAGGTAAGGTAGACGAAGCTTACAACGCAATCTCTGAGATTGCACAGGCAGGAGGAACTGTTCTTTTTGTTGGTACTAAGAAGCAGGCTCAGGACGCAGTTAAGTCTGAGGCAGAGCGTTGCGGTATGTACTATGTTAATGAGAGATGGCTTGGTGGTATGCTTACCAACTTCAAGACAATCCGTTCTTCAATTGAGAGACTTAAAGCAATCGAGAAGATGAGCCAGGATGGAACATTCGAAGTTCTTACAAAGAAGGAAGTTGCTAAGTTACAGAAGGAATGGGACAAGCTCGAGAAGAACCTTGGCGGTATCAAGGATATGACAAGAATTCCCGATGCTATCTTCGTAGTAGATCCTAAGAAGGAAAAGATTTGTGTTCAGGAAGCACATTCACTTGGTATTACACTTATCGGTATTGCTGATACTAACTGTGATCCTGAAGATCTTGATTATGTAATTCCCGGTAACGATGATGCTATCCGTGCCGTTAAGCTTATCGTTGGTAAGATGGCTGATGCTATCATCGAAGCTAACCAGGGTACAGTAATGAGCGATGTTGAAGCTGAGTCTGCAGAAGCAGATGCTGAAGCTGAAGCATAATCATTAATCGAAACTATAGTTAATACATAATCACAGGAGGATACAAATATGGCAGCAATTACAGCCGGAATGGTTAAAGAATTAAGAGAAATGACCGGTGCAGGTATGATGGATTGTAAGAAAGCTCTTACCGAAGCCGATGGTAATATGGAAGCAGCTGTTGACATTCTTAAGAAGTCAGGTGCAGCTAAGATGGAAAAGAAAGCTAGCAGAATCGCAGCAGAAGGTATTGCTAAGGTAGCTAGCAAGGACGGTGCAGCAGTAGTAGCAGAAGTTAACTCAGAGACTGACTTCGTTGCTAAGAACGAAGTATTCCAGGAGTTCGTTCAGGAAGTTGCTGACAAGGCACTTGCTTCAGGACTTAATGGTGGTGCTAACGGAGAAGATGTTCAGACACTTCTTGATGGCGGTCTTACAGAAGTATTCGCAGAAAAGACACTTAAGATTGGTGAGAAGCTTTCCTTCAGAAGATTCCAGAAGGCTGAAGGAGATGAAGTTGCTTCATACATCCATGGCGGTGGAAAGATTGGTGTTCTTGTAGCAGCTAACGGTGCTAAGGGCGATGCAGTTAAGGAAGCTCTTACTAACGTAGCTATGCAGGTTGCAGCTATGAATCCTACATACATTTCAAGAGATGACATCTCAGCAGATGAACTTGCTAAGATTAAGGATATCACTCTTGAGAGCGCATTAAACGATGCATTCACATTACCCAAGCCTATTCTTAACAAGCTTCTTGATGAAGCAGTTAACGGTTCTGCTTGGAGTGATGAAGATAAGAAGAACTACGAAGAGAACAAGACTAACAAGTACCTTCCTAACTTCATTTCAGATGCTGGTAAGGCAGCACTTGGACAGCTTGCTCTTGCTAAGAAGGATGAAATCTCAGCTGACAAGATCTTCGCTGGTCTTGTAGAAGGACGTATCTCTAAGCAGCTTAAAGAAATCTGCCTTCTTGATCAGGTTTATGTTAAGGCTGAAGATGGCAAGCAGAGCGTATCTGCATACCTTAAGAGCGTTGATGCTAACATCAAGATTGCTAAGTTCGTTAGATTCGAAGTAGGCGAAGGTATGGAGAAGAAGAACGAAGATTTCGCAGCAGAAGTTGCAGCTCAGATGAACGCATAATAAAGAATTATTTATACAGAATTAGGCGACCGGAAACGGTCGCCTAATTTTTTTTATACTCAATAACAACATCTTGTGGTTGTCATAATTCGTACGACTATTTTGCAAAAATATCGTTTGAATAAGGCATTTTCCTGTGATATTATATGTCTTGCAAATGATATTTATGTAATCCATTTGCATTCTATTTTTCTATTTTTACGAGATTGAAGGGCAATTATGGATTCTCTGGACCAGCAAAAATACAATGAATTCAGAAAAAAGAGAGTCAAACTTCTTAAGAGGCTTATTATTTTAGTAATAGGCTTTTTTGTAGTTATGCCCAATATCATGTGTATCATATTGTTTGCTAAGCTTAATAAGACTAATAAGACTCTTGAAAATATCTATTCAAAGATTTCAATACTTGAAAATATTAAGACTGAACAGATGGCAAACCTTAATGCTGATGCTGATACAGATGATGCTTCTTCGCTTACTAAGGATGTAGTACTTAAGGTTCAGACAGACGCTGAGGAATATGCTGGATATAAGAGAATCTATCTTACTTTCGATGATGGCCCCAGTAATAATACCAATGCTATTCTTGATGTTTTAGATGAATACAACGCCAAGGCTACATTCTTTGTAATTGCCAAAAATGGCTACGAAGAAGAGTATAACCGTATCATTAATGACGGTCATACACTTGGTCTTCATTCATATTCCCATGTATACAAGGACGTTTATTCAGATGAGATGGGATTCAAGAATGATGTAAATAGAATTTATGATTTTGTTGAAAATGTTACCGGAGTGACACCTAAGTTTTACAGATTCCCCGGTGGAAGCTCCAATACAATATATAAGAGCGATAAGAATGAGCTATTTGATTATCTTGATGAGATGAATCTTACATATGTTGACTGGAATGTAGCAAGTAACGATTCTACATACGGCGGATTATCTGCCAATCAGATAGCTAACAATGTATTAAATGGTGTTGAAGGATTGGATGATTGCGTGATTCTTATGCACGATGCCAATGACAAGAGTTCTACTGTTGAAGCATTAAGAATTATCATTTCATCACTTCAGTGCGAGGACAATGTAATTTTTCTTCCGATTACGGATAATACAATTAGAGTAAAGCATATATCTAAGTAATAAGGGTTAGGGTTATGGGATTTTTTAATGATCTAAAAGAAGATCTGGCTATGGCTGTAAATGAACTTACAGAAGAAAAAGCTGAACAGAATCTTGCGGATTCTGAAGAGCATTTAAGAGCAGATATAGCTAAGTTCGAAGCAGAAGATAAAAAGAAAAAAGGAAAACTTCAGGATAAAAAGAAAAAGAAGGCGCTCGAGAGAGAACTTCAAAATATCCTTAATGGTATAGATGATAATGCTCCGATTAAGGATGATAACAATCCTGTAGGCGTTATAGAATATATCGATATGATAGAAAACAGGGAGAGACTTGAAGAAGAAATACCCGAGGAAGAACCTGTTAAAACTGAAACTAAAGTTGATGATGAATATCCAGACTTTAGAAACATAATTGACATATCCGATGAGATTATCGATAATTCCGGCGAATCAATATATCCTGAAAAAGAAGAGGATATTGTTGAGGAAGACGAGGAAGTCGAGGAGGTCGATGAAGAAGCAGAAGACGAATCTGAAGAGCCACTCGAGGAAGATGAATCGGAAGAAGAACCTGACATTTTCTTAGAAAATATGGATTTTACAGATGATTCCGAAGATGCTTCAACTGAAATAGAAGATACAAAAGAAGAAGTAACCGAAAAAGAAACTATTAAAGAAGAAGTAATTGAAGAAGAAAAGCCTGTAGAAACAGAGATCCCGAAACCTGAGTTTATTAAAGCTGTTGATACTGTAAGTGCTAAGGAAACCAAGGGCGTAAAAGAAGTAAGAATTATTAACGAAGTTGATCCTTCAAATGGAAAAACAACGGATAAGAAGACTATGACGACATATAACAATACAACTTCCAGCGATATGACATATATCACAGAAGGAACTACAATAAAAGGTAATATTGAAACTAGCGGAAGTATAGAGATTGATGGTATAATAGAAGGCGATGTTAAGGCTGCCGGCGAACTTATAGTTAAGGGCTCGGTAACAGGTAACGTCGAAGGACTTATTGTATCTATAATGTCCGGTAATATCAGAGGTAATGTTAAGGCTTATAACGGCATATCAATTACTGAAGATGCTTACTTAATCGGTGATATTGAAGCTGGTGAAGCAGATATAGCAGGTGCTGTTAAGGGTACAATCGATGTTAATGGTCCTGTAGTTCTTGAGTGTAAGGCTAAGGTACTTGGTGATATTGATTGCAAGAGTGTTGAGATTAACGGCGGTGCAGTAATCGAAGGTAAGTGCTCTCAGAAGTATGCCGATGTATCACCTTCATCATTCTTCGAGAATCTAGCATAAAGAGGTTAATATGAGAATATTACTTAAGTTAAGCGGTGAAGCATTAGCCGGAGAAAAGAAAACAGGTTTTGATGAAGAGACAGTTAAAAAAGTTGCTCTTCAGGTAAAAGAGATTGTTGACAGAGGAACCGAGGTTGGTATCGTAATCGGCGGAGGTAACTTCTGGAGAGGCAGAAGTTCTGAGAATATCGACAGAACCAAGGCTGATCAGATTGGTATGTTGGCAACAGTAATGAACTGCATCTATGTATCAGAGATATTCAGATCAGTAGGACTTGAGACCAATATACTCACACCTTTTGAGGTTGGTTCATTTACCAAGTTATTCTCAAAAGACAGAGCAAATAAGTATTTCAGCAGAGGCAATGTAGTATTCTTCGCCGGTGGTACAGGACATCCTTATTTCTCAACAGATACAGGTGCATTACTTAGAGCAGTTGAGATTGATGCCGACGTAGTACTTCTTGCTAAGGCAATCGATGGAGTATATTCAGACGATCCTAAGACCAATCCTGATGCTAAGAAATATGATGAGATTAATATCAAAGATGTTATCGCACAAAACCTTAAGGTTGTTGATATGACAGCATCAATCCTTGCAATGGAAAACAAGATTCCTATGTGGGTATTCCCTCTTTTTGAGGACAATTCCATTGTTAATACACTTTACGGAACATTTAACGGTACCAAGGTTACCGTGGATTAGGGGGCATATATGAAAGAACAACTTGTAGCTTATGATGAAAAAATGAAAAAGACCATCGAACACCTTGTGTCCGATTTTCAGACTATCCGTGCAGGTAGAGCTAATCCGCACGTACTTGATAAGGTTGTAGTAGATTATTATGGAACACCAACACCTTTACAGGGAGTAGGTAACATCTCAGTTCCCGAGCCTCGTATCATCCAGATAGCTCCTTGGGAAAAGAAGATTATTAAAGATATTGAAAAAGCTATCATGGCTTCAGATATCGGTATCACACCTTCTAACGATGGTTCAGTTATTCGTCTTGTGTTCCCTGAACTTACAGAGGAGAGACGTAAGGATCTCGTTAAGGATGTAAAGAAGAAGGGTGAAGATGCTAAGGTTGCCATCAGAAATATCAGACGTGATGGTAATGAAGCATTCAAGAAGCTTCCTAAGACTGAGATTTCTGAAGATGAAGTTAAGGATCTTCAGGACGAGATTCAAAAGATTACAGATAAGTACATTAAGGACATTGATGCACTTATCGAAGATAAGTCCAAGGAAATTCTTACTGTATAGTTATGTAAACCAAAATTCATAAAAATAATAAAGATTATATTAGAGTTTTATGATATAATATACTAGTTGTTAATAGTAAGCGTTCAATGATATTGAACGCTTACTTTGCTAATAAGGCATTAATTATTTTGTAAATATAAAAATAGGATAAGACAATGGAAGAATTAAAGATTCCGACACATGTTGCGATTATAATGGATGGTAATGGAAGATGGGCTAAGGCTAAAGGTCTTCCTCGTAAGATGGGTCACGTACAGGGCGGTAAGAATGTAGAAGATATGCTTTATGTATGTGATGAGATTGGCATTAAGTACTTTACAGTATATGCTTTTTCAACTGAGAACTGGAAGCGTAGCGAAGACGAAGTATCTGCTCTTATGACACTTCTTAGAAGTTATCTTTCAAGTGGCTTTAAGAAGGCTGCAAAGAATAACGTACGCATTCGTATAATCGGTGACAGAACCAGACTTGCGGATGATATTCAAAAACTTATAGAAGACTTGGAAGAGGATTCCAAGGATAATACCGGACTTCAGTTCCAGATTGCCATTAATTATGGTGCAAGAGATGAGATTAGACGTATGATGCAAAAGACTGCTTCTGAAATTGCTGATGGTAGTCTTAAGGCAGAAGATATCACTGAATCATATATTTCTGATCATCTTGATACAGCAGGTATTCCTGATCCTGACCTTTTAATTCGTACTAGTAACGAACTTAGAATATCCAATTTCCTGTTATGGCAATGTGCATACAGTGAATTTTATTTTTGCGACTGCAATTGGCCTGATTTCAATAAGGATGAACTTATGAAGGCCATAGTCGAATATAATAAAAGAGACAGGCGTTTCGGCAACGCCAAGTAGTGGGGGTTAGTTTTAATGTTTTGGAAAAGATTGTTAAGCGGAGCTGTAATACTATTTCTTGCGCTTGGCTTCGGAATCCTTGGAGGACCTTTCTTAGCATGTGGTCTAGGTGTTTTATCTTCAATTGCATATATTGAATTTACCAAGGCTGCAAAGGTTAGAGAAGAAGGACATAGATTTAATGCAATAGAAGCAATCGGCCTTGTTACAATTATCTTTTATTATGCGATGCTTCTTATGTTTGAGATTTTCCCTTTCATGCCCAAAGAAGCAACTGGCTGGCTTTTTGAATCAGTTGGTTTCTATAACAACTATACAATTATTCTTATTTTAATATTCATGTTTGGAATTATTGCGATATTATGCGCATATATATTCGCTTATCCTAAATTCCACGTCAATCAGGTTGCTGGCGGTATATTCGGCCTTATCTATACTTCCTTTTTGATGTCATTTATCTATTACACCAGAGAATTGAATAACGGTGTTTATCTCGTGTGGTTAATATTCATATCTTCATGGGTATCAGATACCTGTGCTTATTTTGTCGGTTCTGCTATCGGTAAGCATAAGATGACACCTCGTCTTTCTCCTAAAAAGAGTTGGGAAGGCGCAATCGGAGGCATTCTTGGTTCAGGTATAGCTTCCACAATTTATGGATTCTTTTACCTTAAGCATTTTGGAATTACTTTTGTGTTGCTTACTTGCTTCGCATTGCTTGGATGCGTTGGAGCTTTTCTCGCTTTGTGTGGAGACTTGGTTGCTTCAGCGATTAAGCGAAACAACAACGTAAAAGATTATGGAGATATTATTCCCGGACATGGTGGAGTACTTGATAGATTCGATTCGGTTCTTTTCACCGCGCCTATGGTATATTTCCTCATTGTATTATTGATTCAACAGGAGTTAATTATTTCTATCTTTTAATTTATAAAACATATTGGTTATTTTTTGGATAAAAGATATTTTGAATATCAATAAAAACTACATAATTAAACGTGAAATATTAAGACTAAAACATATTTTATATATTCTTGAATTTTTAAAATTTTAACTAGAGTATTTAAGGATTGATTATGAAAAATTTGGTTATTTTAGGGTCTACAGGAAGTATTGGTACACAGACTCTTGAGATAGTTGCAGAGAAAAAAGAAGATTTCAAAGTGCTTGCACTCGCAGCATATTCCAATGTAACGCTTATTGAATCTCAGATTAGGATGTATAGTCCTAAATATGCTGTGTTGTTCAAGGAAGATGCGGCATCTGAACTTGCAACCAAGGTTAAGGATCTTCCTGTAAAGGTATTATCAGGTATGGATGGACTTATTGAGATATCTACGCTTGATGAATGCGATATGCTCGTCGCAAGTATGGTTGGTATGATTGGTATCAGACCTACTATAGCTGCAGTTAATGCCGGTATTGATATTGCTTTAGCCAATAAAGAGACTTTAGTAACAGCTGGCCATATTATAGTACCGCTTGCCAAAGAAAAGCATGTTAATATATTTCCGGTTGATTCGGAACACTCTGCTATATACCAGTGCCTTAAAGCACAGGATAGAAGTATGGTGGATAAGATTCTACTTACTGCAAGTGGCGGACCTTTTTTAGGCAGAAAATATGATGAGTTAAAAGACGTTACTCTTAACGATGCACTCAATCATCCTAATTGGTCCATGGGTAAAAAGATTACTATTGATTCAGCATCTCTTGTGAATAAGGGACTTGAGGTTATCGAAGCTAAATGGCTTTTTGATGTTGATATCAAGGATGTTGAAGTTATAGTTCATCCTCAGAGTATCATTCATTCAATGGTTCAATTCAAGGATAATGCTGTATTGGCACAGCTTGGATTACCTGATATGAAGCTTCCTATTCAGTATGCTTTATATGAAGGCAATCGTAGAACCATGCCTGAAAAGAAGATTGATTTCTTCGCATTATCTGAACTTGATTTTAAGAGAGTTGATCACGAGACATTCAAGGGTATTAAGTTGGCGGTATCCTCATATAACAGAGGTTACATCTATACTACTGTATACAATGCAGCCAATGAGATTGCTAACAGATACTTTCAGGAAGGTAAGATTAAGTTCCTTCAGATTTACGATATTATCGAAGATGCGCTTACTCTTAACTTTGATGATAAACTTACACCTACTCTTGATGAGATTCTTGAAGCAGAATCAAGAGTATATGATTACATATCTACTAAGTATTGAGGCTTAACATGAATTTATCTATTTTGTGGGATGTTATTGCATTCATTGTTATGTTCGGTCTTTTGGTTGTATTCCACGAAGGCGGACATTACCTTATTGCAAGAGCTAATGGTATAAAAGTATACGAGTTTACAGTCGGCATCGGACCTAAGATTATACATTTCAAGGTCGGAGAGACTGAGTTTTCCGTTAGATTACTACCTTTTGGTGGGGCTTGTATTTTCGAGAACCTCGATGAAGCTGATGAGGAAGATGAGAAAAAAGAAAACGAAGAAAAACTCGTAGCTGATTTAGAGAGTGACAAGAAGAATAAAAACTTTAACGATGCTCCTGTATTTGCTCGTATAGCGACGGTATTTGCAGGACCGTTATTCAACGTTATCTTAGCATTTTTGATTGGATTATTCGTATGCTTCTTCTCAGTTGAACACTCAACTGTTATCAGCAAAGTAATGGAAGGCTTTCCTGCTGAAGCGGCAGGATTACAGGCTGGAGATAAGATTATCAGTATTGATGGTGAGAAAGTGTATTTATTCGAAGAAATCTCGATTCACTTTTTCCTAGATAATCCTGATGTTGTTGATGTTGTATACGTTAGAGATGGCAAGAAATATTCCACACAGATTGTTCCTACCAATGATGAGGAACATGGAAGAATCATCGGTATAGTCGGAACTAATGAATCTTGTAAGAATCTGTCAGTATTTAAGTATTCATTCTATGAAGTTAGATTCTGGCTTAAGATGACCTTTAAGGGGCTTAAGATGTTATTCACAGGTAAGCTTACCAAGGATGATTTGGCAGGACCTGTTGGTATGACAATTTTGATTGATGATACTATTAAGACTTCACAAACATATGGTCTAATGAATGTCATTATCAATCTTGCATATCTGTCACTTGCGCTTAGTATCAATATCGGAATAATGAACTTGATTCCATTCCCTGCACTTGATGGCGGAAGATTGGTACTTTTATTCTTTGAGGCAATCACAGGTAAACCGGTTCCTAAGAAGGCGGAAGCGATTATCACAATAGTTGGATTTGCATGCCTTGTAATATTATCTATATTTGTACTCGGTAACGATATTACTAAGATATTTAGACGTTAAGATATAAAGTTAGTGTGTGAATGGGATGCAGATGTACAGTTCCCTCTGCGACACGTTCTCACTCGTTGGCTCAAGTAGCGGATCACTAAGCTCGAAGCACACCAAGGCGCACTTCTCGCTAAGTGCCGACTTTCGCCAAAGGTCGCTTCGGGAATAGTACATCTACATCCCTTGATTAACTTAATGTATTGTTCAATTATTTGAACAATCAAAAAATATATAATTATTTTGTATTTATTTAGAATCAATTATTTAAGGATTTATTTATGAAGAGAAAATTTACTAGAGAGATAAAAATAGGTGACAGAGTTATAGGCGGCAACAACCCGATTGCCATCCAGTCAATGACTAATATACCTACAGAGAATACTGAAGGAAATATCAAACAGATATTAGACCTTGAAAAAGCTGGATGCGAGATTATCCGTCTTACAGTTCCGACATTGGAGGCTGCTGAGTCTTTCGGTAAGATTAAAAAGAGTGTACATATCCCATGCGTAGCGGATATTCATTTTGACTATAAGATGGCGGTTGCTGCCATTGAGAACGGGGCTGACAAGGTACGTATAAATCCCGGTAATATAGGTTCCGATGAGAAGGTTCTTGAGGTTGTGAAGGCCGCAAAGGAGAGGAATATACCCATAAGGGTGGGAGTTAATTCCGGTTCTCTTGAGAAGGACATTGTCGAAAAGAATCACGGTGTTACCGCAGAGGGACTTTGCGAAAGCGCATTACGTAACGTGTCCCGTTTAGAGGACATGGGTTATGATAATCTGGTTGTGAGCCTTAAGTCCACCAATGTACTTATGTGTGTTGAAGCTCATAAGCTGATAGCGGGCAAGATCCCTTATCCCCTTCATGTGGGCATTACGGAATCCGGAACCGTATTTTCCGGAAACATCAAGTCGGGAGTGGGTCTTGGCATGATCCTGGGCGAGGGTATCGGTGATACTATCCGCGTGTCCCTGACCGATGATCCGGTGGAGGAGATAAGGTCCGCACGTATCATTTTAAGGACTCTTGAACTTCGTAAGGAAGGGATAGAGGTTATTTCCTGTCCCACCTGCGGAAGGACAAAGATCAATTTAATAGAGCTTGCGAGAAAGACCGAGGAGATATGTGAAGCATATCCTCTTAACATAAAGGTTGCGGTCATGGGAGGTGCCGTTAACGGTCCCGGAGAGGCGAGAGAAGCCGACCTCGGCGTTGCCGGAGGTATAGGAGAGGGACTTATCTTTAAGAAGGGTGTCATATCCAGAAAGGTTTCCGAGGACAAGCTCTTTGATGCACTTAAGGAAGAACTTGACAACTGGGGGAAGCAGTAAATGGAAAGACCGTTTTTGGAAGTATTTGCCAATTTAAAATTACGAAATGCATTAAGGGCCATATTCGAGGATGTGGTCCTTTTACAGCTTTCCATATCCAAAAACAGGGATATTGTAAAGCTTTATATACTCA
>JAEEGJ010012389.1_pt1 | contig 21136 bp, 16 predicted proteins | sample 8958761 | NCBI WGS metagenome assembly JAEEGJ01 (sample SAMN16246546, study PRJNA631951) | gut metagenome | biome: gut microbiome; feature: rumen; material: RS-attached | host: Bos | place: Iran: Karaj | collected 2018-10
ATGGCTTTTCATCATCCTGTCCGCCGCCCTGGCGGCAGGATGCGGTGTATCTGTCCCCCGCGAATCGGCATCCCCCGAAGATGCGGAGGTGAACGTCGGCTATGGAACGGTCAAAAAGCGCGATCTGAGTCATCCGGTCTCCTCCGTCCAAGTGAAGGATAACGATCTTCGCACCTATCGCGACATGTATGAATACCTGGAGGGCCGCGTCGCCGGCGTAGTGGTGACGACGGGCAAACGGATCGTCATCCGCGGCATCAATACCATCAACGGCTCCTCCGACCCCCTGATCATCGTGGACGGCGCCGAATGCCAGGACCTCTCCACCATCAACCCTAACGACGTCAAATCCGTCGACGTCTTGAAAGACAGCGCCGCCGCCATCTACGGCGTCCGCGGCGCCAACGGCGTGATTGTCATCACGACGAAACACTAGCGGCCCCCTCTATTTGACGATCCTATAGTAGTTCTCCTTGCGGGGTTTCGGGTCGCGGGGAGGGGCGGCGGGGTAGCCGAGGGAGAGGGCGCCGATGCCGATGAGGCCGTCGGGGAGGCCGAGTTCCTGCATCAGGGCCTTGCCTTCCGGGGTGGCGAACATTTCCCGTTCGCGGTTGATCCAGCAGGAGCCCAGGCCGATGGCATGGGCGGCGAGCATCATGTTGCCCAGCACGAGCGTGCCGTCGGGGACGGAGTTCGCCCAGACGTCCGGGTCGGAGCCGAACACCAGTACGTAAGTCGGGGCTCCGTAGAAGGGGTCGATGTCCCGTCCCCAGACCGCCGCGTTCATCCGGGAGATCTTTTTCAGGAGCTCCGGCTTCTGTACGGCCACGATCCACGGGTCCTGGAGGCCCTTGGCGGTCGGGGCCCATGTGCCGGCCTCGAGAACGGTCTTGAGTTCGTCATCTGTAATCTGCTCCGGCTTGTAGGCGCGGATGCTTCTGCGCCGGGCGAGCGCGGTAATCACTACATTGTCCATAGAGTCAGGGTTTGATCGTTTTTTCGACCTCCAGCGTTCCGTTGGGATGGAAGGAGCGGAGGGTGATATATCCATGCGAATAGGTGACATCCAGCCGGCGTGCCTCGTTGTTCACGATGATCGGGAAACTGTTGTTCATCGTCCCGGGCTCGCACCACATGGCGGTATGGAGGTCCGCGCCGATCATCAGGTCCACGCCCGCCTTGTTCAGCAGGGGCATGAAATGCACGTTCAGCCAGCGCTGGAGGAGGTAGTCGGTCTTGTCGGGGTGGTCGATCATCGGCACGTGCAGCAGGCACACCTTGACGGGCGCTTTCCGGAACAGGGGCTCGCGCACCGCTTTCCGGGCCCATTCGATCTGCTCGTTCAGATACTCCTCGTATACGTCGGAACCGCTGTAGAGGACGGACCGGCTCTGTCCGGTTTCACCCGCGTCGAAGACGATGAAGGCGACGGGGCCCTGGCGGAAGGTGTAGTAGAAGGGCGCCGGCTCAGCGTTCGGATAGACGTCGGCGAACAGTTCCACATTATTGCCGCGGCCTTCATGGTTCCCCCGTCCGAACAGAAGCGGAATCCCGGCGGGAAGGTCCCCTAGCGGCTCGATAGCATAACGGACCAGGGTATCCAGCACATAATTCCCCGCCGATGTGATGTCCCCGTTCAAGAACAGGAAATCGGTCGACGCGGAATCCACCTGCGCCGCCAGCGACTCGTACCACTGCGTCCGCATGTGAATGTCATTGAATACGGAAAAACGGCACTCGGACGCCTTCGGATCGAAGGTGCGCACACGGTGCCAGGCTCCTTCGTAGAAGTCCCCGAACCGGGGATTCCGCGCGTTGGAATCATCCACGAGATTCTGCCCGCAGACGCGGTAGCGGAGGACCGACCCGGGCCGGAGTCCGTCGATCCGGACGCTGTGCAGGCGGTGGAAGACCCGGCGGCCGGCGAAGGTCTCCCAGACCTTCGTGCCGTCGGCCAGTTCGACATAGGCCATCCCCGGCACATCGCTCGTCCAGAGGATGGTGACACGGTCCGCCCGGGCCTCCGACACCCACGGACCCGCATGGACGCCTTGCGCGAAGGATTCCGCGCAAAGGACGATACTCAGCAGCAGAAGAAACTTTTTCATGGCAAAAAACGGTTATTCCTCCGTCGGCCCGCTGTTCACCGACTGGGTGATGGTCTGGGCGAGTTTTTCAATGTTGAGGCTGCGGGCGGAAGCATCGACAATGTCCTTGTAGACACCGCCCTTGCGGTAGAGTTCGTCGGGGTCCCCGCTCTGTTCGATGCGCCCTTCCCGGAGGGCGTACACCATCTCACTGTCAATGATCTGGGAGATGGAGTGGGAGATGATGATGACGGTGCGGTCCTTCTTGATCGCGTCGATCGCCGACTTGATCTGCTCCGTGGCGATGGCGTCCAGCGATGCCGTGGGTTCGTCCAGGAAGATGATGGGCGGGTTCTTGAGGAACATCCGCGCGATGGCGATGCGCTGCTGCTGTCCGCCGGACAGATGGGTGGCGGCGGTGTCGAAGCCCATCGGCAGGGCGGAGATCTGGTCGTAGATGCTGGCCTTGCGCGCCGCCTCGTACACCTCTTCCAGCGTGGCGTCCGGCTTGCCGTACCGGATGTTCTCCACGACCGAGCCGTCGAAGATATGGTTCTTCTGGAGGACCAGGCCGATGTTCTCGCGCAGGTAGTGCGTGTCCCACTCCCGGAGGTCCACCCCGTCCAGGGTGATGCTGCCGCAGTCCGGTTCGTAGAACTTGTCCAGCAGGTTCACGATGGTCGATTTGCCCGCTCCGCTGAGGCCGACAAGGGCCGTGATCTTGCCGCTGTCCACCCGCAGGGAGACATTGTGCAGCGCCTTGGTGCCGTTGGGATAGGTGAAATCGACACCCTTCATCTCGAAGTCGCCCTTCACCTTCTCCGGACGGTAGCCGCCCGTGGGCTCCAGCTCGCTTTCCGCATCGACAATGTCGAAATAGCCCTCGGCATAGACCAGGGCGTCGTTCAGGTCGTCGAAAATCCGCTGGAGGGAGGTGATCGGAGCCGTCACGTTGGAGAACAGCATGATGTGGTACATGATTTTACCGATCGTCATGCCGGGAAAGCCGCTGAGGACGAGGTAGGAGGTGAGGATGATGATGAGGACCGTGCCGGTCTGGCTCACGAAGCTTTTCAGCGCGTCAAACCCGAAGGAGGCCCGCCGGATGCTCAGCTGGTTGCCGTAGTAGCCCTCCTGGAGCTCCGTCTGTTTTCCGAGTTCGATCTCCTCGCGGTTGAAAGACTTGACGACGTTCATGCTCTCGAGGATGTTCATGATGCTGCCGCTGCGCCGTTCGTTGAAGCCGCGCATGTTCTTGCGGGAGCTTTTGAGCTTCCGTCCCTGCAGGGAGGTGATCCAGAAGTAGATGGGAACGATGGCCAGGGCCGTCAGGCCTACATACAGATTGGCCGCGAAGATGAGGATGAGCGCCAGGACGGAGCTCACGATCATGGGCAGCAGGTTGATGAAGAAGTTCTGGATGGTGCGGGAGATGCTGCTGGCGCCCTGGTCGATGCGCGCCTGTAGCATGCCGGGCGCATTGTCGCTCCGGGCGAAGAAGGCCATGCGGTACTGGAGGATCCGCTCCACCACGCCCAGGGACAGCCGCTGGGAGATGTTGATCCGGAGCTTTTCTCCGAAGATGCTCTGCCCGAAGGAGATGCCGGCCCGGAGGATTTCCTTGCCGAGCAGCACGATGCTGACGATGGTCAATATCTTCGCCGCCTTCGCCCAGGTGAATTCGGGCGAGCCCACCAGGGCGTTGATGGCGTCCACGGTGCGGTCCAGCACGACGGCGTTCACCTGCGCCAGCAGGGAACCGAGCAGGGTGAGGGACAGGGTGGCGAGAAGCAGGAAGCGGTGAGGCTTCACATAGGGGACGATTCTCTTGAAAAGCTGGGCGAGGGTCATGTCAGGAAATCTTCAACGGACACAAAGATAACAAATCCGCTGAAAATATTGATTATCAGCGCACCATCTCCCACAAAATCACGCCCACGCTGACGGAGACGTTCAGGGAGTGCTTGGTGCCGTACTGGGGGATTTCCAGGGCGAAGTCAGACGCGTCGACGACGTCCTGCCGGACGCCGGAGACTTCGTTTCCGAAGATGAGCGCGTACTTGCAGGCCGGGTCGCGGAAGAAGGTGCCGAGTTTCAGGGAATGGACCGTCTGCTCGACCGAGACGATGGTATAGCCCTTTTCGCGCAGGGCGGCGACGGCATCCAGCGTGTCGTCGTAGTGCACCCATGGCACGGAATCCTCGGCCCCGAGGGCGGATTTGTGGATTTCCGCGGAGGGCGGGACGGCGGAGATGCCGCAGAGGACGACCTGGTCGATGCCGAAGGAATCGGCCGTCCGGAAGGCGGATCCGACGTTGTGCGCGCTGCGGATGTTGTCCAGGACCACGACGAGCCCGGAAGGGGGGAGGTCCTTGTACTCGGCGGGGGTGATGCGGCCCAGTTCGATGTTCAGCAATTTTCTGTCGCTCATGTCCGCAAAGTTAAGAAAAAAGGCGTATATTTGTGGATGCAACGGCCGCTCCCGGCCGAAAAACACTGAAAGAAAGAATATGAAACAGGATCTCCAGGTCTTCGACCTCATCAAGAAAGAACACGACCGCCAGGCCTCCGGTCTCGAACTCATCGCCTCCGAAAACTACGTGTCCGACCAGGTGCTGGCCGCCATGGGCTCCATCTGCACCAACAAGTACGCCGAGGGTTATCCCGGCAAGCGCTACTACGGCGGCTGCGAGGTGGTGGACCAGATCGAGCAGATCGCCATCGACCGTCTGTGCAAGCTCTATGACGCGGAATACGCCAATGTCCAGCCGCACTCCGGCGCGCAGGCGAACATGGCCGTCACGATGGCCTGCCTCCGTCCCGGCGACGTCTTCATGGGCCTGGACCTGTCCATGGGCGGCCACCTCACCCACGGCTCACCCGTGAACGCCTCCGGCATCCTGTACAAGCCTGTCGCTTACGGCCTGAATCCGGAAACCGGCCGCGTGGACTATGACGAAATGGAGCGCAAGGCCCTCGAGTGCAAGCCGAAGCTCATCATCGGCGGCGCCTCCGCCTATTCCCGCGAGTGGGACTACGAGCGGATGCGCAAGATCGCCGACGAGGTGGGCGCCATCCTCTGGATCGACATGGCCCATACCGCCGGCCTCATCGCCGCCGGCCTCCTGAAGAACCCGGTCAAATATGCGCACATCGTCACCTCCACCACCCACAAGACCCTCCGCGGACCGCGCGGCGGCATCATCCTGATGGGCAAGGACTTCGACAACCCGTGGGGCCTCACCACCCCGAAGGGCGAGATCAAGAAGATGAGCGCCATCCTGAATTCCAGCGTGTTCCCGGGCGTCCAGGGCGGACCGCTCGAGCACGTGATCGCCGCCAAGGCCGTGGCCTTCTACGAGGCCTCCCAGCCGGAATATGTCGACTACCAGAAGCAGGTCATCGCCAACGCCGCCGCCATGTGCGCCGAATTCGTCCGCAGGGGCTACAAGATCATCTCCGGCGGCACCGACAACCACCTGATGCTCATCGACCTCCGCACCAAGTTCCCGGACCTGACCGGCCGTCTCGCCGAGAACCAGCTCGTCAAGGCCGACATCACCGTGAACAAGAACATGGTCCCGTTCGACAGCCGCAGCCCGTTCCAGACCTCCGGTCTCCGCATCGGCACCCCGGCCATCACCTCCCGCGGCTTCGTGGAGAAGGACATGCTGGACATCGTCGAGCTCATCGACACGGTCCTCGCCTCCTCCAACGAGCACTTCGCCGCCCTCACCGCCAAGGAACCCACCGAGGAGCAGCTCGCCGAGCGCGCCTCGCACGGCAAGGTCCTCGAGGACGTCATCCGCAAGGTCCACATGATGACCGCCGGCCGCCCGCTGAACCGGTACTAGCCGTCCGGATCCATCCACCAAAACAGCCAGCCTCGGTGACGGGGCTGGCTGCTTTTTTGGGTCGTGCCGGGACTAGTGGCTGCCGACGGTGCGGATGATGATCACGCCGTTGGCGCCCCGCATCCCGTAGATGGCGGAGGTGCCGTCCTTGATGACGTCCACGGACTGGACATCGGCCGGATTGAGGCCGGAGAGGTCCGTCGTTTCCACATCGTCCACCAGGATGAGCGGGTCAAAGCTGTCGGAATTCGTGCCGATGCCCCGGATGATGATCCGCTTGTCCGAGGTAACCGTCACGCCGGGGACGCGGCCCCGCAGGTAATCATACATGTCCGTGTAAGTCTGGGCTTCCGTTTTCTTGACCTTGACATTGGAGACCGCCGTCGTGAGCTTGTCCTTGTCCTGTGTTCCGTAGCCGATGTTGACGGAGTCACCGGAAGAAACCCCGCGGGAGGATGCGCCGCAACCCGCCAGCAGGAGGGTCACAAAGCAGAGGGTGAGAATCTTTTTCATATCGTTCGTTTTAAATCCTTTCGATGTCATTGGTGGCGATCCAGCCGCGGCGACCGTCCGCGAGTTCGATGTCCGTGAAGCCGGACACTTCGTCCAGCACCTTCACCTTCGTTCCTTCGTGGAGGATGAACAGGGACTTGGCCGCATCGCTGGAGGGCGAACTCGTGACCGAAGTCACCGGGCGCATCACGATGGCGGTGTCGTGACGCTCGGCGGCCGCTTTCTGGCTGCGGGCGAAGCCCCAGGCCGCGAGGGCGAGGAGGAGCGCCGCGATGCCGGTGAAGAAGCCGGTCCGGCGGGCGCCGGGCGTGGGCCCGAGCAGGAAGAGCAGGCAAAGCCCCAGCGCGAGGGCCAGCAGGAACAGGGACAGCCCCGCCCATACGTTGGACGGGAGCAGGTAGTTCACCTTCCGCACCCAGGTCTTGAGGATGAATTCCGGAACCTCGTCGATGCGGTCCTGCGTCAGGTTCCGCGCGAATTCCAGGTTGTAGCGGATGTCGGCGTCGGACGGGTCCAGGCGGAGGGCGCGCTCATAGAAGAGGACGGCCTTCGCGATCTCCCCTCCCTTGTAATACGCGTTGCCCAGGTTGAAATACAGTTCCTTGGAGCGGAGGCCCGTGGCGGCGACGTCCGACCAGTCCGCGGCGGCCTGGTTCCAGTCGCCGGCCGTATAGGCCTCGACACCCGCCTTGAACAGGGAATCGGGATAGCTTTCGGCGGCCTGCGCGCCCAGCGGGAGCATCAGCAGGAGGGCCAGCAGAGTGGCGGCCGGGGCCGCGGAAACACCTTTCTTCATGGATGCGTCGATGGCGGTGATGACGGAGATGGCCTGCTGGTAATGGGCGTTCATCGCCTCGTGGCCGGAATCCGGCGCATAGCGGGCATACTCGCAGGCGTCCAGCAGGTCCGTGAAGGCGGTGACCGTCTCGGGCGCGACGCCCCGGGCGGAAAGCGCCGCGGCGATGTTGTCCTTGTTCTGGTCGGCCACGTCCATCGTGAGTTTGTCGGCCACGAAGCCCACGAGGGCGCGATGGAGCTCCTCGTAGAAGGCCGTATAGAGGTTCTTGCCCAGGAAGTCCCCGGCCAGTTTGAGGCGCTTGAGGGCCTCGCGGGTGGCCTTGCGGTTGCGGTTGCCGGCGACGTCGGCGCGGCGGGCGGCCAGCTTCCGCAGGGACAGCCACACGGCCGCGGCGCCGAGGAGCAGCAGGGCCGCGAGGATCCAGTAGGCCGGCTTGCCCACGAAGAAACCCTTGTCCTCGGACAGGGAGGTCTTCGTCTTGATGAAGCGGATGTCCTCGCCCAGGTTCTTCACGCCCTTGCGGTCCACCGTCAGCGTGCCGGCGCCGTCCGGGGCGGGCTGCGCCGCGCCGCCGGCGCCCCGCTCCACGGTCAGGCGCAGGGAATCCGTCTGGGCCGTCGCATAGCGGCGGGACTTCACGTCATAGTAGGAGAAGCGCACCGGCGGGAGGACGAAGTCTCCCGGGCTGCGCGGAATGAACGGATACTCGAAGGACTTGGAACCGCTGGTGCCGCTCTTGTCCGTCGCGGACGTGGCCTTCACGTCATACACTTCGAAATCCGGCGGGAAATCCAGCTTCGGGGCCTCCACCAGGGAGACGTTGCCCTTGCCGGTGACGGTGACGACGAGCGAGGCCGCATCGTGCGTCTTCAGGGCGTCCTTGCTCAGTTTCGCACTCACGGAATACTCGCCCACGGCGCCGGAGAAGCCGGCCGGGGCGCCGCCCGGCAGGGCCGACACCTTGACGGTCATCGCCGGGGTGGACACGCGCTGCCGCTGCGTCACATAGTCGTTCTCGAAGAAATCGTCGAAGATGGAGCCGGTGCGGGGCCGCTGCGTGCGGACGTTCACCAGGCACACGATCTCGGACGGGTCGATGGTCAGGTTGCCCGCCTTCTGCGGGATGAGCACCCACCGGCGCAGGACGGCGGCGTTGTACATCTTGTCGCCCACCTGCTCCCGCTGGAACTCGATGCTCTGCGGGGTGTCCACCTCCTGGCTCCAGAACCCGTTGAACTTCGGGAACTTGGCATCCTCGAAGCCCGTGAGGTTCGCCCGCTGGTAGATCTTGAGGGTGGCCGTGATGGGTTCGCCCACCATGGCGTCCCGCTTGGACAGGTACAGCCGCATGAACAGCTCGCCGGTGTCGTTCGAAGCGGACGGCCGGGCCTGCTGCTGTCCCCCGCCCTGCGTGGAACCGCCCTGGCCCTGCGCCGCTCCGGCGCCGTCTTCCCGGCCTTCCACGACCGTGATCTGGACGGTCTTGGACCGGATCTGGTCCCCCTTGACGGTGGCCGTCGCCGGCGCGAAGGTGAACGTGCCGGTCTTCTTGGCCTGGAGGATGTAGGTATAGGAGGTCTGCGACGAACGGGTGGTCTTGCCGTTCACGATGGAAACGCTGGTGGAAGTGCCCTTCTGGGGGCCCCAGACGAGGGTGAAATCATCGCCCGGGCTCCATTGGAAATCGGAAGGGGCATGCTCGCCCTCGACGACGAAGACGACGTTGAAGCGTTCCGACAGCTCCACGATATTGTGCACGTCCACCCGGATGGTCGACTGGGCCCATCCGGTGAAAGCCACCCACAGCGCCACGAAGGCTGCAATCCATCTTTTCATAACGCGACTACCAATTCTTCTCTTTCTGGCGGGACTTCAGCACGGCCGCCTTTTCCTTGTTCACCTTGTCCTGGGTCTCCTTCTCCTTGGCCTGGATGGCCTGGAGCATCTGCTGGGCCTGCTGGGGCGAGATCTCCGAGCCGTTGTACGGCTTGGGCTGCTGCCCCTGGTCCTGCTGGTCCTGGTTCTGGTCCTGATCCTTATCCTGATCCTGATTCTGGTCTTGATTCTGCTGATCCTGATTCTGGTCCTGGTTCTGGTCCTGGTTCTGCTGGTCATTCCCGCCACCGCCGCCGTCGGGGTTGTTCTCCAGCATCTTCCGGGCATAGACATAGTTCTCTTTCGCCTCCAGGTCGTCCGGATTGATGAGCAGCGCCTGCACGAAGGCTTCCATCGCGGCGCGGTACTGCTTCTGCTGCAGGGCGGCGTCGCCGAGGTTGAAGTACGTGTCGAAACCCTGCTTGCTCTGCTTCTTCAGGCTCCGGGTCTCGGGAACGTGCCGCAGCGCCTGCTGGTAGAACTTGCCGGCCTCGGCATAATTGCCCTGGCGGTACAGGTTGTTGCCCAGGTTGTAGGCCGATGCGACGGAGGTGCTGTCCGCATTCAGGCCCTTGCGGTAGGAGATGTCGGCATCGCCGTACTTCTCCTTCGCGAACTGGCGGTTCCCCCGGCGGACGTCTTTCTTGTCCACCTGGGCGGAAGCCAGCACGCTGACCAGCAATAAGAATATGAGCGTCAACGACTTTCTCATTGGTCAAACCATTTCTTCTTCGGACGGCGCTCGCCGACGAGCATCTCGATCACCAGCAGCGCCAGCGCGATTCCGAAGAAATACATGTACTGTTCGTCGTACTCCTCGAACACGAGCGAGCCGAACTCCTCGTCCTCCATCCGGCGGATGTCGTCGATGATGGGGTTCAGGCCGAACTCGTCGTTCCCGGCATGGACATACGCCCCGTTGCCGGCCTTGGCGACCTGCCGGAGCACGTCCTCGTCGAGTTTCGTGACGACGATCTCGCCGTCCTTGTCCTTCATCAGGGAACCCTCGTACGGGATGGGCTGTCCCTCGGCGGAGCCCACGCCCACGGTGTACACCCGGATGCCGTTCTCCGCGGCTTCCTTCGCGGCCGCCACGGGGTCGTCCTCGTGGTTCTCGCCGTCGGAGATGACGATGATCACCCGGCTCTTCTCGCTCTGGGCGCTGAAGCTCTTGATGGCCGTGAAGATGGCGTCGCCCATCGCGGTGCCCTGGACCGGGACCGAGCCCGTGTCGATGCTGCCGAGGAACATCTTGGCGGACACGTAGTCCGTCGTCACCGGCAGCTGCACGAAGGAGGTTCCGGCGAAGATGATGAGGCCGATGCGGTCCTCCTTCAGCTTGTCCGTCAGGCGGGAAATCGCCAGTTTGGCGCGGTCCAGCCGGTTCGGGGAGTAGTCCTCCGCCAGCATCGAGTTGGACACGTCCAGGCAGATGACGATCTCCGCCCCGCGCGTGGTGCGCTCGGACAGCTTGGCGCCGATCTGCGGCCGGGCCAGGCCGATGGCGAAGAACGCGAAGGCCAGGCTGAACAGCACCATCTTCACCCAGCCCTTGGGGCCGGACCACGACGGCATCAGCGCCTTCACGAGCGCCTCGTCGCCGAACTTCCGCAACCGCCGCGTACGCAGCGTCCGCCAGACCCCGTATCCGACGAGGAACAGGGGAACCAGCAGGAGCAGGTACAAGAACCGATATTGTGCGAAACCGAACATATCCTAAGGCAGTCTTCTAAGCAGGAACCGGATCAGAATCTCAAGCAGCAGGCACACGAGCGCCCAGATCGCGAACCGCGGGAACAGGTCCTTGTAGATGGGGAAGCTGTCCACGGTGGTGCGGGTCTTCTCCATCCGGTCGATCTCGCTGTAGATCTCCGCCAGCTTGGTGTTGTCGTTGGCGCGGAAATACTTGCCGCCCGTCTCCGCCGCGATCTGCTTGAGGAGGGGTTCGTCGATCTCGACCTTCATGTTCTGCACGTCCGGGCCCCAGGGGGTCATGACCGGATACGGGGCCTCCCCTTCCTTGCCCACGCCGATGGTGTAGACGCGGATCCCGTAGGTCTTGGCGATCTCGGCGGCCATCGCCGGATCCACCTCGCCCCGGTTGTTCACGCCGTCGGTGAGGAGGATGATCACCCGGCTCTTCGCGTCGGAATCCTTCATCCGCGCCACGGCGGTCGCAAGGCCGTTGCCGATGGCGGTGCCGTCCTCGATGAGGTCCGTCTGGACTTCCTTCATCAGGTTGATGAGGGTGGCCCGGTCGGTCGTGAGCGGGCACTGCGTATAGCTCTCGCCCGCGAACACCACGATACCCATCCGGTCGGAGGGGCGCTGGGCGATGAATTCGATGGAGATGTCCTTGGCGGCGGACAGGCGGTCCGGCTTGAAGTCCCGGGCCAGCATGGACGTGGACACGTCCACCGTGAGGACGATGTCGATGCCCTCGGTGTCCACCCGTTCCATCTCGCTCTTGGAGCGGGGACGGGCGATGCACACGATGATCAGGCACAAGGCGGCGAGGCGCAAGGCCTCCGGCAGGTGCCGGACGATGCCCAGGATGGATTTCCCGCCCTTCTCCCAGGGCGTCACGGTGGACACCCGGAGATGCGGCCGGCGCTCCTTCAGTTCCCGGTACAGATACAGCGCCAGGAGCAGGACCGGAAGGACCAGCAGCCAGAGCAGATATGGATACTCGAAGAACATGGCTTACTTGGGCATATAATCTTCATCTCGTTCTTGAGATGCCCGATCAGGTCGGGCATGACGGTCTTCCCCGTCATTGCCGGCTTGACCGGCAATCTCTTCCTCTTCAATCTCCGTCTGGTAGGTGGACGTCACGAACCGGACGGCCTGCGGGAGGACGGTCGCGTTGTCCTCGGGCGTGGCGATGTACTTCGCGAACTTCACGAAGTCCGCCCGCTCGAAGAGGTTCTTCATCTCCTCGTACAGGTCCACGGGGATGTCGGTCCCGCGGAGGCCGTCGAAGATTTCGGCGGTGGTCATCTCCATCGCGCCCACGCCGTAGCGGGAGACGATGTATTCGCGGAGGGCGTCGGTCACGCCGGAGTAGAACTGCTTCTGCTTGTCGGGCGCCCAGAACTTGTCGCCGCGGTACTTGTCCAGCTTGCGGAGGGCGGTGATGTGGGCGGGTTCCTTGAAGGCGGGACCGTCGGCGTCCCGACGACGGCTCGTGAGCCAGGCCACGAGGCCGATCACCAGCAGCGCCAGCGCCCAGAATCCCATCAGCCACGGCATCACTTCCGCGAAGGTGAGGGGATACTTGATCTGCCCGCGCAAGTCGTGCGGGACGTAGGTGGCGGTGTCCACGGGCATCGTGAACACTTCGATGGTCTGCCGGTTGAACTGGATGGTGTCCACGGTGCCGTCGGGATGGATCCGCTGCACGAACAGGGGCGGCAGCTCGTAGGTGCCTTCCTCGAAGGGCTGGATGGCGATGGACGCCCGGATGTTCAGGAGACGGGTGTTGTTCGCCTTGATCTTCTGCACCTTCACGGTGTCCACCTGCCACATCGGCAGGGCCAGGACATCCTGCATGTAGGGGTTCGCGACCTGCGGGTAAGCGAGGACCGTGCTGTCGGGCACGTTGTCCAGCTCGAAGCCGTACAGGAGCCGGTCCGCCACGAGGATGGAATCCCGCGGGGTGACGGGCTGGATGAACGAGGTCTCCTTGAGGATGACCCGTCCGCCGGTCTCTTTCGCGGTGGTGTCGCGCCAGGCTTCCTGGGCCGATGCGGACGCAGCGGTCAGGAAGAGGGCGGCTATGAGACAATATCCTTTCATCGCCTGTGGAACAAGGCTATCAGGTTCTTGACATAATCCTGGTCCGTCGCGGTGTCCACGCTGTCCACCTGGTAGCGGTTGAACAGCTTCGCGGCGCTTTCGGACGCGGTGCGGAACCACTGCTCGTAGGCGGCGCGGGTGCTTCGGGAGGAGGTGTTGATCCAGGCCCCCTTGCCGGTCTCGGAGTCCTTGACATGGACCAGGCCCACGTCCGGAATGGTCCGTTCGCGGGGGTCGTAGACGCGGATGACGGAGATGTCGTGGCGGTTCACGGCCACCTTCAGGGCGTCCTCGTAGCGCGGGGCGCCGTCCTCGTCCACGTCCAGCATGTCGCTGAGGACGAAGGCGGTGCAGCGCCGCTTGATGGCGTTCGTCAGATAGCGGAGGGCCTCGCCGATGTCCGTCCCGTCGTGCTCGGGGGTGTATTCCAGGATTTCGCGGATGATGTGGAGCAGGTGGCTGCGGCCTTTCTTGGGCGGGATGAACTTCTCCACCGTGTCGCTGAAGAAGAGGGCGCCCACCTTGTCGTTGTTGAGCATCGCGGAGAAGGCCAGGGTGGCGGCGATCTCGGCCACCAGTTCCCGCTTGGTCTCCCCCACCGTGCCGAACAGGCCGGAGCGGCTGATGTCGATGAGCAGCACCACGGTCAGTTCGCGCTCCTCCTCGAACACCTTCACGTACGGCGCGCTCATGCGGGCCGTCACGTTCCAGTCCATGTTCCGCACATCGTCCCCGTACTGGTACTCGCGCACCTCGCTGAACGCCATGCCACGGCCCTTGAAGGCCGAGTGGTATTCACCGGCGAAGATCTGGTGGGACAAGGCTTTCGTCTTGATCTCGATCTTGCGGACGCGCTTGAGTAACTCTTGGGGTGTCATCGGTTTACGGAACGATAACCGCGTTGATGATCTTTTCGATGATTTCCTCGGTGGTGACGTTCTCCGCCTCGGCCTCGTAGGTGAGGCCGATACGGTGACGCAGGACCTCGTTGCACACGGCGCGGACATCTTCCGGAATCACGTAGCCGCGGCGCTTGATGAAGGCGTAGGCCTTCGCCGCCATCGCGAGGGAGATGGACGCACGCGGGGAGGCGCCGTAGGAAATCAGGTCCTTGAGGCCCTTCAGGCCGTATTCGTCCGGGGTGCGGGTGGCGTAGACGATGTCCACGATGTAGCGCTCGATCTTCTCGTCCATATACACGTCGCGGACGACTTCGCGGGCGCGGAGGATGTCCTCGGGCTTCACGACGGCATTGGCCTTCGGGAAGGCGCCGCTGTTGTTCATCCGGATGATCTGGCGCTCCTCGTCCTTCTTGGGGTAGCTCACGACGACCTTCAGCATGAAACGGTCCACCTGGGCCTCCGGGAGCGGATAGGTGCCTTCCTGCTCGATCGGGTTCTGGGTGGCCATCACCAGGAACGGCTCGGGAAGCTTGTAGGTTTCCTCGCCGATGGTGACCTGGTGCTCCTGCATCGCCTCGAGGAGGGCGGACTGGACCTTCGCCGGGGAACGGTTGATTTCATCGGCCAGGACGAAGTTCGCGAAGATGGGGCCCTTGTGGACCTCGAAGTCCTCCTTCTTCTGGGAGTAGACGAGGGTGCCGACGACGTCGGCCGGGAGGAGGTCCGGGGTGAACTGGATGCGGTTGAACTTGGCGTCGACGGCCTGGGCCAACGTGTTGATGGCGAGGGTCTTCGCCAGGCCCGGAACGCCTTCCAGCAGGATGTGGCCGCCGGAGAGGAGGCCGATGAGGAGGTTGTCCACGAGGGCCTTCTGGCCGACGATGACCTTGCCCATCTCCAGGGTGAGGAGATCGACGAAGGAGCTCTCCTTCTGGATGCGTTCGTTCAGTTCCTTGATGTTTACGCTTTCCATATATTTTGTTACATTTGCATATGCGTTATATCCTCAGCCTCTCCTACGACGGTTCCGCCTTCTGCGGCTGGCAAATCCAGCCCTCCTCCCCTTCCGTGCAGCAATGCCTGGAGGAAGCCCTCGCGAAGCTCTGCGGCGGTCCCGTTTCGGTGACGGGCGCGGGCCGGACGGACACCGGGGTCCACGCGGCAGACTACGTCTGCCATTTCGACCTGACAGGTCCCCTGCCCTTCGAGGCATCCGATTTTTGCTACAAATTAAATGCCATCCTGCCCCGTTCGGTCGTGGTCCACGCGGTCCTTCCGACCACCGAGGATTTCCACGCCCGTTTCAGCGCGACGCAGCGTTCCTATACCTATTTCATCCACAGGAAGAAAGACCCTTTCGTGGCCGCCTACTCCTGGCAGTGCGGCTTCCCGGGCCTGGATTTCGACGCGATGAACGAGGCCTGTCAGTACCTCCTGGGCACGCATGACTTCTCCTGCTTCGAAAAGGTCGGCGGCGCGAACAAGACCTCCCTCTGCACCATCACCGAAGCCTTCTGGAAACCGTACACCCCCACCTACATTTCCATTATGGATTCTTGTCATTTCGAGCGGAGCCCGGAGGGCGGAGTCGAGAAATCTGCCTACTGGTACTTCCGCGTCAGCGCGGACCGGTTCCTGCGGAACATGGTCCGGGCGATCGTGGGGACATTGATCGAGGTGGGACGCGGGAAGCACGACCCGCAGTGGGTGAAGGAACTCATCGAGACGGGTACGCGCGGCGAAGCGGGCGAGTCCGTCCCCGGACACGCCCTCTTCCTCGGCAAAATACGTTATTGATAGATGGGTCCGGCGTAGAAGACCCGGATGTCACCGCCCGTTTCCCGGTACAGGGTGACGCTCATGTCGAATTCCAGGTAATTGTTCTCCTCGGAGATCCGGTAGCAGTTCAGATGGGCCTGCGCCACGGACTTGTTGCTGCTGATGTAATAATCCCCGTTCTCCCGTTCCAGCGGGATGTGCATCGAGAGGTGGCCGGGGATGTCCAGGTCGAGCACGGTGACGTGGTAGCCGATGTGCCCGGGCGTCTGGCAGCGGCAGCGCCAGCTTTCCATATGGACGCGGACCTCGTCGCCTTCCTTGAAATCAAATTTCTCGAAGCCCTCGGAATCGGCGCCGGTGACGGTCGCGAGGCTGCAGGCTTTCCGCTGGTCGATCGTGACGAAGCCCCAGGGCGCCGTATCCTCCACGGACATCGGAGCCATCGACACCCGCAGGTTGCGGGACACCTTGACAGGTTTGGATGTCGACCGCTTGACGACCTCGCCCTTGCTCCCCTTCACTTCGATGGTGAAGCCCTCGTCGAAAGTCGTCGGAGGGAGGGCGAACCAGAACGCGACGGCCTCTTCCGGGGTGTCGCCCAGGACGACCGGGTCCTTGCACACCAGCGTGACCTCGGACTGGGCGTCCTCCGCCATCTTCACGGACGGCACGCCTTTCGGTTCCATCGCTACGAGGGCCTTTCCGGCGAGCGGCTCGCCCGCATTGCCCCGGAGGGTGATGGACGAAACGCCGAACAGATGGCCGTACAGTTTCAGGACGAGATAGCCGCAGCCGTTCCGGAACTGGAGCCGGTTGTCCTCCGTCACGGACACCATCGTGTTCGCCCCGAGGCCGAACGAGTCTTTCCGGAAGACCTGTTCCGCGGGATACTCGACCGACAGGATACCGTCATTGTCGATGGCGGTCGACTTCCGGTAGGGATAGACCGCATAGACCAGGTCCAGGTCGTTGCCCGTCACGAAAGCTCCGTAAGGGATCTGCTCGAACCAGCCGGCGTTGTCGCCGGTCTCGCCCGTGAAGCGGTATTCTTCGTTGAGCGTGTAATGGTCGAAGATGCTGACGCGGTCGTCGGCGTCCCAGAGGACGCGGAGTTTTTCGTCGGCAAAGACCTTGGTGGCATCCTCCTCGATGGTGGCATAGAAGGTCTTCAGATCGGGGGTTTCCGGCTGCGGGTCGGCAACGGGGGCCTTCTGGCAGGAGACGACGCCTGCCAGGACCGCCATGAGCGGGAATAAAGAAAGACGGGTGCGCATATGCTGGAATGACTGGTTTCTTTCCGTGTTCGTTCCTTAAATCCCCGCCCTCCGCATTTCTTGCATGGGCCGTCGCTTTTTTTAAATCAAAAACACAAAAAGGACCGCCCCGGAAGGAGCGGTCCGATTCATCAGGCGTATATGCGGACTACTTGAACTTGTAAGGGAGGTCGCCCTTGGTCCAGGTGGTGCCATCGCCCCAGCCCGGATTCTGCTCCAGGACGCCTTCGGACAGGGTCACCTGGTCCTCCGGAATCTTGAAGAAACCGCCCTGGGTGTCATTGTAGCGCTGCATGAAGTCCTGCTTGAAATGGTACGTACCCGTCGCCGCCTCGTTCAGGATGACGTTGCCTTCCTGGTTCTTCACGATCTCGGCCACGTCGCCCCAGCGGCGCAGGTCGTTCCAGCGAATGGCCTCGAAGCAGAGTTCGTAACGACGCTCCTTCTTCAGGGCGGCGAGGCTGTAGGCGACATCCGGCAGGTTCGCGCGCTGACGGACGGCGTTAAGGCCGCTCTTGCCGTTGTAGATGGTCTTGCCGTCCGTGAGCTCGGAGTGCATCAGGAGCACATCGGCAAAGCGGAGCAGCACCAGGGACTGGGTCAGACCGGTCTGGCGGTTGTTCTCGGAGCCATAGTAGTAACCGTAGCTGAGGTAACGGGCGCTGTGGTCCTCGTTCCAGGCCTCCACGCCGATGTACTTCTTGGCCAGCAGGTTCGTGTTCTCGACTTCCTTGGCCTTGTCGCCCGGATAGTCAGGAATCTCCACGAGGCGGTCGCAGATGGAGCCGACGCGGCGGTAGTCACCCGCGTAGTCGGGATCGGCGGCCCAGTCGGTCCAGAGTTTCTCGCACACAGGGCCGTTGGAGTAGCCCTGCACGGAGAACGGGAAAGCCGTGGCGTTGGTCTTGCGGAGGCTGTAGAACTCGACGATACGGTTGTGGCGGAGCTGCGCGTCCGCGCTCCAGCCGCCCTTGTTGGACATCTTCACCGCGAACATGCTTTCCTTGTTCTCGTCGGTCTCCCAGTTCAGGTCGTTATCCTTGGCGTACGGATAATCCGGCTTGGTGTACGGATTGGTGTACGGCCAGAGGTTGCGCTGGTCGGAGACGAGGCCGTAGCCGCTGTTCTGGATGCAGTCCTCGAGCCAGGTCACGACCTGGGCCTTGGAGATGCTGCCGCCTTCGGCGAGCGGGAGGTCAGCCTTCTTGTAGAAGCCGGTGTAGAACAGCCACACGCGGGCCATCATGGCCTCGGCAGTCCACTTGGAAGCGCGGCCGATGCCGAAGTCCGGATAACGGGTGGAGGGGCCGTGCTCAATGGCCGCCTTCAGGTCGGAAGCGATCTGGGCATAGACCTCGTCGGGGGTGTTGCGCGGCAGGTTCTGGGGTTCGGTGGAGAGCACCAGCGGAACGCCGTTGAAGACCTGGGCCAGGTTGAAGAAGTAGTAACCGCGGAGGAAGTAAATTTCGCACAGAAGTTGCTCCTTCTTGGCGGGAGAGCTCCATTCGGTCACATTGTCGATGGTCTCCAGGGCGCTGTTGGCGCGGTTGATGCCCTTGTAACGGTTGCTCCAGCAAGGGTTCATCCAGTTCACATAGGAGTTCATCAGACGGTCCACGCCCTGGGCGCCGATGTTGGACTGGCTGCCGCCGCCGAGACGGTCGTCAGAGGCGATGTCGAAGATGAAGAAGGGGTCCTCTTCCGGATCGGCCAGGTTCCGGTTCATGATCGAATAGATGCCGTTCACCATCTGGAAGGCATCGGTCTCGTTGACCGGGAAGTTGGAAGTATCCTTCTTTGTGAGGTTCTGCGTATCCAGGAACTTGTCGCACCCGGCCAGGAACATCACGCACAGCGAAGCCGCAATCAGATAGAAAATATTCTTTTTCATAATGCTCAAGGATTAAAAGGTGATGTTCAGGCCCACCATCCAGGAGTTGGAGGACGGGTAGTAACCGCAGTCGATACCGGAAGCCCAGCTGGAACCGTTGCCGAAACCGACCTCGGGATCCATACCGGAGTACTTCGTGAAGGTGAACATGTTCTGGGCGGAGACATACAGGCGGCACTTGGCCATCGGCAGGAACTTCATCGCCCGCTTGAGGTCATAGCCCACGGAGACCCGGGAAATCTTGAAGAAGTCGGCGTCCTCGATCCAGACGCGGGACAGCTCGGACTGGTTCACGTGCTTGCCGTGGGTGAAGCGCGGATAGCGGTTGGTGGTGCCTTCGCCGGTCCAGTACTTCGTATAGACGTCCGTGCAGTAGTTGTCGTCCGGGTGGTCGGAGAACTGGCGGTAGCTCTTCGCGACCTGCTGGCCGAAGGAGCCGTAACCATTCAGGGAGAAATCGAAGCCCTTGAACTCCATGCGGAGCGTCAGGCCCACGGTGTAGTCCGGGTTCGGGTCGCCGATCATGGTCTTGTCGGTGTCGTCCTTGTCGATCTTTCCGTTGCCGTTCACGTCCACGAACTTCACGTCACCGGGCTGGATATCGGCGCCCTGCAGGGAGTTCGCCTTGTCGCCGCCGCAGTTCTTCGCGAGATAGTCCTGGAGGTCGGCCTCGTTCTGGATGATGCCGTCCATCTCGAAGCCCCAGAAGTAGCCGATCGGGTAGCCCACCTGGATGCGGTAGAGCTCCGCGGTGTTCTGGGCGATGGCGTTGGAACCGCCGTGGATGATGCCCTCGGAGTTGGCGATACGCGTGACCTTGTTCTTATTGTGGGAGAAGGTCGCGGAAACGCCGTAGGAGAAGTCACGGCTTACCATGTCATCCCAGGAAAGGAGGATCTCATAACCCCGGTTCCGGATATCACCACCGTTCACGTACGGGGCGCCGGTGCCGTAGGAGAGGAGGATAGGCGCGCGGACGAGCCAGTCCTTGGTCATCTTGTTGTACCAGTCGAAGGAGAGGCCGAGGCGGCTGCGGAAGAAGCGGGCGTCGAAGCCGATGTCCGTCTGCTCGGAGGTCTCCCACTTCACGTCCTTGTTCGGGAGGATATCGGGATAGGCGCCGATGCCGGGGTTGTCCTTGCTGTCGAAGTAGTACGGATCGTTGAAGGCGACGGTGGCCACATACTGGAAGCTGGAGATGTTGCAGTTACCGTTCTGGCCCCAGCTGCCGCGGATCTTGAAGAAGTTCAGCCAGTCCTTGACGGGCTCCATGAAGGATTCGTTGGTGACGACCCAGCCGGCGGAGACCGACGGGAAGTAGCCCCAGCGATGGCCGCGGGCGAAGTTGGAGGAACCGTCGGCGCGCATCACCACCGAGAGCAGGTAGGTCTCGTTCCAGTTGTAGTTGAGACGGCCGAAGAAGGAAGACAGGGCGCCCTGTCCGTTCGGGCTGCCGCCGATTTCGGTGTAGGCGGGATCCACGACATTCGCATTGACGATGTAGGCGTGGTCGAAAGAGCCCGGGAACAGGGAGACGGAGTTCCGCGCATTCACGCTGTTGCCGTAGCCCCACTTCTCCACGGACTGTCCCACGAGGAAGTCGATGTTGTGGTTGCCGAAGGATTTCACCCAGTTGGCGGTGTTCTCCCAAGACCAGCGGATGCTATAGCTCTGGCTCTGGCTCACGTCGTCCAGCGGATTGGACGTCTTGGTGCTCAGTTCATAAACGGGCGTGTAGCTGCGGCTCTCGCTGTGGTTGTATTGCCAGCCCGCACTGGAACGGAAGGTCAGGCCCTTGATGGGAGCGAACTCCAGGAAGAAGTTGGACTGGAGCCGGTAGCCCTTGTTGTAACGGTTGTTGCGGGTATAGTAGATCTGCGCCAGCGGGTTCGCCATCTCGGAGCTGAAATCCCAGTTGTCGGCCACGATGTCCTTGTACTCGTACCAGCCGCCTTCGGCGTTGTGGGCCGGAAGGAGCGGGCTCATCGCCAGGAGCGTACGGACATTGTTGTCGTAGATGCCGCCGATGGACAGGCCGTGGCGGTTGCTGACCGTGAAGGTGACGTTCTCACCGAACTTAAGGATGTCGCGGCCGTGCTTGCGGATCAGGGAGAAGTCCGAATTCATCCGGAAGGTCTTCCGGTCGAACTGCGGCGTGGCCGGATAGCCGATGGTACCGGTCTGGGCGAAGTTCGTGAAACCGACGGCGAAACGGGAAACGTCGCTGCCGCCGAGGATGTTGATGGATTCGTTGTGGATCGGGGCGTTGTGCACCGTGGTTTCCTCCAGCCAGTTGGTACCGTTCCAGGTGCCGGCCTGGATCTGCGCGTACTGCTTGGGGATGAGTTTCGCCCAGTCGTACTT
>JAEEGJ010012394.1_pt1 | contig 21122 bp, 14 predicted proteins | sample 8958761 | NCBI WGS metagenome assembly JAEEGJ01 (sample SAMN16246546, study PRJNA631951) | gut metagenome | biome: gut microbiome; feature: rumen; material: RS-attached | host: Bos | place: Iran: Karaj | collected 2018-10
TATACTTTATGCGTCTGCCGCGCGAGGGCCTGTTCCATCCGGACCAGCGCCACCCCAACTGCTATCAGCCGCTTATCACCCCCGATACCAGTAAACTCAGCGAGCCCGAGAAGGAGCGCTTCGATAAGCTCTATGTAGACTTCTTCTACCATAGACACGACGAGTTCTGGAGGCGCAACGCTGAGCGCAAGCTGCCCGAGCTGCTCAGCGCAAGCGGTATGCTTGCCTGCGGCGAGGACCTGGGAATGGTCCCGGACTGCGTCCCCGGCGTTATGGACCACTGGAAGATCCTTTCGCTCGAAATGGCTCAGATGGACAAGGGTCGCCCCTGGCCCTACCTCAGCGTCTGCGCCACCTCCAGCCACGATATGTCCACCCTGCGTATGCAGAACGCCGAGGCCGGCAAGGGCGACCTCGCGCCGTGGGACCTTAGGAAGATCCTCTGGGATCACCTGAGCTCCGCCTGCATGCTGGCTATCTTCCCGCTCCAGGACTGGGTGGGGCTTGACGCCAACCTGCGCCGTCCCGACTTCGAAAACGAGCGAATCAACCAGCCGGCCGACCCCAACCACCACTGGCGCTTCCGCTTCCACCTCCCGCTCTCGGTGCTGAACTCCGAAAAAGCCTCCGAACTGCGTGTGCAGATCGAAGGCCTTATAAAGGATAGTGGAAGGTATTTAGGATAGAGCCGGCGATACATAGGGGTGAACCTTTCTCAAACGACGCTGTATATCGACGTCGTTTCTTGCTTTTTGCATAGTATAATCAGCTTGCAGTCCCATCAGCAGGTCGGCGGATATACCCAATGCCGTTTCGACATAGAGCGCGACGGTAGCAGAAAGCGGACGCCTTTCATTGACGATGTCATTGAACATCGTGTATGGCACTCCGATACATTCGGCAAAAGCCTTCTGCGGAATACCTCTGGCAATAAGTTCATCTTTGATAACCTCGCCGGGATGAGTTGCATTGAAAGTTGTGTGTGCCATATTACCTATAATGATTCGATAGTTCGATAATGCTGCAGATCGTTACAACTGTCTCATCTGACATCTTGCTGGTCTTGATCTCTAAACGATACCTGTCTGTCACTCTTACGGATTCAAGGCCAGCCTTATCTCCTATTAATCGCTCGTAATTCAATGAAACGAAAGGGAACAAGTCTTCGACGGACCCGGCTTGTTTCAGGATATTAACTACTTTAATGTACTTCTTTATCACTTCGGGCTGAAACCGATGTTTCTTACCTGAAGTTCGTCCATAGTACAAGTCAGACAAATAATCCTTAGTGAAAACAATCTGCATCTGTATGTTTGTCTGCGCAAATATATAAATATTTTTTTCAAATAATACACTTATTTAGTGTACCGAAAATCTTTACATCTGGCAACATTAACAACGACAAAGCCTCCGAACTGCGGGTGCAGATCGAAGGCCTTATAAAGGACAGTAACAGGTACTGCTAGTCTTTAGCGATAGTTTCGCGCATCTCGGTATCGGCTTGGATGTTCTTCATCCTGTAATAGTCCATGATGCCGAGATTGCCGTTTCTGAAAGCCTCCGCCATCGCGAGCGGAACCTGAGCCTCGGCCTCGATGACCTGGGCGCGCGCTTCCTGCGCCTTCGCCTTCATCTCCTGTTCGAGCGCGACTGCCATCGCTCGGCGCTCCTCTGCGCGCGCCTGCGCAATGTTCTTGTCTGCATCGGCCTGGTCCATCTGAAGGACTGCGCCGATGTTCTTACCTACGTCGATGTCTGCGATATCGATCGAGAGAATCTCGAAGGCCGTACCGGCGTCGAGACCCTTTCCGAGAACCACCTTACTGATGGAATCCGGGTTCTCGAGAACTTCTTTATGGGACTCGGCTGAGCCGATCGAGGAGACGATACCCTCGCCTACACGGGCGAGAACGGTCTCTTCTCCGGCGCCGCCGACGAGCTGCTTGATGTTGGCGCGGACGGTGACCCTGGCCTTTGCGATAAGCTGGATACCGTCTTTTGCAACAGCCGTAACGGGGGGAGTGTTGATGACCTTGGGGTTGACGGACATCTGGACTGCTTCGAAAACGTCGCGGCCGGCGAGATCAATCGCAGCAGCCATCTTGAAGTCGAGGGGAATATTGGCCTTGTTGGCCGAAATAAGAGCCATGACGACCTTGGAGACGTTTCCCTTAGCGAGGTAGTGGGCTTCGAGCTCGTTGGCTTTGAGGGTAAGGCCTGCCTTTGTTCCGGTGATGAGAGCCATCACGATAGTGGTGGGGTTTACTCCCCTCCAGCGCATAAGCACCAGGTGGATGAGGCTCACGCGGACACCCGAGAGGATAGCCTGGAACCAAAGAGGTACCGGGAAGAACCAGAGTAAAATGATAAGGCCGACTATGATAATCGCGGCCCAGATGATAATTTGGGTCATATGGCTGTTATTTAATTGGTTTTACAAATACTTCGTTGTCTTCTACGGCTGTAACTTCGACCTCGACACCGGGATCCACGAACGAGCCGTCGGCGTTGTGGACCTCACAGGAGACACCGTCGAATTTCACCTTTCCGATAGGAACAAGACGGCTGAGGGTGACTCCCTTGTCGCCGACCTTGACTTTCTCTACTTCGGTGTTTGTCTTGACGTCTATCTGTTCCTGCTGCTCCAGCTTCTTCCAGGTCTTTCCTCTGAGCATCCAGATAAAAAGGATAATTACGATAACGGCGACCACCGCAGTGACGATGGTTCCGGTCTGAGTGCCTTCCACTATGAAAGCATATACACATGCGCCCACGAACGAAGCAAGGCCGATAATACCGGCAAAACCCATTCCGGGGGTCAGGAGGAACTCGATAAGCATCATCAGGATGCCGACGAGGACGAGCGTAATGATAATGAGGGTAGGAGTCATATTAGTCGTCGAATATTATTTTGATTGTTGGTCCGTATGATTTCTTTGTGAAGGGGAAAGAGCCCTCAACACCCGTTACGGGGACGCCGGCACCCATTCCGTGTGATGAGGATTCGCGGTTGAGTATCTGCTCCTCCAGCCTGGCCTTTTCGGCAAGGACGGCGTTCAGTTCTTCCTGAACGGTAGGACGCTCTTCAGGCGATACGGAATCAAGCCTGGCCCGGAGAGCCTGCTCATTTTCCACTGCCTGCTGATATTGGTTCTGAAGGGCGTCTCCGCCTGGTTCGTGGGAACTGTCCTCGACATTGGGCGCGAGCTCCGCAATCTGGGCGAGTTCCTTGGGCTTGCCTACCGCGCGATATGTCGTGTTGCCCGAATTCTTGATGACGTAGACATGGACATCCTCGCCGTCCTGGCTAAGGCCGCGGTTGGAGGCGAAGACGCTGAACTGACCGTCGTCTGTCTTCATGAACAGGAAGTCGTCGTAAGGGGAGTTGTACGGGAAGCCCATATTCTTAGGCTCTCCCCACTCTCCCAGGTCCTCATCCCAGTCTGAGTAATACAGGTCGTATCCTCCGAAACCGGGCAGGTTCTTCGAGGCAAAGTACATCCTGTCGCCGTCGTACATGGGATAGATCATATCCAGCGAACGGTCACGATTGAGGTGAATGACCGATTCCGTTCCGGTATAATAAACCGCCGGGGCGCCAACCACCGGCCTCCACGACTTATCCGGCAAAGGATAATATAGGAAGAAGTCGTCTGCGCTGAACAGCGCTCTTGCGACCACCTTAAGGTCTGGAATCTTCTGGATATGGTTGCGCGCGTAGTCACACTGTTTGCGGTTCGCCGCGATTGCGGCCTTGAACTCGGGATCAGAACACAGGTTTTCCGCCTGGGAGAAATACTCATACGCCTTGGCGAAATAGTACAGCTCGCTGAAGTCGTTTCCCTTCTGGACCAGTTCGTCTATAGTCGCGGCTACTCGCTCAAGACTGTCCTGGCGCGCCTTTGCAAGGCTGTCTGCCAGCTGCTGGGCCCTGATAATGCTGTCCTGGCGTATCATCAGGCTATCCGCAATCCTGCGGGCCCTCTGTACGCTATCCATATATGCTTTGTAGACCTCCTCGTAGGAAACTGTGGTATCTATGACTTCAGGCAGGATTACCAGAGACGAGTCTGAAACCATCTTCAGCCACAGGCTGTCGCGCGGAGACAAGGGGCCTCTGGGGACCGCTTTGATCTTAGAGGGAGGAGGAGCAGCCACTGCAAAAAAGAGCGGGGAAGCCAGCGCTAGAAGCGTCAGCACGAAGAGAGATTTTATACCCAGCCCTTTCATTTCTCTATGTGGTATAGACTACAAAAATAGCAAATAAGATGATTAGTCCTTTCTTTGTGTGAAAATTTTGTTAAATTTGCGGGCTCATTTGCGAACGAAACAAATAATAATCAAAAATACTACCAAAAATTATGCAAAGTAAAGGCGCAATCAGACTCGTAGCGATTCTCCTCGCCCTTGCCTGCGTATGGCAGCTCTCCTTCACCGCCGTCACCGGCATTATGGAAAAGAAGGCAGACAAGTATGCAGAGAAGGCTGTGGAGGCGTTCGACCTGTCGAAAGTTGCTGCTGAGGATCAGGCCTATGCGCTTGATTCTGTCAGGAAGCATCAGAGCAGATGGTACACAGACTCCATCTCTTCAGAAAAAGTTTATTTCGGACAAACTTACAAAGATGTAAAGGCAAAGGAAATCAACCTCGGCCTTGACCTCAAGGGCGGTATGAACGTCATGCTGCAGGTTCAGCTCGAGGACCTCGTAAAGGCCCTCGCTGGCGAACACACCCCTGAGTTCAACCAGGCTCTCGCCCTTGCCAAGGAGCGTTCGGTCAGCAGTCGTGGAGACTTTATCACCCTCTTCGCAGAGGCTTGGAAAGAGGTTTCCAATGGCCAGAGGCTCGCTCAGGTATTCGGTACATACGAGATGCGTGACCGCATCAAGCCGGACAGCACAGACGACGAAGTTATCTCGGTGATCCGCGAGGATGCGGAGGCCGCAGTGGCTAACTCCTTCAATGTTCTCCGTAACCGTATCGACCGTTTCGGCGTTGCCGCTCCCTCCATCCAGAGGCTTGGAAATACCGGACGTATCCTCATCGAACTCCCGGGCGTAAAAGAGCCTGAGCGTGTTCGTAAACTCCTCCAGGGAACCGCTTCCCTCGAGTTCTGGACAACCTTCGAGAACTCGGAGATCCTCCCTTACCTCGAAGAGGCAAACGAGACCCTCGCACAGCTCGCCAGCTCCGAGACAGTAGCCGAGAAGGCTGCCGCTTCGGACGACGTAGTGGAGCAGGAGCTCGCCCAGCAGAAGGGATCCAACGCCGAGCTCGAGGCCTACAAGAAGGCTAACCCCCTCTTCGCAGTCCTCACCCCGTCGCAGTCGCGTCAGGGCGCTCTGATCGGTTATGCAAACGCCGTAGATACGGCCAGGGTCAACGCTCTCCTCAAGGAGACCGCCGACATCTTCCCTGCCGAGTTCCGTCCTATGTGGTCGGTGAAGCCCACCGAACACGTGGCCGTGGACAATGTCTATGAGCTCGTCGCCATCAAGGTCAGCTCCCGCGACGGCAAGGCCCCTCTGGACGGTAGCGTAGTTACCGACGCCCGCGTTTCGTACAACAACCAGCGTGGAACCGGTGCTCCCACCGTCTCCATGTCCATGAACGCAGAAGGTGCCAACATCTGGGCCCGCCTCACCAAAGACAACATCGGAAGGCAGATTGCTATCGTCCTCGACGGTACCGTCTACTCATACCCTGTCGTCAACACCGAGATCACCGGAGGTAACTCCGAGATCAGCGGTAACTTCGACATCGAAGAGGCAACCGACCTTACCAACGTCCTTAAGTCCGGTAAGCTTCCCGCCCCTGCAACTATCGTCCAGGAGCAGGTTGTAGGTCCTTCCCTCGGTGCTGAATCCATCAGGGCAGGTCTTATCTCCTTCATCATCGCTTTCATCCTCGTTCTTCTGTACATGATCTTCTTCTATCAGGGAGCAGGTCTCGTTGCAGACGTAGCGCTTATCACCAACGTCGTATTCCTCTTCGGAACACTCGCCGCTTTCGGTGCAACCCTTACCCTCCCCGGTATCGCGGGTCTAATCCTGACGCTGGGTATGGCTGTGGATGCGAACGTTATTATCTATGAGCGCGTCAAGGAAGAGCTCAAGGCCGGCAAGGGCCTGAGCAAGGCTATCCACGACGGATATCAGAACGCATACTCCGCCATTATAGACGGCCAGGTAACTACAATGCTTACCGGTATCGTTCTCTTCATCTTCGGTTCAGGTCCTATCCAGGGCTTCGCTACTACCCTCATCATCGGTATCGTTACTTCGGTGATCACCTCGATCTTCATCACCAGGATCATCTTCGACGACCGTGTCAGCAAGGGCAAGAACGTCACCTTCGAGAACAACCTCACCAAGAACTTCCTCAAGAACACGAAGGTCAACTTCATCGGCGCACGCAAATGGTCCTACATCATCTCCGGTACCGTTATCGTTCTCGCCCTCTGCTCGATCTTCTTCAAGGGATTCACCTACGGTGTTGACTTCACCGGCGGCCGTACCTACATCGTTCGCTTCGACAAGCCCGTCGTAGCCGAGGAGGTCCGCGCAGCGACCGTCAAGGTCTTCGACGCAGCAGTAGCAGCAGACGAGACTATCGGCAACGCTTCTGTCGAGGTCAAGCAGTATGGTGGAGACAGCCAGATGAAGGTTACAACTTCCTACAAGTACAAGGATGAGTCTTCTACAGTAGACGCTGAAATCGAAGGAATGCTCTATGAGGCTCTGGGCGGATTCTACTCCGAGCCCGTAAGCTTCTCCGAGTTCACCTCTACTCTCGAGAATCCTAACGGTATCATCAGTTCCGACAAGGTCGGCGCATCGATCGCAAGCGATATCAGGCGCAACGCTATCATCGCTGTTATCATCGCCCTCCTCGTAATCTTCGGCTACATCGCCTGGAGGTTCAAGGGCTGGGCCTGGGGTCTCGGCGGCGTTGTTTCGCTGGCCCACACCGCCATCATCATCATCGGATTCTTCTCGTTCTTCTCGGGTATCCTTCCGTTCAACCTCGACGTTGACCAGACGTTCATCGCCGCAATCCTTACGATTATCGGTTACGCCATCAACGACAACGTGGTTATCTTCGACCGTATCCGTGAGAACCTCGCGCTCCACCCGAGCGACGACTTCAAGGCTTCGGTCAACAAGTCCCTCAACGCGACCCTCACCCGTACGGTCAACACCTCGGTCTCGACCCTCCTCCCGATGCTTGCCATCGCAATCTTCGGCGGCGAGTCCATCCGCGGTCTGTCCGTCGCGCTCTGCCTCGGCGTGCTCATCGGTACGTACGCCTCCATTATGATCGGTACCCCGATTATGTTCGACGCCGAGATGCGCAGCCGCAAGAAGGCCGCCGACGCGAAGGCTTCGAAGAAGTAAAAAAGTTATCAACAATAGAACACCCGGCCTGCGAAGGTCGGGTGTTTTTGTGTATATTTGTAAAGCTATGTCCTTCGTACATCTTCACGTCCATACCCAATATTCCATCCTCGACGGGATGAGCGACATCGAGAAGCTCTTCCGCCGCGCGGAGGAGCTGGGGATGCCCGGCCTGGCCATCACGGACCACGGCAATATGTACGGCATCAAGGACTTCAGCGACGTGGCGAAGAAGCACCCGGACGTCAAGCCTGTCCTCGGCTGCGAGATCTACGTCACGCAGCACTACGACCACCGCCTCAAGGACAACGAGCACAAGAAATACTACCACCTCATCCTCCTGGCGAAGAACTACACGGGCTACAAGAACCTGATGAAGATCGTGTCCACCGGGCACATCGAAGGAATGTACTACAAACCCCGCGTGAGCCACGAAGTGCTGGAGCGATACCACGAAGGGCTCATCTGCTGCTCCGCCTGTATGGCGGGCGAAATCCCGCGCGGCATCCTCGCTGGGGACGCCGCGGGCGTGGACAAGGCCATCGAATGGCACAAGCGCGTGTTCGGCGAGGATTACTACCTCGAGGTGATGCTCCACAAGACGGAGGTTCCGGGCCTGGGGCTGGACCTGTACGAACAGCAGAAGGAATATACCGCCCGCATCTTCGAGCTGGGACAGAAACACGGCGTCAAGGTGGTCGCCACCAACGACGTCCACTTCGTCCGCAAGGAGGACGGACCGGCGCACGACCGCCTCATCTGCCTGACGACCAATGCCGCCGTGGACGACCCCAAGCGCCTGCGCTACACGCAGCAGGAGTACCTCAAGAGCGAGGAGGAGATGGCGGGGCTGTTCCCGGAGCATCCGGAGGCGCTCGCCAACACGCTGGAGGTGCTGGGGAAGGTGGAGCGCTACGAGATCGACCGCGGCCACGTCCTGCCGAAATTCGACCTTCCGGAGGACTTCCTGGCGGATATCGACGCCCACCTGCAGAAGTACGCCGACATCATCGAAAACGGCAAATACGACGTCTCCAAGGGCAAGGACGGCGAGGAGGTCAAGACCTATCGCGGCGACGAATTCTGCCGCTCCGTCGCCTATCTGTGCCACCTGACCTACGAGGGCGCCCGGCGGCGCTACGGCGACGAGCTCACCGAGGAGCAGCGCACGCGCCTGCACTTCGAGCTGATGACCATCTCCAATATGGGCTTCCCGGACTATTTCCTCATCGTCCAGGACTTCATCAACTGGGGGCGGCGGCACGGCGTGTCCGTGGGCCCGGGGCGCGGCTCGGCCGCCGGCTCCTGCGTGTCCTACTGCCTCGGCATCACCAACCTGGATCCGATCCGCTACGACCTCCTGTTCGAGCGTTTCCTCAACCCGGAGCGCATCTCGATGCCGGATATAGACGTGGACTTCGATGACGAGGGCCGCTACCGCGTGATCCAGTACGTGCAGGACAAATACGGCTCCGACCACATCTCGCACGTCATCACCTTCGGCACGATGGCGGCGAAGCTCGCCGTCAAGGACGTGGCGCGCATCTCGAACCTCTCCATCCCGGAGTCCAACCGCCTCACCAAGATGATCCCGGACCGCCCCATCGTGGTCCGCGAAGGCGGCGAGGACAAGGAATACAAACCCACGCTGGCCAATTGCGTCAAGTACATCAAGGAGCTCAAGCACGAGTACGAGGAGGGCGAGCCGCTGGTGCGCGAGGTACTGGATTACGCCCTCCAGCTGGAGGGCTGCATCCGCCAGACGGGCGTCCACGCCTGCGCAATGATCATCGGGCGCGGCAACCTCACGGACTACATCCCCATCTCGCTCGCCACGGACAAGGCCACGGGCCAGGAAGTCTGGGTGAGTCAGTACGAAGGCACCAAGATCGAGGACGTGGGTATGCTGAAGATGGATTTTCTGGGGCTGAAGACCCTCTCCATCATCGACCGCGCGCTCGCCCTGGTGAAGAAGCGTTTCGGCAAGGACATCGACATCGAGAAGATCCCCATCGACGATCCGGAGGTCTATGCGCTGTATGCCCGGGGAGACACCAAGAGCATCTTCCAGTTTGAATCCGGCGGTATGAAGGAATGGCTGATCCGCCTGCACCCCGAGCGCTTCGAGGACCTCATCGCTATGAACGCCCTCTACCGTCCGGGCCCGATGGATTACATCCCGGACTTCGTGGCCGGCAAGAACGACCCCGGCAAGATCCACTACGACCTGCCGGAGATGGAGGAGCTGCTGAAGGAGACCTATGGCGTCACGGTCTATCAGGAGCAGGTGATGCGCCTGTCGCAGAAGCTCGCGGGCTTCTCCAAGGGCAAGGCCGACAAGCTCCGCAAGGCGATGGGCAAGAAGCAGAAATCGGTGCTCGACTCGCTCAAGGAATCGTTTATGTCCGGCGCCGTGGCCAACGGGCATCCGGAGAAGGTCCTGGAGAAGATCTGGTCCGACTGGGAGGCTTTCGCGAAATACGCCTTCAACAAGTCGCACGCCACCTGCTACGCCTGGGTGAGCTACCAGACGGCCTGGATCAAGGCCCACTATCCGTCGGAATTCCAGGCCTCCAACCTCACGCAGAACATCTCCGATATGGACGAGCTGAAGGAGATCATGGCGGACTGCCGCAAGGGCGGCATCAAGGTCCTCAGCCCGGACGTCAACGAGTCCGACGCCCAGTTCTCCGTCAACAAGAACGGCGACATCCGCTACGGCCTGGGCGGCCTCAAGGGCTTCGGCGACAACGTCGTGACGGCCATCATCCGGGAGCGGGAGGCGAACGGGGCCTTCGCGGACCTGTTCGATTTCGTGGAGCGGATGGCGGAGATGCTCAACCGCCGCAGCGTCGAGACGCTCGTCTATTCCGGCGCCCTGGATTCCTTCGGCTACAAGCGTTCGCAGTATTTCCTGCCCTGCAAGAACGGGGAGCTGTTCATCGACGAACTCGTCAAATACGCCAATCTCTACCGCAACGACCAGCTCGACACGGCCAATTCGCTCTTCGGCGAAGTCGAGGAGCTCAAGCCGGTGCGCCCCGAGATGCCCACGACCTCGGCCGAGGAAGACATCCTCGCGCTGCTCCAGCAGGAGAAGGAATTCGTGGGAATGTACCTGTCCTCGCACCCGCTGGACCGCTACCGCTTCGAGATCGAGACCTTCACCGACTGCCCGCTGTCCGGTCTGCAGGCCCTGATCGACGACTGCGAAGCGGCCGACAAGGCCGGCAAGGCCGCCGTCGCGGGCATCGTCACGGACGTCAAGACGATGACGACCCGCACCGGCACGCCCGGCGCCCGCGTCACGATGGAGGACTACAGCGGCACCTTCGAGTTCGCCCTGTTCGGCAAGGACTACCAGGCCTGGCTGCCCTTTATGCAGCTGCACGCCCAGCTGTACATCGAGGGGGAGATTTCCGCAAGGTATTTCCTCAAGCCCGAGGAGCGCGCCCAGGGAAAGAAAGCGCCGTACTCATTCAAAATCAAGAAGATATCCCTTCTTGGCAACCTCAACGCCGACCTGCTCACAGGCTTCAGCATCGTCCTCGAATCCGACCGCATCACCCCGGAGTTCCGCACGAAGCTGGTCAAGCTCCTGAAGGCCAACAAAGGCACCACGCCGCTGTCGCTGCTGCTGCACGACCGCGCCACGGGCTACATCCTCGACTTCCATTCCAAAAAGTACGCGGTCACCGTCTGCGAGCCCTTCATCTCCGCCCTCCAGCGGCTCGGGGTGGCGTATTCCGTCTCGCGCCGTCAGGCGTAGCTGTGCATCCCACCAAGGAGCATATTCACGCCGAAGTAAGTGATCAGCACGCAGAGGAAGGCGACGACCAGAAAGGCGTGGAAGAAGCGCAGGTTGTCGAACGCCTTCAAGGCCTTGCCGTGCAGGGGGAAGGAATACACCAGAAGCGTCACCAGCGCCCAGGTCTCCTTGGGATCCCAGGCCCAGTAGTTGCCCCAGGAAATGTTGGCCCACACGGCCCCCAGAAAAGTCCCGAAAGTCAGCAGGAACACCGCCGGACACAGCATCACCAGGCTTACGTTGCGCAGGCGCTCCGAAACCTCCCTCCGCACCAGCAGGCCCACGATTCCCAGCAGGGCCAGCACGCCGAACAGGGCATAGCTGACCATAATCGGAATCATATGGAGAAACAGCAAGGGAGAACGCAGCACCGGCATAAGGGGGCCCTTCGGGAAGGCGTCCAGCCACCAGAGAAGCAGCAGGGCGCACACGGCCGCGATCAGGACGATGCGCCAGACGCGGCGCCCCTGCCCCGGAGCGCGGCGCCGACGGATCGCGCGGCGCGCGGCACCGTACGTGGTTTCCCGCTGGAAGAAATAAGCGATCATCGATACGAGGAGCAGCAGATAACCCGCGTAGGTGACGCCGACACCCCAGGGGTCGCGGCTCACCGCCAGGATGCTGCCCTGCCCGTCTTCGTCGTAATCGGCCTGATAGAAACGGTATCCCCGATACTTCAGGATATGGTTCATGGAAATGGTGATGTCCCGGGGCTCCGGATCACGAAGGGTAAGCTCGGAGACGTAGTCAGAAATGTTCCGGGTACCCGGATCGTATTCAATACGGAAGTCCTTCAGTTCCAGGGAAAACGGCAGGGTGGCAGGAGATTCGTCGTCCAATTCGAAGGTGGCCGTCGGCTCTCCTTCCCGGAGATGAATCGCGCCGTTCAGCCCCGTCAGATGCGTAATCAGCGCCCCGGCCAGGATCAAGGCGAAAGCCACGTGAAGCAGCAGCGTGAACGGCTTTCGCGCGGCGCCGCGCTCCAGCAGGAACCAAAGGCCGGAAACGGCCGCTACGCCCCACAGGGCGATGAATACGGGGTTGTGGTACACCCAGCGGAGCGCAAAAGCCGTCCCGTGGATCTTCTCCAGCACGGTGGCGGCCATCATCGCGACGATGAGGACCGCCATGGCACCGTAACTAATACATTTCAGGATTCGCTGCTTTTTCATCAAATGGAGTCTATGAACAGAACCACCGCGTCGCGGTCTTCTTTCGGCAGGTTGTAGAATTTCTCGGCGGAGCTGTAGGCATCGCTCTCCTTGCTATACGCGTGCCACATAATGGCCTCGATGACATTGCGCGCTCGGCAGTCGTGAAGGCGGTCGCCGCGGCCGGTGTTCATCGTGTGCAGGCCGCGGCCCCACAGCGGGGTCGTGCGGCACCAGGTGCCGTGGATGTCGTTCTTCATATACAGACGGTGCTGGATGAAGTCGGAATACGGCCAGATGGTCTGGTCGGCATAGCGCGGCAGCGGCTTGTTTTCGTTCATCGCCGGGCTCCAGTAGTTGTCGCTTCCCGTCTTCCAGGACGGCTTGTGACAGGTGGCGCAACCCATTTCATTAAACAGTTTCTTGCCCCTTTGCACCCGCTCGTCATTGAGGTCGCGGGCGCGCGGGACGGCCAGGCCGCGGTGCCAGACCATAAAGTCGTAAAAGTCGTCGGCACCCATCTCCGGGGAGAAGTTGTGATAGGCGTTGTCGTACTGGTTGGTGCCGGGGCGGAGCAGTTCATAGACCGCTTCGGCGAGCTCGGCGTCCGTCACCGTGCCGTCGCCGTCCACATCCACATAATAGGGGGAATCCGTCCCCGCGGCGCGCACCGCGGCGATCACCGACGGCGTTTCGGACATCTTCTTCGCCCAGGCGTTGGTAGTGTACAGGTAGGCGCGGTCGGGGCGGGAGACGTTGGTGATGTTCCAGATCGCATTGGCGCCGGCGCCGTCCTGCAGCGTGCCGCGCGTCATCGCGTAGGTGAAGCGCTTGACGGGCTTGAACTCGCCGCGCTTGACAAAGGTGCCGTCCGCCAGATAACCGTCGCCGTAGCTGCCCGGCTGCCAGTTGCCGTAGAAGGCGGAAGCCGCGAAATCGTTCGCCGCCTTGTCCCAGAAGGCCGGGTTCAGCTTCACGTAGGGCGCCTCCGCGCGATACTGCTCGCGGATGGCCTCGTCCGGGATGGCGTCGATCAGGCCCGAGCCCGTGATGCCGATGGTGCTCTCCAGGCGGAAGCCCAGCGTGAGCCCTTTCTCCTTCGCGGTGTCATACGGGTTGGGATCCGTGTTGAAGGCGTCGTAGTCGATGGTCAGCTCGGGGTAGATGAGCTCGTACGCCTCCCCGTCGGCGAACTTCAGGGGCAGGCCGCTCTCCATCGCCGGGACCTTGTTCCAGGTCAGGTGGATGCCCTTCTCGTCGATCGGGGGCAGGAAGGGCTCCGCCGCCATCGTCTGGGGCATGCCCGTGACTTCCGCCACGTAGCCGCCGTCGTTGCTGCCCGGCTCGTTGGCATAATAGACCACGAGCAGGTAGCCGTTGCTCCAGGCGGCGGCTCCGTTGGCGATGTAGGCCGGCTGCCAGTGGCCGTGGCCGTAGCCCGGGTGGCAGTCCAGGCAGGACTTGCGCACCGCAGCGGGCCCCAGGCCCTTGAAGGGAGCCGTAGCCAGCGTGAAATTGCGTTCGAAGAACATTTCTCCGTGGTTGAAGGCCCGGGTGAGTCCCTGCGCCGTCACGGCCGGGGTCTCGTCCTCATAGCAGCCTTCCGTCACATTGAGCGTGGTGCCCAGCTCCCCGCCGGGATACCATTCCTCCGCCGTGAAATTGCCGACAGCCTGTCCGACATACCTGGCGTCGGACTCGGCCTTCGGATCCATCTGTGTCCTGTACTTGTCGGGCTCGCAGCCTGACGCCAGCAGCGCCAGGCAGCATAAACCCGTCAGGAAAAAACGTGCGTTTTCCATATGTTTACAGTTTTGCCACCCAGTCGGCCGCATCGTTCAGCAGCTCGTCCAGGGCGTTGATTTTCTCGATGGCGGTCCCGGCGACGGCCGCTTTCTTGTCGTCCACGAAGGCGACGCCGGAATTGATGCAGGCGTCCAGTGCGGCGACGGCCGCCTTGAGTGCACTCTCCAACTGGGCGGCCTTGTCGTAGCCGTTGTCCTTGAGGAGGCTCATAAGGCTGGTGCGGCTTGCGGTGGTCGCACCGTTGCTGCCGTACAGGCTGTACTGGATGGAAAGGATGTTGTCCTTGAAGTCCACGTAGGATTTTTTGGAATAGGGGGACTCGATGTAATCCTGAGCCGCCGCATCGTCCGCCGCGGCGTAGTAGGCCGTGCCGATCTTGGTGTTGGCCACCTCGTTGCAGATGTTGGAGCAGCCGGCCACAAGGATGCTGGACACGGCATACTGCCAGGTCTTGTAAGTGCTTCCGGCTTCGCCAGCTCCCAGCAGGTTCTCACCGAAGGTCATCCCGCTGTCCATCACGGTGTTCAGTTCCAGTTCGTCCTCGACCAGCGCCACGCGGGCGGCGGGACAGTCGGGATCCCAGGCGGCCTGGAGCTCGAAGCAGTAATTACGCAGGTCTTCCGCGACGGCTGTCGCGAAGATCAGCTCGGTCTTGCCATCCGCGCCGAGGGCGTCGTCATTGTAGGCGGCGGTGAAGCAGGCGGCATCACGGGCGGCGCCGTTCCGGAAAAGGATGAACTCGATGCCGTGGAAACCCAGGGCGGAAGCGCCCACATAGCCCACTGCGGCTGCGCCGTCCGTGTCCAGGGCGCTGATCGCGCCGGCGTTGGACAGCGCATTGGACAGGGCGTCGAGGTCGAGCGGCCAAGAATCGATGTGCGGATCGATGCCGTAGGAGGTGGCGGCACCGAACAGGAAGGCCTCGCTCTTCTCCCACCAGCTGCGGGCGTTCAGGAAGGTGGCGCAGGCGGCGTTCACCTGGGCCGCCGTCACCGAGGAGGCGCCCTTCATCGCCGAAAGCTGGTTGTAGAGGGCTTCGGTCTCGTCGGCAAGCTTGCCGTAGATCGAATAGACGACGCCGGGGACATATTCCTCGACGGCGGCTTTCATCGCTTTTTCTTCGGCCGTCAGGCCAGTGTTGATCTTGTTTCCTTCGCAGGATAAGACGAGCGCGCCGAGCGCGAGCGCCATAATGAATTTGAATACCTTTCTCATCGTTTATCTGTTTTGATCGTTATCTTCTGAAGAATGCCATATAGCACACGCCCAGGCTGAAGGACGGCTCCGGGTTGTAGGCTGCCGGCAGGAAGCGGTAGGAGTATTCCGCCTTGATGGCGATTTCCGGAACTGGTAAATAATTCAGGCCCACGGCGATACGGTGCTTCTGCGTCCAGTCGGCGCGAGGGGAGCCCTCCTCCGGAATGTAGGAGTTGTAGTATTCGTAACGGCCGAAGGCGAACAGTTTGGCGTCGGTGCGTCTGGCGGCGAACCAGGGCAGGACGTCATAGCCCATCTCCACGCCGGCCGCCATCGCACCGCGCCCCACGTCAGATTTCTTGTAGGGGGAATTGTTGGCGGAACGGTTGCGCTTCATATAGCTGATCATCCCGGCGTCGCCGACATGGCCGTAGTCCGCGTTGCCGCGGGCGACGAAGCGCGGGCCCTTATATTCAAAATCGAAGGCGCCGATGGCCGTGCGGCCCTTGATACCATAGTAGCGGGAGGTCTCCGCGATGGCTTCATAGGGGTAGGAATTGTCCATTGCGCGGCCGTAGAAGCCGCTCAGTGACAGGCGCAGGTTCCGGATGGAACGATTGTCGATGCGGACGGCGAAGCCCAGCTGGTTGGCCACCTTGAATTCGTAGGGCGATCCGGCGCCGTATTTGACGAAGTTCTCCGTGTTGAACAGGTAGGCGTCCAGGCCGGCGATCACCTGCGCCTCGTAGCGCCAGGCGCCCGCCTGGCCCCAGAGGCTGATGCCCGTGTCGTGCCAGGTGGAGGGGAGGATGGTGTATTCGCCCTCGGAGCGGTACACGGTGAAATAGTTCAATGGCTCGTGGGCGTTGTTCAGCGCTCCCACAGGCACCACGATATGGCCCATACGCAGGTTCAGCGCCGGATGGAAGGACTTCTGGATCCAGAACTGCTCGAGTTCCACTTCGCCGCCCTTTTCGATTTCGGTCTCCCATTCGCCGGCCTCCTCGAATTCCTTCTCGACGGCCGCGCCGGTGCCGGTGTGCTCGAACTCGATCTCGGTCTGCATCGTCCAGCCACGGCCGAAATCATAGCCCAGGTAGATCACCGCGTGCGGTATATCCACCCGGCTGTGGCGCTCTCCGGCGTGTGCGGACGCGGAGGAGTATCTATATACGTTGTCACTGTAGAAATTGGCGGAGAAGGCGGCTTCGCCGTATCCGCCCACCGTCAGGCGGGGTTCCGTCTGGGGCCGGATCTGGGCGGACAGCGGAAGCGCCGCCAACAGACCGGCCAGACAAGATAACACACACTTCGTTTTCATAGCTGTCGATTGCTATTGGATTTGCAAAAATAGTCCGGGACATCATCGTGGTCAATCCCTTTTTTTTGTGAAATTTTTTAAGGACGGCATCCCCATTAATGGGGATAAAGCCCTCGTCCACCCCTTTGTATCGCGGATTCTAATATTTTGGCAAGCCTTTTGCCTTTTAAGGGGACCGTGACTAAAACCGTTTTGTAATGAAAAGATCGGCTTTTCTGTTTTTGATTCCGCTGCTGCTCATCTGCAGCTGCGACGACTGGTTCGAATTCGACTGGACCGGGGAAGACACGCCCGGTGCCTATACCGACGCCCCCGTCGATCCGGTCACTCCGGACACCACCATCGAGGATCCCTTTGTCCTGGAGGACGAAGAGGATGCCATTGACAACACCTCTTTCGACCGTACGATCTCCGTCGTGTTCGCCGCCTCCGGCGCAACCGTGACGGGCGATGAAAACGGCATCGTGACGGTCAGCGGCAACTGCGTGACCGTCAACAATACCGGCTCCGAAAAGATCCGTTATGAGCTCTCCGGCGCCGCTTCGGACGGCTTTTTCAAGATTTACGGAGAGAAGAAGCAGGCCATCGTGCTCAAGGAACTGGACCTGACGAATCCCAACGGCGCCGCCATCAACAACCAGAACAAGAAGCGTACGTTCGTGGTCCTGCAAGGCACCAACAAGCTTGCCGACGGCAAGAAGTACAGCGCCACGCCGGAAGGCGAGGATGAGAAAGCCGCCTTCTTCAGCGAGGCGCAGCTCATCTTCAGCGGCAGCGGCTCCCTGACCGTGACCGCCACGGGCAAGGCCGGCATCACCTCCGACGACTACGTCCGCATCCTGGACGGTCCCACGATCAGCATCAGCTCCACCGGCGGCCACGGCCTGCGCGGCAAGGACGCCGTGGTGATCGACGGCGGCAAGCTGGGCATCAAGGTGAGCAAAAAAGGCAAAAAAGCCATCTCCACCGATGGCACGGCCCGTTTCGACGGCGGCATCACCACCCTGACGGTGTCCGGCGACGTGGACGATTCCGACCTCACGGACCTGTCCGGCTCGGCCGGCATCAAGGCCGACGCGGCGTTCGTGATGAACGGCGGTTCGCTGACCATCACCAACAGCGGCCAGGGCGGCAAGGGCATCAGCGGCGACCTGGCCGGCCTGATCGCCGGCGGCACCATCGACATCACCGTCACGGGGACCAATTACGAGGTCACCGGCGCGGATGCGGCGGGCCTCGAGGACACGACGACCTCCGCCAAGGGCATCAAGTTCGACGGCCGGCTCGTCATCAGGGACGGCACCGTCACCGTGTCCGCCAAGAACCACGAAGCCATTGAGGCAAAGGGAGATATGGTCATCGCGGGCGGCATCGTGTACGCCACTTCCTCCGACGATGCGATCAACGCCGGCGGCAACCTGGTCATCGACGGCGGCCGCGTCTGTGCCCTGTCCACGGGCAACGACGGGCTCGACGCCAACGGCGACTGCTACATCCAGGGCGGCATCGTCTACGCTTCCGGCGCCGGCGGCGCGGAAGTCGGCATCGACGCCAACACGGAGGATCGCCACACGCTCTACGTCCTCGGCGGCACCCTCGTGTCGATCGGCGGCCTGGAGCGCGGTTCGCACCTCTGCCAGGCCTGCTACGCGGCCAACTGGAGCCCGGACTCCTGGTACGCCCTCTATTCCAACGACGCCGTCGTTTTCGTCTTCAAGACCCCGTCCAGCGGCGCCAGCGGTATGGTGGTCTCCACCGCCGGCACACCCTCCCTCAAGAGCGGCGTGACCCCCTCCGGCGGCACCGCCATCTTCGGCGGAATGGGTTATGACTATGCCAGCGTCTCGGGCGGCAGCACGGTTTCGCTGTCGGCCTACAGCAGCGGAAGCGCGATGGGCGGGCCCGGCGGCATGGGCGGCCCGGGCGGCTTCGGCCCCGGTGGTGGCCGGTGATGTGCTGACGGAAGACAGAAAAGGCGTCCGGAATGCTCCGGGCGCCTTTTCTAATTCCCGGGCTTGACCCGGAATGACGCTTGCTAGCGGGTGAGCTTGAAGCCGGCGTCCACGCTCTTGGCGGTGGTCAGGATGTTGCCGACCGTGGCCAGGCCGGCGCTGGTGGTGATCTTCTTCGCAAACTCGATGACGCGCTGGGCGAAGACCATGAAGCGCTCGCCGTTGAAGAGGATCTTGCAGCCATTCGCGGCGGTGGACACGGTGCCGTTCAACTTCAAGAATTTCAGCGTTTTGCCGAAGCTCATCGTGACGTTGTTGCCCTCCTGGACATAGGTCCCGGTGATGGCGGGAAGCCTGCCGGCCTGGAAGGAGAAGGTGCCGTCCTGGTTGAACACGAAGGTGGCGGCGCCGGGCGTGACGCCCGCCTTGCCGAGGATCTCGTCGGCCTTGTTCTCGATGGTGCTGACCGCGGCGTTGCCGGCCACGGTGCTGAGGATGTTGTCGCTGCGGACAGCCGCGGCGACGCCGCCGTAGTTCCAGGTGCCGACGAGGTTCGTCGTGGCGCCCGTGACGCCGGAGAGGACGTTGGTGATGGTCTCGCCGACGTTGCCGCCGCCGATGGCGTTGAGGATGCCGCCCAGGACATTCTGGGCGCCGGCCGAAGCCGCAAAGAGCGCCGTAGCGCAGAAAATTGCGATTAACTTCTTCATACTTATGTGGTTATGGTTTATTCCATCCGGGTGCGGAAATGGGGTGCTCCAGGCCGTCGGGGGAGACCAGGGCAGCGCCGGCTTCCGGCTGCGCGAGGTGGCCGATGATGTCGAAGGTCTGGAAATCGGTGCGGAAACGCTCGTACTGCGCGATCGGGATCACATAGAGGAGCTGGCAGTCGTCGCCGCCGTTCATCGCGGCGGAAAGCGGGTCGATGTCGAGTTCTTTGCCGAGGGCGAAACTGCCCGCCTCGAAGGGGATCTTGTCGGCATAGACCTTGGCGCCGAGGCCGCTGTCGCGGCAAAGGCGCAGCAGGCCGTCCGCCAGCCCGCGGGAGAGGAAATAACCGAAGGACGGGTACAACTTCTCCTCTTCGAGCTGCGCGGCCAGATTCGGGCTTAAATCGGGCCTCAGATAGGCGCCGACCAGCATCTTGTGCTGCTCGAGCGCCGAGCGGTCGGTACCGCCCTGCTCGAACTTGAGCCTTTCGCGCTCCAGGACCTGAAGGCCCAGGAAGGCCGCGCCGAGGCGGCCGGACACGGCGATCAGGTCCTTGGACTGCGCCAGGGGTCGGCCGGCGGACGTGGCGGCGCAATGGCGGCCCGTGGCCGAGAGCGCGATCGTCAGCCCGTTGCGCGAAGGCGCCAGGTCCAGGCTGACGTGCTTATAGCCGTGCTCCTGCGCGGCCGTCACGATGCCTTTCCAAAGCTCACCGACCTGCTCGAAATCGAGCTTTGCGGAGATGCCGAGCTGCACGGAGAGCGTCTCGGGATGCGCCAGGACGGCATACAGCTCGCCGCTCACCCGCAGCACGGCCTTGCGGCCCAGGTGCCCCAGAGGGAAATAGACGAGGTTGAAATCGATCCCTTCCAGCATCAGGCCGGAAGCCGTCGTGATGCACTCCTGCGGCTTCGCCTCGAACCACAGCGGCTCCTCGAAGGGGCTGTAGGGCGTCCCTTCGAACAACTGCCGGATGGCTTCGACCCGGCCCAGTTCCGCAAAGGTCTGTGCCATTAAAGGTTGCGAAGCAGGTTGTTGAGGTTGACCTTGGCGTCGATCAGGGCGCGAAGCTCTGCGATGGGGACGCGCTGCTGCTCCATCGTGTCGCGGTCGCGCACGGTGACGCAGCGGTCGTTGAGGGACTCGTGGTCCACGGTGATGCAGAACGGGGTGCCGATGGCATCCTGGCGGCGGTAACGCTTGCCGATGCTGTCTTTCTCCTCGTACTGGCAGTTGAAATCGTACTTCAGCAGGTCCATCACCTCCTGCGCAAGCTCGGGCAGGCCGTCTTTCTTGACCAGCGGCAGGACCGCGGCCTTGACCGGGGCGAGCGGGGCGGGGATGCTCATCACCACGCGCGTCTCGCCGTTCTCCAGCTGCTCCTCGTGCAGGGAGTGGGACAGGACGGCGAGCACCATACGGTCCACGCCGATCGAGGTCTCGACCACGTACGGCGTGTACGCGGCGCCCTCCTCGGGATCGAAGTACTCGATCTTCTTGCCGGAGAACTTCTGGTGGTTGCCCAGGTCGAAGTTGGTGCGGCTGTGGATGCCTTCGAGCTCCTTGAAGCCGAAGGGGAAGTTGAATTCGATATCGGTGGCGGCGTTGGCGTAGTGAGCCAGCTTCTCGTGGTCGTGGAAGCGGTAGTTCTCGGCGCCCATACCGATGTTGACGTGCCATTTCATCCGGTTCTCCTTCCATTTGGCGAACCAGTCGAGCTCCGTGCCGGGCTTGATGAAGAACTGCATCTCCATCTGCTCGAACTCGCGCATACGGAAG
>JAEEGJ010012398.1_pt1 | contig 21115 bp, 18 predicted proteins | sample 8958761 | NCBI WGS metagenome assembly JAEEGJ01 (sample SAMN16246546, study PRJNA631951) | gut metagenome | biome: gut microbiome; feature: rumen; material: RS-attached | host: Bos | place: Iran: Karaj | collected 2018-10
ACCAGGCTCCAGTTCCACACTCTGGCGGTCCACCTCGTTGGCATAGGCCAGATACTCTGAAAGGTATTGCGGATATACCTCGATTTCGGCAATACGCACAATCATCGATGAGGCATTGGGCATTGCTGAAGAAGGTTTTACTCCCGTCTGATCAAACAGGTACTTTGCGTTTTTCCACAGTATCATCTCCTTGAAAGGCGCAAGGTCGGACTCTGTCGTCAGATACTGCTTCATCCTTGCGAGACTCTTTGTCAGCATTTGTGGGGCGACGTAGGGATAGTCGGAGCCGTAGAGCAAATGGTCGGGCGTGGTGATGGTGAGCATCATACGGATGACCTCAGGTGAATGTGCACCGGCGAGATCGTAGTAGAGGGCGCGAAGATTTGCCTCCCAATCGATGTCGCCCACAAGCTTGTTTGCTTGCATCACGGGGGTCAACGACTTCATGCGGGGTACGGCAAGTGGCAAATAGGCTCCGCAGTGAGGTACCACCACTTTGACGTTGGGATAGCGTGCCAGCACATTACGGCTGAACATGTTTGTCACGGCGCGGGTGGTCTCAGAAAGATATTCCTGCATGGCAAGCGGTGTCTGCGCCATCACTGCGTGGTTAACAGGATTAGGACGGTGGGGATGCAGGATGACGACTGCCCGTCGCATGTTGAGAAAGGCGAAGAGCGTATCCAACTCTGGCGCCCCAAGATATTGCCCTCCAACGTTCGTTGCCAATTTGATGCCGTCGGCTCCTAAGGTGTCGAGCGCATACTTCGCCTCGCGGATGGCGGCATCCACATCTGGCAAGGGTAGGGCAGCACAGAACATAAACCTGCCGGGATGCTCCTTCTTGATGCGGGCTGCTGCCTCGTTGGTCTGTCTTACTACATCCGAAGAGGTCGGCTGTGGAGCCGCCAATGTCAGAACGGATGTCTCAACACCGGCTTCATCCATCCACCTCAGATGACTCTCCACTTCATATTTTGGGAGGGGAAATCCTTCGTCCATCAATCGTCCTTCTCCTTCAAGAGACGATACAAAATTAGGTGTGATGATGTGGCTGTGCACATCTGTCACTCCCTGAGCAAATGCAGCTGTGGCAATAACCATTGCGATAAATGTTGCTTTTAGTCGCTTCATAAGCGTCGTCAGATTCTAATTGAAAAAGTCGGCCAGTTTGTCCCAGGGATTCATATTCTTCGGCTGACCCTTAGCCTCTAATTCTTCGTAGTCTCCATCGTAGAGGTTGCAATGGGTGGCATCAGGAATGAATAGTTCTTTTTTCATAATGTCACTTTTTTCCCATTTAAGATATATATACCTTTTGTTGGCTTCCTGACCTTCACTCCATTAAGCGAGTAATAGGAACCATCTTTCTGGCTGTTGTTGTTTACGCCTTTGATGGCTGTTATGTCTTGTGTCAGCGAAAGCGTAACATTGATGTCGCTTTCGCCGGCTTTAAGGAACGTACGCAACTCGCTCTCTGACAGTCCGTCGATTTTGCCTAAACGGGTGTAGCTCCAAGAGTTGCTAGCATAGAATATACAGATGTTGCTGCCGTTATAAAGCACGATGTCTCCAGGCTGCGTATTCATCTGCTCGTTATTCGTTGTCAGCGATCTGCCCAGAGGTCCCCATATCTCGAAATCGTTGTCGTTGAGCGTTATGGTTATGGGCGCGTTCTGAAGTGCAGCAACCAACTCGCGTGTAGCTTCATTATCGACCAGTGTTGCGCTTTGCGTTTGTCCACCGATAGTGATATACATTTTATCCATAGTAGTTTGTGCTTTCACTTCGTTGTCTGTAGAACAGCAGCAGAACAGCACGACTGCTAAAAATGATAGAATCTGTCGCATCTCTCCTTATTTTTAAAAAGTTTGTCATAATTAAATCTCATTTCGACCGCAAAGGTACGCACATTATTTTATATAGGTATTACACAAATTGGCTGATGATATACCAATTTCGCAGAAAGTGCTAAAAAAGCATTGATTATATACCATTATTAGATTATTTTATGTATCTTTGCCACCGATATGAGGAATATTTTGAAGGTTGATACCCCCAACGACTATGCCCGTTTTGTGGATGCTCCAGTGTTGCACCCGTTAGTTAGCATCATCCATTATGATGAGTTGGCACCTTTCCGTCATAGCCTGAACAACTATGGCGTGTATGGTCTGTTCATCCAGCGGCAGTTTCCCCAAAATCTCTCATACGGAATGCGGAAATGGCAGGTGAGCGATGGTTCCATCATTGCCGTTGAACCAGGACAGATAGGCGGTCTGGAGGACGATGGTGAGCGCATATCCTTGTGTGGTTGGGTATTGTTGTGGTCGCCCGAATTGTTGCTCGGCACCGAATTGGAGAGCCAGATCGACCGCTATCAGTTCTTCTCGTATTTCTACGATGGATCATTGCGTATGGAGCCCGATGAATGGCTTTGCATCACGCAGTTGCTTACCCAGATGCGACAAGAGTTACAGACACACGAGGATTCACCGTCATTGAGAAATGTGCTGCTGGCTTATCTGCGCCTGATTCTGGAATACTGTAACCGCATCTATCAGCGCCAGCTTTTCGAAGAGGATAGGGGAGAGGCTGACCTGCTGAAGCGCTTTCACAATCTGCTGCAAACCTATTTTCGTGAGAACCGGCAGCTGATGCAGGGTTTGCCTACCGTCACTTGGTGTGCTTCCGAACTGGCTTATTCGCCTCGTTATTTTGGCGACATTGTCCACAAGGCAACTGGTGGCACAGCTATAGGCTACATCCACAACTACGTCATCAATCAGGCCAAGAGCCTGCTCATGCAGGGTCACAATATCAGCGAGACCTCGCGCCTGCTCGGTTTCGATTTTCCCCATCATTTCACCCGTCTCTTCAAGCGGATTACCGGCCTCACTCCAAGCGAGTTTCTGGGGAAATGATTCACTCTTTGTATATAGTTAGAATGTTCTTCTAGGCCCTTTTCAATATTCGTAAAGTTTGATATGGAGTAATTTCCATTCGCCGATGCTGATTCGGGCATGACGGCCTTGATGCGTCTGGTCACCGTTGTGGCGACGGAGGTATTGCATGGTACCGTCAGAGCTGATTTCCACTTCATCAACGGATAGGAGTCCGAGGCGTTTGCCTTTAAACTTTTGGGAGACAGGTGATTGGGCTGAGGATCCACCTGCCTCGGCAAAACCGTCTTCGCCTAATTGTTTGATGCCTTCTTGCTGTTTTTCAGAGGGTGTCTTAAAGTCAATGACCACACCGCTACCCGCTAGCAGATAATCGAACTTCCCGAGTCGGATGAGCATGGCTCCGCCCTCAGGCCATGTAGTGCCATTGGTGGCACGCGGATCCCAAGGGAGTGTGTAGTAGTGACGGCAGGTCATCACTATGCCATTATCCTCGATGATGCGTTCACGGTCATCCTGATCGAATAGTAGTCCCCATGTGTTTTCCATCTGTTGAATCCTGAAAACCTGAGCTATCAGGTTGTAAGCCTGTGTCACGGATTCTGTTTCGTTTTGGCTGGCCTGATCGATGGCGAAGGGGCTGAAACCTAGTGCCTGATGTTCTCCAAAAGCATAAAGGGCGCGTACACCGCTGTTCTCGCAGCATCGGCTCTCAGGGATGAAAAGACGGTTCTTCACTTTTCCGCCATCTTGCGGACGTAACGGCATGGCATACTGTGCAGCCCACGACTTGAAACCTGTGTCATAGATATCTGGCGCAAGCAGGTCGATACTTGGTGCTCCTTCGTGCCAGAAGTCGATAAGGTGAGCCAATGGCCCTGCCGACGGATACTCTCCGGGGCGACGTCCACGACTGTTCATCGCGGCATTTACGTAGAGTGGCATGTCGTGGATCTCACGGGCTGCCTTGGCCAGATGCTCCACATAACGGGCATAACATAATGCCATAAACTTCTCGTCGGCATATTCATCTGTACCATAGCGTTCTGCCCACCGTTCTTCCTTGTATGCATTCTCTGCTAATGGTGAGTGGTCGCGTGCAGACTCCAGCATGCCGATTTCGTTTTCTATCTGCATCATAATGACCACCTTACGCTGTGGGTCTTTTTCACTGATATGCCGCATCAATGCAGAAAAAGCCTTCAAATCAGCCTGCAGCACGTCGTTGCTGAAGCACGAAGCAATCTCCATCGGCTTGCCACCGGCTGTCATTGCTCGTGGGAATCGCTTGGTGTCGAGCTTGAACCAGCCAGGTGCATAACATGACATCGAGTTCTTCCAAGCACCAAACCAGAGAAAGACGACATGCAGTTGCTCACGTTGTGCTACGTCAATGGTACGGTCGATCAGCGAAAAGTCAAACTGCCCCTCTATGGGCTCCAACAGCTCCCAATAAGCCGGCACGAGCACCGTGTTCAGTCCCAGTGCCCTCATCCGTGGCATTACTTCGTCGATGTCAGCCACTGACGTAGCAGCAGAATTGCTGAGTTCGCCGCCAAGGATGGGGTAACTGAGTTTTATGTCCGATCCCCAAATGGTTAGGGATTCCACTAAAGCTATAAAACTTACAATCAGTCTTATTCTCATCATATGTCTTTAATGTTCTATTGCATGGGTGCCAAGGAGAGTTTGTCAGGCGAGCCGCCAACATAAAATACTGGCTTATCTGGCTCATACATCCAGGCCTGGGCACTTTCGTCCCAATGGCAGAGGTCGCTTCTGCGGACAGGAATGGTAACGGTCTTGCGTTCAGCAGCTTTCAAGGCGATACGTTGGAATCCTTTGAGTTCTTTCAACGGACGCTCAATGTGGGATTCTGGCCGCGAGACATATACCTGAGCCACTTCCTCAGCGTCGATGGCAGACGTGTTGGTAAGTGTGAAACTGACATCGTATCCTTCGGCAGTAGGTATTGCCTTCAGGTCACTGTATTGGAATGTGGCATACGAAAGACCGAAACCAAAGGGGTAGGCGGGTGTAACTCCTTTGCAGTCATACCAGCGGTAGCCAACAAGATCATCCTCGGCATAATTGGCAATCAGTTCCTGTCGGCGATCGTTGCTTCGGTTGTTCACGAGGCCAACAAAGATGTCACCCTGATCGTTGGCCTTAATGATCTGCGGATAGGAACTGGTGGCATAGGCTGGTACGTCTTCGAGGCTCTTTGGCCACGTCATCGGCAGTCTGCCAGAGGGCGATATTTTGCCCGTCAGCACTTCGGCGAGGGCTTGTCCCCCCATCGAACCGTTAAACCATGATACCAACAGAGCACCAGATGCCTCGCTTACGGTATTGACATCGACAGGACCGCCTGCAACAATGACGGTAACGAGGTGCTTATTGGCCTTAGCCAGAGCCTTTGCGAGTTCATCTTGCCCGGAAGGCAGGATGATGCTGTTGCGATCGGAGCCTTCTGTCTCAACCTCGCGGTTATCTCCAGCGAAGAAGATGACCAGATCAGCTCGCTTGGCGGCTTTCACGGCCTGGGCTAGAAGTTGCGGATCTGCTTTCTGCTGCGGACTGAGACGTTTGTCCCGGCTTGCCCGGTCATAACTTTTATATCCTTGTGAGTATGTGATCTTTATCTTATCCCCAAGTGCAGCCTGCAAACCTTCGAGAGGAGTGATCTCACAACGTGTCTTCACCCCAGCACCTACACCGCCCAGAGCCATTTTGGTGACAGCATTCTCACCAATGACGGCAATGCTGCGGATACGTTTGGAGTCGATAGGGAGCAAATCCTCGTTCTTCAGCAGGACAATGGAACGGCGTGCCACGTCAAGGGCGACAGCCATCTCAGGGACGTTTCCCACGGGCTTGCTGTTGGCAACGGTCTTGGAGATGGGTTCCACAGTCAGTCTGACACGGAGTATTTCCCTCACGCGCTGGTTGATGATCTCCTCGCTTACCTTTCCGGCTTTCACTGAATCAAGCAGGGGCTTCCCCATGAAACGACTGCCGGGCATCTCAACGTTCATGCCGGCCATGACGGGGTCGACGGTGCCATGTACACCTCCCCAATCGCTGATGACCATTCCTGGAAAACCCCACTGCTGGCGCAGAACCGTATTCAGAAGATGTCCGTTTTCAGAACACCAACGCCCATTTACCTTATTATAGGCTGCCATAACGCCCCATGCATCGGCCTCTCGAACAGCCATTTCGAAAGGCCGCAGGTAGATTTCATGCATGGCACGGTCGGAGATTCGAACATCGACGAAGCCACGGTAGTTCTCTTGGTTGTTAAGTGCATAATGCTTCAGACACACAGCTGTTCCGTCCTCTTGTGAGCCACGGGTATAGGCAACGGCCAGGGCTCCGCTTAGGAACGGATCTTCACTCAGGTATTCGTAAGTACGTCCACCAGTTGGGATGCGCTGGATGTTGATGGCAGGCCCCAGAATCATGTCTTTGCCACGCAACCGTGCTTCACGGCTCATTCCTCGTCCGTAAGCATAGGCACAGTTGGTGCTCCAAGTGGCAGCCAGTGCCGAACCTGTGGGGAAGAAGGTGGCAGAGTCGGTTGTCAGATTGGCAGAGTTCCAGGAATGAGGCTCCATCTCTTCACGGATGCCGAAAGGACCGTCGGCATATTCAACATCGGCTATGCCTAGTCGTGGAATGCCTGCCGATGAGAACATGTTCTTTCCATGAAGCATGTCGATCTTCTCTTCGAGAGACATGTCATTGAGGATGGCTTCGATCTCTGACTCGTGCTGCAGGAGACGAGTGGGGTAGGACTGGGCCTGAACAGCCGTGGCAGAAACCATAAGTGCTACGGTGATGGCGGTTCTGATTCTAAAAGTCTTCATTATCGTAATCTTTTGTGTGGAAACTCATCGGATGGTTTAGACTGCAAATATAAGCATTATTGTTGAGATTTTGCAAGGTCTTTGGAAAAAAAAGCATTTTTCAACAATAATCTGCGGAATAATGTGTATATTTGCACCATCAAATGAAGAAACGCTATGAGTATTGAATATATGTCACAGGAAGGTTACGATAAACTCGTAGCCGAACTCCGTCAGATGGAGACCGTGGAACTGCCTCAGGTGAAGGATGCCATTTCCGAGGCACGAGACAAAGGTGATCTCAGCGAAAATTTCGAGTATCATGCAGCCAAGCGTGAACAGGCCCGACTTTTGGGACGAATCCGTTTTAAGCAGCGTGTATTGGCGAATGCCAGGGTGATTGATACGTCACGTCTTTCCTCTGACAGCGTGCAGTTGCTCAGCAAGGTGGAGATGACGAATCTGGCGACCAATAGTAGGATGACGTACACGATTGCCAGTCCGAATGAGGCAAATATCCGTGAGGGAAAGATATCCATCAAATCACCGATAGCACAGGCTCTGTTGAACAAGAAGGTGGGCGATGTGGTGGAAGTGCGCGTCCCTGCCGGAACATTGAAGCTTCGTATCGAAAGTATCCAACAATAGCAGGACAAGAGCAATTAAACTAGCGCCAGTGAAGAAAGTTAAGAATAGTGAGCTACTGCTCTCGTATATCCGAGAGGGTCGCACGATGAGCCGGCAAGAGAAATTGTCGCTGATCGTACAGTTGAGTATCCCCTCCATTCTGGCGCAGATTTCCGCAACGGTGATGTTCTTCATCGACGCCTCGATGGTAGGTCATCTGGGAGCAAAGGCTTCGGCTGCCATTGGCATTGTGGAGACAACCGGATGGCTCATGGGTGGCCTTGCTTCGGCGGCAAACATGGGATTTTCTGTACAAGTGGCCCATTTTATCGGTGCCAATGACTTCGTGGCAGCCCGAAAGGTGTTGCGACAGTCCATCGTGTGTTGTACGATTTGGGCGCTGATGATTACCTTTATCTCTCTCATCATCGCACCTTATTTGCCTTATTGGCTGGGAGGCACAGAGGAGATAGCCCGCGACGCATCGCTCTATTTCGCCATTTTTGGTATTTGCGGCATCTTTTTCCAGATGGAAGGCCTGGCAGGCTCGATGCTGAAATGTTCCGGCAACATGAAAATTCCCTCGATCCTGAATATCGGCATGTGTGTGTTGGATGTCTGCTTCAACTACCTATTTATATATATATTCAACTTGGGGGTGGTGGGTGCTGCTATCGGAACTGGTGTTGCCATGCTGATTACCGCAGGTCTGATGCTCTGGTTCTTGTTGGTGAAGTCGCAGATGCTCTCACTCGTAGGACGTTCTGGCTCCTTCAAGCCGAAAGCGAATACCGTGGGTACCGCCTTTAAGATTGGCGCTCCGATGGGACTGCAGCATTTGTTGATGGGCTCGGCGCAGGTCGTGAGTACCCTGATCGTGGCGCCGTTGGGAACAGTCGCCATCGCAGCCCACTCGCTGGCCATCACAGTTGAGAGTCTTTGTTACATGCCTGGCTTCGGTATTGCTGAGGCTGCTACGACCCTTGTAGGACAAGGAATCGGCGCAGGCCAGAGATTGCTGACCCGTTCGTTTGCCTATATGTCTGTAGGACTGGGTATTACGGTGATGACGCTGATGGGTGTGCTGATGTGGATCTTCGCACCAGAACTGATGGGTATCATGTCACCTGTAGAAGAGGTGATAGCCCAGGGAACGCAGGTCCTTCGCATTGAAGCTTGGGCGGAGCCGATGTTCGCAGCTGCTATCGTGGCCAATGGTGTCTTTATCGGTGCTGGTGACACGATGGTTCCGGCGGCCATGAGTCTTTGCTCGATGTGGCTTGTCCGTCTGACGCTTGCTGCCAGCCTTGCCCCGAAGTATGGCCTCAAGGGTGTTTGGACGGCAATGGCCATCGAACTCACCTTACGAGGTATCATCTTCCTGATCCGTCTCTTCAAAGGTGGTTGGGCAGACAAACTGAAATTGAAACTAGATAAATAAGTAATCGATATGCGCAAAATTCTGTTAAGTCTATCCTTTGTCTTCTGTCATGTGTCGTTGAGCGTAGCCCAGACGACGGAAGTGCTCCTTGAAACCACAGCGGGTAATATTCGTATCTCACTCTATGACGAGACACCGCAGACTCGTGATAACTTCTTGAAAATCATGAAGATGGGTGTCTATGACTCCCTGCTCATCCATCGTGTTATCAAGAATTTCATGATTCAGAGTGGGGATACTAACAGTAAGCATGCTAAACCAGGACAGCTGCTGGGCACGGGTGATTTCGATTATACCACGGAGGCAGAGTTCCGTCTGCCCCGGATATTCCATCGTCGTGGTGTCGTGGCGATGGCGAGGGAAGGGGATAAGGTGAATCCCGAAAGGCGCTCTTCTGCCTGCCAGTTCTATATCGTCTGGGGTAAGATCCTCAATGACATGCAGTTAGCCAAAGTTCAGGAGAAACTTGACTCTGCCACTCAAGGACAGGTGAAACTGACGCCAGAGATGATTGAGGTGTATAAGACCATTGGTGGTACACCTCATCTTGACGGACAATATACCGTTTTTGGCGAAGTGGTGGAAGGCATAGATGTGGTGGAGAAGATCCAAGGCGTAGAGACAGATAAGAACGATCGTCCGCTAGAGGATATTCGTATTCTGAAAGCTACTGTGACAAAGGACCTGCCCCAGCCAGAGAAGAAAACACCTGCAAAAAAGAAGGTGGTCAGACCTACAAGACGTAAATAACTTACTACTAAACTTTTAGGCACAAAAAAGCCGCTCAAGGGTCATCAACGACTCAAGGGCGGCGCCAACAATCTATGAATAACTAAAAACCTTTTTCTGAGAAGAAACGGAGTGTCACCACTGCGTCTGTTATCCTTACTAACAATTCTTTCTAACACCTTAGAAATACCTATCTCAATCTAAACTTATAAACCTAAACCTAAATCCTAACTAACTATTAACTCTAACTAAAACCTTATTATCAATCTTTACCTTTAACTAATACCTCTGTATTGTGTTCGTGTTAATTCTATTGAAGAATGTCATTGTTTCCTTTTGACGATGCAAAGGTACGACGATTTTCGCAACCTTCAATGGATTACGGCCTGTTTTTGACTAAAAAAGGGCTTTCTTTTGATGTATGTCAAGGCGATTGTGTGCGAACACACCTAAATTGTGTTCGATAACAGCTCTTTTTCTACCTTGTTGGTGAGTTCCACGAACTCAGGGATGGAAAGTTGCTCTGGCCGACGGGTCATCATGTCGTCGTTGAAGAAGTCGGGCGAGGCAGGATGGCCGGCATTGAAGATCTGCCGGAGGGAGACACGCAGCATCTTCCGGCGCTGGTTGAAGACGGTTTTTACCACACGGCGGAACAATTGCTCATCGCAACCGAGGTCTGTCACTTCATTACGGGTCATGCGGATAACGGCACTCTGTACCTTTGGCGGCGGATTGAATACGCCAGGCTCGACGGTGAACAGATATTCCACATTGTACCAAGCCTGAATGAGGACGGAGAGGATGCCATACTGCTTGTTGCCTGGCTGTGAAGACATGCGAAGGGCTACTTCGTGCTGGATCATGCCGGTGCAGCAGGGAATCAGATCTTTGTTGTCGAGCATCTTGAAGAATATCTGCGAGGAGATGTCGTAGGGATAGTTGCCTGTCAGTACGAACTGCTGACCGTCGAAAACCTCGCGCAAATCCATCCGGAGGAAGTCTCCACCTATTATATTATTATAGAGACGTGGAAAATGCTCCTGAAGATAGGCTACCGACTCACGGTCGATCTCCACGACCTTGAAAGGACGTGGCTTTTCTACCAGGTACTGGGTCATGACACCCATTCCCGGCCCCACTTCCAGCACGGGAATCTCCGGGCAGGCATCTACCGTATTTGCTATCGCCTTGGCGATATTCAGGTCAGTCAAGAAATGCTGACCAAGGTTTTTCTTGGGTCGAACTTGTTTCATGGGGGCAAAATTACGATTTTTTTTTCATTCATCCAAAAAAAAGACGGGCAGGATTCACATCCTACCCGCCTTTCTCTATGCTTTCTTTTCTTTAACTTTCGTTACTTAACGCCTAAGTTCATGTCGTTGTTTACTTTTACAGCTTCTGAGATACATACTGCAACGACGAATGTTACCATAAATAATAGTGTCATAATCTAATTCCTTTCTCAATTCTTTAAATCGTTATCCTTTTTTGTCTTTTGACGGTGCAAAGGTACGACTGTTTGCGCACACAAACAAGAAAAACCGCAAAAATAGGCTAAAAAACAGGCATTTAGTTGACATCTGTCAATTATTATTCGTACCTTTGTCGCCATGGAAATGAAGACCATCCTCACAAATACGGCAAAAGTGATCTTCCCTGTCCTCTTGGGCGGGGCTATTCTCTATTGGATGTATAGGGGTGAAGACTTCTCACGGCTGGAGCATGTGCTGACTGACGAGATGGACTGGACGTGGATGCTGTTGTCCTTTCCTTTCGGCATCCTGGCACAGATGTTCCGAGGCTGGCGATGGAAACAGACGCTGGATCCCATCGGCGACTTGTCGCCAAGTTCGGCGAAACAGCCCTCTTCCGGCAAGAAGATCCGAGCCCGAAGTGCCACCTGCATCCATGCTGTATTCATCTCTTATGCTGCCAGTCTGGCGATTCCGCGTATTGGCGAATTCTCGCGGTGTGCCGTGCTGAAGCATTACGATGGGGTGTCTTTCAGCAAGGCACTGGGTACTGTAGTGACAGAGCGCGCTGTTGATACGTTGATCGTAATGCTCTATTCTGGACTGATTCTTCTGATTGAGATGAGCATCTTCGGCACATTCTTTAAAAAGACCGGCACCTCGCTCGACCGTATCCTGGATGGCTTCTCGCTGACGGGATGGCTCGTGACGGCCGTCTGTGGCATGGCTGTCCTCATACTGCTCCACTTGTTGCTAAAGAACTTCTCTATATATAATAAGGTGAAGATGACGCTGAGTGGCATCTGGGAGGGGGTGCTCTCCCTGCGAGGTGTTAAGAACCTGCCGCTCTACCTGTTTTTCTCCATCGGTATATGGGTCATGTACTTCCTGCACTACTACCTGACGTTCTTCTGCTTCGACTTTACGGAGAACCTGGGCGTCGGCTGTGCATTGGTGTCGTTCGTTGTGGCTAACTTTGCTGTTATAGTGCCCACACCGAATGGAGCCGGCCCCTGGCATTTCGCCATCAAGACGATGCTCATCCTCTATGGTGTAGCCGATGAACAAGCCCTATGGTTTGTACTGATTGTGCATACCGTCCAGACAATGCTCGTCGTTGTCCTTGGTATCTATGCCTGGGCGGTGCTGTCCTTTACGGAAAGACATAAGAATGAGTTTTTAGACAAAAGATCATAATTATTAAAACAAACAACTATGAGTGAAATCAAGAATCTGAACCCAGTGTGCATCTGGAAGAACTTTTATGCACTGACACAAGTTCCTCGCCCAAGCGGACATCTGGAAAAGGTACAGCAGTTCCTGCTCGACTTTGCCAAGGAGGCTGGGGTAGAGGCTTTCAAGGATCCTGCTGATAACATCGTGATGCGTAAGCCTGCTTCACCGGGAATGGAGAGGAAGAAAGGCGTCATCCTGCAGGCTCACATGGATATGGTTCCTCAGAAGACACCGGAAAGTACCCATAATTTCGAGACCGATCCCATCCAGCCTTGGATCGACGGTGAGTGGGTAAAGGCCAAGGGCACAACGCTTGGCGCAGATAATGGTCTGGGCGTGGCTGCCATTATGGCCATTATGGAGGATAAGACCTTGAAGCACGGACCTGTTGAGGCCCTGATTACCGCTGACGAAGAGACGGGCATGTTTGGCGCCAATGGGCTGCCTGCCGATGAACTCAACGGCGATGTCCTCATGAACCTCGACTCTGAGCACTGGGGTAAGTTCGTGATTGGAAGCGCTGGTGGTATCAACGTGACTGCCACCCTTGATTATAAAGAGGTGGAGACGGATGCCGACGATGCTGCCGTGAAGGTGACGATAAAAGGTCTGCGTGGCGGACACTCTGGTCTGGAGATCCATGAAGGCCGAGGCAATGCCAACAAACTGTTGGTGCGCCTGGTCCGTGAGGCCATCGAGGAGTGTGAGGCTCGTCTGGCTAGCTGGCAGGGCGGCAACATGCGCAACGCCATCCCCTTCAAGGCTGAGGCCGTGCTGACACTGCCGAAGGAGAACGTAGAAGCCCTGAAGGAACTCGCTCAGGACTGGCTCGAGGACTTCACCGACGAATACAAGGGCATCGAGAGTGGCATCGAGGTGATCTGCGAGGATGTGGAGACTCCGAAGACGGAGGTTCCCGTAGAGATTCAGGACAACCTCATCAATGCCATCTATGGCTGTCACGACGGTGTGATCCGTATGATTCCCAGCTATCCGAGTGTGGTTGAGACATCGAGCAACCTCGCCATCATCAACATCGGCGAGGGCAAGGCATTGCTGAAGATTCTCGCCCGCTCAAGCCGTGAGGATATGAAGGATTATGTTGTGAAGACGCTCGAGAGCTGCTTCAATATGGCTGGCATGAAGGTAGAGACTGCTGGTTCATACGGTGGTTGGGATCCCAATCCTGATTCAGAGATCCTCCACCTGCTGCTGAAGGAGTATAAGGAACTCTTCAATGCCGATGGTATCATCCAGGTAGACCACGCTGGACTGGAGTGCTCGATTATTCTGGGCAAGTATCCTCACCTGGATGTCGTATCATTCGGGCCAACGATGAAGTCGCCCCACACCACCACTGAGCGCGCCCTCATCGCTACCGTTGAGCCATTCTGGACGCTGCTCAAGAAGACCCTTGAGGACATTCCCGAGAAATAATAGATTGGTGCGGATTGCACGAATTTTCACGGCTTGTAATTACAAAAAAACAAAAAAACCGTGCTAATCCGTGTAATCCGTGCCTTTTTTATTTTATTATTTCATTTTTATTTCCTATCTTTGCACCCGATAAACCAATTTAGTAACAAAATTATGGACGATTACCCGGCGGATACTAATAATTCGTAAAGGCGGGGGATGGCGAGCAAGGCTGCTAATCCCTTTGCCGCTAAAACCATTTCACAAACGAAAAAAGGATTAGCACAATGAAGACTTTCTGGAACACCCAAGGCGGACTGACCCAACTCTCAGAGTGGCAGCCCAATTGCTGGATACAGGTGACTTGCCCCACTGAAGACGACCAGCACGAACTCGAAGAGAAGTTCAACATTCCCGATTATTTCATGTCGGACATCAGCGATACCGACGAGCGTGCCCGTTATGAGTACGACGACGGATGGATGCTGATCATCCTGCGTATCCCCTATGTCAAGGAGATTCGCAGCCGCACGCCCTATACCACAGTGCCACTCGGTATCATCCACAAGCGCGATGTGACCATCACCGTCTGTTTCTATGAAACAAACATGATGATCGACTTCGTCAGTTTCCAACAGAAACGCGGTGAGGGCTTTACCGATCATGTGGACATGATCTTCCGCCTGTTCCTCTCAAGTGCCGTTTGGTACCTGAAGCGCCTGAAGCAGATTTCGATGCTCGTAGATAAGGCCAAGCGCAACCTCGACAAGGAGGTGAACAATGAGAGCCTGATCGGACTCAGCCGTCTGCAAGACTCGCTGACATACTTCCAGACCTCTATCCGAGGTAACGAGACGCTGCTGTCGAAACTGAAATTCAAACTCCAGATTGACGAACTCGATGCCGACCTTATCGAAGACGTCAATATCGAGATGACACAGGCCCGCGAAACGACCAGCATCTACTCTAACATCCTCGAATCGACGATGGACACCTATCAGAGTATCATCAACAATAACATGAACACCGTGATGCGTACGCTGACCTCTGTGACAATCCTGATGATGATCCCGACACTGGTCACCTCCATGTTCGGTATGAACCTCGTCAACGGCATGGAGAGTAAGCCCTGGGGATTCGTCTTCGCAATGGTTGTTTCTATCGGCGTTTCAGGCATTGCATGGTGGATTTTCCGTCACAAACGGCTCGTTTAGCATCTTTTAACTTTATTTTAGGCTTTATTTTTTACTTTTTTTGTACTTTTGACCCCAAATAGACCATAAGCCAAACCTTATTGGGCTATGAGTGTGATGGTGCATGGCATCATAAAAGTGTATAATCAGTAACTAAAAAAGTTAAATGATGGACTCTCAAGAGAATGAAGTGATGAAGGAAGAAGTAATCCAGGAGGAACAGCCGCGCAAGGTCTATGAGACCAAAGCTGAGATTCTGGAGCGAGTACGTGAAATTGCCCATGGCGACGAAGCACCTCAGAAAGACGAGATCGACTATCTGAAGACCGCTTTCTACAAGTTGCACATCGCCGAGCGCGAGGCTGCCATAAAAGCCTACATCGACGCTGGTGGCGATCCGGAGAAGTATCAGATTACTCCTGATGAAGCCGAGGAGGCCTTCAAGGCCGAAATGGGCATCATCAAGGAAAAGCGTGCCAAAATCTTCAAGGAGCAGGAAGCAGAGAAACAGGAGAACTTAGTCAAGAAGCTCGCCATTATCGACAGAATCAAGGCCATCATTACAACTCCAGAAGAGGCCAACAAGAGTTACCAGGAGTTCAAATCGCTCCAGCAGCAATGGCGCGAGATCAAGAATGTGCCTGCAGACAAGGCCAATGAACTCTGGCGCAACTACCAACTATACGTCGAGCAATTCTATGACATGCTGCGTCTGAACAGCATTGCCCGCGATGAGGACTTCAAGAAGAATCTCGAAGCCAAGACCCATCTCTGCGAGGTCGCAGAGAACCTCGCTAACGAAGAGGATGTCATCAGCGCCTTCCACCAATTACAGAAACTGCATCAGGAATACCGTGAGATCGGTCCTGTAGCCAAGGAACAGCGCGAGGAGATCTGGAACCGCTTCAAGGCCGCCTCTACTATCATCAACAAGCGTCATCAGCAACATTTTGAAGGTGTACGCGCCAAGGAAGAGGAGAATCTTGCCCGGAAGACTGAACTTTGTGAGAAGGTGGAGGCAATAGCAGCTGAGGAGAACAAAGGCAGTGGCGACTGGGAACGTCATACGAAGCAAATTATCGAACTGCAGGCAGAGTGGAAGACCATCGGTTTCGCTCCACAGAAGATGAACGTCAAGATCTTTGAGCGTTTCCGTGCTGCATGCGACGATTTCTTTGGACGTAAGGCCGAATACTTCAAGGGGCTGAAAGGCACCTTCAAGGAAAATGCCGACAAGAAGCGTGCCCTCATCGAGAAAGCAAAGGCCTTGCAGGATTCTACAGAGTGGAAATCGACAGGTGACAAGCTGATTGCACTGCAGAAGGAATGGAAGACCATCGGCATGGTGCCTAAGAAACTTGGTGACCAGCTATGGGAGGAGTTCCTCGGTGCTTGCAACAAATTCTTCGAGGCACGTAAGGCTGCTGGCGTAGGTCAGCACAGCGAAGAGCACGCCAACCTCAGCAAGAAGCGTGAGGTCATCGAGAAGCTGAAAGCTGTTGCTGAGGAGGCTGGAGACAACATCCAAGAGAAAGTACAGCAACTTGTAGAGGAGTATAATGCCATCGGCCACGTACCCTTCAAGGAGAAAGACAAGGTGTTTGAAGAATATCATGCCGTGCTCGACAAGCTCTATCAGGATCTGAACATCTCTGTGGCAAAACGTCGCCTGAACAATTTCAAGCAGAATCTGAAACAGGTGGCCGAGCGGGGCGAAAGTGCTCTCGACAACGAACGCGCCCGTCTCTTCAGACAGTATGAAGCTATCAAACAGGAGGTACAAACCTATGAGAACAACCTCGGTTTCCTGAATGTCAGTTCGAAGAAAGGCAACAGCCTGATCGACGAAATGAACCGCAAGGTGCAGAAACTGAAGGATGACATGAATCTCATCCGTGAGAAAATCAAGGCGATCGACGCTGAGAATAAAGAATAAAAAAAGAAAGGCTTCCGAAATGGAAGCCTTTTTCTTTTCTGTTGGGGTACTCGGACTCGAACCAAGAATGACAGGACCAGAATCTGTAGTGTTACCATTACACCATACCCCAATATTCAGTGTGCAACCTGCACTTTTCTGAAGCATTTCTCGAAATGCGAGTGCAAAGGTACTGCTTTTTCTGGAAACTCCAAAATTTTTCTGCATTTTTTTTAAAAAAAGCGCAAATTTTCCTCTTTTATTTTGATTTTCGCGCAATTTGCAGTACCTTTGTACCCCTAAACACATATTTATATTTAATGAAAGAACTGGTTCAAACGATTACAGAAGCAATTCAAGAAAAGAAAGGGAGCAACATTGTGATTGCAGACCTGAGTAAGATAGAAGGCACCATCAGCCAATATTTCATCATCTGTCAGGGGAATTCCCCCTCGCAAGTGGAGGCTATTACAGAATCCATAGGCGACATGGCCCGTGAACGGCTGAAAGAAAAGCCCGCACACGTGGTAGGACTGGAGAATGCCCAGTGGGTAGCGATGGATTATGGTGATGTGCTCGTGCATATCTTCCTGCCCGACGTCAGGGAATATTACGATCTGGAGCACCTCTGGGAAGATGCACCGCTGACAAGAATACCAGACTTGGACTAATTTAACACATTGATGATTGAAAATGGATAAGAACAATATACCCAATAAAGAAGGAAATGGCCCAAAGATGAATATGCCCAAGTTCAATATGAACTGGATATACATCATTGCTATCATTGCGCTCGGATTGCTCTATTTCTCAAGTGGAGGTCCGTCGAACAGCAGCGTTGCCAAGACAGCGACCTACTCTGATTTCAAGACGATGGTTGCGCAAGGTTATGCCTCGAAAATTGTCATTAACAAGAGCCAAAGCTCTATAAAGATGTACGTCAAGCCAGAACATATCCGAGACGTATTCCATCAAAGTGCCCAGCAGACAGGCAACGAACCCTACGTAGAGGTGGAGTTTGGCTCGATCGACCAAGTGGAGGAGTTCCTGAACAAAGCCAAGGAGGACAAGGTGTTCACGGGTGATTTCACTTATGAGAACCGCAAGGAGAACGAGATGTTCAACATGCTCTTTTACAACCTGTTGCCCATCTTCGTCATCATCGGTCTATGGATGTTCTTCATGCGCCGTATGGGCGGCGGAGGCGGTGGTGTCGGCGGCAACGTATTCAGCGTGGGCAAGTCGAAAGCCAAGATGTATGAGAAAGGTGGCGACCTGGGCATCACGTTTAAGGACGTGGCAGGACAGGCTGGTGCCAAGCAGGAGATTCAGGAGATTGTAGATTTCCTGAAAAACCCAGAGAAATATACTGAACTGGGAGGTAAGATACCCAAGGGAGCGCTGCTCGTAGGTCCTCCGGGAACGGGTAAGACGCTCTTGGCAAAGGCAGTAGCGGGAGAAGCTGGTGTGCCATTCTTCTCGATGTCAGGTTCCGACTTTGTCGAGATGTTCGTCGGCGTGGGCGCCTCTCGTGTGCGCGACCTGTTCCAGCAGGCCAAACAGAAGTCGCCATGTATCATCTTCATCGATGAGATCGATGCTGTAGGACGTGCCCGTTCTAAGAATCCTGCGATGGGAGGTAACGATGAGCGCGAAAACACACTGAATGCCCTGCTTACAGAGATGGACGGCTTTGGTACGAACTCAGGCGTGATTATCCTTGCAGCCACCAACCGTGCAGACATGCTCGACTCAGCACTGTTGCGTGCAGGACGCTTCGACCGTCAGATTCATGTCGATCTGCCTGACCTTAATGAGCGCAAAGAAGTGTTTAAGGTGCACCTGAAACCAGTGAAGACAGACGACAGCGTGGATATCGACTTCCTCGCCCGTCAGACTCCAGGATTCTCTGGTGCAGATATCGCCAACGTTTGTAACGAGGCAGCCCTGATCGCTGCACGCCATAACTCGCAGACAGTGAAGAAACAGGACTTCCTCGACGCTGTTGACCGTATCATCGGCGGTCTGGAGAAGAAGACCAAGGTGATGACACAGGCCGAGAAGCGTTCTATCGCCATCCACGAGGCTGGTCACGCCACCATCTCGTGGTTCACGGAGTTTGCAAATCCATTGGTAAAAGTCTCAATCGTGCCTCGCGGTCAAGCCCTGGGTGCTGCCTGGTATCTGCCAGAGGAGCGTGTGCTGCAGACAAAAGAGGCGATGCTCGACGAGATGTGTTCGCTTTTGGGAGGACGTGCTGCAGAAGAACTGTTTGTGGGCCATATCTCCACAGGTGCGATGAACGATTTGGAACGTGTTACCAAACAGGCATACGGCATGATTGCCTTTGCCGGCATGAGCGAGAAACTGCCCAATGTGTGCTACTATAACAATGCGGAGTATCAGTTCCAGAAGCCTTACTCAGAGACAACTGCAAAGATTATGGACGACGAGGTGCTGCGCATGATCAACGAACAATACGAGCGCGCTAAGCAGATACTGACGGAACATGCCGAGGGACATGCCCAGCTCGCTCAGCTCTTGGTAGATCGTGAGGTCATCTTTGCAGAGGATGTAGAGAAGATCTTCGGAAAGCGTCCTTGGACCAGTCGAGCTGAGGAACTGCTTGAGGCTCAGATGAAGGCCGATGCTGAACGTATGGCAGAGGAGCGTGCCAAGGAACTGGAAGCCGAAGCCGCTGCTAAAGGAAAAGAGCCGGCACCACAGGAGAAAGACCTGTTCGACGACACAGATAAAGAAAAGAAAGAAGAAGCATAAAGGAGTTATGAAGAATTTCATTGTCAGAACCATCACCGCGGTATTTTTCGTAGCCGCCGTAGTCAGCTGTTTCCTACGCGCAGAGGCAATGGTACTGCTCTTTGCCCTGGTCACTGGCCTCACCGTCTGGGAGTTTACCGGACTTGTCAATGACCGTGACAACATCACCGTCAACCGTATGATCTGCACGGTAGCTGGCGTCTATTTCTTTTTCGCAATGGCTGGCTACAATGCTGGAATCACTGCTGCCAGCATCTTCATTCCCTATCTCGTCACCCTCATCTACCTGTTGGTGGCAGAGCTCTATCTAAAGCAGAAAGACCCCGTCAACGACTGGGCCTACACGATGATGAGCCAGCTCTATATCGCCCTTCCCTTCTCACTGCTAAACGTGCTGGCCTTCCGCTCTGTGGGCAGCGATATCACCTATAGCTATCTGGCTCCCCTCGCCGTCTTTGTATTCCTTTGGGTCAACGATGCGGGGGCCTATATCTGTGGTTCTCTGCTGGGTAAGCATAAACTCTTCCCGCGCATCTCTCCAGGCAAGAGTTGGGAGGGGAGCATTGGTGGCGGCATCCTTGTGATGCTGGTTGCCGTACTTATATGGCATCTCACAGAACAATATGGTGTCAACGATCTCGGGCTCTCTGCCATTGAGTGGGCAGGGCTCGGACTCGTCATTGTCGTCTTCGGCACTTGGGGTGACCTGATAGAAAGTCTCTTCAAGCGCACCCTCGGCATCAAGGACAGCGGCAACATCTTGCCAGGCCACGGGGGCATGCTCGATCGTTTCGACTCATCGTTGCTCGCCATTCCCGCAGCCGTCGTATATATTTATACCCTCGCACAGTTTTAGCCGTTAAACTATCCGCGAGAGGGAATTACTTCTTCAGTTCGTAGAGGACCTGAAGTGTGGGGGTATAAGTATTCTCAAGTGTAAGAGTGATAAAACCACCATCAGTCTCGAACTTGGCAATCTTATGGTCGTCGCCGTGCTTAGGCATATTAGGCCAAGCACCAAGTTCCTTCTCGAAGTCATCGCGCATCTGCTGCCAGAGCTGGCGAGTGCTGTCGTTGGTAGAAATCTTATAGTTCTCCTGTAGTGCCTGTAACTTGCCGTCTTGCTGAGCCAGCATCAAGCGGAACTTCTCGTTAGGATTTGCCATGACCACACGGGTAAAAGCAGAGTCGGTCTTTGCAGAATCGACCACAAAGCCACGCTGCTGTAATGAGTCGCAGAACGTCTGAAACGGCAATGCCATTGATAGGCCACGATACTTCATTTCCTTCTCTCCACTGCTGCAGGCACAAAGTGCTGCACAAGCCACTAATGCCACAAAAATCTTCTTCATTTTTTAATTAGTTGATGGTTTATGCGGCAAAATTACGAATTATTTTTGATTTCACTACATTCTTGAGCGATAATTCTTAATAATTTAGTATCTTTGCACCAATGATTATACTGAACGTTATCCTATCCGCTATATTAGGGGTAGCCATCCCTGAAGATACCGACACCATCCGCTCAGAGCGGTTGGACGAAGTGGTAGT